>Ga0228700_1001881_pt1 | contig 12258 bp, 15 predicted proteins | sample McNCre317_Aug_MG_FD_178019 | JGI IMG/M metagenome (GOLD analysis project Ga0228700, IMG submission 178019) | Freshwater microbial communities from McNutts Creek, Athens, Georgia, United States - 3-17_Aug_MG | ecosystem: Environmental > Aquatic > Freshwater > Creek | place: USA: Georgia...
CGTGGCCAACGAAGCCGCCATCAGCAGCCCGCCGATGGTCGACTTCAACAAGAAGTAAGCACCATGCGCGTATTGTTGCGCTTTGCGGTGATGCCGTGGTGGTTGCTCATTTGTGCGCTACTGGCCGTCTCGGCGCCGGGCTTGCATGCGCAAGACCTGCAAGCGGTGCCTGCGCTCACCGCGCATGTGATCGACTCCACCGCCACCCTGAATGCTGCGCAACGCCAATCCCTGGACGACAAATTGCGCAGCTTCGAAGCCAACCACGGCAGCCAGGTGGTGGTGCTCATGGTGCACAGCACAGCGCCTGAGGACATTGCCGCCTATGCAAATCGGGTTGCCAGCACTTGGAAAATCGGCCGCAAGGACATTGGCGACGGGGTGTTGCTTGTGGTGGCCAAAGACGACCACACGGTACGCATCGAGGTCGCCAGAACCCTGGAAGGCGCCATTCCCGACCTGATGGCCAAGCGTGTCATCGATCAAACGATGGTGCCCCGATTCAAGCAAGGCGACTTCGCCAACGGGCTGGATGACGGTGCAGATCAGTTGATGGCACTGATCCGGGGAGAAGCGCTCCCCGCACCCGCCGTAACGAAGGCCCAAGGCGGCTTTCAGTGGATGGACTTGGCCATCTTTCTCTTTTTTGCCGTGACCATCGGAGGCAGTGTGGCACGGCGAGCGCTAGGGACCCGAGTGGGCTCGTTGCTGGCCGGTGTTGCAGCCGGCGGATTGGCGTTTGTCGTCACCCAAAGTCCTCTGCTCGCAGTGGGTGCCGCCATCGCCGCGTTTGTGCTGACCCTGCTCACCAGTTTAAACAAATACAGTCCTCAGGCGGGCTCGGGGGGCTACGGAGGTTTCGGCTCAGGTGGCTATGGCGGCAACAGCCGCTCCGGAGGTGGCGGCTTCAGCTCTGGAGGTGGTGGCAGTTTTGGAGGCGGTGGTGCCTCGGGAGGATGGTGATGCTGAACAAGCTCCTCCGTTGGGCAAAACATCGCTGGGCAGATGGTGCGCAACACGCACTTACCGCACCAGCTCTGGCCCGCATTCAAGCGCGCGTCGCCGCAAGCGAAGTGCAGCATTCCGGCGAAATTCGAGTGTGCGTCGAGGCCGGCTTGCCCAATAGTTACTTGCTACGTGCAGACCCGACCCCGGCACTGCTACGCCAACGGGCGATAGCGCTGTTTGGCCGCCTGCGCGTGTGGGACACCGAGCACAACACCGGCGTACTGATTTACCTCTGTGTGGCTGAACACGCCATTGAATTGGTGGCAGACCGGGGAATCGATCGCCACGTGTCCCGCGAGCAATGGAGCGATATCGTCCAGCGCCTCTCAGCCCATTTGCGTGCCGACCAATGGGAAGCCGGCTTGAATGAAGCTATCGACGACGTCCATGGATTGCTGGTGCAGCACGCTCCGGTTCACAAGGGGGACACAAACTCCAACGAGTTGCCGGACGCCCCCGTGATGCTTTAAGCGATTCAGAAACAACAAAGCCACCCGAAGGTGGCTTTGTGGAGACAAGAAGCCGCAGCTTATTTCTTGCGCAGGAACTTGCGTGCAGCAGAAATTTCCGCGGCCATGATGGCAATTTCCGACTGGATGCGGGCAATGTCGATTTCGCTCTTGGCGTTCTTCAAGGCCTCTTCCGCTGCAGCTTTCGCTGCATTGGATTTTTCCTCGTCCAGATCCTTGCCGCGAATCGCCGTGTCAGACAACACGGTCACGCAGTTGGGCTGAACTTCCAGAATGCCACCAGCGACGAACACGAACTCTTCGCTGCCGTCGGCCTTCTCAATGCGCACCGAGCCAGGCTTGATGCGCGTGATCAGGGGCGTGTGGCGGGGCTTGATGCCCAGCTCGCCAGCCTCACCGGGAAGCGCCACGAAGACGGCTTCACCGGAGAAGATGGACTCTTCTGCACTGACCACATCAACGTGGATGGTGTTCATGACTTAGACCTTCTTGGCTTTTTCGAACGCTTCGTCGATGGTACCGACCATGTAGAACGCTTGTTCTGGAAGGTGGTCGCATTCGCCGGCAACGATCATCTTGAAACCACGGATGGTTTCGGCCAATGTCACGTACTTGCCGGGGGAGCCGGTAAACACTTCAGCCACGTGGAAAGGCTGGGACAGGAAACGCTGGATCTTACGAGCGCGTGCCACGGTCAGCTTGTCTTCAGGGGCCAATTCGTCCATACCCAGAATCGCGATGATGTCGCGCAACTCCTTGTAGCGCTGCAGAGTACCTTGCACTGCACGGGCAGTGTTGTAGTGCTCTTCACCCACCACGTTGGGGTCCAGCTGGCGGCTGGTGGAGTCCAGAGGATCCACCGCAGGGTAAATACCCAAGGAAGCGATGTCACGAGACAACACCACGGTGGAGTCCAAGTGAGCGAAGGTGGTCGCAGGAGAAGGATCAGTCAAGTCATCGGCAGGCACGTACACAGCCTGGATGGACGTGATGGAGCCCACTTTGGTCGACGTAATACGCTCTTGCAGACGGCCCATTTCTTCAGCCAAGGTAGGCTGGTAGCCCACGGCAGAAGGCATACGACCCAACAGCGCGGACACTTCGGTACCGGCCAAGGTGTAGCGGTAGATGTTGTCCACGAAGAACAGCACGTCACGGCCTTCGTCACGGAAGGATTCCGCAATGGTCAAACCGGTCAAGGCCACGCGCAAACGGTTGCCTGGGGGTTCGTTCATCTGACCGTACACCATCGCCACTTTGGACTTGGGCAGGTCTTCGAGGTTCACCACGCCGGAGTCAGCCATTTCGTGATAGAAGTCGTTACCTTCACGAGTACGCTCACCCACACCGGCAAACACGGACAAACCGCTGTGTGCCTTGGCGATGTTGTTGATCAACTCCATCATGTTCACGGTTTTGCCCACACCGGCACCACCGAACAAACCGACCTTACCGCCTTTGGCGAAGGGGCACACCAAGTCAATCACCTTGATGCCGGTTTCCAGCAACTCTTGCGATGGGCTCAGCTCATCGTAAGTAGGGGCCTTGCGGTGGATCGATGCTGTCAGCTCGGAAGCCACAGGACCACGTTCGTCGATAGGCGCACCCAGCACGTCCATGATGCGGCCCAGAGTCGCTTGACCCACGGGAACCATGATCGGCTTCTCGGTGTTGGACACGACCATGCCGCGGCGCAGGCCGTCGGAAGATCCCAAAGCGATGGTACGGACGATGCCGTCACCCAGCTGCTGCTGAACTTCCAGCGTCAGGGTAGAGCCTTCCATCTTCAGCGCGTCATAAATGCCGGGCATCTTGTCACGGGGGAACTCAACGTCCACCACCGCGCCAATACACTGAACAATTTTTCCCTGAACTTGGGAGTTAGCTTGAGCCATTTTTCGCTCCAAAAATTAAATCTTTAACAAAAACTCGGATGCTTCCGTGCGGTACGGTTTACACCGCCGCGGCACCGGCCACGATTTCCGACAACTCTTTGGTAATGGCGGCCTGGCGGGTCTTGTTGTAGACCAGCTTCAGTTCACCAATCACGCTTCCAGCGTTGTCTGTCGCAGCCTTCATGGCCACCATGCGCGCCGATTGCTCGGACGCCATGTTTTCAGCCACAGCCTGGTACACCAGTGCCTCGACATAACGGGTCAACAAATCGTCAATCACCGCTTGCGCATCGGGTTCGTAGATGTAATCCCAAGCGTGGTTGGAACCACTGGCTTGAGATTCCGCTTCCATCTGCGCAGCAGACAGAGGCAACAACTGCTGAACCACGGGTTCCTGCTTCATGGTGTTGATGAACTTGGTGTAGCACAGGTACACCGCATTCACTTCACCCTTGACATACGCATCCAGCAACACCTTGACAGGACCGATCAGCTTGTCGAGATGGGGCGTGTCGCCCAACTGGGTAGCGTGCGAAACCACTTTGGCGCCCACACGGTTCAAGAAACCCAAGCCCTTGTTACCAATAGCCACCGCTTGCGCCGAAACGCCTGCGGCTTGCAAATCACGCAACTTGCCGGTCACGGAACGCAACACGTTGGTATTCATGCCACCGCACAGACCTTTGTCTGTGGTCACGACGATAAACCCGGAGGTCTTCGCGTCATTGGTCTGCATGAATGCGTGCGTGTATTCCGGATTGGCCTTGCCGAGGTTGGTAGCAATATTGCGAATCTTGTCGCTATACGGACGGGCAGCCCGCATCCGGTCCTGCGCTTTGCGCATTTTGGATGCAGCCACCATTTCCATGGCCTTGGTGATCTTCTTGGTGTTTTCCACCGATTTGATCTTGCCGCGTATTTCCTTACCTGCTGCCATACAAGGCTCCTTGGGTCATCAGGTCGGAATTAGGCGAAAGACTTCTTGAACGCAACGATTGCGGCGTTCAACTCAGCTTCAGCATCCTTGTCCATAGCCTTGTCTGCTTCCAGCTTGGCCAACAGGGCGGCGTGCTTGTCCTTCAGGAAAGCGTGCAGACCGTGTTCGAACGCCAAGACCTTCTTCACTTCGATGTCGTCCATGAAACCCTTGTTCACGGCAAACAGCGTAGCGCCCATCAGGCTGATGGTCAGGGGGCTGTACTGGGCTTGCTTCAGCAACTCAGTCACACGAGCACCACGATCCAACTGCTTACGGGTGGCTTCATCCAGATCGGAAGCGAACTGCGCAAACGCAGCCAATTCACGGTACTGGGCCAAGTCGGTACGGATACCACCGGACAGGTTCTTCACCAGCTTGGTTTGTGCTGCACCGCCGACGCGGGACACGGAGATACCGGCGTTGATCGCAGGGCGGATACCGGCGTTGAACAACGAGGTTTCCAAGAAGATCTGGCCGTCAGTGATGGAAATCACGTTGGTAGGAACGAAAGCAGACACGTCACCCGCTTGGGTTTCGATGATAGGCAGCGCGGTCAAAGAACCGGTCTTGCCCTTCACGGCACCCTTGGTGAAGGCTTCCACGTAGTCGGCGTTCACGCGAGCTGCGCGTTCCAGCAAACGGCTGTGGAGATAGAACACATCGCCAGGGTAGGCTTCGCGGCCTGGTGGACGACGCAACAGCAAGGAAACTTGGCGATAGGCCACAGCTTGCTTGGACAAGTCGTCGTACACGATCAAAGCGTCTTCCCCGCGGTCGCGGAAGTACTCGCCCATCGTGCAACCGGAGTAGGCTGACACGTACTGCATAGCAGCAGATTCAGAAGCTGTAGCCGCCACGACGATGGTGTATTCCATCGCGCCAGCTTGCTCCAGTGCGCGCACCACGTTTTTGACAGAAGAAGCCTTCTGACCGATCGCGACATACACGCAGGTCATGTTCTGACCTTTCTGGTTGATGATCGCGTCAATCGCCACGGCGGTCTTGCCGGTCTGACGGTCACCAATGATCAATTCACGCTGGCCACGGCCTACGGGAACCATGGAGTCGATAGACTTCAGGCCGGTCTGCATAGGCTGGCTCACGGATTCGCGGGCGATCACACCAGGTGCCACTTTTTCGATCACGTCAGTCATCTTGGCGTTGATGGGGCCTTTGCCGTCGATAGGCTGACCCAAGGCGTTCACCACACGGCCACGCAACTCGGGACCCACGGGCACTTCCAGAATACGGCCTGTGCATTTCACAGTGTCGCCTTCGGAGATGTGCTCGTACTCACCCAAGATCACGGAACCCACGGAATCACGTTCCAGGTTCAGGGCCAAACCGTAGGTGGGCAAGCCATCGCTACCGGCGGGGAATTCCAGCATTTCGCCTTGCATCACGTCGGACAGACCGTGAATGCGGCAGATACCGTCGGTCACAGAAACCACGGTACCTTGGTTGCGGATGTCTGCACTGGCGGACAAACCATCAATGCGGCTCTTGATCAATTCAGAAATTTCTGCGGGATTGAGTTGCATGACTCTTTCCTTCTTTCTTTGGTTGGGCTGACAGCGGAAGGCAAAGCCTTACGCTGAAAGAGCCACTTTCATTTGTTCCAGACGGGCCTTGACGGATGTGTCAAGAACTTCGTCACCCACCACCACGCGGACACCGCCAATCAATTCAGCATCCAGCTCAACAGAAAGGTTGAGCTTGCGGCCGAAACGCTTCTCCAGAGAAGCGGCGACTTCCGACAATGCCGCTGCATCAATCGGGAAGGCGCTGTAGACAACGGCATCAGAAAAGCCGCCTTGGGCGTTCTTCAGTGCACGGAACTGGGCTGCGATTTCCGGCAACGCGGCGAGGCGTCCGTTATCGATCACAGTGCGCAGGAAGTTCTTTCCTTGCTCAGGCAATGCAGCTTTGATCACTCCAGCAATCAGGTCAAACACCTGGCTGTTGGAGCTATTGGGGTTGCCGGCGAACTGCTGGAGCTGGCTATTAAGCGCAACTTCAGCCAATTCATCCAGCCACACAGCTGCAGCGCTCAAGTCCGCTTGCGTAGCCTTGAACAAAGCTTCGGCGTAAGGCCTGGCGATGGTGGCAAGTTCAGCCATGTGATTCCCTTACAGCTCAGTCTTCAAGCGCGACAGCAAATCTGCATGCACGCCGGCATTGACTTCCTTGCGCAGAATCTGCTCAGCACCTTTGACAGCGAGAGCGGCGACCTGTTCACGCAAAGCATCCCGGGCCTTCACGGATTGCTGCTCGGCTTCCGCCTTGGCTGCAGCAATGATGCGGTTGCCTTCTTCCACGGCGCGAGCCTTGGCTTCTTCGACAATCGTCTGGGCACGGCGCTCGGCATCTGCCAAGCGGGTTGCTGTTTCGTTGCGTGAGCTGGCCAATTCGGCTTCTACGCGCTTGTTGGCAGAGGCGAGTTCAGCCTTCGCCTTGTCGGCGGCAGCAAGGCCGTCGGCGATTTTCTGTGCCCGCTCGTCCAGCGCTTTTGTGATCGGGGGCCACACGAATTTCATCGTGAACCACACCAGGATCGCAAAAACGATAGCCTGCAGGAACAGGGTAGCGTTAATGTTCACGGTTTGATTCCTTCTCTAACGTGAAGGGGCCGTTAATTACTTCAGAACGAAGGGGTTAGCGAATGCGAACAGCAGAGCGATAGCAACGCCGATCAGGAACGCAGCGTCGATCAGACCAGCCAAGATGAACATCTTGGTTTGCAATTCGTTCATCAATTCGGGTTGACGTGCAGAAGATTCGAGGAACTTGCCACCCATCAGCGCGATACCGATAGATGCGCCGATAGCGCCCAGACCAACGATCAAACCGCAAGCCAGTGCCACGAGGCCGAGAATGTTTTCCATGAGAAGCTCCTAAAAGTTAGTTGGAAAAAGAAAAAGAAAACGAAAGGAAAAAAAGTTACATCAATGTGCGTCGTGCGCTTGACCGGTGTAGATCAGCGTCAACATCATAAAGATGAAGGCTTGCAAGGTGATCACGAGAATGTGGAACAGTGTCCACACGGTTCCCGCGATGATGTGACCAATGGCCAAACCAACACCGGTTGCCGACAGCGCCCAGCCGCCACCCATCAGGGCAATCAACATGAACACCAACTCACCTGCAAACATGTTGCCGAACAACCGCATGCCATGGGACACGGTTTTGGCAAGGTATTCGATCATCTGCATCAGGAAGTTCACAGGGTACAGAGCCCAGTGATCACCAAACGGTGCAGCAATCAGCTCGTGTGCCCAGCCACCCAGGCCCTTGATCTTGATGTTGTAGAACACGCAGACCAACAACACCGAGCAGGACAAGCCCAAGGTCGTGGACAAATCTGCGGTAGGCACTACGCGCATGAAGTTATTGAAGCCCAATGCGGGTCCAGCGCTGTGCCAGACAGAAGGAATCAAATCCACAGGCAGCATGTCCATGGCGTTCATCAGGAAAATCCAGACAAACACTGTCAAGGCCAGAGGAGAAATCAGTTTGCGGCTTTTGGCATTGTGAATCACGCCCTTGGCCTGGTTTTCCACCATCTCGGACAAGATTTCAACAGCCGCCTGGAAACGCCCGGGAACACCCGAGGTAGCCGTACGCGCAGCACGCCACAACAAGAAGCACCCAATCACACCCAATAGAACCGAGTACAGCACCGAGTCAAAGTTGAACAGGCTGAAGTCCACAATGCCGTGCTGCTCGACGTTCTCGAACTGGAAATTCTTTTGCAAATGATGCAAGTGATGCTGGATGTACTCTCCAGCAGAGGGGGCATGTGTTTCAGCGTGTTCAGCAGCCATATGTCACCAATATTCAAGTATTAGAACGAATCAGCGCTTGGATTGCAGCCACGCGGCCACCCAATACACCTTCATCGTCACCACGAAGCCAGCCACCAGTGCCAGCCAATTCAGTTGCGAGACCAGCTTGGGCGCTGCCAGCAGCAAAGCCACTGTCAAGACCACCTTCACCACTTCCCACACCACAAAACTCAAAAACGCCGCCCCGGAATCTTTCAGCGCCGGCTGCCTGCGCAAACCACGCGCCAGCACCATTGCAGGAAAGATGACCGCCACCGCGCCATAGATGGCAGAAACTGCCACTACGCGCCCGAAGCCCCACCACACCGCCACCGCAAACACACAAGTCACGAGGACTTGCATCCGGATGACCCACCATGGAGACACCGCAGGATTGCTTTGGCGCCATTGGCGCGCTTCTTCAGCCGTCAAGGGCTTGAACTTTTCATCAAACACCTCATCTGAAGAGTCTGACTCGTGGGTCTCAGTGACTGCGTGCGTGTTTGTCATTGTCAAATTCGCGCTCAGACTGCTACCCAGTTCAATGCACAGCCTCTGATTATACGTAGAAACCCGTCCGCACCAGCGAATCCCCGCAAAACCGCACAGCGAAAGCCCGCCGTAAGGTCGGTACGGCACGAAGTGGGGACGCGCTGACCACAGCGATAATCTTCCACATCCGCCCTCGGATTGACGCAGTTCTTCATGACAACCCGATGTCACGCTGATGTCAAACCACCCCGCTCGCCCTCATACTTTTGCGAAAGGCGCACCCATGGCCATCCCACCCACACCCGGCAATTTTCCGGAAGTCTCGCGCGCTGATTCCCTGATCGAATACCCGTCGCAATTCCCTATCAAGGTGATGGGCCACAAGGTCGATGGCTTGGTCCATGCAATCACCCTGATTGCCAAAGAATTCGACCCGACTTTTGACGCCTCCACCATCGAGCTGCGCGAAAGCAAAGGCGGCAACTACCTGGGCGTGACCATCACCATCACCGCCACCAGCCGCGAGCAACTCGACGAGCTGTACCGCACCCTGAGCACCCATCCCATGGTGAAAGTGGTGCTCTGACGCCGTGGCCATCGACCTCCAGCAGCGCGGCCGCTTGGCCTATGTGCCGACCTACGAAGCCATGCAGCGCTTTACCAACGAAAGAGACGTAGGGCCGGCGTCAGATGTGCGCGACCAGCTATGGATTTGTGAGCACCCCCCGGTTTTTACTCAAGGCCTCGCCGGCAAGCCCGAGCATATTTTCATGCCCGGCGACATCCCCATCGTGCAAACCAACCGGGGCGGGCAAGTGACGTACCACGGCCCCGGCCAAGTCATGGGCTACCCCCTGATCGATCTCAAGCGCGCGGGTTATTTCGTCAAGGAGTATGTGTACCGCATTGAAGAGGCGGTCATCAAAACCTTGTCCCATTTCGGTGTGACCGGGCACCGCGTGGCGGGCGCGCCGGGCATTTATGTCCGGCTAGACGACCCTACCGGCCATGCACCACTGGCACAGCGCCCCCAGCAGGGCGCCACCCGCACGGCCGACCCGGACTTCGCCGGCCTGGGCAAAATCTCTGCGCTGGGTATCAAGGTCAGCCGCAACTGCACGTACCACGGCGTGGCGCTGAATGTCGCCATGGACCTGGAACCCTTCTCCCGTATCAACCCTTGCGGCTACGCCCAGCTGCAAACGGTGGACCTTTCTACAATCGGGGTTCAAGTCAGCTGGCAGGACGCCGCTGATGTGTTGGGCCACAAGCTCGCCACCTACCTCGCACCCTGAAGGTGCACTGGGGCCCACGCCCACCTGCAAAGACGCCACACCATGAGCCACAGCGATACCCCCAACAGCCGCGACCACAGCAGCGCCAACCCCACCGTGCGCGAAGCCCAGTCCACCGCCGACTACAACCCGCTGGCCAAGCAAAAAGCGCAGGCCAAGCTGGCCCGCATCCCGGTGAAAGTGCAGCAAGGCGAAGTGCTGAAAAAGCCGGACTGGATCCGCGTCAAAGCCGGCAGCCCCAGCACCCGTTTTTACGAAATCAAGGACACGCTGCGCGCCAACAAACTGGTGACCGTGTGCGAGGAAGCCAGCTGCCCCAACATCGGCGAATGCTTTGGCAAGGGCACCGCCACTTTCATGATCATGGGCGACAAGTGCACCCGCCGCTGCCCCTTCTGCGACGTGGGCCACGGCCGCCCCGACCCGCTGGATGTGAACGAGCCCGACAACCTGGCCAAGACCATCGCCCAGCTCAAGCTCAACTATGTGGTCATCACCAGCGTGGACCGAGACGACCTGCGCGACGGCGGCGCCGGCCACTTTGTGGAATGCATCCGCAAAACGCGCGAACTCTCGCCAAAAACGCAAATCGAGGTGCTGGTACCTGACTTCCGCGGCCGCGACGACCGCGCGCTGGAGATTCTGAAAGCCGCACCGCCCGACGTGATGAACCACAACCTGGAAACCATCCCCCGCCTCTACAAAGAAGCGCGCCCGGGCTCGGATTACCAATTCAGCCTGAACCTGCTCAAGAAGTTCAAGGCCCTGTTCCCCGACGTGCCGACCAAGAGCGGCCTGATGGTCGGCCTGGGCGAGACGGACGAAGAAATTTTGGAAGTGATGCGCGACATGCGCGCCCACAACATCGAGATGCTGACCATCGGCCAGTACCTCGCACCCTCCACCAGCCACTTACCGGTGCGCCGTTATGTGCACCCCGACACCTTCAAGATGTTCGAAGAAGAGGCCTACAAGATGGGCTTCAAACACGCCGCAGTGGGCGCCATGGTGCGCAGCTCTTACCACGCCGACGTGCAGGCCGGGCACGCAATGAGTGCCCCCGCTTAATAGACCGCACCGCTCTCAATTTAATAGCTGCTAGCGCCCACTCCGTGTGGGCTAGCAGCTATTTTTACGTCAAAGCTTGGCGTAGCCACTCTCCACCCACGCCACCGCGCTGGCTCGGCTGAGTTTGAAGGCGGGGGACACCTTCACCTGCGCCACGACATCGTCGCCCTCGTCTTTCGCCGTCAACGTGGCGGTGGGGTTGTCTTCATCTGGCTCGATATCCAGACAAACCGTCACACGCCCTGCACCGGCCACCACGTCCATGCTTTGGTGCAAGCTGGCATACAGTTGCTGCTCGCTGCGGCGCACGAATTCACGCGCCGTCTTTACCAGGGTTAGAAAAGCACTCTGGTCCAAGGGCTTGGGGTTCTTTTTATCGCGCCCCATGGTCCAGGGGCCAACCAGTGCCGGCTCGGAGGCACCATCGGCCGTCATAGCGACAGCCCAGCCATCGTCGTCCTCGTTTTTGATCACGCGGGCCGTCCAGCCGTTGTCACTCCAGACGCGGGGCTCTTGAATTTTGGAAGCAGTGGAATCCGTCAAACGCACAGTCTCACTAGAAAAAAGGAAGAAACACGGGCCTGAATTGTGCGCGCTCGGCGGGGCTTCACAGCAAAGTCACAGAAACGTCATTTCATCTTTGAATACTTTGCGGGCTTTCTTTTTCATTAGGAAACTTCATGTCCATTCGTATTTCTGCTCGCCCTGCGCTGAGTTCTTTGGCCGCCGCCGTGTTGGCTATTTGCGCCGCACCTTCCGTGCACGCCCAATCCGCTGAATTGATTGCTGCCGCCAAAGCCGAAGGCCAGCTGACCGTGATCGCTCTGGCCCGCAACTGGTGCGGCTACGGCCCCATCATTGACGCCTTCAAGGCCAAGTACGGCATCAAGGTCAACGAACTCAACCCCGATGCCGGCTCTGGCGACGAAGTGGAAGCCATCAAGGCCAACAAAGACAACAAAGGCCCGCAAGCGCCTGACACCATCGACGTGGGCCTGTCCTTCGGCCCCGCCGCCAAGGCCGCCGGCCTGTTGATGCCTTACAAGGTATCTACCTGGTCCACCATCCCCGACTCTGCCAAAGACCCCGAGGGCTACTGGTATGGCGACTATTACGGCGTGCTGACCTTCCAGGTCAACAGCGACCTGGTCTCCAAAGCCCCCACCGACTGGGCCGACCTGCTCAAGCCCGAGTACAAAAACGCGGTAGCCTTAGCCGGCGACCCCC
>Ga0228700_1001882_pt1 | contig 12250 bp, 10 predicted proteins | sample McNCre317_Aug_MG_FD_178019 | JGI IMG/M metagenome (GOLD analysis project Ga0228700, IMG submission 178019) | Freshwater microbial communities from McNutts Creek, Athens, Georgia, United States - 3-17_Aug_MG | ecosystem: Environmental > Aquatic > Freshwater > Creek | place: USA: Georgia...
GTGTTGATTGCTCCCATTCGTTTCGCCAGCGGATCTATCCAGTCCATGTACTGCATTGCCGAAACTTTGTGAGGGATTGTGATGTTGCAGCCGGCCATTCCTAACGCCTTGAGTCCACGAATGGCTGTTTCAAGATCGGGGGGGGCTACAGGGAATAGTCCGTATGTGCCATGAAGCTCGTACTTGTGAATCCAATGGTTATGAATTGCAGGAGATCGCGAATGTCCGACGGGCCAGCCAATAACGCCGGCCATGATGAATGATTTGTTCATTGTGAAGGTGTGAAACGGAGCCCCAATGTTAGCGAAGGAGACGGTTGTGTTTTGAGGTCCTTTTTCTTTCGGTTTTTTGAGTGTGCACATGCTTATATGCGAATCAATCCAGATTTTGGTTAGGAAGCACATTCAGAAAATACGCTAAGTAGTTGCGTTGACTGGTTTTTTTCTACAAATAAACAACAGAAAAAAATCTATAAATGTGGTTTTTGGTGGTTTGTTTGTTAAAATTAGCTCAAGGAGTCCATATGTCTAATCAATCTGATTCGCTCGAAAGTGTTGTTATCGGTGACGGCGTTGTCGTCAAAGGTACCTTTACTGTTCCTTCAAAGGCTATTATCAATGGTGTTATTGAAGGTGATTTAACCGCAGAAGAGGTGCTAATTGGCCCAACAGGTAAGATTACAGGCCGAGTTTCGGCTAAGGTGATCGATGTTCGCGGTCAGCTCCATAACACCATCATCTCTGAGAAGAGTTTGATTGTTCGTTCTACAGGAAAAATCGCTGGCAAGGTTCAATACTCAGAAATCGAGATTGAAAAAGGCGGCGAAATCGAAGGTACCTTGAGTCAAGATGCCAATGGCCCTGTGCTTAATGTGGGTAGCTCGGTCGCTTAATTCGGGCTTGTTTAGATGATTCGTCGAATTTTGACTGCAGTTCGCTTACTTCCTGGCTTGGTGTCAGATGGTTGGACTCGCCAGTACGATGATGCGCGGATTATTCTTGAGCAAAACGGTGACCTCCATTACTTAAACCTCAGTGGGCGCGTCCAGCGCCTCTTGGTGCGCGGTGGTATTTTGGCGACTGCGGCAATGTTGGTTGCCATCGTGGTGTTGCTCGTGACCAGCCTCAGTTTGATGATGAGTCGGGCTAAGTTGGAGCGTTCCCATGAAGAGGTATATCGCGCGCTTTTAAGTAGTGCGTCTGATAGCGAAAGCGTTGATCAGTTGACCATGAGCGACGAGCAAATGGTTGCGCTGGCTCAAACGATTCGCGATCGGGATATGAGCATTCGTCGCTTCGTTGACACCTCAATGGTCGCAGTTTCGCAAGAAAACGTGACCATGAAATCTCAGCTTGAGTCGTCTGGTCTGACTGAAAAAATCGTCAAAATCATTCAGCAAAACGCAGCGAATGGTGGATTTAACTTGGAAGACGATGTCAAAAGCAATCCGTTGCTTCGTGGCAAAGTGGCAGACGAGTTGTCGACTAATCGAGGGTTGCGTGAGGTCTTGTATGCGCTGCCTAGCGTCATGCCGGTGCCAAATTACAGCGTGACCTCTGATTTTGGCGTGCGTCGCCATCCAATTTCAGGGCAAACCCATTTCCACACAGGACTGGATTTGTTGAGTCAGACGGGTGATGAAAAGGTTCACCCCGTGAAGCCTGGCGTCGTGGTTTTGGCTCAGTTTCATACGCAGTACGGCAATACTGTTGTGATTCGCCACACCAACGGGGTTGAGTCGCTCTACGCGCATTTGGCGAACATTGAAGTGAAATTGGGTGACAAAGTCACTAACGAATCGGTGTTGGGCAACATTGGCAGCACTGGTTCTTCGTCGACAGGTAAACACCTGCATTTGGAAATCTTGATTGGTGGTTATCCAGTCAACCCGCAAAAAGTTATACGGACGGCACAATATGTTCAACAAATCCAAAACCAACAACGTTAATCAGTCCAATGCCAATAACTCGGCTCAGGAGGTCGAGGACGAGCATTTGGAATCTGAAGTTGAAGAGGTCTCAGAGCTGTCTGACGCTGTCATTTCCGCTCCTGTAGCTGCACCACAAAACCCAACACCACGTAATAGCATGATGGACATGATTTCAACAACAGCCACGAAACCTTCAATTCTGAGCGAGGGTTTCTCCTTTCGTGGTGAGATTGCTGCCAAAGGCGCGATTCACGTGGAAGGCGCATTGAATGGCCAAATTCAAGTGGATGAACTCACCATCGGTGCACGCGGTCAAGTCGAAGGTGTGGTGACTTGTTCTAGCTTGCACATCAAGGGTAAGTTTTCTGGTACGGCAACTTGCAATGAATTGATCGTGACATCCTCAGCCTCTGTCGATGGTCATGTGGTTTATCAAACTTTGTCGGTTCAAAAGGGCGCGTCGATCAAGGGCGAGCTTTTGCTGGTTAAGTAATCAGATCGTTTTTAACCACGCCTCGTTTGTTTATGAGCCAAGAAGACTTGCAAATTAACGGCGACTTGTTGCGCTTGCGACGTGAGGCACGTGGTTGGGTTTTGAGTGACATGGCAACGCGTGCTTGCATGTCCGTGAAGCAAATTCGTCAGCTGGAAGAGGGGGGCATTAGCTCTTTCTACAGTGAAGCCGTCAAGCTCACCTCCGCAAGAAAAGTCGGTGCTTTGTTGGGCTTGTCTGCTGAAGAAGTGGTCGTTCAAGAAACGCTCACATCCTCTGGCATTGAAGAGATCACGACTGAAATCGTCGATGTACCGGTGGTTGAAGTCGAAGCGATCGACGTGCTGCTGGCTGAGCAACCTACGGATGATGTTGCCAGCGAAGCTTCTGTAGAAGCTGAAGTTTCTCATCCCGCTGTGCCAGCTAAAGATGCCAAATCAAAAATTTGGGTGACTGCCGCTTTATTTGCTGTTGCTTTGGCTGTTGCTGCCTACATGCAACCCAAAGAGGACGAGGTTGCTGAACCCGCCCCGCCGTTGCAGGCTGTGCCTTCTGATGCCGTTGATCCAGCGAGCGTTGCCAGTGCCAGTGAAGCAGCGGCTTCAGCCACTGAGTCTCAGGCTTCAGCGGCGGTTGCAGCCAGTGCGCCTCGTGCGGCAATGCCTGCATCCAGTGCAGTGGCGTCTGTTGTTCGTGCTGCAAGCGCTGCTGTTACTGCCGCCTCGATTGCACCAGCCGCAAGCAAAGCACCCTAAGCGCATTTGCGTTTAAAAAAGAGCCGCGCATGCGGCTCTTTTAGTTTTTAGCACCGAGTGAAAGTGCTTCTTGACGGCTTTTCATGCATTGCGCCTCATCGATTTCTTGCAGCGACCACCCGCCCATTTGTGATTGGCACAACGCGTGTAGTCCTTGTATCCACACAGGGTTGTCGTTGAGGCATGGAATGTAGTGAAACGCCCTGCCGCCCGCATGCAAGTAGGCCTCTTGGGCTTCTTGTGAAATTTCTTCCAAGGTTTCTAGGCAGTCGCTGGTAAAGCCTGGGCAAATTAAATCGACGCGCTTGATACCTTGTTGTGCCAAGGCGATGAGCGTGGGTTCTGTGTAGGGTTCGAGCCACTTGGCTTTGCCGAACCGCGATTGGAACGTCACCATGTATTGCGCTTTGGTTAAGCCTAAGGTTTCACCAAGTAGTCGAGCAGTTTTGTAGCACTCGCAGTGATAAGGGTCACCAAGGTGCAACGTGCGTTCAGGGACACCATGAAAACTCATGACCAAGCGGTCAGCCTGACCGTGCTGTGCCCAATGTGCGCGCACACGATCTGCCAGCGCTTGGATGTAAGTCGGGTGATCGTGGTAATGGTTGATGAAACGCAACTCTGGCAATACGCGTGTACGCAGACCCCAGTGGTAGATGGCATCAAACACACTGGCGGTGGTGGTGCCTGAGTACTGCGGATAAGCGGGCAATACCAAAACGCGCGTGAAGCCCTCGGACTTGAGTGCATCCATTTGGTCAGGAATGGAGGGATTGCCGTATCGCATGGCATAGCGCACGGTCACGGCCTCACCGTGTGCGTGAAACACCTCTTGAAGCGCCTGTGCTTGCTTGCTTGTCCAAACCTTGAGCGGTGAACCTTCGGAGGTCCAAATGCTGGCGTACTTCGCCGCAGATTTGGCTGGACGTACACGCAAGATGATGCCGTGCAAGATCGCCATCCAGATAAGCCGAGGAATTTCGACCACGCGATGGTCGCCTAAGAACTCTGCAAGGTATCGGCGTACAGCGGATGCGGTAGGTTCGTCAGGTGTTCCCAAATTACACAGCAACACCGCTGTGCGTGATGCTTGTCCGTGTATGTAGGACGGCTCTGGCTTGAAGGTCGGTTGAATCATGATGCGGTATTCTCGCCCAGCATGCTAGACCTTTCAAAAATTCGCGCGATAACCCTCGACCTTGATGACACATTGTGGCCCGTGTGGCCCACCATCGCCCGCGCTGAGGTGGTGTTGCAGGATTGGCTGACCATTCATGCGCCGCAAACTGCACAGCTGTGCTCAGATGCTGCTGTTAAAAAGAAAATCCGCATGGCCGTTAACCAGCGCCACACCGACCAAGCACATGATTTGACTTTTTTAAGACGAGCGGCCATTCGCGAGAGCTTGTTGCAAGCCGGCGATGATCCTGATTTGGCGGATCCCGCTTTTGATGTGTTTTTTGCTGAGCGTCAGAACGTGACATTGTTTGATGGTGTGGAGCAAGCGCTGCAACGTTTGTCGGCGCGCTATCCGTTAGTGGGGTTGTCAAACGGCAATGCCGATGTGTTTCGCACGGCCGCAGGGCCTTATTTCAAAGCCTCGGTGAGCGCACGGTTGTTTGGTGTGGCTAAGCCTGATGTGCGCATTTTTCATGCGGCGGCGGCTGAGTTGAATTTACCGGCTGATGCCGTCTTGCATTTGGGTGATGACGCCAACACCGATGTGCTGGGTGCATTCAATGCGGGCATGCAAACCGCGTGGATCAACACGCAAAGCCATGATTGGCCACATGACTTTGCCCCACCTTTAACCGTGAATCACTTGGCTGAGTTGTGTGACCACTTGTTGGCCTGAGCGAACAGCACCTTCTAAGGTTGAGGGGTAAGGGCCGCAGATGTAGTCGCCGCAGGCCCAGAGCCCCTGGGCCACAAACGACTCGGGCCTGTTTAGCCGCGGTGTGCAGGCGAGCGTGGCACGTTTTTCCACCACGGTTTGAACGAACTCTAAGTGGGTGAGCCCCAGTTGCTCGCTCAGTTGGGCGTGGACCTGTTCGGCCACCTCATCACGCTCTGCATCGCATGCGCTGACGACAGCGGCGAGCAAGCCGTGTTGCGCTGACAGCGCGCCTTTGTCAAACACAAACTGCGCAGGCGCAGTGGCCGAGCTGTGCAGCGCGAGCATGGGGCGAGACAAGCCTTTGAAGCCTTCATCTTTGCAATGCAGGTAGACCGTGGCAATCGCAGTGTGTGACAGCTCTGCGCATGCATAAGCCCACTTCGGTGCGACCTCTGCGGTGAGGCGTGCTGCCTCCCAAGGCGGGCACGCCAGCAGCACGGTTTGGTCGGTGCTGAGCAGTTCATCAACGCGTGCCGCTGAGATGCGTGTGCCAAGCTCAATGTGTGCGCCTTTTTCGCCAAGCCATTGCAAGCAAGTCTCTGGCAGCAACGCGCCTAAATCGACACGCGGCATCAGCAGGTCGGTGCTGCCTGCGCCGCCGAGCAGTGCGTCGTGCAAGACGCGCAAAAATACGGTGGCGCTGGCTTCACGCATGGGCGTGTTGAGGGCGGAAAGACACAAAGGCTCGATGAGTTGCTGCATCACCCGAGGGCTAAGCGCCGATACCTCACAAAGCTCTGCCACTGTCAAACTTGGTGGGCATTCAAACTGCGCGCGTTGCCATCCCCAAGCGGCTTGGATGAGGCTTGCTTTGTCCTGCATGCGCCAACCCTGTGCGCGAGCGATACCCGCGAGTAAGTTGAATGGCATGGGCCAATCGGGCAAGCTCAAACCTTGTCCGTCTGCATAGCGAAGGTCGAGGGGCAAGCGTTGCACCAGGGCCTCGGGGTTGAGGCCGACGGTACGCATCAGGGCGAGCGTGTCGCGGTACGCCCCAATGAGCACATGCTGGCCATTGTCCAAAGGCTTGCCAGCAAAACTTTGCGTCAAGCTGCGGGCACGGCCACCAGCGGTGTTGGCAGCTTCAAACAGCTGCACATGCCAACCCGCTTGGGTGGCGGCCACGGCAGCGGCCAAACCCGCCCAGCCTGCGCCCACGATGGTGAGTTGCTTCATGCCGCGATGGGTAACTTAGAAACGACCCAGGGCCTGCATCTTCCAAGCCAGCCAGAGCTTGCGCAGCGGCGTGAGGGCGACGCGTTGCTTGAGCACAGGAAACTGTTGGGCTTCAATTTCGCGCAGCAACGTGCGGTAAATGCTGGCCATCATCAGCCCCGGCTTCTGGTGTTTCCAGTCATGCGTGGGCAACAACGCCAAGGCTTCGTCATACAACGCATGGGCGCGGGCGGCTTGAAATTGCATCAAGGCTTGAAATCGCTCTGAATCCAAGCGGTTCAAAATTTCGTGTGCTTTCACATCAAACTGTTGAAGCTCAGTGACAGGCAGGTAAATGCGGCCACGCAGTGCGTCTTCACCCACGTCGCGAATGATGTTGGTGAGCTGAAAGGCTTGGCCCAACTTGTGCGCGTAGGCGGTGGTCGCCGCATCGGTTTGACCAAAAATCTTGGCCGACACTTCGCCCACCACGCCTGCTACCAAGTGGCAGTAGCGCGTGAGGTTGGGGTAGTCGAGGTAACGCGTTTGGGTCAGGTCCATCTCGCAGCCGTCGATCACCGATTGCAACGCAGCTTCTTCGATGTTGAACTCTGCCACGCAGGGCATCAGCGCTTGCGTGACCGGGTGGTTGGGGTTGCCCGCGAACGCTTGGCGTACCTCGTTGTGCCACCACGCCAGCTTGCTGGCCGCGACGCCGGGGTCGCTCACCTCATCGACCACATCGTCCACCTCGCGGCAAAAGGCATAAAACGCCGTGATGGCGGCGCGACGCTGCGGTGGCAAAAACAAAAAGGCATAGTAAAAGCTGCTGCCTGAGGCAGAGGCTTTTTGTTGAACGTAGTCTTGAGGTGTCATGTGCGCCCGATTATCGGGCACACCGATTGCGCGTTGAGGGCGCTGGGTTTACATGCGCAAGCAGCGCCAGACGATGCGAAGCATGTCCAGCTTCTTCAGTGTGGGGCGGGCAAGCTGTGTGTGGTCGGCAGTTTCTGGTCGGGCATCCAAGTGGTCCAAGATGCACAAGCCACCTTGCACCACAGCGCGCAGCTCCCAGCCAGCACGGCCTTTGACTTGGTGAACCAAAGGCGCGCCTTGCGTCATCAACGTGCGTGCAAAACGCAGCTCTTCTTGCAGTGTGTGGTCTTGGGGTAAGTAGTTGCGGCCACGGCGCAAGTCGTCGGCGCGGTCTTGCCACAAGTTGATCAGCTGCAAAGCGGTGCAAATGGCGTCGCTTTGCGCCAGCGCGGTGGCATCGCTCACACCATACAAATGCAGCATCAAACGGCCCACAGGGTTGGCCGAGCGGCGGCAATAGTCCAGCAGTTCGGCTCGGTTTCTGTAGCCTTGGCCCACGCTGGTGTAGACCACGTCTTGCTCGAAGGCGTCGAGCAGGTCAAACAACGGCGGGTGGGGCAGTTGGTGTTGCTCAGCCACTTGGCGCAGCGGGGTAAAGACATGCGGCCAGCGCACGCTGGGCACATAGGCCGTGCGCGTGTGGCTGAGGCACTGTTGCAAATCTGCGCGGTATTCGCCCAAGGCGTCTAAACGGTGGTGTGCGGGGTCAAAGCCTTCGTCTGCTAAATCGTCTGCGGTGCGGGCAAAGTGGTACAGCGCGGCAACGGTTGGGCGCAAGCGGGCAGGGCAGAGCCAGGAGGCGACGGGAAAGTTTTCGTAGTGGTCGATGCGAGACATAAATTGCCCTTATTGTCGCTTGGCCTTGTAAATTCAAGGCCGACGGAGATCGGTTACATTACTAACCAATCGGTCATTAGTAATTTTGAAGACTTTATGGTTCCCACAATCTCCACCCATTCCCGTTGGCTTTTGACATGTCTCAGTGCCGCTTTGTTGCTTGGCTGTAGCAAGGCGCCCCCCGAGCAGGAGCCCGTGCGCGCCGTGAAAGTGGTCACCGTGGGCGCTTCGGCCACGTCGTTTGACTTGGAGTTTTCGGGCGAGGTGCGGGCGCGTGTGGAGTCAAGCCTCGGGTTTCGTGTGGGCGGCAAGTTGATTGCGCGTCAAGCAGAGCTTGGTCAACGTGTGAAAGCCGGTCAGCAGCTCGCGCAGATTGACCCGCAGGACTACCGCGTGACGGCTGACGCCGCCGCGGCACAACTGATTGCCGCCCAGAGCAACCGCGATGTGGCTGCTGCTGATTTGAAGCGCTACCAGGGCCTGTTCGAACAAGGCTTCATCAGCGCCGCAGAGCTAGAGCGCCGCCAAGCCAACGACAAGGCCGCGCACGCCCAATGGCGTCAAGCACAAGCCCAAAGCACGGTGCAGGGTAACCAATCCAATTACACGCACCTGCTGGCCGATGGTGCGGGGGTGATCACCTCTGTCGATGCTTCGGCGGGCCAAGTGGTTGCGGCCGGTCAACCCGTGGTGCGTTTGGCTTTGGATGGTCCGCGTGATGTGGTGTTTTCCGTGTCGGAAGACAAGTTGGCATCGTTGAAAGCCGGCGTGTTGGTGGATGTGCGCCAGTGGGCCGATGGCAAAACCTATGAAGCCAAAGTGCGCGATGTCTCGGCCAGCGCCGATGCCATTACCCGCACGTTTGTGGTCAAAGCCGCATTGCCTAAAGAAGCCGATCCCGTGTTGGGCTCGACGGTGACGGTGAGTTTGCGTGCCGCCAATTTGAAGGGCGAGACGCCGCGCATCAAGCTGCCTACCCACGCCCTGCGTACCGAAGCCGGTGCCACATCGGTATGGCTGCTGGACTCCACCACCATGACCGTCAAAGCGCAAACCATTCAAGTCACAACGGCCGACGGCAATGAAGCCGTGGTCGATTCAGGTTTGCAAAACGGCGACCAAGTGGTGGTGTCGGGCGTGCATGTGTTGACGGCCGGACAAAAGGTGTCGATCTTCGGCGCCGCCAAGTGAGGTGAGCATGGAAAAGTTCAACCTCTCGCAGTGGGCCATTGAGCACCCCGCACTGACCCGTTACTTGATGGTCGTGCTCATGGTGTTGGGCATGGCCTCTTATTTCCAGTTGGGACAAGACGAAGACCCGCCGTTCACTTTCCGTGCGATGGTGGTGCGCACCTACTGGCCGGGCGCGACGGCTCAGCAAGTGGCGGAGCAAGTCACCGACAAGCTGGAGCGCACGCTGCAAGAGGTGCCCTATGCCGACAAGATTCGCAGCTACTCCAAGCCCGGTGAGTCGCAAATCATTTTTCAAATCAAGGACTACTCCAAGCCTGCGGATGTACCCAATGTTTGGTACTCCGTGCGCAAGAAGATTGGCGACATTCGCTACACCTTGCCGCAGGGTGTTCAGGGTCCATTTTTCAACGATGAATTTGGCGATGTGTTTGGCGTGATTTATGCCCTCGATGCGCCGGGCTTCACCCCCGCAGAGGTGAAGAAATTTGCTGATGATGTGCGCCAACAACTTTTGCGCGTGAAAGACGTGGCCAAGGTGGAACAGTTTGGCGTGCAAGACGAAAAAATCTTTGTCGAAATTCCCCAAAAGCGTTTGGTGCAACTCGGCCTCGACCTCAATGCGGTGCTGGCGCAGTTGGGCCAAGAGAACGCGGTAGAAAACGCAGGCACGATTCAAACGCCCCTGGATGTGTTGCAAGTGCGCATTGACGGTCAGTTTGAAACCGAAGAGCAATTGCGCGCCATGCCCATCCGTGGCAGCTCAGGTCAGCAAGTGAAGTTGGGTGACATTGCCCAGGTCAAACGCGGCTATGTCGAGCCTGCCGTCGTGAAGGTGCATCACCAAGGTAAACCTGTCATCGCACTCGGCGTGTCGATGGCCAAAGGCGGCGACATCATTGCTTTGGGTAAATCCCTTGAAGTGGCGGCAACGCGCATTGAAAAAACCTTGCCAGCGGGTGTCACGCTTGCCCAAGTGCAAGACCAACCCAAGGCGGTGTCTAAATCTGTCGGTGAATTTGTCCGTGTGTTGATCGAGGCTGTGCTGATTGTTTTGGCGGTCAGCTTTGTGGCGTTGGGTTTGCACAAAGGCGGGCGCTATGGTTGGTATGTGGATGTGCGCCCAGGCTTGGTGGTGGCCATCACGATTCCCTTGGTGTTGGCCATGACATTCTTGGCCATGAACTACTGGGGCATTGGCCTGCACAAAATTTCGTTGGGTTCGCTCATCATCGCCTTGGGGTTGTTGGTGGACGATGCCATCATTGCGGTGGAAATGATGGTGCGCAAAATGGAAGAGGGCTACGACCGCGTGCGTGCCGCCACCTTTGCGTACGAAGTGACCGCCATGCCCATGCTGACGGGCACGCTCATCACAGCTGCGGGTTTCTTGCCCATTGGTATGGCCAAGTCGACTGTGGGTGAATACACCTTTGCCATTTTTGCGGTGACCGTCATTGCGTTGGTGCTGAGCTGGTGGGTGTCGGTGTACTTTGTGCCCTACTTGGGTACCTTGCTGTTGCAAGTCAAGCCGCACGGCGAACACGGCGGCGAGCATGAGTTGTTTGACAGCCCGTTTTACCAACACTTTCGCAAAGCGGTGACGTGGTGTGTTGAGTACCGTTGGCAAGCCATTGGCATCACTTTGTTGTTGTTCGCTTTGGGCTTGGTGGGCATGAGCCGTGTGCAACAGCAGTTTTTCCCAGACTCGGCGCGTCCAGAAATTTTGGTGGACTTGTGGTTCCCCGAAGGTACCTCGTTCAAAGAGAACGAGGCTGTGACCCAAGCCGTCGAGCAGCGACTGCTCAAAGAGCACGGCGTGCAAACCGTGAGCACTTGGATTGGTTCGGGTGCGCCACGTTTTTACTTGCCGCTGGATCAGGTGTTTCCGCAATCCAACGTCTCGCAAATTGTGGTCGTACCAGAAGATTTGAAGCACCGTGAATCCTTACGGTTGGCTTGGCCTGCCATGCTGGCGCAAGAGTTTCCAGAGGCGCGTGCCCGTGTGAAGCTGCTGCCCAATGGCCCGCCCGTGCCTTACCCGGTTCAGTTTCGTGTGGTTGGCTCAGACCCCAAGCTGCTGCGTGTGCGGGCGGATGAGGTCAAGGCAGCCATGCGTGCCAACGCGGCCACGCGCGGTACGAACGACAACTGGAACGAAAACGTCAAAGCCATCAGCTTGGACGTTGACCAAGCCAAGGCGCGCAACTTGGGCGTGAGCAACCAGTCGATTGCCCAAGCCGTACGCACGTTGTTGGTGGGCTCCACCGTCGAGCAATTCCGCGAAGACAACAAGCTGATCGACATCGTGTTGCGCCAACCGCTCGAAGAGCGTGACGCCATCACCGATTTGGGCAATGCGTATGTGCCCACCAGCTCGGGGCGCATGATCCCGCTGGCGCAAATTGCCAAGCTCAGCTTCACGTGGGAGCCCGGCGTCATGTGGCGCGAGGGGCGTGAATACGCCATTACCGTGCAGTGCGACATCATCGAAGGCTTGCAAGGCGCGACCGTGACCAAGCAGTTGCTGCCAGATTTGAAGCAAATTGAGGCCAAGTGGGCTCAGACGGAAGCTGCCAATTACCGCATTGAGGTGGCGGGTGCGGTGGAGGAAAGCTCCAAAGGCTCCAGCTCTATTTCGGCAGGCATGCCCGTGATGTTGTTCATCACGTTCACCTTGCTGATGTTGCAGCTGCAAAGCTTTAGCCGTGCGATGTTGGTGTTTTTGACCGGCCCGTTGGGCATGGCGGGTGTGGCTGGCGCTTTGTTGGCGCTGAATCGCCCGTTCGGCTTTGTGGCCTTGTTGGGCGTGATTGCCTTGATGGGCATGATTCAACGCAACTCGGTGATCTTGATTGACCAAATCGAGCAAGATCGTGCCAGCGGTGTGCCTGCGTGGGAAGCGATTGTGGAGTCTGCCGTGCGCCGCTTGCGCCCGATTGTGCTGACCGCAGCAGCGGCTGTGTTGGCCATGATTCCGCTCACGCGAAGCATTTTCTGGGGCCCCATGGCCGTTGCCATCATGGGTGGCTTGATGGTGGCTACCGTCTTGACGCTGTTGGCTTTGCCTGCTATGTACGCGGCATGGTTTAAGGTCGAAAAGCCGTCTAAAATGG
>Ga0228700_1001887_pt1 | contig 12219 bp, 13 predicted proteins | sample McNCre317_Aug_MG_FD_178019 | JGI IMG/M metagenome (GOLD analysis project Ga0228700, IMG submission 178019) | Freshwater microbial communities from McNutts Creek, Athens, Georgia, United States - 3-17_Aug_MG | ecosystem: Environmental > Aquatic > Freshwater > Creek | place: USA: Georgia...
CACTTGGCTGTAGTCGATTTAGTGGCATCAGATGACAGAATGTTAGGATCATTCACGGCATCAGCAAAATCATCCGCCAAAGTTCTATTTGCTCCAGTGACCGGAAATATGCCAACGGTTTGCACGGGATAAGGCCTTGCGGGCGCATAGGCTGGCTTAAAACTCTTATATGCGTCGTCCAGCATCGCGCTCAAATCATCATTTGGCGTTAGTTTTGCGCCCGGCGCTGCAGCTTCATTGATCAGCAATTGCTTGTATTGTGTTTCGGCGTGCTTACGTGCGCCCGCAAAAGCAGGACCAATGCCCCATATTTTGGTTAGGTCGCTCTCCATTGCATTCAAATTTCCCTGTGGATTCATTTGGCCTGGCGTCAGGTCTACACCCTTGTTCAACAAGGTTCGCGCCTCTGGTGTTACTGGAAGCCCATTGGCCAGCACCCTTCCGCCTTGTGCAATGGTTGGCAGCACCATGCCAGTTGCACCGCCGAACAAAATTCCTTTTCCAGTATCACCGGGCTTTGCTTGCAATCCACCCTGTACAGCACCTTCCAGCCCGCCGCGCAAAACGGGATTAGAAGCAATTGTTTTACCCAATGTTCCCAGCTGCGATGCACCGCCAGTAGCCAACATGGCGGGAAGCGTTGTCCATACTGCGCCGCCAGTCATATCGCCACCACGGCCAAACATGGTCGATTTTAAACTTTCATCAAGCTTATCCGCTTCGGCAACGGCTGAATCTGGAACTAAACCGACTTTATTACCGGTGTATCGTCCAAGGCGCGCAAGGTTCATACCCATGCCGGCAGCAAACTGTTGCGGGCCACTCATCTCTGTGGCAACGCCCTGCCCCGCATCCCATGGAGCCATTGGGGTTGGTTTATGCTCCATCTGAGAATTGGGATTCCCGCTGCTTTCTACCTTGTATGCCTCAATAGCCCTTCGCTCTGTTTCGGCATCGCCCTCTGATCTGGCTTGCTCTACAAGGTCTAGAAGCTCATTTAATCTTGCTTCGTTGCTCATAGCCCCATGCTCTTGGCGCGTTCTGCCGCTGTCTGTTTGCTCTGATTACGCGGCTTAGTGGCATCTTCTGCCGCCTTCTCTGCTGCTGCGGCTTCTTGCTGGATAGCCTGTACCAACGCCTGAACCGCTTCCGGGCTATTAGCAGTATTGAACAGCTGATGGATGTGTTCGCGCTTGTTCATGTCAGTGCCGCCACGAGCTGCTAATGAGTCATAAGCGTTATTCAGCGCTGTCATCTGCGTTTTGAATGTCAACAAAGCAGGATCGGAGATTGCAGAGTCAGCGGTCTGCATCAGTTTGTTGTAGGGAACGAATTGGCCACGCGGAACCGCAGCACTTGCCTGCAATACCAGTGGCGCGAACTGTTTAACTTCATTCTGTGCCACAGCGATCTTGCCAGCCTGACCAGCAGCAGTGGTCGTCTCCTTCTTCTCGGCACCAAATCCAATTTGTCCCTTAGCCACCTTGTCGGCAATTTCATCAGGCGTGAGCCCTGCGTTCCGAGTGCGCAGGCCGTGTAATGTGGACACCTGCTGCTCTTTGGACCGCAGCCCAGCGGGCAATGTGATACCGCGCTCTGCAAAAGCAGCCAACAATGCACCATCTTCCGTATCAAATGCTGAGTTAGGCTTAGTGGCCGTAACAGCCGCCGATCTATCCTTGGCTAGATTGATTTTCCAATCTCTAACCTGTGATGCGGTCATTACTTTGCCGTCAGGATCGCGGTAGTGCGTTCCATCAAACAATAGGCCATCGGCAGTGGTGGATAACGTCGGCTCTTTTGGATTGGTCGCAATCGGCTGATTGGTCTTGCCGCTATATCGGGTGTCGCCAATGGTGTAATCCGCCTGCGCGTCTGGCTTGTTCTCTATTGAGTTCTGCTTAAGCCATGCGTCCACAATAGGCTGAGGTGCGCCCGCCTGAATTGCAGCAGCAGCCTTTCGAAGGTTGGGGAGAAAGCTATCCATCGGTGTCGCCACGGTAGGTGGCAGCCCTTGAGGGGCACTCTGTGGCACTGACGGGGGAGCGCCCAGCATGCCGCCCACAGTTTCTCCCTGTGGCGCTTGGCTCATTTGCGGCCCCTGCGCTTGTGGCGCAGTAGATGGTTGATCACCTCCCAATAATGCGGCTAGTGCCTCTTGAGACTGCCTCTGCTTTGCCAATCCAACATTGGCCTGTAGGTCTGTTGCCTGACGATCAGCAGCCCCAGCGCGGCCTTGTGCGATCAGGCTGGAGATAGCGCGAATTGCAGGCGCAAAGCCCTGATCCATCACCCGGCCATTCACAACCTGCTGTTGTTCTGGCTGGCCCAATTGCTGAGCCATGGCTTGCATCATCTGACGACGACGGTTGGCAGCGTCGAGCTGCGCTTGCATGATGTTGATGTCTACACTCATTTCTGCGCCCTGAAAATACCGTACCACTCGTCATTGTAACGCTCGAACACGAGGCCCTTGATAAAGCACAGGCGCAAGTACCACCGCAAATACCAGGGGGCGCTGAACGTGAACGTCTGCGTCTGTCCGGGGTGTTCGTGGCCTTCTGCATCCTGAATGCGCTGGGCGTTTTCGATGCCTTCAATGACTTCCCACATGTTAGCCCCCAAACCCGTTCGGGTATGCCATCTGGAACAATCCCGCCATGGCCTGCATGTTTGCATTTCGCTGTGCGGCCGATGTGTTGGCGTTGTTGATGCCGACTTGGTTGGCGGCAGAAGTCGCGCCGTTGATGTCCACTCCATTACCACCCAATGCCGGGGAATTGAGCTGTTGCCCACCCATCAGTTGTGCTAGCTCAGTCATTCGCTGTTGGCGCTGCTGCTGTGCAAGTGGGATAGCGGCAGTCGTTGAAGCCAGTCGTGCTTGCGACTGTGCGCCGGTCGTATCAGCACCGCGCTGTGCAGCTACTTCCTTGAATGCGTCAGTGGTCGGGGCGATGCCCGCATTGGCCATCTTGGCTTCCCAGCTCGATTGCTGATCGCCCATGGCCGGATCAAGCAATGACGCAACCTTGCTATATTGCTGATCGGCTACGCCGGGAACTTCGGTATTGTAGTCGAACGAACTAGACGAAGCGGGCGCGAATTGCTGCGCCTTGCTGAGCATTGATTCTGCAATGCCGTTGCGTGCGTCGAATTGGCGCTGTTCGGAGTCGTTCAGCTTTGTCGTCTGTGTGTATCGGCCAGTTGCTGGATCGATGGACCATTCTGACGATCCAAAAGGACCGCTGGTGTTATAGCGCGCGACATTCGCCTGCAGATCATTTAATTGTGCAAGTTGGCCCGGTAACTCTTTAGCCGCTTTATTTGCCTGTCCCTTTTCATTACCGCCGAACAAATCCAATGGATCAGCGATTTGATTGCCTATGCCACCGGGAGCAAAGAAATTAGAACCACTTTTTGCCTCAGCTATAGGACCGTCATAGTCATAACTGTCTTCACTGACCAAGCAGTATTGATTTTCATCCCACTGATATTCGGCGCGCGTCGTGATCTTCATAGGAAAGCCGCCAGTAGTCCGAGCAAAGCAGAAGTACCGCCAGCTTGTTTAGAGGCGGCTTGGTTGTAGAGATTCGCTACTCCACCTTGCAACTTGTCATAGTTGCCAGTGGTGTCGATGGCTGCCTGAGTTCCCGCAGTTGGCTGCTGTGTATTCTGAGAGGCTAGCTCTTGTGCAATGTCGCTGTACTTCTGCTGTCTGCCAGTCAGATCCATCGTATTCTGCGTATTGGCTGAAGTCGTCGCAGCTTGGGTCAATGCATCGTTCTGGCCTTGTGCCAAATCACGTTCGGCCTTGTTATAGGCTTCTGATCCCATGGGAATGCCGTTGTTAGACATCTGCTGATCAAAATTTCGGGTCTGTTGGTCGAACTGAGGCATTAACCGAGACTTGGCCGAATCAAACGACGCACGAGCGGGATCAGACACCGTATCGCTATAACTGAACGGGTTGGAAATATCGCCCAGGTTCTTCCCGGCACTATCCATCATCTGCTCAGCAATTGAATTGCGAGTGTCTAACTGTTTCTGCTGTGACGGGTCTAGCTCAACATTCTGCGTATAACGTCCAGTATTTGGATCAATCGTCCAGCTTGACTTGCCATATGTTCCGGCAGTATTCGTGCGATTCAAATCCGCCGATTGCTTTACCAGCATGCCCATCGTTGCAGGATCGATGGAGCTAGAAGCCGTATTTCCATAGGCGGGCGTAAGGCTTCCGCCACCCTTGCACTGTGCAATTGGTCCTTCGTGCTCATAGCTATCTTCATGGAGCAGGACATATTCATGTCCGTCCCATTGATATTCAGCGCGGGTGATTATCTTAGCCATCTGCATTCACTCTTAAGTAATCCGTAAATCAATTCATCATCGCCGTTAGGAAATGCATGACGCTTACGGCCCTCAAGGATGAATCCAAAATGGGCATTCAATCGCTGCGCAGCTAGATTACTACTCGGCACCAATCCAGTCACGCGTTGGCAATTGAGAGTAACGAAGGGAAACGAAAACGCAGCTTTCAAGCTAGCGCGCGTCACGCCTCGATGGTCTTCAATCACCTGATGCATATTAATATCTGTCCCAGTGAATGCGTCATAAACAATTCCCACCACTAATTCATCATCTCTAACCACGCCAAAGGACATGTATTTGTCCATCCATCGTTCAATGCCTGGGATTCGCTCCCTGGTCCATTCCGCTACGCCTTCATCTGAACGGTAGGTGATCACGAATCAGCTTCCGCCGTTTCGTAACTGGCCGCCGTATTTGCCGCCGCAGTTAACTGAGCCTTTGCGGATATTTCCGCTACCATCACCGCCGTTTGGTTTTTGGCGTCTGAGATCATTCGCTCGCTCTCCAGCTCCATGGCGCGAATGCGCTCCTGGCTGGCGATCTTCAGTTGCTCCAATTGCATTTGCCGCTGATATTCGGCTTCCTGCGTCATCTGCTCACGTTCTGCCACTTGTGCAGCTAGCTGAGTATCAAGCTCATGCTTCTGCTGCTCCAATGTCATCTTGGAAGCATTAGCCTGCGTATCAGTTTGAGCCTTGATCTGTGCCTTTTGCATCTCAACCTCAGCACCGGCCTTGAGCTGCTGGTTCTCTTGCTGTAGCTGCTGAACCATCTGTTGCATTTGCTGCATCTGTTGCTGAAGTTTGGCAACTTGTGCTGCAGCATCTCCATCATCTTGGCCAACTTCCTCTAATACTTCCTCAAACTCGCTGCCGACCTTGAAACCACGCACGACAAACAACATACCTTCACGCGCAACTGAGGCCGGAATAGCACCAGACTGAACCGCAGGGATAACGCCTTGCAGGTACTGGCCAATCGCCGTCATAAACGCGATGCGGTTCTGTTGTTCGCTCTGCTTATCGACTGGAATGGTCGAATCGGTCTCAATATCGACCTTGAACCCGCGCAATTTGTCGCTGCGGATGATCTGGATAGCTTGGTTGAACTCTGATTCAGAAATAGCGCCCGCTTCGAGCTGTTTGGCCTGCTTCATCTGTTCAAACTGCTGATCAGGAATGACCTGCAAACCGCACATGATGCGCAAGGTAGCGGGATCGAAGTGCTCTGCGATCAGTTCAGCCTCAATTCTGAATATCTCGCGTATGAACTCCTGAAAGCGCTCCTGACGCGTGCTGATTCTCAGTGCGCCGTACTGTGCTTTGAGCTGCTGCGCGCCCAATGTCTCGCTTGCCTGCGATGCTCCGCGCATGATGTCGGCAATACCGTATATTTCGTAGATTTGCGCCTTCAGTTCCTGCTCACGCTCACGCAATTGCTGGATTACAGTAATGATCTGCTCCAGCGGCATGGCAGAAATCAACGCCTCTAATCCACCCTTCTCTGCCAGCTCGCGGAAGTTGTCCACCGGCATGAATGTGTTATCCGGCTTATTGGGCAATTCGCTGATCTTGTTCAGCGCGTCCATGGCCTTGTCATACACGCCACGGTTTTTGCACGCACTGATCAGCATCTTCATGCGGTCGGTGATGGTGTCTAATTCAATCGCCTGATCCTGATACAGCAGGAATTCAGGCTTAGGCATCCACGTTCCGTTATTGCGCACCGAATACAACGGCTCAGGACATGGATAGAAGTTTTCCAGCTGTAGTGGGTCGTCAGACATCAACAGAGGGCCGGTCGTGTAGCCCTCTGCAAAGATCATGAATTTACGCGCTGCCTTGTGCCAGACCTTCCAAATCAGAATGGTCTGCGGGGGCTGTGCAGCTTTGTCCTTTTCGTTTTCATCATCCGTGCCAGTGTGAAATTTCAGGTTTTCATAGTCGTCAAAGCCGGGACACAGCTTTTTCACATCGTCTTTCGACAAATAATCACCAATCCAGACAGCCGGAACCGTTGACCAGCTCTTGCACTCACTGAATCCGAACAAATCCCACGGCACATACTCGACGTAGACCGATTCCCACGCCTTGTATTCTTCAGGCTGCATCATGTATGCGCCTGCGTCGTCGAATTCTGTCCCTTCGGGATATTTGTCGTCATCTTCTGGCGGATTAGACGGAGGCAATGGTTCGACTGGCTTCCTCACATTGCGCTCAAGAATCATCGGCTCATAGCACACCATCGCCATGCCACGACCGGGCAGGACGTAATCACTGCGCGACCGAACCAGCACATCCTTGAAGTTGAACGAGGTGTTGATAAACGACAATGAGCGCTCAAGGATTAGCGCGGCAGTACGTGCGGCGGGGTCTTTGGTTGACCAGCGGCGGCGCACGTCAGGAATCGGCATGCGAGAGAATATCGCAGGCTCGATCACTTCCGTGTTAGACCACAGAATATTGAACTTTGCGGCGGTATTGTCCACGTCTCTGTCATCACGATAGCGCGCAACGACCTTATTTGCCTGATCACGCCACTTCCGTTCCTTACCCCTCATGCGGGTAATCTCAGCGAGCCAGCGTTGCGCTAACTCTTGCTGTTCGTGCTTGAGCTGTGCGGCCTTTTCTTCGTCGGTCATCATGGAGCGATCACCAACGCGCCGGTTGCGTCGTATTTATTGCCGTTCTGGTAGTTATACGGCGTGGTGGCAGCCACATAAGCCACCATCAAATTACCGTTTGAGTCGTAGCGGTTGCCGTTTTGATAGGTGAAAGGTGCGCCACCTGCATTGGCTACCATGTTGCGGATTGCCGCAATCGGCATGCGGATGACAACCTCACTTGAAATGGCAATCGTGCCAGTGCCATTGGTCGGGTTGACGCTGCCAGCAGTACCAGACACCCATTGATCAATGGTGTAGCCAGTTGCACCACTTCTGCCACCTTCAATACCGCCCACAAAGAAACGTGGCGTGGTGTCGGTGTCCCAAGTGTCAGGAACAATGTAAGTATTGCCCGTATAGGTTCCGTTCTGGTTTACCGAGATGTTGGCTAGTGAGCCTACGCGAGTGAAATCCGTCTCAGCACAAATGAAGGTGTTGAAACTGAACGTGGTGGCTGTCGTATTGACGCCAGATTGTGAGTCAATCGAGAACGGTCCCAGATTGATGCGTGGATACTTCCCGGTTTGAATGGCCGTATTGCCGGTCCATGTCCATGCGGTGCAGCCCTTTGCGTAGAAATCACAACCATACGCATCGCGAGAGATATTGCCGCGACCCGTTCCTGACGTGACAATGCTGGCAATGTAATTGACGTATTCAGATTCAACGTAATTGCCGGCAAACGTAGTGACAGTGGTTGCGCGACCTATCGCAATACCATGCGGCGTCTTCAGGCTCGCTGGTGTGTAGTACTTTCCATATACCCGATTTCCGGTAACCGTTCCGCCTGTCAGGGTACCGGTTGCGGTTGTAGATCCATCTCCCAGCATGATTCCGTAACCGCCCGGAGCCTGAAAGCTCAGATTGTTGTCGGTTATCGATGGATTGGAAATATTGACCAGATTGGGGAACACCACCAGCCCATAAGCGGAGCTGCTGTTGATGTCTGGTGCGCTGATTATCAGCGCATTCGTGTTCTTGATGGTTGCGCCAGGACACTGAAGCTTGACGCCAATCACGCTTGTAGCTGCGCCAGTGGTGGAAATCGTTCCCGTTGCGCCGTTGACGGTATAGCTAACCGCATTCGTCGTTGCGGTGCAGTTTTGATAGATGCCGCTGATTGCGGCGCTGCTGGTCAGATTGAATACCGGCCGCGTGTGTGTGATGGTCAGCGCACTGGAGGCAGCCATTGCGCCATCGCCAGACATGCCATAGAAACCGGGAGAACCAGAGACAGTGCAATCAACTGTAGAGAACGTTCCACCCTTGGGGAATGGCAAATACCAGTTTGTGACCGTACCGCCCTTGAATGTGCAGCTTGTTTGCGTCAGTGCCCATGTATTGGCCGCAGGGTCATTGATCTGGAAGGCGACTTGTGATGCATCTGCGCCGTCGAACACATAGCCAGTGAACGAGATAGAGCCTGTCGGCAGGCTGGATGATAGCGCGGCAATCAGGAAGGCGTTTGTACCCTTGATCAGTACGCCACCATTCGTCTGAGCCGAGTAGGTCAGTAGCTTAGTGAAGTTGTAGTTAGTCGGAGCGCCGGCATAGTCAGTGGAGAGATACGTACCCGATGCCGTATTGACGGTATCACCCGCAGTAGCTGAAGCATCAGCCTTTAGGGGGTTTTTCCAGGGAGCAGCGCTCGTGCCTGCATTGGCATCATTACCTATTGATACGTTGACATAAACCGTTGCCACTAGATGCGCTCCACATCGCTAATTCTGGCCTCATAGCGACGCACCATTTCTTCAATCGTTCGCGCACCTCTTGGTGGCTCTTTTGAAGTTGGTAGCGGAGCTACATAAGGCCGCGACATGCAGGCATATCTGACGGCATCTGGTGAGTGATCCTCACCGTCTGAATCCACGTCCTCTGGCTTTAACTTGTCATGCTGGAGGGCGGGCAGTGTACGTATTGTATGCTGACACGTTTTGAAGAACAACAGCATCGGTCTACCATCTTCTCCCTTGAGTCTAGCTCTAAGTTGATCCCATCCGCCCATTGCGCCACGCGCTGCAACGCGTTTGTTATCCGCTCTGGTGAACACAACAAAATTAGGTGCTCTAGCCATGCGGCTCGCAATGCTTGGACCGCCATCTTCAGAGAATGCAGCGGGGTCCAGCACGCCCATGAGCGTTTCGTTTCTTCCTTCACGCTCCCTAATTCCGGCTGCTACTTCTTCAGCGGTTAGCTTTAATCCAACATTGGGCTCAATCTGCCCGTTCTGATCGTGTCTAATTCCGTACCACTCGCGATACTGAACCAAGCAGCCTTTGTTGATTCCCTCAACATCACCAGCGCTAACCGCATACCAGTTAACTGCAAATGGTCGGGCTGATCCCCAATCCATTGCACGAAACTTAGCCCAATGCTCTGGAATGGCGAACGGCTCAATCACATGACGATCAGTAGTGAACTCAGGGAAATAAGCGCCTTCGACAACAGACCAGTCACCATCTAACCATGCAGCAACAAGCGTTTCACTGCCAAGGCCACGCAGGCGGTCTACATACTTGGGATCATTCTTGAGCAGAATCTGGTTATCGAATAGACGCGAACGAATGAACATGCGCTTGGTTCCACCAGCCTCAAAGATGTGGCTGCCCATGGGGAACTGATCAATCTTGAAATACGATTTCACTGCGGCATGCGATGCGCCGCCAGGATTGCCGGTAGCCCTTATTCGCTTGTTTGGAACGTGATGCGCGGACCTAAGACGGACCTTCATCTTCACGTATGCGCTCATGTCGGGCCATGTGGGCAGCTCATCCCACCCAATCCATGTGTACTGGTGTCCCCAATACTTCATCCAGTCATTAGCAGTCTCGATGAATCGCAGCTTCAGGGTTGCGCCATTGGGCCATACCCACGTTTTGTCAGACTCTAGCCATTTAACGCCGGGGAACCACGGCGGATATATTTCCTTGCTGCGACTGATGATTTCTTCAAGTTCTGGATAGCTCTTTCGAAACAGGATTCCATGCCAATGCGGCCCCCATTCTTGGGGAACATCTTGCGCAAAGTCACCTAGAAGGAAATCGCTTTTACCGCCACCTACCGCGCCGCCATAGAACAGCTCATCAATGGTGTGGTGGCGAATCGCTTCCAGTTGCGGTCCCGGCTGTGCTCTCCAAGGGAAGACGTTGCTCGACGGGAATTGCTTGATATTGTCCAATTTCACCACTGACGTTGATGTCCTTGGGTAGACACTTACCGACTAATGCCATAAATGGTCCGGGGTTTTCTATGGCCTGCTTCCGTAGGTACTCTGCACCACCAGCCTCGTTTAACGCGGTATGCACCATCTCGCGTATATCGCCGGTTACTTTATTTACTGACCCCTTAGGCCTGCCCGGTCCTTTCTTTGGCAAACTCATTGCGCCCTCAATTTATCAATTCGCTGTTGAAGCTGATCAATCGCTATCCCAAGCGTTGCTGAAAGCTTCATGACAGCAAGAAATTCAGTTAGCGCCCTAAGCTCAATTGCTTGCTCAGTTGTCACTGCGCATCTCTCAATTGTTTGCGACGCTCTAACCGTTGCAACAGTCGTTTGAACGGTGGGCGACCGCGATGGTAATAGTCCCAGCTCACGCGATTATCGACGGCAATATATGCAATCTTGGTCTTGCCAAAATCAATAATCTTTCGCTCAATTAGCAAGGTTTACGCCCTTGCCGCCTTTGCCTTTCTTGCTCATGACACACCTCAACCTAGTCAAGCCTCAGGTTGATTATATTCTGCTGTTTTCTTGTTTCTAGCCTTAACTTCACTCATGCGCTGATTTTGATACTGCCGGCACCAACGCTGCTTTCCATCCTTGTTCGATTTGTTGTTCTGAAAATCCTCAATTGGATGCATGCATTGATGCTTTGGACACCATTTCTCGGTTTTCATGGCTACCTCAATAGGCTGGTCGAATAGGCTTTGCGTTCGATATGGTGTGATTGCCTTTCATGCGGTGAGCGATATCACGTCTAACCGCTAACCGTTGTTCATCTGTCAAGACGCTGGGACCGTCTAACTTTGCGTTAGCGATATAGTCCTGTAGCTCTTTCAGCTTTTTGCTGATGTCTGGCTTTTGTTTCAGGTTGAACTGAAATGTCCTGCGTTGGTGAAATGCGCTCATGATTGCCTCTGGTTAGTCCCGCTCAAATACCATCGTGTCCACTCGAATGCCTTTTCGGGATCGGTGTGGATTTCTACCAAGTACCCGGCCTCTGTTAGCTGTCTGTGTGCTTCTTTTTGGTTATCGGTCGGTTTGTTTCCGGGTACTTTGAATTCGATACGTGCGCCGTGATAGCCATGGGCAGGGATGTCGATGTTCACATCCGGGATGCCAGGTGTAAGCCCCTCACGCTTGAGCTTGACCGCCACCACCTTGTTACGCAGGCCGCCATTGGGGGTGCTGTAGATCAGCTTGAGCTGTGGCCATGCTCGGCGCACTGCGTCGAAATAGGCGGATTGGATCTGATGCTCAGACATTACGAAAACACCGCCAACAGGCCGCCCACGATGCAGGCGCATAACACCCAGAACCACAATGGCAGCGGATCAATTGTTTCGCACTCATTGCCTTCGTCGTCGGTCCAGTTAGTCATTAGTTAGCTCCTTGTATTTGGCTAGGGCGGAATTAACTGCAAGCCCAAGCAGGTCGTAATCCTTGTGGTTGATGCCTTCCATTTTCATGACAATCACCATTTGCTCTAACGACCACGCCAGCTCTTTGGCGATGGCTCGAAGTTGTGACAGCTCGCTCAAAACGGCTTCAATTGCACGCACTGATTCCGAACCCATTGGACTGCTTGGAACATATTCAGCCATTTTCCGCCCCCGCATATCGCTCAAAACTCTCGCACGTCCAGGATTTCCGTGTATCGCTGTACACATGGCCTAGCTCGCATTTGCGGCGAGGGTATATCCATTGACAGTGAGTGCATGACAGACAGGTCATTGCTGAACCTCATGGATAACCGTGTTGATCTTCTTGATCATTTGCATGTGCCATGCCATCAAGTTGCGATTTTTCTGTGCGTAGGCTTCTGTGCTTTTGGCTTTGTGTTCATCGCGTAGCTCAATCAGGCATTTTCTAACCAGTTCGCCCTCTGTCGCCATCTGGTCAACAAACGAATTGATCGCTGATCGAATGGCTTTACGGTTCATTTCTTCCCCTTCGCCACTGC
>Ga0228700_1001888_pt1 | contig 12215 bp, 11 predicted proteins | sample McNCre317_Aug_MG_FD_178019 | JGI IMG/M metagenome (GOLD analysis project Ga0228700, IMG submission 178019) | Freshwater microbial communities from McNutts Creek, Athens, Georgia, United States - 3-17_Aug_MG | ecosystem: Environmental > Aquatic > Freshwater > Creek | place: USA: Georgia...
AACGTGCCAAAGACATATTGGCCTTGAGCCCCGAGGCTTTTGGCTTGGCCTTAGAAAACGCCAGCAACGGCGTGCTCGGCCAGATTGAGCTGACCAGCGAACGCGCCATGTGGCCGCTGCAACTGGCACACGCCGACCGCTGGACCGGCAACTTCGCCGACGGCAGCGCTTGGGCGCTGGCGGGCGATGCGGCCCACAACATTCACCCGCTCGCGGGCCTTGGCCTCAACCTCGGCTTGGCCGATGTGACCGAACTCGCCAAGGTGCTGCAAACACGCCAAGCCAAAGATTACTGGCGCAGCGTGGGCGACCGATATTTCATGCGCCGCTACGAGCGCGCACGTAAAGCCGACATGGTGCCCACGTGGCTGGCCTGCGATGGCTTGCAACGCCTGTTTGCCCACCCAAACCCCAGCGTGCAAGCGCTGCGCAACTGGGGCATGAATGGGTTTAACAGCTTGACCCCCGTCAAGGCTTGGGCCATGCAGCAAGCCATGGGTTAAACATTTAAAAAGAAGCGCCACATGCAACACACTTTCCGCTCACTCGCCGCTGCTGCCTTGATGGCAGTCAGTCTTTCCAGCGTCATGGCCCAAGGCCACGAGGCCACCATTCGCAAAAACTTGAGCGAGCGCATTCCGCAAATTCCGAAGATTGAAGAAATCACGCCCACACCTTTGGCCGGTATTTACGAGTTGCGCCTGAGCACCAACGAGATTTACTACAGCGACGCCGCAGGCAACTTCCTCATTCAAGGCAACTTGATTGACACCAAAGCCAAGCGCAACCTCACCGAAGAACGCGAAGCCAAACTGAGCGCGATTGATTTCAGTGCCCTGCCTTTGAAAGACGCCATCACCCTCGTGCACGGCAACGGCAAGCGCAAACTCGCCGTGTTTGAAGACCCCAACTGCGGCTACTGCAAACGCTTCGAGCGCGACTTGGCCAAGATCGACAACGTGACGGTGTATTTGTTTTTGATGCCCGTACTCGGCCCCAACTCGGTCGAGAAATCACGCAATGTGTGGTGCGCCAAAGACCCAGGCGCGGCATGGGTCAACCTCATGCAAAAAGACACGCAGCCCGCCGCAACGCAGTGCAACACCGCGGCGATTGAGCGCAACTTGGAGTTCGGTCGCAAATACAAAATTACCGGCACACCCACGCTGGTAGCGCAAGACGGCACACGCGTGCCCGGCGCAATTGACAGCGCCAAGATTGAAAAATTACTGACCGAAGCAAGCAAGTAATCAAGCCAAATAAAAAGAGAGTTCCTCATGGTTCACACCCCCATCTCCCCCGACAGCAACGCTGGCCAATTGATTGAACGCTTGGGCTACGCAGGCCTCATCCCCTTCGTGGTGTTGGCGTTTTTCTTGTGGATCGTCACACCGGAGGCGCACCCGTACGTCGCCATTGCGCTGAGTGCCTACGGTGCCACCATTGCTTCGTTTTTGGGCGGCATTCATTGGGGCATTGGTTTGCGCCACAACGCACCACAACGCAAGCTGCACATGGTGTGGGGCGTGGTGCCCTCGCTCGTGTCGTGGATCGCGGTCATCATGCCTGCGTATGCAGGTTTGCCTTTGCTGGCCTTGCTCTTGGTGGCCTGCTATTTGGTAGACCGTAAAACATGGCCCGAAGCAGGCCTGCGCGATTGGATGACCATGCGCTTTCGCTTGACCGTGGTGGCCACCTTGGCTTGCTTGCTCGGCGCTGCGGCGACCTGACCATGCACTACCGCATCGAAGCTGCCGACCTGCACGCCCACCTGTATGGCGTGACCCTCACCATCGCCCAACCCGCGGCCAACCAGCGCGTGTCGTTGCCCGTGTGGATTGCCGGCAGCTACATGGTGCGCGAGTTTGCCAAGCAAATCACCGGCATCAGCGCACGCCAAGGTAAACGCACCTTGGCGGTGCAACAGCTCGACAAAGCCACTTGGGCTGTGAACTGCGAAGCAGGCCAGCCCCTCACCCTGCACTACCAAGTGCACGCACACGACGACTCGGTGCGCACGGCTTGGCTCACCACCGAGCGCGGATTTTTCAACGGCACAAGCTTGTGTTTGCAAGCCGAAGGCTTGGCCGATGTTCCGCATCATTTGGAGTTGGTGGCCGAGTCGTTCAACGCACACAAGGCTTCACGCAGCGCTGCGTGGCAGGTGGCAACTGGCCTCACGCCCGTCAAAATTGACCGTCAAGGCTTTGGCACCTACGTGGCCGCCGACTACGACGAGTTGGTGGACTGCCCCGTGGAGATGGGCGCGTTTTGGAGCGGCAGCTTCAAAGCCTGTGGTATCGAACACCGATTTGTGGTGGCCGGTGCCACGCCTGCGTTTGACGGCGAACGCTTGCTGCGCGACAGCCAAAAGATTTGCGAAACTGCGATTCGCTTTTGGCATGGAAAAAAGCACTCAGCCACACCACACAAAAGCTACGTCTTCATGCTCAACGCCGTGGCCGATGGCTACGGAGGCTTAGAGCACCGTAATTCCACAGCGCTCATTTGCGACCGCGCTGACTTGCCGCGCTTGGATGATGCCAAACCAAGCGATGGCTACACCACGCTCTTGGGTCTCATCAGCCACGAGTATTTCCACACGTGGAACGTCAAGCGCTTGCGCCCCGCTGAGTTTGCGCGCTACGACTACACCCAAGAAAACTACACCGAGCTGCTGTGGTTCTTCGAAGGCTTCACCAGTTACTACGACGACTTGCTGCTGCGCCGCGCAGGCTTGATTGACGATGCGCAGTACCTCAAGCTCTTGAACAAAACCATCAACCAAGTGCTGCAAACGCCGGGCCGCGAGGTGCACAGCGTGGCGCAGTCGAGCTTTGAGGCGTGGACCAAGTACTACCGCCAAGACGCCAACAGCCCCAACCTGACCGTGAGCTACTACACCAAGGGCGCATTGGTGGCTTTGTGCCTCGACCTCAGCTTGCGCCAGCACGGCGTGAAAAACCACAGCGTGTCGTTGGACAACGTGATGCGTGCCTTGTGGGCGCGATGCTGTGTCAGCAAAGGAACGCAAGGTACCGGAAAACACGACGGCCCCATGACCGAAGCCGATGTACTGGCGGTGCTCAAAGAACTCACAGGCCGTTCATGGGCCGCAGAGTTCAAAGCGTGGGTGCACGGCACACGCGACTTGCCCTTAGAAAAACTACTCGCCGCGCATGGCGTGCAAGTGAAGCACGAGCCTGCGCAACTGGCGCAACGCTTGGGCCTGCGCGTGGCAGAAGACCACAGCGTACACATCAAAACCGTGCTCAATGGCGGTGCGGCGCACAAGGCAGGCTTTGCACCGGGCGACGAATGGCTCGGCGTTGATACGTGGCGAATGAAAAAACTCGACGACTTGCTGCTGTATGCAGGCAAAGCCAAAAAAGTCACCGCCCTCGTCAGCCGTGATCGCCAATTGCTGCGCTTGCCCCTCACCGTACCCGATGCCAAAACCAACAGCACCTTGCGTCTCATGCAGGACAACCCCAAACTCGTGGGGCGCTGGCTCGGCCTATAGTTGGGATAAGAATTTTCAAAACACGTTTCACACTTTTGGGAGCCACCACATGAGCTACGAATTCATCACCGTCCACACCGAAGCCGATAAAGTGGGCGTCATCACCCTCAACCGCCCCAAGCAGCTCAACGCGCTCAACGCGGGTTTGATGATTGAACTGGGCCAAGCCCTCAAGGCCTTCGACGCTGACGAAGCCATTGGCTGCATGGTCATCACCGGCAGCGAAAAAGCGTTTGCCGCAGGCGCCGACATTGGTGCCATGGCCACCTACAGCTTTGCCGATGTTTACAAGAACGACTACATCACCCGCGATTGGGAAACCATTCGCACCATCCGCAAACCCGTCATCGCCGCGGTGAGTGGCTTTGCCTTGGGCGGCGGCTGCGAATTGGCGATGATGTGCGACTTCATCATCGCCGCCGACAACGCCAAGTTTGGCCAACCCGAAATCAAACTCGGTGTCATCCCAGGTGCAGGTGGCACGCAGCGTTTGCCGCGCGCGGTGGGTAAATCTAAAGCGATGGACATGGCGCTCACAGGCCGCATGATGGACGCGGTGGAGGCCGAGCGTTCAGGCTTGGTCAGCCGCGTGGTGCCGCTGGACAAATTGATGGAAGAAACTTTGGGCGCGGCCTTGGCCATTTGCAGCTTCTCGCAAATTGCGGCGATGGCTGCCAAAGAGTCGGTCAACCGCGCCTTTGAAGGCACGCTGGCCGATGGCGTGATGTTTGAGCGCCGCATGTTCCACGCGTTGTTTGCCACCGCCGACCAAAAAGAAGGCATGGATGCGTTTGTTAACAAGCGCGCAGCCAGCTTCAAGAACCAATAAACGAACACTGCGCTAAATGCCCACAAGTTGTGGACTTTTAGCGCCTCGTTACCATGCAGACTATCTGATTCAGAAAGCCCCGCATGGAACTCTTGACCGACCCACAAACGTGGATTGCCTTTGCCACCCTCACCGCGCTTGAGCTGGTGCTGGGCATTGACAACATCATCTTCATCTCGATCTTGGTGGACAAGCTGCCCCCCGAGAAACGCGAGTGGGCACGCCGTGCGGGCTTGTTCATGGCCATGTTCATGCGCATTGGCTTGTTGCTATTGCTCTCGGTCATTGTGGGCTTGGTGGAACCTTTGTTCACCGCATTCGACAAAGCCATTTCAGGCCGCGACCTGATTTTGATTTTGGGTGGCTTGTTCCTCATCTGGAAAAGTACGGGCGAAATCCATCAATCCCTCGAAGGCGAAGAGGATCATGGCGGTAGCTCTGTCAAAGCCAACATGGTGTCTGTGATTTTGCAAATCATGGTGATCGACTTGGTGTTCTCGCTCGACTCCATCATCACCGCCGTGGGCATGGTCGATGAAGTAGCCATCATGATTGCAGCCGTTATCGCCTCTGTGGGTTTGATGATGGCGTTTGCTGCTGGCATTGGCCGCTTTGTGTCAACCCACCCCTCCATCAAAATGCTGGCCCTCACCTTCTTGGTGGTCGTGGGCGTAGTGTTGATGGCTGAAGGGTGGGGCCATCACATACCCAAAGGCTACATTTACTTTGCGATGGCTTTCTCAGTGGTGGTGGAGATGCTCAACATTCGTTTTCGCAAGCGCGCCAAACAGGTGGTGCAACTCCATCCACACACACCTGAAATTTAATTGCTGAACGCAGCAATGCCCGTGATGGCACGCCCGAGAATGAGCGCATGCACATCGTGCGTGCCTTCGTAGGTGTTCACCACCTCCAGATTCACCAAGTGACGCGCGACGCCAAACTCATCCGAGATGCCATTGCCTCCCATCATGTCACGGGCCACGCGGGCAATGTCCAGCGACTTGCCACAACTGTTGCGCTTCAAGATGGAGGTAATTTCCACTGCAGCAACACCTTCGTCTTTCATGCGGCCCAAGCGCAAGCAACCTTGCAGACCCAGACTGATGTCGGTCAGCATGTCAGCCAGTTTCTTTTGAATCAATTGGTTGGCAGCCAGCGGACGACCAAACTGTTGACGATCTAGCACGTATTGGCGTGCGCGGTGGAAGCAATCTTCTGCCGCCCCCAAAGCGCCCCAGGCAATGCCGTAACGTGCGCTGTTCAAGCAAGTGAATGGCCCTTTCAAACCACGCACATCTGGAAAGGCATTTTCTTCGGGCACAAACACCTCATCCATCACGATTTCGCCGGTGATGGACGCACGCAAACCCACCTTGCCATGTACCGCAGGCGCGCTCAACCCCTTCCAGCCTTTTTCAAGAATGAAGCCGCGAATCGAACCTGCATCATCTTTGGCCCACACCACAAACACGTCAGCAATCGGGCTGTTGGTGATCCACATCTTGGCGCCAGAGAGTGAATAACCACCGGCGACTTTTTTGGCACGCGTGATCATGCTGCCAGGGTCGGAGCCGTGATTGGGTTCGGTCAAACCAAAGCAACCAATCCATTCACCCGTGGCAAGCTTGGGCAAGTATTTTTGCTTTTGGGCTTCTGTGCCAAATTCGTTGATCGGCACCATCACCAGCGACGACTGCACGCTCATCATGGAGCGATAGCCTGAATCCACACGCTCCACCTCGCGGGCCACAAGTCCATAACACACATAGTTCAAGCCTGCGCCACCATACGCCTCGGGAATGGTCGGACCCAACAAGCCCAGTTCGCCCATTTCACGAAAAATAGTGGCATCGGTTTTTTCGTGTCGAAAGGCTTCCAACACACGCGGGGCCAAACGCTCTTGGCAATACGCGGCAGCCGCGTCTTTGACCTGACGCTCATCGTCTGTCAATTGCAAATCGAGCATGAAAGGGTCGTCCCATTGAAATTTCAGCTTATCCATCAAAGTTCCTCATCTTTCTAAAAAATCACATCTTGGGTTTAGGTTGTGAACAATGATAAGAGGTGAATGGTAAAAATAAAACCATTGATTTATCATCAAGATATTCCATAAATTCATATCAAATCATGCGCCGCAAACTCCCATCCATGCAAGCCTTGCTGTGCTTTGAGGCTGCTGCACGCCACGAAAGCTACACGCGTGCAGCCCAAGAGTTGGCACTCACGCAAAGTGCTGTGTCTCGGCAAATCACGTTGTTAGAAGATTTCGTCAAAATCAAACTCTTTCGCCGTGCCAAGCATGGCGTCAGCCTCACCGCTGCGGGCAAAGATTACGCCAACAACATCAACCGCCATTTGGATTCCATCGAGCGCGACACGCGCGATGTCATCTCGTCCCAACAAGAAGATGGCGGTGTCATTCGCTTGGCAGTGGTGCCCACGTTTGCCACACAATGGCTTATTCCGCGCTTGCCCGACTTCACACAGCACCATCCCAATGTGGTGGTACACATCGAAACCAGCACACGGCCTTTCATGTTTTCCGACAGCGTGATGGATGCCGCGCTGTACACCGGTACGCCCACGCAAATCGCGAACTGGCCGGGCACGCGCGCCATGCAACTCATGGAAGAAAATGTCATTCCCGTTTGCTCGCCTGCGTTTTTAAAACACCGTACAGGCAAACACCTGCCTGTCAGGCCCAAGGTATTGTCCAAGTGGCCGCTGCTGCAACAAAGCACACGCCCCGAAGGTTGGCGACATTGGTTTTCAGTGATGGGCACGCCCAACCCCGATGCCTTGGCAGGCCCGCGCTTCGAGTTGTTTTCGATGCTCGCCGTAGCCGCCAAGCACAGCCTAGGCGTAGCGCTCATGCCCCAACTGCTAGTGGCGGATGAGTTAAAACGAGGAGAGTTGGTGATTGCGTGCAAACACGCATTGATCGGCGAGCGTCACTACTATTTCGTCACCCCCACGCCAGCACCCTTGCGTGGGGTGGTGCAACAGTTTGAGCAATGGTTGAGGTCACACGCTGGCACATCGCCATGACCTTCACTTTTTCTTTTGTCTTTGTACCCACGCACTGGGGGCGCATTTGAATTTCAATTTGAACCAATGGCTGAAACTACTCAATCTTGAAAATCCAAGCAATTCCGCCACCTCCGTCAGAGACAAATCACTCTCCAGCAAGTGTCGTCGCACCAAATCTGTTCTGGCTTGGTCGAGCACGCGGCTAAAACTCAACCCCTCGTCGTCAAGTTTTCGGTGCAGGGTTCGGCGGTCAACGCCCATGAGTCGCGCCACTTCCATCGCGCTGCAATGCCCGTGCGGCAGCAAAGCCAGAATGAATTGGTAACACATGGCTTGTGCGCGCTCATCACGGGTGTTGAGCGCCGCCTCTAGGTATTTGCGTGCAAACTTGGCCGAGGCCGGGTCGCTCGCGTGCCGCGGCTTAGACAAGTCATTGGATGAGCACACCAAACCGTTGAACTCTTGGTTGAATTTCACCGCACGTCCAAAAAAACTTTTGTGCACCTTGAGGTCTGCGGGCGGGCGGTGGGTAAAACACACCTCTCGCGGCTTCCAGTCTGGCCCCGCCAATTCACTCAACATACGGAACATCCCCCCCACCGCCAACTCCACCGACTGACGCATGGACAGCCTAGGGCTGGGCAGCAAATCTTCCCGAATCACCACCACACCATCGCTTTCTTCGACGTGGAGAATCAAAGATGGGTTCACCAGCTTGAGATAACGGCACAGGGTATCCAGTGCATCTCTGAGCGTGGTTTCCTCTCGCAACACCAAACTGATGGGGCCAAGCGCAGAGAGTTTGCGCTGCGCGGCAAGCAGCAATGCGAAATGTTCGGTGCGCGTTGCGCGGGCCGTGATTTCAAGCAACTCGCGCGCCGCATCACGCGGCATCAAAGACTCGGGGTCTTGTAGCGATGTCGCAGGCAAACCCACGGTTCGCATAAACACATACGGGTTTCGACCCAGCGACTGCACCAGCTCCACATAGCCGCTCAGACTGGCACTGCGAATGAACTGTGTGGTGTGTTGCGTCGTGTGTCGGGCAGTTGGAGGCATTGATGGCATTCCCCAAATTAGCAAATCAATGTCCCAAATTGGAAAGCATTAGCAAATCATAACTCGGATACTGCACCCCTCAATTTCATTTGGAGACTTTGCAACATGAACTTTCTCGACGGCCATCTGTACCCCGAAAACCAACAACCCCTCATCATCACCGCCGCACCTTATGCGCCCGGTTGGATTCCCTCTGATTTCCCAGAAGACATTCCCGTGACGATGGAAGAACAAATCCAAAAAGCCGTCGATTGTTACGAAGCAGGTGCAACCGTGTTGCACTTGCACGTGCGCGAAGCCGATGGCAAAGGTAGCAAGCGCTTGTCCATGTTCAACGAGCTAATTGCTGGCGTGCGTAAGGCCGTGCCTGAGATGATTATTCAGGTGGGCGGCTCCATCAGCTTTGCCCCCGAAGGGCCCAATGGCGAAGCCAAATGGTTGTCTGACGACACCCGCCACATGCTGGCCGAACTCGACCCCAAACCCGATCAAGTGACGGTGACAGTCAACACCACACAAATGAACGTGACAGAGCATGCAAGCGACGATGACTTCAAAGGCGTGTCACGCGGTTTTCCGCACCTGCACAAAACCTACAAGGACATGATTGTTCCGTCTAACCCCAGCTTCGTAGAAGAGCACATCCATCGTCTCTCCGCTGCAGGCATTCAAAGCGAGTTTCAGGTTTACAACATCAACAGCTTTGAAACCATTGAGCGCATGATGCGTCGCGGCGTTTACAAAGGCCCGTTGGTGATGAACTGGGTGGCCATCAGCGGCGGTATGGACCAAGCCAATATCTACAACCTTGCCAATATGTTGCGCGCTGTGCCCGATGGCGCAGTGATCACAGTGGAAAGCTCGGTGCTCAATGTGTTGCCCATCAACATGATTGGCATGGCTTTGGGCTTGCACGTGCGTTGCGGCATTGAAGACGTGTTGTGGAACCAAAAGCGCACCGGCAAGATGAGTTCGGTCGAACAAATCAAGCAACTGGTGCGCATTGCGGGTGAATTTGGTCGCCCCATCGCCACCGCACAACAAGCCCGCGAGATTTTGAAGCTCGGCGTGTTCTACGAAACCGCCGACGAAACTTTGCGCGAAAACGGCTTTGCGCCCAACCGAAATGGTGCCAACCAAGGTTTCTTGCGCAAGGTGAACTAAAAACCATGCCACCAAGCCCCACCGTTCTCATCGTACCGGGTCTACGCGACCACGTAGATGCGCATTGGCAAACCTTGCTCGCTGCGCAACTGAGCCAGGCGCACACCGTGCCGCCCATGGGACGCGAAAACTTGGACTGTGCCCAACGTGTGCAAGCCATCGAAAAGGCCGTGGCCGCTATCGACAAGGCAGTGCTCATCGTGGCGCACAGCGCAGGTTGCGTGATGGCGGCGCACTGGGCACACACCACGCGCTACGCGCACAAGGTGTGTGGGGCTTTGCTGGCAACTCCTCCCGACTTTGACAAAGCCATGCCTGAGGGGTACCCCAGCTTGGCCGCGTTGGAAACAAACGGGTGGTTGCCTGTGCCACGCCAGCGCTTGCCTTTCCCAAGTTTGGTGGCCGTCAGTGACAACGACCCACTGGCCTCACGCGCGCGCGCACTCGCGCTTGCACACAGCTGGGGCAGCGACACTGTGGAACTCGGCGCGGTCGGTCACTTGAACCCTGCGTCAGGCTACGGCGAATGGCCCATGGCGCACACACTGATTGCGCAACTGATCACCCACAAAAATTAACCCAAGGTTGACATCAAACGATAAGTCAAGGCGTTTTTGGATAAGTCACATTTCCGCCGAGTCCAGAAAAATAAGTCAACACTTTAAAAGGAGACAAGCGATGAATAGCAGTAAGAAATTATGGACACTCACGGCGCTGACAGCGGCGTGTCTGCATGCACAAGCCCATGAGTTTGCGACCGAAAATGGTGTGCAAGGCAAGCTCAATGGCATCGTCACCTTTGGCACACAAATTCGCGCAAGCGACCCCAACCCCGAAGCATATTCGTACGTGGTGTCACCCTCTGTGCCTGGTGTGCCAACTGGCAAACTCGCCGGGCAAAATGGTGGGCCAGATTTGAACTTTCAAAAAGGCGATCAAATTTCCACCGTTTTAAAAGGTGTGATGGACCTAGACCTGAAGAAAAACAATGTGGGTGTGTTTGTTCGCGCCAGCGCGTGGCAAGACTTTGCACTGGGTCAGAAAAATGCCGCCTATGGCAACTACCCCAATGGCTTTCAAGCCAACACACCGTTGAGCGACAAGGGCTTTGACAGCAGCTCCCAATTCAACAACGCCGAAGTGCGCGACTATTTTGTGTACGGTGCAACCCAGCTCGAACAAGGCCAAACACTCGACACACGCTTAGGCCGTCAAGTGCTCAACTGGGGTGGCTCACAACTCATCGGGGGGGGCATTGGCTCAGTCATCAACCCCACCGATTTCGGCTCGATGTATCGCCCAGGCGCACAAGCGTTTGAAAGCAAATTACCCGTCGGCATGTTGAGCGCCAAACTTGCCGCTGGCAAGGCATGGCAGCTCGAAGGTTTCATGGCGTATGAGCACCGTGGCAATGTTTACCCCGGTTGCGGCACGTACTTTGATGTGGCGTCGTTCATTGCCAGTGGCTGCAACATGATTTCGTTTGCGGGTCACTCCGAGCAATGGAACCTCGCCAACAACAACTACGTACACCGCACACCCGACATCACACCCAGTGGCCCCAAACATTTTGGTTTTGCTTATGGTTTCAAGTCCGAAGCCTTGGCGACGGACTTGAAACTCTACGCCCTCAAAACCGTCAGCGTGGCCCCGAGCTATCGCATGACGGTCAACCGTCTGCCCACCAGCACACTCGACGTAGGCGCCACCAACTACGGTTTGATTTACCCTGAGAACGTATCTGTGTTTGGCACCTCGTTCAGCAAAAAAATCAACCCCGAGTTGACCGCCTATGGTGAACTGGCCTATCGCCCCAATCAACCCCTGTCATTCAACGCAAGCGATTTGCTCAGTGGCTTCACGTCCAGCAGCAACACCACCTTGCTCAACATCGCCAAGAACATCAAAGCCATCAGCCCCGGTGGCACCTTCGATGCGTATGACCGCTTCGATGTGTTCACTGGCAGTGTGGGCGTAAACCAAGTTTTCCCCAAAGCCCTGAATGCAGAGAAAGTGTCAGTAACCAGCGAAATTGGCTTTAGCCACGTCAGCGCATTGCCCGACCCGAGCGTGTTGCGCTTTGGTCGTGGCACAGCGTATGGCTCTGCTGCTTATGTGGGTGGCGCAGCCTGTGTGGACTCGGCCAGCGGCAAAGTGGTGGGCAAGTCATGCACCACCGATGGGTACACCTCGAGCGATGCTTGGGGCGTGCGTTTGGTCGCCTCTGCGTCTTACGCCAATGCCTTGGCAGGTGCCACGCTCACGCCCTCAATCGCCTTGGGCAAAGACATCAAGGGTTACTCTTATGACAGCACCTTCTCAGAAGGTCGCGCCACCGTGCGTCCGAGCGTGCGTGCCGAGTGGAACAAAACCTACTTTGCCGACTTTCAGTACACCCGCTTTAGTGGCGGCAACTACAACCTCTTGGTAGACCGTGACTACTACAGCTTGGTGGGAGGTATGAGGTTTTGATAGATCTGCCACTTCAAGGATTACGCGTACTTGACTTGTCCCGCGTATTCGCTGGTCCTTTGTGCGGACAAGTGCTGGCCGATTTAGGCGCGGAGGTCATCAAAGTCGAACACCCCGGGCGCGGTGACGACACCC
>Ga0228700_1001889_pt1 | contig 12213 bp, 16 predicted proteins | sample McNCre317_Aug_MG_FD_178019 | JGI IMG/M metagenome (GOLD analysis project Ga0228700, IMG submission 178019) | Freshwater microbial communities from McNutts Creek, Athens, Georgia, United States - 3-17_Aug_MG | ecosystem: Environmental > Aquatic > Freshwater > Creek | place: USA: Georgia...
GTTTTTGCAAAAAATACCCAGCCATCGATGTGTCTCTTGAAATTCTCAATCGCGATGGTGTGGTCAGCCGTTTGCAGAATAACTTAGATGATCTCTACATCATGTCGATGCCACCGACGGATATGGACTTGCATGACGAGGTACTCACCTCCAATCCGATTGTGGTGATCGCGAAGATGACAGACCCATTAGCCAAAAAATGTCAGGTTTCATTAAAAGATCTGCAGCACTACCGCTTCATCTTGCGAGAGTCCGGCTCAGGCACACGCACAACAGCAGACAAACACTTTCGGAAAAAGAAATTTCACCCCGATATACGGCTCGAATTGGGCAGCAATGAGGCTGTGAAAGAGTCTGTGGCCGCGGGCCTGGGCATAGGCGTCATCTCCCGGCATGCGTTACACGGATTGGATAAAGAAAACGGTGTGCGAGTGATCGATGTAGAAGGCTTCCCACTGACGTCTTCATGGCATATGGTTCACCATGCCAGCCAGAAGCTCTCTCCAGTGGCAATGGCGTTCAGAGCTCATTTGCTAAACGAAATTCAAAACAGTGCAATACAACATACCAAGCGCGGGCATTCCTGATGCATCGTGGTGATATCGACACTTTGATCTTTTACGAGGACCTGCTCAATTCGAAATAAAGCAAACCAATTGCTTCTGCATCAGAATTACGCTCGTGAATTAATTTGCATCCAGCTGATTCGGTCCAACTTAGCACTACGCAGGCAATCGAATCGTTGATATCTCTCAACGCAGTGTCATATAGGCATTTGACAATTAGATTAAATTTGTTATTCGAAGCTTGCCATCATTTGTTGCAGTTGTTAAAACATACGGGCTTTATGGGTTATCGGGAGCAGGATTAAATTCTTCAATTCGACAGCTCAAATTTAAGCCCATGAAGCGTCAGGCTTGTAGGTTTTTGATCTTTAAGCGATGCAAATTTGCATGTGAAGTAATAGCCTCTCGTTGTTCGATTGAGAGACGATTGAGGTTCTTCAGCTGCATCAACATGCGCGGGTTCTTGGCCAGCATGTCGGCATGGCGGCTGAGGTAATCCCAATACAAAGTGGTGAAGGGGTAGGCTGTGTCGCCAGTGGATTCGACAGGGTTGAAGCGGCAGCCTTTGCAATGGTTGCTCATGCGGTCTATGTATTTGCCACTGGCCACATAGGGTTTGCTGGCCATCAATCCCCCATCTGCGAACTGACTCATGCCCAGTGTGTTGGGCAGCTCCACCCATTCAACGGCATCCACATACACGCCCAGGTACCACTGGTGCACTTGCTTGGGTTCCACGCCCAGCAGCAAGGCGTAAAGGCCTGTCACCATCAAGCGTTGGATGTGATGTGCGTAGCCATGTTGCAAGGTCTGCGTGATGGCATCGCGCAAGCAGGCCATCTCGGTGTCACCCGTCCAATAGAACTCGGGCAGCGGTTCGTGCGCTTGCTGGGCATTGCCCTCGGCGTAGTCGGGCATCTGCGTCCAGTAGATGCCGCGCACGTATTCACGCCAGCCCAAAATTTGCCGCACAAAACCTTCCACCGCTTCCAGCGGGGCGTGGCCTTTGTGAAAGGCGGCCTCTGCTGCAGCCAGCACCTCACGCGGGTTGAGCAACTTTAAGTTCAACGCGCACGACAAGTGCGAGTGGTACAGCCACACTTCGCCTTCCCACATCGCGTCTTGGTACAAGCCAAAGCTGGGCAGTCGGTGGGTGATGAATTCATCCAAGGCCACCAAGGCTTGTGCGCGCGTGACAGGCCAACCAAATTGCGTGATGGAACCGGGGGGATGGGCGAGCTTGTCATTCACCAAACGCATCACGTCTTGGGTGATTGCATCGGGCTCTACGCGTGTGGGGGCGGGCAGCAGGCCTGGGCCTTGTTTGCCAAAGCTGCCTCGGTTGTCAGCATCGAAGTTCCATTGGCCGCCGATGGGCTTTTTGCCTTCCATCAAGATGCCATTTTTCTGGCGCAGTTCGCAGTAGAAATACTCAAGGCGCAACTGCTTGCGGTCTTTGGCGTGTGCGGCAAAGTCGCGCACGGTGCTGAAGAAGTGCGTGTCGTCTTTGATCTCTAGCGGTAGCTTGTGTTGTTGCGCGACAGTGCGAAGGCTTTGCAATACACGCCAGTCGCCGGGGGCCGTCATCACCAAGAGTTTGGGTTGCACTTGGGCGATGGCTTTGTTCAGCTCACCCGCCAAGGTGCCTGTGTTGTGCGCATCGTCGAGCTGGCTGTAAATCAGCGGCCAGCCACGTGATTGCAGGTGCGCGGCAAAGTGCCGCATGGCACTTAAGAAAACCGTGGTGCGCTGTTTGGAGGAGGGAATGTGCGTGGATTCTTCCAGCACCTCGGCCATCCACAGCGTGTCGTGCGCAGGGTCGAAGTCGATCAGAGCGGAGGCGTCTTCATCCAGTTGGTCGCCCAAGATGAGGATGAGACGTTTGCATGGGGTGGTCATGTGGGGACTTTTAAAAATCAAAACCGAGCTGTTGTTTGTCGGTGGTGGGGACAACTGAGGTGCGGCGAGTGCGGGTTTGTTTTCCCCAGTTTTTACGAGATACATGTTTGTCGACCACTGCTTTTTTAGCTGCTTTGACTTCGTCTGTTTTGCGTCTGCTGTGCAGCAACTGTTTGGCCTCGCGGGTGGCTTGCGCCAACTCGACCACGGGTTGAGGCAAGGCGCTGTGCATGTCGCTGCCCACAAACACGCCGAGGTGATCTTGCATCGTGTACGGCATGAGCCACGGCTCAAACAGCCAAGTGTCGGGCACTTGCCGTAGCGCTGGCAGCCACTGCCGAACAAAGCGACCATGAGGGTCATGGTCTTGCGCTTGTTTGATGGGGTTGTACACGCGCGTGGTGTTGATGCCCGTGGTGCCCGATTGCATTTGCAACTGGCTCCAGTGGATGCCTGGCTCATAGTCCAAAAACTGCGTGGCCAGCCATTCGCCCACGGGGCGCCAATGCAGCCACAGCGGATAGGCGGCCACCGACACCAACATGGCGCGCATGCGAAAGTTCAGCCAGCCTGTTTCGCGCAACATGGTCACACACGCGTCCACCATGGGCCAGCCGGTGCGTGCGGCTTTGAGGGCTTCAAAGTGTGCTTCGTTGAAATCGTGTTCGCGCAAACCATCGTAACCGCGGTGCATGTTTTGCCATTCGATGACGGGCTCGCTCTCTAACTTTTGGATGAAGTGGCAGTGCCAGTACAACCGGCTGATGAAGGCGGTTAAGCCCGCACGATGTCGGCTGGCCTGTGGCGGCAGCTGCCAACCTACGCCATGCGTTCTACACCATGCGCCCACCCTTAAGTCGCGGGCGTAGGTAAATGCGTTGCCGGTTTCTTGGTGTGCATGCAGTTGCCGAAAAGGGGCCTCGTTCCAAATGCGGCTCAGCACATCGGGCAGTTCACCCGTGTGTACTTCAACGCAGCCGCCTTGCAAACGCAACGCGTCATCCAGGGCTTGCAACGATTCACGCACAAACTCAAAGTGCTGCAAGGCGGCATCGGGCAGCAACCACAGCTCGGGCTCCACCACATAAATGCAGCGCACAGGCCCACGCAGCGATGCTTGCGCCAAGGCTGCATGGTCTTGCCAGCGCAGGTCTCGTTTGAACCAAACCAGCTCGTAACTCATGGCGGCGTGGTTGATTTGTGTTTACGGCAAGCGTCTGAGCAGTACAGCACTTGCTCCCAATTTTTGGCCCACGCTTTGCGCCAAGTCATGTCACGCCCGCAGGTTTTGCAGGGCTTGCTGGGCAGGCTTTGCTTGTTACCTTTGAAGCTTTGTTTCTGTGACATGGGGTGGTTCTTCCATGGGGTAAGCGTCCGCGACGTAAGCGGGACCTTTCATCAGCATCACAATCACGCAGCCAATCGCGAGCGTCAGCACCAGCGTCCAATGCAACACCACGATGCCCAGCATCACATAAAAAAACTGCTCCACTGCACGGGCGCTTTGCGTGGCGGGGTCCAGCCCATCCAGCACATAGGCCCCCGCGCTGGCCAGCAATGGCAGCACCGTACCCACAGCCAAGATGATGTGCAGGCGTTTCCAAATCTGCCACTCAAGACCAGCGGGTGAGCGTTGAAAGCCTTTGAGTTTGTTGAAGTAGTTCATGCAGCAGAGCTCAGTTGGTCGATGGCTTGGGCGAGGGTGAAATCTTTGTGGCTCAAACCCGCGACATCGTGCGTCCAAATACGCACCTGCAGGTGCGTGTGGCTTGACAGTACTTCGGGGTGATGGTCTTGCGTTTGGGCTAACTGGGCGATTTGGTTGAAGCGCGCTACGGCAGCCTCGAAGCTGGGCAGTATCCAGCTTTTGGAAAGGCAGGGCGTGTGGTGCTGTGGATGCGTGTCTAGCGTCCACCCCGACAGAGAGCCCATCGCCTGTTGCACGTCTGTGGATTCAATCCGGCGCAGTGCGTTGAGCGCGTGGGCATCCACCGACACGCGCACACCCAGCTCGCCCGAGCCTTGGCGCACGGGTGACTTGCACAAGCCAATGTCTAGGGCTTCTATTTCGCGGTAGGCCGCACACGCTTGGACGATGCGCGTGATGAGGCGCTCTTGTGTTTCGTAATGACCATCACTGGCGAGACGGTCGATCTCGGCCACCAAGGGGTCGTAGTCAAACACATGGGACATGCCGTCTTGCACGATCAACACCAACGCAGGCGACAACCACAGCGTGAGGTCAAGCACGTGTGCATCGGGCACCACATCGTGCGGGCCATAGATACCAATATTTGTGTTCAAGCGCAGATCGCGCAGCTCGACGCAAGCTAGGTGGGAGGCGGGATGTTGCGTGGTCATGGTGCAGCCACTTCCACCATGATTTCGTTGCGTCTGAACATAGGCAGCGTCCAAGGTGGGTCATAGCGCGACAGCTGGGGCGTGCCCACCACTTTCAGCGACTGTTGCTTGGCCCAAGCCAATGCTTCATCGGTTTTTTCTTGGACGCGTGCCACGGTGTTGAAGCCTGAGTAGCGGTGTACCACAAAATATTTGCTTGGCAATGTGTGCAAGGTCACGGCACTGTTGTTGGGTTTTGGGATGGTGGCCTGGGAATATTGGCTTGGCATCACAAATTGAATGCGCCACTGCTGGGCACCAGCCATGCTTGCTGTCTGCGGCTCAACAGTCATGGGTGCAGTCATGGTGATTTTCGAAGATTGAGGTTCCACCGTCACAGGTGCAGTCATGGCAATCTTGGCTGCTTGTTCAGAGTCAGACGCAAGGTTGTTGCCAAAGATGAAGTCAGCTATCAAGCGAAAGCCTTTGTTGGATGCTATGTCCATGTCGCCTTCGACGATGGTTTGGGCAATTAACGTGGGTGCGTAGTGGCGCAGCTCAAATGGAGCTTGCGAAGTGCGCACCTCGTACTTTGGTACTTCGATGGCCATGGCCGATTCCATTCCTAAACAGCTGATCAGCAAAGCGAGGAGGGTGTGTGTGTTTAAGCGCATGACTGCAATTGCTCCAGAGTTACAAATTCAAGTGCTTTGATGTGTGTGCATGCCAACACCACAGGTGGTGCAACGCCCGCATCGAACGCCTCTTTCCAGCGTCGTGCGCACAAGCACCAACGGTCGCCCGCTTTCAATCCTGCAAATCGATGTTTAGGGCGTGGGGTGATGAGATCATTGCCTTGTTTTAGCGAAAAATCTAGAAAGGCTTGCGTGACTTTGGCGCAGACCACATGGCTGCCTTGGTCGTATTCGTCCGTGTTGCAACAACCATCGCGGTAGTAACCCGTGAGTGGGTCATACGAGCAGGGCACAAGTTCTGTGCTCAATACATTGCGTGCTTCGGTGTTCATGTGGAAGTCTCTTGCAAGTCAATGCCTTCATATGTTGCAATTTTTTCTAAAGCATTTTCAAATAGCGAACGTGCAGAGCCCGAGATCGACCGCAGGTAGGCATGCAAGTGGGCGTCTTCTTCGTTACGGTTCAAACACTCTTGGCTGTATAGCTCAAAGCTCGCCAATTGCTCAATCAGCTCGGCCACATGGCGAGGGCATTCGCACAGCACATTGGTTGAAATGCCAGCTACGCGGCTCAAGGTGGCATCTGAATATTTACGCGCAGCAATGACTGAGCCCGAAGTATCAAACTCTTGCGCGCGCGCTGGGTCAACAAATAGCACCGATTGCAGCAACTCCGCCAACTCGATGTCCGAGATGGGCTCGCGACGCACGATCAGGCCCGAGAACTTCATGGCTTGCACTACGGCTTCTGGCGCAAAGTTGTAGACCACGATGGTTTGCGCAAACTGGTGTTTGGTTATGAGTGCTTGGATGCCAGCATGCACCGAGGATTGCAGCGTGTTGACCTTAACCAATAGCACTTGAGGTTTGTGCGCCAAATCGGCCTTAGCAGCTGCAGCCAAGTCGATCAACACATCGGTGACCTTGATTTGGTTTTGTTTCAAGCCTGCTGCAAATTTTTTGGACTCAATACGGTTGGCCATGCTTAAGCCAACCACCGCCAACAACACAGGCTGGCCGTTAACGGTCAAATTTTGAGGTCTGTGGTGTGGCGGGTTGCTCATGCTGCGTAACTGTTCTAAATCAAGGTTGGCGATGGCGCTGATGCCATGGCCGTTTTGCGATAGTTGCTTGAGTAGCAAGGCCTTGGACACATCTTGCTCTGCAAACAAGCGTTGTTTGCCTTCGGTTTTAACCGGAGAAAACGCGCCGTAACGGGTCTCCCAAATGCGCAAAGTTGACACTGGGATGCCTGTGGTTTTAGACACTGCACCAATGCGGTACAGCGCGGTTGAGGAGTTTGTGATGGTTTTCAAAACAAAGCTTTTGAGTAGTAATTGCGTAGATTATCTGTCGAAATTCAGATTTAATTGAAATAAATTTTGTACTGAGTAGATTTTTACTTCAAAATCCTACGCAAAAGGAGTTTGAACAATGATCTCTAAAAGAACCATCAATGCCATCGAGGTCTGTGTATTTCTTGCGGGCCAACGCCACTTAGGTTATCTCACCACCACCGAGTTGTCACCCAGACTCGATTTGTCGATCTCTTATCTTGAGAACCTCCTCAAGCCGCTCAAAGCTCACAGCATCGTGAGCGCTATGAAAGGCCCAGGTGGTGGTTACATGATTCAGGGCGACACCTCGCTGATTTCAATATGGGACATCGCCTCGGTGTTTGAGCGCACGTTCGATGCAGCTAGCTCTGCAGAGTCGTCGCTGCTCCCAGAGCTGATAGACGACAAAACACCGCCTGCCAGCTTTGAGTTGGGCTTAGAGCAAATCGTCAAAGCTACTCTCAGTAATTTCACCTTGGCTGATTTTGTGGACGAGTCTCGTGACGAGGAGGCCCGTTCATTCGTGCAAACCATGGGCCGCTTTAAGTTCAAACCCATGACTGCCCCTCTCATGCCAAAGGCACCTAACTCGGTGTTTCAACTGTCCATGATGATGGCTTGAAGCGTTTCAAAAGCGCAGCCCGTAGGAGTTGACCATGCCACGCAGTTTCAGCCAACGCCTCTCCACCCTGAGCCTGGGGGATGTGTCTGCCGTGATCCAAATGGCATGGGAAGACCGCACCTCTTTTGAAACCATTTATGAACGTGTCGGCCTCACGGAGCCCGAGGTCATTCGCCTCATGCGTACCGAGCTCAATCCCAGTTCATTTCGCCTGTGGCGTATGCGCATGCGCGGGCGAACAACCAAACACCGAGCGCTTCGCAGCCAAGACATGAAGTTTGATGATCGCGCGGTTGCTAACCACCGACGCGCTAATTGCTGAATCATTAACTGAAACATGAAGGACTTCTATGAGCGATGACCCAAGGTGTTGTGGTACTGGAACTTGCATCATCAATGCCGATGGCGTTTGCTGGTGTGGCCAGCAATGGGATGGCGAAAAAATGTGTTTTCCAAAGCGCGATGAAGCGACTGGTACAAGCGCTAATGCCTCGCAAGCTTGGACCGAGCTAACACAGAAGTCAACTCAGTAGCTGAGACATGTCACTCGCCCATGTACTTAAAACCTTGGCACTGAACGCCATCGGTGAACGTGTGCGTGCCATTACAAGCTCCACAGCATCATTGGACGATTTCGCCAAGCCAAAAGGAGACGCCGGTTTGTTTGGCCCAGATTCTGTGGCTTGGCAAGTGCATGCCGACTTCACGGCCATGATGGTTGGGGGCTTGTCTTCACTCATCGTGCAGTCCTTGCACCCACGAGCGCTGGCTGCGGTGTGGGACCATTCAGATTTCCGATACAAGCTCAAAGAGCGCTTGGGTCGCACCGCCTATTTTGTCGCGGCTACCACTTACGGTAGCAAACCCATGGCGCTCAGCGCTATTCGGCGCGTAAACGCTATTCACGCCAACATCCAAGGCGTTGACCTACAAGGGCAGCCTTATGTGGCCAATGAGCCTGAGCTAATTCGTTGGGTGCACTTGGTGGAAGTGACATCTTTTTTGGCGGCCTATCAACACTTAGCCAAACGGCCCTTGTCACCGCAAGCCTGTGACCAATACATAGCAGAGATGGCTCGTGTCGGGCATTTGTTGGGTGCGGTCGGCTTACCCCTGACCTATGCAGCTACGCAAGACGATTTGTTGGGCTTTGCCGACAAACTCAGCTTCGATAAGCGTGCGCAAGAGATTTTGCAAATCATCCAAGCCTACCCTGTGGACGTATTGGACAAGCCATGGATGGTGCTTGTTTTGAAATGCGCATTCGATGTCATGCCGCCGTGGGCCCTGAAGCTCATGGGACATCACCCCTCGTGTGCTTTTCAACAACAATTCACACGGTTGGCTGTTCAAGTCTGCGCTGAACCCGTGCAGTGGATGCTCAATCAGCAGGGTGTGTCTGCCATTGCGCGTCAACGTGTGCTTGGAGATGCAAGCCATGCTTGAAGTCGCCCTGTTCACAGTGGATGAGCAAATTGCAGTCAAGGTGCGCAGAGCCTTGTCATTCGCCAGTGCCAAGGTCGAGCGTTTGCCTTGGAAACCCAGCATGCGTGGTGAGGTAGTGAGCAAACCTTGCGATTTGATCGTCTTACACCCCACTCAAATCGACTGCCAGCAGCGCAGCCACTTGGAGCAAATTGTTCAACTAAGCGAGACTACGCCCAGCATTGCCATAGTCAAAGACCAGCAAGCCAATGACGCTGTTCATTTATTGAATGCCGGTGTTGATCGATTTTTGGTGGAGCCTTTTGATGAGCAGCACTTTGGTGCACTTGTTCGGGCTTTGATGCGCAGGCGTCAAGGCCATGTGTCGTCGGTCACGGAATATGGCAGCTTGCACTTTGACCATATGTTCAAACAACTACATGTGCACGGCGTCAAAGTCGATCTGACCACGCGTGAGGCGCAAGTGATGAATGTGCTGCTCAGGCGTGTTGGACAAATTATTTCCAAAGAAGAGTTTGTGCAAGAAATGGACCCAGACAACATGGAACTCAACAGCTCGGCCATCGAGGTGTACATCCACCGCATTCGCAAAAAGGTTAGCCCTGATGTGCTGCCCGTTCGCAACATAAAACGCTGCGGTTACTTTTTGCCACGTTTAAAAATTGCCAGCTGAGGAAAAGTGGACATTTATATAAAGAATGGCACTAGATGCTACGGTACGGTTTAATCATGAATACACCCTTCGAACAATCCTCAATCTTTGACACGTATTACAGAGCCCTTGTGATTGGTGCGAGTGGTGCAATCGGCAACGCATTTGCAAATGCATTCGCCAATGATCCAAACTGTTCGCATGTTGAAGTAGTTTCAAGAACCTTAAATCCTGGATTTGATTTGCAAAATGAGCACTCACTCCAAGAGCGCGCAGAAATTTGTCGTTTGACAGGCCCTTACCAAATCATTATCGACGCAACGGGTGCTCTGATCATTGATGAGGTTGGTCCAGAGAAATCATTGGCCAGCTTACGACAAGACACCTTGACTAGGAATTTCGAGGTCAATGCAGTAGGCCCCATACTCATGCTTCGATACTTTGCGCCATTACTTGCTGCTGGCCCATCGATGTATGCCAAGCTCTCTGCGCGTGTTGGCAGTATTTCTGACAATAAAAAAGGAGGTTGGTATGGGTATAGAGCTTCAAAGGCCGCTCTAAATATGTTTTTGCAAACAGCAGCAATAGAGCTTCAGAGGAAGAATCCTGAGTTACAAGTGATTGCTTTGCAACCGGGTACCGTCAGATCAGCTTTATCCCAGCCTTTCGCAGCCTCAGTTCCTCGCCTATTAGAGCCAGGAGAATCAGTCGCAGGAATGCTGAATGCTTTAAAAGCCTTGAAACCTAAATCAGGCGCGCATTACCTAGATTACAGTGGCGAAAAAATTGACTGGTAAGTCAGTTTTCACCTAATTTTTAGTTTGGTCTAGGTATCAACTTGTAAGAGACCATCTTGCCATTGGCGTCTACTTTGGCTAAAACCATGTCGCCCGATGCAATGTTTTCACCCAGAAATTCGAAGATGTTCACATGGTGAGTCACTAGTACAAGTGCCTTGTTTCCCTTGGTTTGGAGCTGTTTGGAAATAAAAAACTGTAGCTCTAGAGTTCTTTCTTTAGCTTTTTGCATCTCATCAAAAAATGAGGCAAGTGATGGTTCGACTTTGAACTCTCCGAAAGTAAGTAACTCAGCCGTATCTTTGCAGCGACACCATGGACTTGAGTGAACCTCGGCCTGATTGACCCCTTGTTTCCTCAACCATTTGCCCACTAGCCAAGCTTGTTGAGTCATGATTGAATTTTTCCAGATATTTATATGCAGTAATTAAATGAATATAGCGCTGACTTTTACATTGACTTGAGTCTTTGACTTTTTCGAGTTTTTTCAAAAAAGTCATTTGGTTTTTTCTTGATCCAGCGGATGAACGGCTTGAGCTCATCTTGACTCTTGAGAGCTTCAATGGTGTTTAGTTGGCGAGCTAACTCTGTTTCTGTGAATAAGGCGTGTATTTGGCGATGACAAATTCGGTGAAGAAACTCTGTAGTCTTCCCACCTTGAGATCTTGGTATCAGATGGTGCGCATCTCTTTGTGCCGCAGGTATTTCACGGTCACATATTGGGCATACGAGAACAGAATTTTTCTGATCTGCAAACAGATCTAGCTTTGCAATCAATAGCTTGGTTTTGATTCGGCCTGCCATACCCTAGTTATTTTTAATCAGCCTAAATAGCGAACCAAGACTGCGGCTGAAACGACGATGTGTAAAAGGGTTATCACCACGGAAGCGCCATGCAAAAACACAAATCGCATCCAATCACCACTGTCTGTCGCCGCATTAATTGCTGGCATCAGAATTTGTCTTGTTGGCACTGTTGTCAGGGCTATCAGTGCAAGTGCAGAGGCACTAACTAAATCGCTCGAGGCAGTTAGTATTGCAGCCAGAAGCGAAACTGAAATCACAAACAGATAGAAATAAGGAAACGATTTTCTGATAAGAGACTGTGCTTCGTTATCAGGAAGTACCTTGAAAAGAAAAGCCGCAAATCCTGCAGCAAAAAGTAACATTCCACCAAATAAAAAAGCTGTGACAATTAGGGCAGATATTTTTAAAGCTGTCTCCATTTTTAGCTCCGTACAAGTTTGTTCCTTAACACTGTGGGTAGTCGCTATTCTGTGTCTGCAATAAAGAAGATTTTCGCAATTCACGGCCCAAGTTGCTGCCTTCAGTAAACAACGGTAAATCTTGCAGGGGTATTACAGCTTTGCTGCCAGAGAGTCAATTGACTGCAGTCTTGCCATCGAGTCGTTCTCGTCAAGCATTTGCATTTTTTGATCTGCGCTGATATTGGCATAGCCGCTTTCACCGCTTGCCCCAACTCAATCACCGCCAGCGCGTAGTAGCTAATCCAACTGCATCTGTATCTGTATCTGAATTCAGCTCATAGCTCGTATTGCGTCCAGCTGTTTCAGTCCGACGTAGCATCCCGCGCGCAATCAAATCGTTGATATCTCTCAGCGCAGTGTCAGATGAGCATTTGCCAATGGATGCCCATTTCTTATTCGTCAGCTTGCCATCAAATCCATCGAGCATGCGATTGAGCACTTTGATCTGTCGCTCGTTGAGTGGCGTGCCTGCCCATTGACGCCAGAAGTTGGCTTTCACCAAAACACTCGTCAGGACTTGATCAGCTTCTTGAAGTGCGCGCAGCAAACAGGACAAAAACCAAGACAGCCACTCGGTGGCATCTAGATTTCC
>Ga0228700_1001893_pt1 | contig 12182 bp, 10 predicted proteins | sample McNCre317_Aug_MG_FD_178019 | JGI IMG/M metagenome (GOLD analysis project Ga0228700, IMG submission 178019) | Freshwater microbial communities from McNutts Creek, Athens, Georgia, United States - 3-17_Aug_MG | ecosystem: Environmental > Aquatic > Freshwater > Creek | place: USA: Georgia...
GTCCATGATGCGCTCGAACCAGCCGGTGACGCCGCACAGCAGCATCAGCACGCCGCACACCATGAAGGCGCCCACGGCCTCGTTCATGTTGACGCCCTGGGCGGCGCTGGCGATCACGGCGGCACCTGGGGTGGACCACACCACCAGCGCCGGGATGCGCGTCCACCACGACATGGCGATCGAGCCCAGGCCCATGCCGAAGCCCAGCGCGAGCACCCACGAGCTGATCTGATCCGGGCTGGCGTGCAGCGAGCGCGCCGCATGGAACACCAGGGCGATCGTGCTGGTGAACGCCACCAGCACCGCCACGAAGCCCGCCGAGACCGTGGCCGGCGTCACCGCAGGCCAGGGCGATGCGGTGCGTGGCGTGCCCATCAGATCTCGACCTTGGAGCCCAGTTCAACCACCCGGTTGGTGGGCAGGCTGAGGAAGTCGGCCGCACCCGCCGCGTTGCGGTGCATGCCCGCGAACAGCTTTTCACGCCAGGGGGCCATGCCTGAGCCGATGGTGGGGATCACGATGTCGCGCGACAGGAAGTAGCTGGTCTCCATGTCGTCGATGACCACACCGTGGCCCTTGAGGCCTTTGAGCGCCTCGGGCACATCGGGCTCGTCCATGAAGCCCAGGTGCAGCATCACTTGCCAGCAGTCGTTGCCCAGCGATTCCAGCTCGATGCGGTCCTTCGCAGCCACCCAGGGGATTTCATGCGCCTTCACCGTCACGAACAGGTTCTGCTTGTGCAGCACCTTGTTGTGCTTGAGGTTGTGCAGCAGCGCATTGGGTGTGGTGCCGGCATCTGCATTGAGGAACACGGCCGTGCCGGACACCCGCACCGGCGGGCTGGAGAACACCGCTTCGAGGAAGGGGTGCAGGTCGATGGCATCAGAGCGCAGGCGCTCAGAAAGCAGGGCGCGCCCATCCTTCCAGGTCATCATCAGGCTGTACATGATGATGCCGATGAGCACGGGGAACCAGCCGCCATCGACGATCTTGAGCACGTTGGCGCTGAAGAACATCAGGTCGATCACGATGAAGGCGCCGGTGGCGCTGATGCACAGCGGCAGGCTGAGCTTCCAGGCGTAGCGGATCACGTAGAAGGTCATCACCGTGGTGATCAGCATGTCGATGGTGACGGTGATGCCGTAGGCCGCGGCCAGCTTGCCGCTGGAGCCGAAGAAGATCACCGCCAGCACGATGCAGCCGTACAGCGCCCAGTTCACAAAGGGGATGTAGATCTGACCGGTCTCCTTCACCGAGGTATGGAGGATGCGCAGGCGCGGCAGGTAGCCCAGCTGGATCACCTGCTTGGTCACCGAGAAGGCGGCCGAGATCAGGGCTTGCGACGCGATCACCGTGGCGCAGGTGGCCAGGCCCACCAGCGGGTACAGCGCCCAATGCGGCGCCATCTCAAAGAAGGGGTTCTCGACGTTCTCGGGGTGGTCGAGCAGCATCGCGCCCTGGCCGAAGTAGTTCAGCACCAGTGAAGGCATCACCAGGCCAAACCAGGCCATGCGGATGGGCTGCTTGCCGAAGTGGCCCATGTCGGCATACAGCGCCTCGGCACCGGTGGCGCACAGGATGACCGAGCCCAGCGCGATGAAGGCCATGTGCGGGTGGTGCAGGGCGAACTGCAGGGCGTGGTGGGGGCTGAGCGCCACCAGCACGTGGGGGTTGTCGATGATGTGGATCAGGCCCAGGCCCGCCAGCACGATGAACCACACCGCCGTGATGGGCGCAAAGGCCTTGCCGATGCCGCCCGTGCCGTGCTTTTGCACCATGAAGAGGGCGGTGAGCACCATCAGGGTGACCGGCACCACGAAGCGCTCCAGCCCGGGCGCGGCCACCTCCAGGCCTTCCACGGCCGAGAGCACCGAAATCGCCGGGGTGATCACGCCGTCGCCAAAGAAAATGGCCGTGCCAAAGATGCCCACGGCCAGCAGCACCTGCCGCAGCTGCGGCTTCTCGCGCACGGCGCTGGAGGCCAAGGCCAGCATGGCGATCAGGCCGCCTTCGCCGTTGTTGTCGGCCCGCAGGATGAGGGTGACGTACTTCAGGGACACGACCACGGTCAGCGTCCAGAAGATCAGCGACAGGATGCCCAGGATGTTGTCGGGCGTCAGCGGGACGTGCCCGTTGGCGAAGACTTCCTTGAGCGCATACAGGGGGCTGGTGCCGATGTCGCCGTAAACGACACCGAGGGCGCCCAAGGTGAGCGCCACCATTTGCTCACGGGTCAGCGTGGCGGATGAGCTGTGTTGCACGGGTGCAGAACGCGAATCGGCGAAACCCACATTCTGCCGCCGATTCGTGCTGGTTTACACCTGTTTACCGTCGCGCCAGGCACAACAGCTGGCTTGACATCAGCTGTAAACCTCGGCATCCGGGTCAGTGGCTTCGAGCTCGTAGCTGGCCGCCAGCATGGCCAGGCGCCCGACCACACCGTACATGTAGAAGCGGTTGGGGGCGCTCACACCGGGCTTGGCGCCCGGCTTGGGCAGGTGCGACGGCTCGGCAAAGGCCAGGGGCACGAAGCTGGAGCCCGGGGCGTTGAGGTTCTCGTCGATGCCGCGGTCGGCGTGCACGCGGTAGAAACCACCCACCACATAGCGGTCGATCATGTAGACCACGGGTTCGGCCACCGCCTCGTTGATCTGCTCGTAGGTGGGCACCCCTTCTTGGATGATCACGCGGCTGACCTCCTGGCCATCTTTCACCACGCTCATCTTGTTGCGGGTGCGGCGGTTGAGCTCGACCAGGTCTTTCGCATCGCGCACGGTCATGATGCCCATGCCGTAGGTGCCGTTGTCGGCCTTGACGATGGCAAACGGCTTTTCGTTGATGCCGTATTCCTTGTATTTGCGGCGGATCTTGTTGAGCAGGGCGTCCACCTGGCTTTGCAGGCAATCCAAGCCCGCGCTTTCCTGGAAGTTCACCTCGTCGCACACGCCGTACATCGGGTTGATCAGCCACGGGTCCATGCCCAGCAGCTTGGCAAACTTCTTGGCCACCTCTTCATAGGCTTCAAAGTGCTGGCTCTTGCGGCGCACGGCCCAGCCTGCGTGCAGCGGCGGCAGCAGGTACTGCTCATGCAGGCCCTTGAGCACATCGGGGATGCCGGCCGACAGGTCGTTGTTGAGCAAGATGGTGCACGGGTCGAAGTGCTTGAGGCCCAGGCGGCGCTTGGTGCGCACCAGCGGCTCGACCGTCAAGGTGGAGCCATCGGCCAGCGCCAGCTCGGTGGGCTCGGTGACGGTCTCGTCCAGGGTGCCCAGGCGCACGTTCAGGCCGGCGGCGGTGAAGATCTCCACCAGGCGGGCCACGTTCGACAGGTAGAAGGTGTTGCGCGTGTGCTTTTCGGGGATGAGCAGCAGGTTCTTGGCCTCGGGGCAGATCTTTTCGATCGCGGCCATGGCGGCCTGCACCGCCAGGGGCAGCATCTCGGGCGTCAGGTTGTTGAAACCGCCCGGGTAGAGGTTGGTGTCCACCGGGGCCAGCTTGAAGCCGGCGTTGCGCACGTCCACCGAGGTGTAGAAGGGCGGGGTGTGTTCCATCCACTCCAGTCGGAACCACCGCTCGATGGCAGGCATGGATTCCAGCATGCGCTGCTCCAGCTCGTTGATGGGGCCGGTCAGCGCGGTGATCAGGTGGGGAACCATGGGGCGGTCAGCTGGTTGTCGTCATGAGGGATTGTAGGAAGTTCGGGCCTTTCCTGCAGTCTTCAAGAGCAGACATGAAAAAAGCCGCCCCGAGGGGCGGCTTTCGCACCAGCCAAGGCTGGATCAGGTCACTTGTGGTAGGCGGTTTCGCCGTGCGAAGTGATGTCCAGACCTTCGCGTTCTTCTTCTTCCGGCACGCGCAGGCCGATCACCAGGTCGACGATCTTGTAAGCGATCAGCGACACCACAGCCGACCACACCACCGTCACGCCCACGGCCTTGGCCTGGGTCATCAGTTGGGTGGCGATCGAGTAGTCACCAGCGGGGATCACCGAAGCGGTCACCCAGTCGCCGACGGCCGAGGGGCCACCCAGGTTCGGCGAGTTGAACACGCCGGTCAGCAGGGCACCCATGATGCCGCCCACGCCGTGCACACCGAACACGTCCAGCGAGTCGTCAGCGCCCAGGATCTTCTTCAGACCGGTCACGCCCCACAGGCAGACCAGGCCAGCCAGCAGGCCGATGATCACGGCGCCACCCAGGCCGACGTTGCCGGCAGCGGGGGTGATGGCGACCAGACCGGCGACGGCACCCGACGCAGCACCCAGCATCGAAGCCTTGCCCTTGAGCAGGGCTTCACCCAGGCACCAGCCGATCACGGCGGCAGCGGTGGCGATGAAGGTGTTGATGAAGGCCAGGGCGGCGAAGCCGTTGGCTTCCAGGGCAGAGCCGGCGTTGAAACCGAACCAACCCACCCACAGCAGCGAGGCACCGACCATGGTCAGCGTCAGCGAGTGCGGGGTGAAGGCTTCCTTGCCGTAGCCGATGCGCTTGCCAACCATGTACGAGCCCACCAGGCCAGCCACAGCGGCGTTGATGTGCACCACGGTGCCGCCGGCGAAGTCCAGTGCGCCCCATTGCCAGATCAGACCGGCCTTGGCGTTCATGGCGTCAACCACTTCCTTGCCGGTGTAGGCGTCCGGGCCCATCCAGAACCAGACCATGTGGGCGATCGGGGCGTACGAGAAGGTGAACCACAGCACCATGAACAGCAGCACGGCCGAGAACTTGATGCGCTCAGCGAAGGCCCCCACGATCAGACAGCAGGTGATGCCGGCGAAGGTGGCCTGGAAGGCGGCGAACACGATCTCGTACATCGGCACACCCTTCGAGAAGGTGGCGGCCAGTGCGAAGGTGCCGGCAGCGTTGTCCCAGATGCCCTTCATGAACAGGCGATCGAGCCCACCGATGAAGGCGTTGCCTTCGGTGAAGGCCAGGCTGTAGCCGTACACGAACCACAGCACGACGATCAGCGAGAAGGTCACCATGATTTGCATCAGCACCGACAGCATGTTCTTGCTGCGCACCAGGCCACCGTAGAACAGGGCCAGGCCCGGCACGGTCATCAGGATCACCAGCAGGGTCGACAGCATCATCCAGGTGGTGTCGCCCTTGTTGGGCTGGGCGGGGGCCGCAGCCGGTGCAGCTTCGGTGGCCGAAGCGGCGGCAGCAGCCATGGCGGGGGCAGATGCTGCGTCGGCAGCGGCGGCAGCAGCCGGGGCTTCTGCGGAGGCAGAGGCGGCGGTGGCGACAGCAGGAGCGGCAACCTCTTCAGCGTGCGTGACACCGAAGAAACCGAAGGCTGCCAGCCCCAGCGCGAGGGACGCGATGAGCTTTCTCATGGAAATGGCCTTGTGAGGTGTAGGTGGGGAACCGGCGACGCCTTGCAGGCGGCGCTGTGTGCGGGGTTCAGTGGAGGACGTGCGGGATCACAGCGCGTCGTTGCCGGTCTCGCCGGTGCGGATGCGGATGACCTGTTCGAGCGGGGTGACGAAGATCTTGCCGTCGCCGATCTTGCCGGTGCGGGCCGACGATTCGATGGCTTCGATCACGCGGTCGAGGATGGCTTCATCGACGGCGGCTTCGATCTTGACCTTGGGCAGGAAGTCGACCACGTACTCCGCGCCGCGGTACAGCTCGGTGTGGCCCTTCTGGCGGCCGAAGCCTTTGACTTCGGTCACGGTGATGCCCTGGACGCCGATGGCAGACAGGGCCTCACGCACTTCATCAAGCTTGAAGGGCTTGACGATGGCGGTCACCATTTTCATGGCTGGTTCTCCGGTGAGGTTGGCAAAATTTGGACACCAGCTTGTCTGCATGATCCATGCCAGCCCTTACCGGTGCGGCCCCGTAGGTTCCGGATGGGCGCATGGCGCACCAAATCCGTTCGCGCACCATAGAGGTGCCTTGTGTTGGTGCGCTCCCGGTTGGATTTCACGATTTGCCATCACCGTGACGCGTGCTGGTGCATGCAATCGGTGCATCCAGCGCTGCATGACCCTTGTGGGGGTGAGGTTCATCGCCCCTCTGAGGGGCGCGCTGACGAGGCGCCTGTGACCACAATGCGCGCTTTGCGACCAGCGCCACGCCTGGTCTGCCCCGACAACGTTCACAGGAAGGACAAGCCATGGCCCTGGCCCTGGTGCACAGCCGCGCGCTCGATGGCCTGCGCGCGCCCCCCGTCACCGTCGAAGTGGACCTGGCCAACGGCCTGCCCAGCTTCACCTTGGTGGGGCTGGCCGACACCGAAGTGCGCGAGGCCCGCGAGCGGGTGCGCGCCGCCCTGGGCAACGCCGGGCTGGCCTTCCCGTTCAACAAGCGGGTGACGGTCAACCTCGCGCCGGCCGACCTGCCCAAAGAGAGTGGGCGCTTTGATTTGCCCATGGCGGTGGGCATCCTCGTGGCCAGCGGCGAGTTCGACCCCCGGCTGGTTGACGGGGTGGTGTTCGCCGGCGAGTTGTCGCTGGGTGGTGAGTTGCGGCCGGTGCGTGGCGCCTTGCCCATGGCGCTGGCGATGGCCCAGGGTGCGGCGTCAGCAGGTCACGCCGCCATGCCCACCCTGGTGCTGCCTTGGGAGAGCGCCATCGAAGCCGCCGTGGTGGAAGGCGTGCGCGTGGTGGGGGTGCGCCACCTGGCCGATCTGGCGGCCGTGCTGCAGCCAGGCGGACCGGGGCTGGTGGCGGGGTGGGGCGCGGTGCCAGCGCCGGCGCTGGGCTCGCCCTCGCCCGGGCCCGACCTGGCCGAGGTCAAGGGCCACCAGGTGGCCAAACGCGCGCTGGAGGTGGCGGCGGCCGGGCAGCATGCGGTGCTGATGATGGGGCCGCCCGGCTCGGGCAAATCCATGCTGGCGCAACGTCTGGCCGGGCTGCTGCCGCCGCTCACCCAGCACGAGGCGCTGGAATCGGCGGCCGTGCTGAGCCTCTCCAGCGGCTTCGATGCCGGTGGCTGGCGGCAGCGGGTGGTGCGTGCGCCCCACCACACGGCCTCGCCGGTGGCCTTGGTGGGGGGCGGCTCGCCACCCCGACCGGGCGAGATCTCGCTGGCCCACCACGGCGTGCTTTTTTTGGATGAGCTGCCCGAGTACCCGCGCGCCGCGCTCGAAGCGCTGCGCGAGCCCATGGAGACAGGGCAGATCACCATCTCGCGGGCGGCACGCCGGCACGATTTTCCGGCGCGCTTTCAGTTGGTGGCGGCCATGAACCCGTGCCCTTGCGGCCACCATGGCAACCCGCTCAAGGCCTGCCGCTGCACGCCCGAGCAGGTGGCGCGCTACCAGGGCCGCCTGAGCGGCCCCTTGCTGGACCGCATCGACATCCAGATCGAGGTGCCCACGCTGCCCCCCGAGGTGCTGGCCAGCAGCCCGGCGGGCGAGCCCTCGGCGCAGGTGGCCGAGCGCGTGCTGCGTGCCCGGGAGCGGCAGTGGCAGCGCCAGGGCGTGGCCAATGCGCAGCTGCAGGGGCAGGCCCTGGAGCGCCATGCACGGGCCGATGAGGCGGCCATCAACTTCTTGCGCACGGCTTGTACCCGCATGGGCTGGTCGGGGCGGGCGTACCACCGCGTCATCAAGCTGGCCCTGAGCATCGCCGACCTCGCCGGCGACGACCAGATCCGCCTGCCGCACATGGCCGAGGCCATCCAATACCGGCGGCTGATGCAATCGGCCTGACCGTAGACTCCTGCGGTGTGTGCAACCCAACAGGAGCTTGTGTGATGACCGTGAACCTCTTGTCGAAGCTGGCGGCTGTGCGCGCCTGCTGTGGCTGGCAGTCTGGCTGGTGTGGCGTGGTGCTCGCTTGTGCGGCGGCTCAAGCGTTGGCCGCTGAACCCGCGACGCCTGCAGCGAGTGCGGCGTCGGCCCCAGTGGTCGCCCCCGCCGCAAGCAACTGGGTCAAGGTCGAAGGCGCGTGGATCCGGCCCATGGTGCCTGGGCAGACGGCCACCGGCGGCTACATGAGCCTGACGGCCAGCCAGCCACTCACCTTGGTGGGCTTCAAGAGCGCGGCAGCCCGAACCACCGAACTCCATGAGATGAAAATGGACGGCGATGTGATGCGCATGCGGGCCATCCCGTCGCTGGCCCTGCCTGCGGGGCAAGCCGTGGTGATGCAGCCGGGCCCGGGCGGGCAGCACCTGATGTTGATGGGGGTGAAGGCGCCGCTTTTGGCGGGCGCCGAGGTGAAGCTGACCTTGAAGCTGCGCAAGGCAGACGGCAAGACCGTGACCCAGGACGTGGTGGTGCCTGTGCGGTCGCGGCCCTGAGCCTCACTGCTCTTCCAGCCGCTTGGGCGGGTAGGTGTCCCAGCCCTGGCAGCCCGGGCACTGCCAGAAGTAGTGCTGGCTCTCGAAGCCGCAGGCCGCACAGCGGTAGCGCTGCAGGGGTTTGGAGGCGGTCACCATGGCCTTGCCCACGAGTTCGATCTCAGACTCGTCCATGGGTACATGGGTGGTCAGGCGTTCGCGGATCAGGCCTTGGGCGGCGGTCAGCGAGGGCTGCTGCGCGATGTGGCTCAGCAAGGCCTTGCGGCGGGCGTCGCCGTCGGGCTGCAGGCTGTTGAGGGCGGTGAGCACGTCGATGGACGGCACCTGGTCGTAGAGCTTTTGCAGCTTGGCCAGCGCCGAGTTGGCTTCGCCTTCGCCCAGGCTTTGGGCGCTGCGGGCATAGTCGCCCGCGATCAGCGCAAACGATTGGGGCTGGCGCGCCATCAGCTCGTTCCAGACCTGCAGGGCCTCGGTGTGCTGGCCGGCACGGGCCAGGCGCTGGCCTTGCATCACCAGTGGGCGGGCGGCTTGCGGGGCCGCATCGCGGGCGTGTTGCAAGGCCATGTCGGCGTCTTCGGCGCGGCCGCGCGAGTCGGCTTCGTGGGCCACCTCGCACCAGTGGTGCGCCATGCGCTGGGCGAACGAGCCGGTGCCCGCCTGTTCCAGCTGGCGGGCCACCTCGATGGCCGGGTGCCAGTTGCGCGAGCGCTCATGCAGCGACAGCAAGGCCAGGCGGGCATCGGTGGCAAAGGCGGTGCCGTCCAAGGCCTTGTAGGCCTCTTCGGCACGGTCAAACAGGCCGGCCTTCATGAAGTCTTGCGCCAGGGCGTGCTGGGCGCGTTCGCGCTCGTCACGGGGCAGGTCGGCGCGGCCCAGCAGGTGCTGGTGCACGCGGATGGCGCGCTCGTACTCGCCACGGCGGCGGAACAGGTTGCCCAGGGCAAAGTGCAGGTCCGAGGTGTCGGGGTCGTGCTGCACGGCCTCAATGAAGGCGTCGATGGCCTTGTCCTGCTGTTCGTTGAGCAGCAGGTTCAGCCCCTTGAAGTAGGCCTGGGGCGAGGCGCGGTCGTCACGCTTGAGTTGGCGCAGGTCGGTGCGCGACGCCATCCAGCCGGCCAGGAAGGCCAGGGGCAGGGCAAACAGCAGCCAGTAGAGATCGAGTTCCATGAAACAGGAAGCCCGCGTCGGGCGCGGGCAGCAAGGGGTTCAGGCGGTCACTTGGCCGGCTTGCGCGGCGCCGGCATGTCCGGTGGGAAGGGCAGCTCGGCCGGAAGCGTCAGCGGGCCAGAGCGGGTGCTGGGGCCACGGTCTTCGGCAGACGGGAAGCCCGTGCCAGCCTTCTTCTTGACCGGCTCAGGCAGCAGGAAGCGTCGCTGGCGGGCGTCGCGGCGGTGCTTCCACCACGAGGGCAGCATGGCGGTCACGCCAAAAATGCAGCCCAGGGCAAAGGCGGCCAGCACGATGAAGACCATTGGGGCCTGCCAGTGGTAGCCCATGAACCAGCGCAGGTCGACGCTGTGCTGGTTGTTCAGCGCGAACGCGAAGAGGATGAAAAACAGCAGGCCACGCACCAACCAATTGAGGGCTCGCATGGGTTCATTCCTTGACTTGGTCCACGCCCTCACGCAGGGCCTTGCCCGGCTTGAAATGGGGCACGAGTTTCTCAGGGATCAGCACCTGTTCGCCAGAGCGCGGGTTGCGGCCCATGCGCGGCGGGCGGCGGCTGATCGAAAAGCTGCCGAAACCACGGATCTCGATGCGGTGGCCTTTGGCCAGGGCCTCGGACATGGCGTCCAGGATGGTCTTGACGGCGAATTCGGCGTCGCGCTGGTTGAGCTGACCAAAGCGCTCGGCCAGTCGGGCCACGAGGTCGGATCGGGTCATGTCAGAAGGCGTTGGCCCAGGCCGGGATGGCCAAAAGGGGGCTGTGAGGAGGGGCTGCGCGGGCATGCACTTGCTGTGCCAGGCTGCGGTGCCCAGCCGCTCTTCACAGCCCCCGAGGGCTGTCTGCCCGCACGGGGCGGACAGGCAGGCTCGGGGGTGAACTCAAGCTGAGGATCAGCCGTTGTTCTGGTCCAGCTTGGCCTTGAGCAGGGCGCCCAGGCTGGTGGTGCCGGAACCTTCCTTGGTCGTGTCAGCGCGCAGCGACTGCAGAGCTTCTTGTTGCTCGGCGTTGTCCTTGGCCTTGATCGACAGCTGGATGTTGCGGGTCTTGCGGTCCACGTTGACGATCACGGCGGTGACTTCGTCGCCTTCCTTCAGCACGTTGCGGGCGTCTTCGACGCGGTCGCGGCTGATTTCAGAGGCGCGCAGGTAACCGATGATGTCTTCACCCAGGGTGATTTCAGCACCCTTGGCGTCCACGGTCTTGACCACGCCGGTCACGGTCGCGCCGCGATCGTTCAGGGTGGTGAAGTTGGTGAACGGGTCAGCGTCCAACTGCTTGATGCCCAGGGAGATGCGCTCGCGTTCCACATCGATGGCCAGCACGACGGCTTCAACTTCCTGGCCCTTCTTGTAGTTGCGCACGGCGGCTTCGCCCGGCTCGTTCCACGACAGGTCGGACAGGTGCACCAGACCGTCGATGCCAGCGGCCAGACCCACGAACACGCCGAAGTCGGTGATCGACTTGACGGGGCCCTTGACCTTGTCGCCACGGTTGAAGTTCTGAGCGAAGTCGTCCCAGGGGTTCGGCTTGCACTGCTTCATGCCCAGCGAGATGCGACGCTTGTCTTCGTCGATCTCCAGGACCATGACTTCCACTTCGTCGCCCAGGTTGACGATCTTGTTGGGGGCCACGTTCTTGTTGGTCCAGTCCATCTCGGAGACGTGCACCAGGCCTTCGATGCCCGGTTCGATTTCGACGAACGCACCGTAGTCAGCGATGTTGGTGACCTTGCCGAACAGACGGGTGCCGGCGGGGTAACGGCGCGACACGCCCACCCACGGGTCGTCGCCCATTTGCTTCAGACCCAGCGAGACGCGGTTCTTCTCGGCGTCGAACTTCAGGACCTTGGCGGTCAGTTCTTGGCCAACCGTCACCACTTCGCTCGGGTGACGGACACGGCGCCAGGCCATGTCGGTGATGTGCAGCAGGCCGTCGATGCCACCCAGGTCCACGAAGGCGCCGTATTCGGTGATGTTCTTCACCACGCCGTTCACGATCGCGCCTTCGCGCAGGGTTTCCATCAGCTTGGCGCGCTCTTCGCCCATCGAGGCTTCGACCACGGCACGACGCGACAGCACAACGTTGTTGCGCTTGCGGTCGAGCTTGATGACCTTGAACTCCATGGTCTTGCCTTCGAACGGCGACATGTCCTTGACAGGGCGCGTGTCGAGGAGCGAGCCAGGCAGGAAGGCACGGATGCCGTTGACCAGAACGGTCAGACCGCCCTTGACCTTGCCGTTGACGGTACCGGTCACGAAGTCGCCAGACTCCAGAGCGGTTTCCAACGACAGCCACGAGGCCAGACGCTTGGCCTTGTCGCGCGACAGGATGGTGTCGCCGTAGCCGTTTTCGATGGCGTCCACGGCCACCGAGACGAAGTCACCCACTTGGACTTCGACTTCGCCCTGGTCGTTGCGGAACTCGTCGATGGGCACATAGGCTTCCGACTTCAGGCCGGCATTCACGACCACGAAGTTGTGTTCGACGGCCACCACCTCAGCGGTGATGACTTCGCCCTGGCGCATGTTGGTGCGCTGCAGCGACTCTTCAAAAAGGGCGGCAAAAGATTCAGACATGGAGTTTCCTGTGCCGGCTTGTGGGCCAGCGGTAACGCCGTGATCGACAGGAACGACCAGGCGGGTAGGGTTGAAGAACATGACGCCAGCCGCGATGGATCGCGGCCCTGCTTGCGCGGTCCCCTGGCCTGGCAGCCCGGGGCGGTGTCACAGCCTTGAAAAAGACCTCAGGTGACCAGTTGA
>Ga0228700_1001894_pt1 | contig 12172 bp, 13 predicted proteins | sample McNCre317_Aug_MG_FD_178019 | JGI IMG/M metagenome (GOLD analysis project Ga0228700, IMG submission 178019) | Freshwater microbial communities from McNutts Creek, Athens, Georgia, United States - 3-17_Aug_MG | ecosystem: Environmental > Aquatic > Freshwater > Creek | place: USA: Georgia...
GAGGGCTTTCCCAAGGGGGAACTCGGGCGCCTGTTGGCCCTGATGCACGAGATCGACCACAACGGACTTTCGGACCTGCTCAAGCCGCTGCGCCATTGAGCCTTTTGAACCGCCCACACCAACCCAGGAACATCACCATGTCTGACCTCATCATCGCGGCCCGCGTCGTGGCCAAGCCCGGCCACGAAGCCGCCCTGGTCGCCGCCCAAATAGCATTTGTCTCGGTGGCGCGCCAGCAACCCGGCTGCCTGCTCTACGACTTGCACGAAGACGAAGACCAGCCCGGCTCGGTGCTGTTCTTTGAACGCTGGAGCGACCGCGCATCCTGGGATGCCCACATGGCGGGCGCCCACATGGAGCGCTTTCGTGCACAGACCGCCGACTGGATCGCCAGCGTGGAATTGCTGCGCATGCGCCAGGTTGCCTGAAGGCTTTTGCAAGCCGCTGCTTCTTACCAGGCTGCCAATTGCTGCAGCAGGCGCGCCCGTACGGGCTGCGGGGCAAAGCCGGCTTCGATGGAGGTACGCGCGATGGAGCGGACTACTGCATCGGTCCAGCCAAAGGCCTGGCTGCACAGGCTGTATTCGCCAACCAGGCTGGCACCCAGCAGGGCCGGATCGTCGGTGTTGAGCGAGACCCGAACACCCGCAGCACGCAGCCTTTCCAGCGGATGGCTTGCCAGCGAGGGATACACCCCCAGCACGATGTTGGACGTGGGGCATATGCCCAGGGGAATCTGCCGCTCAGCCAGCATGCCCACCAGCGCAGCATCTTCAATCGCCCGCACCCCGTGGTCTATGCGGTCTGCACCCAACAGCTCAACTGCATCCCACACACCTTCGGGCCCGCTGGATTCACCGGCGTGCACGGTACGGCGCAGGCCCGCCTGGGCCGCCCTGCGAAAGGCCTCGGCAAAACGCGGCCCGGTGCGACCGGCTGCCGCCTCGTTGCCATCCACCGACAAGGCCACCACCCGCGGATGGCGCATGCGGCTCAACATTTCAACCAATTCGATGGCGGCATCGGCAGACTGGGTGCGCAGCAGGCTGACACACAGGCCCACAGGGGGCAGCCCGTCCTGCTCGGCCTCCTTAAAACCTGCGTCCATGGCCTCCAGCATGGCGGGCAACTTGCCGTGCCAGCCATGCCAGTGCGTAGGGTTGAAGATGACGTCGGCATACCCGGTGCCGTCATGCGCCAGACGCTGGCACAGGCCGTAACAGAGGGAGGCCAGACGCTCGGGGCTGGTGGCCAGGCCACAGGCCAGATCCAGAAATTCCAGAAAGTCCGCCAGCCCGGAAAACTTGAACAAATCTTGCTGCGGCCTGGGCAAGGCAATGCCTTCGCTATGCGCCCACTTTGCGATCTGTGCTGCTTCGAAGCAGCCCTCCAGGTGCAGATGCACCTCGGCTTTGGGAAGTTGTTTCAGGCGTTGCGCCGCCGGGCTGGGGATAGGCTGATGCATACCGTTATTTATTTTTCAGTCGGGAAAGCGCTCGACATGCGATTCACCACGGCGGCCCCTGTAGTCCACATGGCGCCCGGCGATCCAGACGGTGTAGCCACGCATCCGGCCTGCTGAGTCAGACGCTTGAACTCGGGATACATCACATGGCCCTCCTGCGCACCCCGTATGGCAGCGCGCACGGCGTCACCGTCAAAGGCATCATGGATGCCGTGCTGAGACCGCTCGAACAAAAAATCTGCCGTGTTGCCATCGGGCAGGTAATAGGTGGTCCGCCCGGAGCGATAGTCCACCTGGTAAGACTCCACACCCAGGCGCATCAGCTGGCTGATGACCTGGCCAAAGTGGATGCTTCCTTGGTTGGAAGCCTCAAATGTGGATCGGATGGTGGCAAGCATGGCTTCGTGTATGGTGAATTAAATACTTTATGGACAAAGAGTTTCAGGACGTGGGCATTACCTTGAGCTGGTGGTGCTGCACCAGTGCCTGCATCGCTTGAAGCAAGGCCTGGCGCTGCTGGGGCGGCAGGTGCTCAAAGAAGTGCGCGTCATTCGCATCGGCCAGCGCAGCCAGCTTCGGCACCAGCCGCTTGCCCGCAGTCGTCAGCTTGAGGGCTTGCGCGCGCGCGCCACCCTCAACCAGCTGACGCACTACCAGCCCCTTGGCTTCCAGCCTGGATACCAGCTTGGACGCCGCCCCCTTGGTGGCTCCCAGAGCCGCGATCAATTCGGCATGACTTGTGTCGGGCTGCGCCCACAAAGTGCGCAGCGCAACCCACTCACTCACGGTGACACCCTGCTCTTCCAGCAGTTGCTGAAACCGCAGGGACACATGGTTGGAGACAAAGCGCAACCAGAAACCCAGATGGGCTTCCAGGGGAGACGGGAAGGGGCTGCTTTTGGAAGTGAGCATTAGGTTTCCAAGGAAACTTATTCCATATTAGTTTCTTGAGAAACTTGTGTCAACCGCCGCAGACGCTAGCAGGCGTTTCTTGCCAAGAATGACAGGCAGGCAGGATGCACGGCATAGCCCCTGAGAAGCGTTCGTTCTGATCGCATACTTATGCTGCCGCTTGAAGTCACGTAAACAGTAAACACACCCTAGTTTCCGTGACCGCAGTTAGATGCGACATGGTCACGGAAACCGAAATTTCGCCCCCTTTTTCGTCCAAGAACGTCCGGCAACTAAGTACAACGTCTTGAAATGGAAAGTTGGTGGAGATATGGGTTGGCGTTTTTTGAGGAAGCCAGAAATGAAAAAACCCTAAGTAAATCAATTACTTAGGGTTTTTGTATTGGCGGAGTGGACGGGACTCGAACCCGCGACCCCCGGCGTGACAGGCCGGTATTCTAACCAACTGAACTACCACTCCTGGTAGTGGATGCTTACACCCTTGCGGGCCAAGAATCTTTCTTTCGAAAGACCGCATCCTACTTGCGCCTTGCCATGCATTGCTGCAAAACCTGGCGACCCCACGGGGATTCGAACCCCGGTACTCACCGTGAAAGGGTGATGTCCTAGGCCTCTAGACGATGGGGTCAAAACCTTTGGACTTCCGTTACCGAAAACAACCAACACTCGAGAATTTTGGTGGAGGTAAGCGGGATCGAACCGCTGACCTCTTGCATGCCATGCAAGCGCTCTCCCAGCTGAGCTATACCCCCAAAATCTTTCGATTTTTGCTTGAACTCTTTTGGAGTTTTCGCATTTCCCGAGCCTCAAATTATAACGTCAAAAATCAGGCTTTGACAAGATTCGACAGGACTTTTTGTTTTTCCATCAAAGCCAGCACCGCGTCCAGCGAAGGCGTCTGGGGCGTACCTAAGACCAGCACGCGCACCGGCATGGCCAGTTGCGGCATCTTGAGGCCGCAGGCCGCCAGCACCTCTTTGATGACGGCGGCAATGGAAGCCTTGTCCCAGGCGCAGTCCTGCAACTTGGCGGCCAGCATCTGCAGGGCAGGCTTCACCGTGTCGGTCACGTGCTGGGCCAGCACGGCAGCATCGGGCTGCACATCGGCATAGAAGCGCGCCACCCATTCGGCCAAGGCCACCGTGGTGTCGCAGCGGTCTTTCAGCAAATCGCACAGTGCTGCCAGGCGCGCATCGGCGGCAATGCCGTGCTTCTGCAATTGCGCCTGCACCAGCGGCGCCAGGGCCTCGCCCGACATGGCCTTCAGGTGCTGGGCATTTACCCAACGCAGTTTGGCTTCGTCGAACTGCGCGGCGCTGCGGCCCAGATGGTCCAGGTTGAACCACTCCAGGAATTGGGCGCGGGTGAATATCTCATCGTCGCCGTGGCTCCAGCCCAGGCGCGCCAGGTAGTTCACCATGGCGTCGGGCAGATAGCCTTCCTCGGCGTACTGGGTGACCGGCTTGGCGCCGTTGCGCTTGCTCATCTTCTCGCCCTGCTCGTTGAGCACGGTGGGCAGGTGGGCGTAGACCGGTGGCTCCTTGCCCAGTGCGCGGAAGATGTTGATCTGGCGTGGCGTGTTGTTCACATGGTCGTCACCGCGGATCACATGGGTGATGGCCATGTCCATGTCGTCCACCACCACGCAGAAGTTGTAGGTGGGTGTGCCGTCCGGGCGGGCGATCACCAGGTCGTCGAGCTCGTCATTGCTGAACTCCACCCGGCCCTTGACCTTGTCGTCCCAGGCCACCACGCCGCCTTGCGGATTCTTGAAACGCAACACCGGCTTCACACCTTCGGGAACCGGCGGCAGGGTCTTGCCGGCCTCGGGGCGCCAGGTGCCGTCGTAGCGCGGCTTTTCCTTGGCGGCCATCTGCTTCTCGCGCAGGGCGTCGAGCTCGGCCACCGACATATAGCAGGGGTAGACCAGGCCCTGGGCCTGCATCTGGGCCAGCACTTCCTTGTAGCGGTCCATGCGCTGCATCTGGTAGAACGGGCCTTCATCGTGGCTCAGACCCAGCCAGGCCATGCCTTGCAGAATCACATCCACCGCCACTTGGCTGGAGCGCTCCACATCGGTGTCTTCGATGCGCAGGATAAAGTCGCCGCCGGTCGAGCGGGCAAAAGCCCAGGGGTAGAGGGCCGAGCGGATATTGCCCAGGTGGATGAAGCCGGTGGGCGAAGGCGCAAAGCGCGTGCGGGTCTTGGGGATCGTAGTCATGGAGGTCACAGGGTGTGCAGGCTGTTCAGGCCACGCAGCAAATCGGTTTTCAAATCTTCAATATGGTCCAGGCCCACGGCCATGCGGATCAGGCCCTGGCCCACGCCGGCCGCCTGACGCTGCGCTTCGGTCAGGCGACCATGCGAGGTGGTGGCGGGGTGGCAGATGGTGGTCTTGGTATCGCCCAGGTTGGTGGTGATGGAACACACCTTGGTGCTGTCGATCACATGGAAGGCGCGCAGGCGCCCTTCTTCCGGGTTGGATGCCTTCACATCGAAGGACACCACCGGCCCGCCCAGGCCGGACTGCTGGCGCATGGCCAGGGCGTGCTGGGGGTGCGAGGCGAGGCCAGGGTAGTAGACGCGGGCCACCTGGGGCTGGTCTTGCAACCAGGTAGCCAGGGCCAGGGCATTGGCGCAGTGCGCCTGCATGCGGATACCCAGAGTCTCCATGCCCTTGAGCACCACCCAGGCGTTGAAGGGCGAGAGCACCATGCCGGCCGTGCGGGTGATGGGCAGAAACACCTCGTCCTTGTGCTTCTGGCTGCAGCAGATGGCACCAGCCATGACACGGCCCTGGCCATCCAGGTACTTGGTGCCGGAGTGGATGACAAAGTCCGCGCCCAGGGACGTGGGCTTTTGCAGCACCGGCGTGGCAAAGCAGTTGTCCACGGCCAAGAGCGCTCCGGCCTGGTGGGCGATCTCGGCCAGGGCCTGGACGTCGCACACATCGGTCAGCGGGTTGGTCGGTGTTTCGGCAAACAGCAGCTTGGTGTTGTGCTTGATGGCCGCGGCCCAGGCCGCCACATCGCTTTGTGGCACGTAAGTGGTCTCCACACCGAACTTGCCGAATTCGCCGCTGAAAAGGCGGATGGTCGAGCCGAACACCGACTGCGAGCACACCACATGGTCACCGGCGCGCAGCACACCCATGCCCAGCAGCAAGATGGCCGCCATGCCGGTGGCAGTGCCCACGGCCGTCTCGGTGCCTTCCAGGGCCGCCAGGCGCGCTTCCATGCTGCTCACCGTGGGGTTGCCCACGCGGGTGTAGGTGTAGCCCTCTTCTTCCATGGCAAAGCGGCGCGCCGCAGAGGCTGCGCTGGTCTGCAGGAAGCTGCTGGTCAGATACAGCGCTTCCGAGTTTTCGCCGTACTGGCTGGGCTCCAGCGCAGTGCGCAGGGCCAGGGTGTCCAGGTGCAGATCGGGCGGTAATTGCTTGATGGTCATGCTGGGCGCGTTTATTTAGTCTTCGTGGTTGGGCAGGGCCAGGCGCGAGTTGTCTTCCATGCCCTCTTCCCCGCCCACGCGGCTCTCGCCCAGGCGGGTGATATCGGCATCGGTGATGTCGCCGGTCACGTACACGCCGTCAAAGCAGGAGGCATCAAAACCGGCCAGGTTTTTGCCCAGCGAGCCCACTGCCTTCTTCATGGCATCCACATCCTGGTAGATCAGGGCGTCGCAGCCAATGATGGCACGTACCTCTTCCACCGTGCGGTTGTGGGCTACCAGTTCGCTGGGCGTGGGCATGTCGATGCCATAGACATTGGGGAAGCGCACCGGCGGCGCGGCACTGGCCATATAGACCTTGCGCGCGCCGGCATCACGCGCCATCTGCACGATCTCGCGGCTGGTGGTGCCGCGCACGATGGAGTCATCCACCAGCAGCACATTGCGGCCCTTGAACTCGCTGGCAATCACATTGAGCTTCTGGCGCACCGACTTCTTGCGCACCGCCTGGCCCGGCATGATGAAGGTACGACCCACATAGCGGTTCTTCACAAAGCCCTCGCGGTAGGGCAGACCTAGCAGCTGGGCCAGCTGCGCTGCGCTGGGGCGGCTCGATTCGGGAATCGGGATGACCACATCGATCTCATTGGGCGGCACGGTGGAGACCACGCGCTTGGCCAGGGTCTCGCCCAGGTTCAGGCGCGCCTGGTAGACCGAGATACCGTCCATCACAGAGTCCGGTCGGGCCAGGTAGACGTATTCGAAAATGCAGGGATTCAGGGTCGGCGCATCGGCGCACTGCTGTGCGTGCACATTGCCCTGCAGATCGATGAAGACGGCTTCACCGGGGTTGATGTTGCGCTCCAGCTGGTGGCCCGTGCCCTCCAGCGTCACCGATTCACTGGCCACCACCACATTGCCTTCGGCGTTGCGGCCCAGGCACAGGGGGCGGATGCCAAAGGGGTCGCGGAAGGCCAGCACACCATGGCCAGCGATCAGGGCAATCACCGCATACGAGCCTTTGACGCGCCGGTGCACATTGCGCACCGCGGTGAACAGGTCTTGCGGTTGCAGCTTGGCGCCGCGCGTGGTCTTGTCCACCTCATGGGCCAGCACATTGAGCAGCACCTCGGAGTCGCTCTCGGTGTTGATGTGGCGGTGGTCGGTGAGGAAGAGCTCGTTCTTGAGCGCATGGGCATTGGTGAGGTTGCCGTTGTGCACCAGCACGATGCCAAAAGGCGCATTCACATAAAAGGGCTGGGCCTCTTCCTCGCTGAAGGCGTTGCCCGCCGTGGGATAGCGCACCTGGCCCAGGCCGCAGTTGCCCGGCAGTGAGCGCATGTTGCGGGTGCGGAACACATCGCGCACCATGCCCTTGGCCTTGTGCATGAAGAACTTGCGTTCCTGCTGGGTGACGATGCCCGCCGCATCCTGGCCACGGTGCTGCAAGAGCAGCAGCGCGTCATAAATCAACTGATTGACCGGTGCGTTGCTGACAACGCCGACTATTCCACACATGGTTGCTCACTCAGTTAGTAGGTAAATATTTCGCAAAGGTCTGCGGCAGCACCGGCTTGAGCACACCCAGTGCCTGCGTGGCCCAGTGCGCCCCTTTGGACGCCTGCCAGCCGGCACTGGTCTTGAAGGGCGTCATGCCCACCAGCAAGGCTGCCACCAGAATCAGCACCACGCCGCGCAGCAGGCCAAAGAGCGCGCCCAGCAGCCGGTTGATGGCGCCCATGCCGGCCGCTGCCAGCAGCTTGGACACCAGAAAACCCAGAAGCGCCCCGGCAAACAGCGTAGCCACAAACACCAGCACAAAGCCCACGCCATAGCGCAGTACCTCGCTGGCGCCGGCCAGGGGCAGATGGGCGGCCACATCGGGCGCAAACCACTGGGCCAGCACAAAGGCCACCAGCCAGCTCAGCAGCGACAGCACTTCCACCACCAGGCCGCGCCAGGCGCCCACCAGCAAGGAAGCCAGCAGTACCGCCACCCAGATCCAGTCCAGCGGTGCCAAAAGCTCCAGCACGTCTAAAGCCCCAGAATGGCTGCCGGCAGGTCAAGCTTCTTGATCTTCTCGGCGGCCTTCTCGGCCTCGCTGCGCTTCTCAAACGGGCCAACCCGCACGCGGAACTTCTTGCCCTCGGAACTCTCCACCGCCTGGGCATAGGTCTTGAGACCCGTCTTCTCCACTTTCATGCGGGCCTCATGGGCACGGGCCGCGTCGGTAAAGGCGCCAAACTGCACCACGAAGCGGCCGGTGGCAGACTTGTCAGAGGTCTTGTCGGACGATTTGTCGGCGGCTTTTTCAACGGGCTTGTCTGCAGGTTTCTCTGCGACCTTGGCAGGCGCCTTGTCTGCGGCCTTCTCCGTCGCCTTCTCCGCAGCTTTGTCGGCAACCTTCTCCGCAGCCTTGTCTGCTGCTGCAGCCGCATGCTTAGGCGTGGCAGGTTCTTCCGCATTGGCAGCGACGGCCGGCTTGCCAGTGGCCACAATCACCTCTTCCTTGGGTTCCTGCTTGGGCTGCGCCGCCACCGCACTGGCGGCACTGCCGGCAGGTGCTGCGCGACCCTGGCTGCTGGCAGCCTGCGGCGCCTCTGCCACCGGCTCGTTACTCAGCGGCTTGACCTTGGCCTTGTCGGGAATGTCGATGGGAATATCCACCGCAATCGGGCGCGGCTGGTTGTCAAACAGCAGGGGAAAACCGATCACACCGGCCAGCACCAGAATGGCCGCACCGGCCAGGCGGTAGCGCGCGCGCCTGCGCATGGCGTCCACACTTTCGGGAGCGGGTGCGGGCGCCTGGGATTCACCGGCAGCTTTGCGAAATTTGAAAAATGCCATGGATGCGCTGCACGCGGGGTGTCTGGTTTAAGAGCCTAGATGGGCCGCTTGCAGCCGGGGTATGCCCTCTTGCAAGATGCCCCCTACTGTGTAAAAGGAACCGAAGACGACGATTCTATCAGCGGGGTCTGCGGCGGCGATGGCTGCCTGCAGCGCCTCCGACGGTGATGCAAAGGCCTGGGCCGAGGCGTCCTTGCGCTGGTTTTGCGCCTCCCAGGCCGCCTTGAGCGCCTCGCCGCTGGCTGCACGGGGCGTGGGCAGGTCGGTGAAGTACCAGCGGTCCAGTATCGGTCCCACCTTGGCCAGCATGGGGGCCAGGTCCTTGTCGGCCATGGCGCCGAACACGGCGTGCGTGGTGGGATAGAAACCCATGGCATCCAGGTTGGCAGCGAGTGCCGCCACCGAATGCGGGTTGTGCGCCACATCCAGCAGCAGGGTGGGCTGGCCCGGCACGATCTGGAAACGCCCGGTCAGCTCCACAAAAGCCAGGCCGTTGCGCACCGCCTGGGCGGTGATGGGCAGGCGTTCGCGCAAGGCAGTCAGGGCCGCCAGCACGCCACCGGCATTGACCAGCTGGTTGGCGCCGCGCAGCGCCGGGTAGGCCAGCCCACTGTAGCGCCGCCCGCGACCGGCCCAGCCCCATTGCTGCGGGTCGCCCGCCACGTTGAAATCGCGGCCCACGCGCCACAGGTCGGCGCCCACTTCCACGGCATGGTCCAGCACGCTTTGCGGCGGCAACGGGTCGCTCACCACCACCGGGCGGCCGGTGCGCATGATGCCGGCCTTCTCGCGGCCTATGGTCTCGCGGTCCGGCCCCAGCAACTCCATATGGTCCAGATCGATGCTGGTGATGACGGCGCAGTCGGCATCGATGATGTTGACCGCATCCAGCCGTCCGCCCAGACCCACCTCCAGAATGGCCACATCCAAATTGGCGTGGCGCATTACCTCAAAGATGGCCAGGGTGCTGAATTCGAAATAGGTGAGCGATACCGGCTCGCCGGTGGTGCGTGCCCGCTCCACCGCGGCAAAGCCTGCCACCAGGGCATCGGCCTGCACCGGCACGCCCGAGAGCTTGAGCCGCTCCTCAAAATGCACCAGGTGCGGCGAGCTGTACACCGCCGTCTTGTAGCCGGCCTGGCGCAGGATGGACTCCAGCATGGCGCAGGTCGAGCCCTTGCCGTTGGTGCCGGCCACGGTGAAGACCGGGCAATCGAAGCGCAAGCCCATGCGCTGGGCCACGGTGCGCACCCGCTCCAGGCCCATGTCGATGTTCTTGGGATGCAGTTGCTCGCAGTAGCTTAGCCACTCGGCCAAGGTGGTAAAGGTCGTAGTCATAGCCGGGGATTGTCCCCCAGCGCGGCAGCCGGTGGCATGATCGCGCGCATGAAAACCATCCAGCTCTATGGCATTCCCAACTGCGACACCGTCAAGAAGGCGCGCGACTGGCTCAGCACCCAAGGCATTGCCTACGATTTCCACGACTACAAGAAAGAGGGCGTGCCCCTGGACCTGCTGCCCGGCTGGCTCAAGGCGCTGGGGCGCGACACCTTGATCAACAAAAAAGGCCCGACCTGGCGCAAGCTGGACCCCTCCCTGCAGGCCAGCGTGGTGGATGACGCCTCGGCCATCGCCCTGATGCAGGCCCACAGCAGCGTGATCAAACGCCCGGCCGTGGTCTGGGGTGACGGTACGGTCACCGTGGGCTTTGCCGCCGAGGCCTGGGCGGCCAAGCTGGGCCGCTGAAGGCTCTGTCGGCAAGGACATAAAATGGCGGGCTGTCCCCAACCAACAGCCAGCACCGCCTGCTCTTTGCCATGACCACCAGCCAGATCCCCAACGTCACCCTCAGCACCCGCGCCAACGTCTACTTTGACGGCAAGTGCGTCAGCCACAGCTTCACCCTGGCCGACGGCACCAAGAAGTCGGTGGGTGTGGTGCTGGCCGCCACCCTGACCTTTGGCACGGCAGCCGCCGAAACCATGGAGTGCGTGGGCGGCAGCTGCGCCTACAAGCTCGCTGGCAGCGACACCTGGGTGTCCCAGGCCGAAGGCGACTCTTTCAGCGTGCCCGCCAACTCCAAGTTTGATATCCGCGTGGATGAGGCCTACCACTACATCTGCCACTACGCGTAAAAACAAGGCCGCCATGTCCAACACCATTCTGCAATCCACCCCCGTCGGCCAAAAGGTCGGCATCGCCTTCTCCGGCGGCCTGGACACCAGCGCTGCCCTGCACTGGATGAAGCGCAAGGGCGCCCTGCCCTATGCCTACACCGCCAACCTGGGCCAGCCCGACGAGTCCGATTACGAGGCCATCCCGCGCAAGGCCATGGAATACGGCGCCGAAAAGGCCCGCCTGGTGGACTGCCGCCCGCAGCTGGCCGCCGAAGGCCTGGCCGCCCTGCAAAGCGGTGCCTTCCACATTTCCACCGCCGGTGTCACCTACTTCAACACCACGCCACTGGGCCGTGCTGTGACCGGCACCATGCTGGTCTCGGCCATGAAGCAGGACGATGTGAACATCTGGGGTGACGGCAGCACCTTCAAGGGCAATGACATCGAGCGCTTCTACCGCTACGGCCTGCTGACCAACCCGGCGCTGAAGATCTACAAGCCCTGGCTGGACCAGGTCTTCATCGACGAGCTGGGTGGCCGCGCCGAAATGTCGGCCTTCATGACCCGCCATGGCTTTGGCTACAAGATGTCGGCCGAAAAGGCTTACTCCACCGACAGCAACATGCTGGGCGCCACCCACGAGGCCAAGGACCTGGAGATGCTCAACTCCGGCATCAAGATCGTCAACCCCATCATGGGCGTGCCCTTCTGGCGCGATGACTGCGTGGTGAAGGCCGAAGAGGTTTCGGTGCGCTTTGAAGAAGGCCGCCCGGTGGCCCTCAACGGCGTGGAATACCCCGACCTGGTGACCCTGATCCTGGAGGCCAACCGCATCGGCGGGCGCCACGGCCTGGGCATGAGCGACCAGATCGAGAACCGCATCATCGAGGCCAAGAGCCGCGGCATCTACGAGGCCCCCGGCCTGGCCCTGCTGTTCATCGCCTACGAGCGCCTGGTCACCGGCATCCACAACGAGGACACCATTGAGCAGTACCGCATCAACGGCATGAAGCTGGGCCGCCTGCTCTACCAGGGCCGCTGGTTTGACTCGCAGGCCATCATGCTGCGCGAAACCGCCCAGCGCTGGGTGGCACGCGCCATCACCGGCACGGTGACGCTGGAGCTGCGCCGCGGCAATGACTACTCGATCCTCAACACCGAGTCGCCCAACCTGACCTACGCGCCCGAGCGCCTGTCCATGGAAAAGGTGGAAGACGCGCCGTTCAGCCCGCTGGACCGCATCGGCCAGCTCACCATGCGCAACCTGGACATCACCGACACCCGCGCCAAATTGGGTGTTTACGCGCAGGCAGGCCTGCTAGCGCTCGGCCAGGGGGCTGATTTTCTGAAGCTGGGCAAAGACTGAGGCGTCTGGGCGCAGCGG
>Ga0228700_1001897_pt1 | contig 12141 bp, 11 predicted proteins | sample McNCre317_Aug_MG_FD_178019 | JGI IMG/M metagenome (GOLD analysis project Ga0228700, IMG submission 178019) | Freshwater microbial communities from McNutts Creek, Athens, Georgia, United States - 3-17_Aug_MG | ecosystem: Environmental > Aquatic > Freshwater > Creek | place: USA: Georgia...
GGACAACGAGGCGCTGGACGCCGCGCCGGTCAGCGCCTGCATCGGTGGCCGCATGATGCTCAAGCGCGTCATGGGCAAGGCCTGCTTCGCCACGCTGCAGGACGGCACCGGCCGCATCCAGCTCTACATCACCCAGGACAACGTCGGCTCCGAGAAGCTGGCCGACTTCAAGCGCTGGGACCTGGGCGACATCCTCGGCGCCGAGGGCCAGCTCTTCCGCACCAAGACCGGCGAGCTGTCGATCAAGGTCACCTCGATCCGCCTGCTGACCAAGGCGCTGCGCCCGCTGCCCGACAAGTTCCACGGCATGACCGACCAGGAACAGAAGTACCGCCAGCGCTATGTCGACCTGATCACCGACGACGCCGCGCGCGCGCGCTTCCGCGCCCGCTCCAAGGCGGTCTCCAGCATCCGCGAGTTCATGATCGACAACGGCTTCCTCGAGGTCGAGACGCCGATGCTGCATCCGATCCCGGGCGGCGCCAACGCCAAGCCGTTCATCACGCACCACAACGCGCTCGACCAGGAGATGTTCCTGCGCATCGCGCCGGAGCTGTATCTGAAGCGCCTGCTGGTGGGCGGCTTCGAGCGCGTGTTCGAGATCAACCGCAACTTCCGCAACGAAGGCATCTCGGTCCGGCACAATCCGGAATTCACGATGATGGAGTTCTATGCGGCGTACTGGAACCATCACGACCTGATGGACTTCACCGAGAACCTGCTGCGCCAGGCGGCGATCGCCGCCACCGGCGCGGCCCGCGTGACCTACGCCGGCAAGGAGGTCCACCTCGACGAGCCGTTCGCGCGCCTGTCGGTGCGCGACTCGCTGGTGGTGCACGCCGGCCTCTCGCAAGCCGAGGCCGACGACGCCGAGGCGGTCCACGCCAGGCTGAAGTCGCTCGGCGAGGAGCCGCCCAAGCACTGGGGCCTGGCGCAGCTGCAGTTCGGCCTGTTCGAGGCGGCGGTCGAGGAGAAGCTCTGGCAGCCGACCTTCATCATCGACTACCCGGTCGAGGTCTCGCCGCTGGCGCGCGCGTCGGACAGCAATCCGGCGATCACCGAGCGCTTCGAGCTCTTCATCACCGGCCGCGAGTATGGCAACGGTTTCTCCGAGCTGAACGACGCCGAGGACCAGGCCGCGCGCTTCCAGTCGCAGGTCGCCAACAAGGAAGCCGGCGACGACGAGGCGATGTATTTTGATGCGGACTTCATCCGCGCGCTGGAATACGGCATGCCGCCGGCCGGCGGCTGCGGCATCGGCATCGATCGCCTGATCATGCTGCTGACCGACTCGCCCAGCATCCGCGACGTGATCCTGTTCCCGGCGCTGCGCCGCGAGGGCTGAGTCGCGTGGACATCGGTCTGGTGCTGGCGCTGTTTCGCCAGCACCCGCTGACGGCGCCGGAGCGCTGAGCCCGCGGGCCGCTGCCGCTCAGCGCAGGGGCGGGCTGCCCAGGGTCGTGCGTGCTGCCCCCCCCCTGCACCTTGACCAGGGCGGGTTCGTCGGCATGCAGCAGGGCGAATGATCACTTCGGCGCGCGTCTTCGGCGTGCCGATGCCTTCGTGCGCAAAGCCGTGGACGCTTTCAACGAATATCATTGACTGATCAATGATTTGAGCGCATGACATGAAATGCAATATTTGCGTTTCATGAATAATTGGTGGTAAATACGGCTGCTGCTCTGAATCGCCTGTGTTTCCGGGTGTCCGGGTCTCGCCAGGAGAGGTGATTGGCGCCTTCCGTGGCTCTAATATCCCGCTCTGCGATCCGGACAGGATCGGAGGGAGCGGGCGAGCATGGAGGACAGGCCTGTGGTCCTGTTGCGAATGTTTCTCATGCCGGCGATTGAATATCTGGCGTGATGAATCGCATGATTTGCAGTTTTTGGCCTTGGAAAAAATAAATAATTGAACGTGGAATTTTTGGATTTCCATCAGATACAAGGACATCGTGGCAGGTCACACTCGGCGCTGCTGCAACGGCGATCGGACAGGGCATGGGGCCCGGGTCTCGCCGAGGGAGAAGAATCATGAGCACGGCCGCATCGGGATCCGAAGCCCGGCAGGCGCCGCAGGAAGAATTCGATGATCTGGGCGTCCTGGGCGAGCGCCTGTGGCGCGAGCTCGGGCGTGCCGCCCAGGACCGGCACCACGAATGGCGTCAGCCCGTGCTGGCCACCTTGTGCCCGGATGAGGGGCCGCAGGCCCGCACCGTGGTGCTGCGCGAGGTCGATGTGTCCTCCCGCATGCTGCTGATCTACACGGATGCCCGCTCGCCCAAGGTGGCGCAGCTGCAGGCCGACCCGCGTGCGAGTCTGGTGTGCTGGTCGCGCGCCACGGGGTGGCAGCTGCGTCTGGCGGGACGCATCGAGGTGCGCGCCGATGGCCTGGACGTGACCTCCCGCTGGGCGCTGATGCGCCACACCCGGTCGGCCCAGGACTACCTGTCTCCCCGGCCGCCGGGGGCGGTGGTCGATGCGGCCGAGCGTGCGCAGGTGACCCCGATCACCACGGTGGCGCCGCGCGCCCATTTCGCCGTGCTGCGCTTTCAGGTCGAGCGCATGGACTGGCTGGCGCTGGGGCCGGGCGGTCATCGTCGCGCCCGGTTCGAGGTGTCGGGCGCCGAGCTGCCCGGCCAGTGGTGCTGCCCCTGAGGCGGGGGAGGATGCAGGTCGGCGCCACAACGGCGACAATGGGGCGGTCCGAAAGCCCTGTCCGCGTCTGCCGAGATCCGTCGCCGTGTCCGCCTCGCCCCTGCATCCTGCCGATCCCCTGTCGTCGCGATCCATCCTGACGCCCACCGTGCCCGATGGGGTGGCCGTCCGCCTGGGGTATGCGGGGCTGATGCCCTTCGGCCTGGGGGCCTTGCTGTCGATGATCGTGCGTCCGGACGTGCAGCCGTATGTGCTGCTGTCGATGGCGGTCTACGCGGGCCTGGTCGTGTCCCTGCTGGGCGGGGTTCATGGGGCGCTGGCCATGATGCTGCTGGCCGTGCCGCACCGTCGCCTGTGGACCAGCGTGTCGCTGACGCTGCTGGCCTGGGTGTCGGTGATGATGCCGCCGGCGGCCGGGCTGGTGATCCAGGCGCTGCTGCTGATCGCCAGCTACCTGATCGACCGGCGGGTCTATCCGCTGGCCGGGCTCTCGAAATGGCTGACGCTGCGCTTCCGGCTGACCGTGATGGGCTCGCTGTGCTGTTTCCTCGCGGCGGCCCAGGCCCGGTCCTGATCGACCTCTCTCCCCGCATCCGAACGGCCCTGCATGATCCGACTTCATCTGGAGATCGACGATCTCCGCAGCCACCATTACCGCGTCACGATGACGCTGCCGCACCCGGCCCCGCGCCAGCGCCTGTCGCTGCCGGCGTGGATTCCGGGCAGCTATCTGGTGCGCGAGTTCGCCCGCCATCTGAGCGATCTGAAGGCCAGCCAGGGCCGCCGCGAGGTGGCGCTGACGCAGATCGACAAGCACACCTGGGAGGCCGACTGCAGCGGCCGCGGCGCGCTGACGCTGAGCTGGCGGGTCTACGCCTTCGACAACTCGGTGCGCTGCGCCTGGCTGGACGTGCAGCGCGGCTTCTTCAACGGCACCGGCGTCTTCCTGCGCGCCGAGGGCCGCGAGGCCGACGAGCACCGCGTGACGCTGGGCGCCCTGCCCGAGGGCTGGCAGGCGGCCACCGGCCTGCCCGAGGTGGCCCCGGGCGAATGGTCGGCGCCCGACTACGACGCGCTGATCGACCATCCCTTCGAGCTGGGCGCCTTCTGGCGCGGCCGCTTCACCGCCTGCGGCACCGAGCATGAGTTCGTCGTCGCAGGCGCCCTGCCCGGCTTCGACGGCGAGCGCCTGCTGGCCGACACCAAGAAGATCTGCGAGGCGCAGATCCGCTTCTGGCACGGCCGCGACGACGGCTGCGACCCGCCGCCCTTCGAGCGCTATGTCTTCATGCTCAACGCCACCGACGACGGCTACGGCGGCCTGGAGCACCGCAACAGCACCGCGCTGATCTGCACCCGCCGCGACCTGCCGCGCCGCGGCGACGCCAGCAGCTCCGACGGCTATGTCACGCTGCTCGGGCTGATCAGCCACGAGTATTTCCACACCTGGAACGTCAAGCGCCTGAAGCCGCGCGAGTTCGCCGCCTACGAGCTGCAGCGCGAGAACTACACGCGGCTGCTGTGGTTCTTCGAGGGCTTCACCAGCTACTACGACGACCTGTTCCTGGTGCGCACCGGCCTGATCGACGAGGCGCGCTATCTGCGCCTGGTCGCGCGCACCGCCAACCAGGTGCTGGGCACGCCGGGCCGGCGGGTGCAGAGTGCCGCGGCCGCCAGCTTCGACGCCTGGGTCAAGTACTACCGCCCGGACGAGAACAGCGCCAACGCCACCGTCAGCTACTACACCAAGGGCGCGCAGATCGCGCTGTGCCTGGACCTGACGCTGCGCGCGGCCGGGCGCGGCTCGCTCGACGAGGTGATGCGCGAGCTCTGGCGCGCCAGCGGCGGCGGCCCCATCGGCGAGGACGACATCCTGGCCGCGCTGCGCCGGGTGGGCCGGCGCGACTTCGCGCCCGAGATCGCCGCCTGGGTGCATGGCACCGGCGATCTGCCGCTGGCCGAGCTGCTGCCCGCGCTGGGCGTCGACCTGCGCCGCGAGCGCCCGCTGCTGCAGCAGCGCCTGGGCGCGCGGCTCAACGAATCGGCCGCCGGGCTGAAGGTGCAGGCGGTGGTGGCCGGCGCCGCCGCCGAGGCCGCCGGCCTGTCGGCGGGCGACGAGATCCTGGCGCTGGGCGACTGGCGCGTCGTCAAGCCCGAGGACCTGACGCTCTACGGCGCCTTCGAGCAGGCGCTGCCGCTGCTGGTGTCGCGCGACCGCCGCCTGATGCGGCTCACGTTGCCCGAGGTGCGCGAGGTCGACGGGGCCGTGTCGCTGGCGCTGCAGGGCAAGCCGGCGGCCGCGGTGCGCCGCCGCCGCGAGGCGTGGCTGACCCGCGCCGGGGCCTGAGCCGCCGCCGGCTGCCGATCGCGCTGGTCGCGCTCGGCGCGCTGGTGCTGCTGGGTCATGCCGGGCTGCTGGGCTGGCTGGGTGCGCGGCTGTCGCGGCCGGCCGAGCCGGCGATGGAGCGGCTGTCGGCGCTCTACACCCGCCAGCTGACCCAGAGCGCGCCGCCGGGTGCGGCATTCCCTCGCTCCGCGGCGGCCCCGAAGGTCGCGCGGCCACGCCAGGCCACTCCGGCGCGACCTCCGGTGGCCGAGGCGCCGTCCGCGCCGTCCTCCGCGGTCGTGCCCGATCCTGTCGAGGCCGCCGCGAGCGGTCCGGCGCCCGAGGCGGTGTCCGCGCCGGCGTCGCTGGCGGAGGCCTCGCCGCCACCGGTCATGGCCGAGGCTTCCGCGCCCGGCCCCGCCTTCGAGTGGCCCGCCTCGACCCGGCTGCGCTATGCGCTGACCGGCTGGTACCAGGGCGAGGTCCACGGCGAGGCCCAGGTCGAATGGCTGCGCCAGGGCGAGCGCTACCAGGTGCATCTGGAGGTGGTGATCGGCCCGAGCCTGGCGCCGCTGATGTCGCGCCGCATGAGCAGCGAGGGCCGCATCACGCCCGAGGGCCTGCGCCCGCAGCGCTACGAGCAGGAAACCCGCCAGATCGTCGGCCGCGACCGGCGGGCGCAGATGCTCTTCGAGGACGACGGGGTGCTGCTGCCGGAGGGCCGGCGCATGCCCGCGCGCGCCGACGTGCAGGACAGCGCCAGCCAGTTCATCCAGATGGTGTGGCTGTTCGCCACCCGGCCCGAGCTGCGCCAGACCGGCACCCGCGTCGAGTTCGACCTCGCGCTGCCGCACCGGGTGCGACGCTGGGTCTACGAGGTGGGCGAGAAGGTGCCGGTGCACACGCCGCTGGGCCCGGTCGAGACGCTGCATGTGCGGCCGGTGCCGATCACCACCGCGCTGCCCGAGGCGGCGGCCGAGGCGGTGCGCCGGGGCGGCAGCCTGCTCAGCGCGCAGATCTGGTATGCGCCGACGCTGCAGATGCTGCCGGTGCGCATCCGCCTGGAGCAGGACGCCCAGACCTGGGTCGATCTGATGTTGTCTGAGGTGCCTCAGCAAGCGGGTTCGCCCGCGGCGAAAAAATAGCCGTCGCGCTCTATAGTGCCGGGTGCTGCGGTGCAGCATGGTGCTGCCCGCCTCCCTGCTCAGGACATCCTGCCATGACCGAACGCACCTACGAGAACCTGCTTGTCGAGACCCGCCCGGGCCCGGGCGCCCACGCGCTGTCCTACGGCTGGATCACGCTGAACCGGCCCAAGGCGCTCAACGCGCTCAACGACGGCCTGATGGACGAGCTCGGCCAGGCGCTGCTGGCCTTCGACGCCGACGACACGGTGGCCTGCATCGTCGTGACCGGCAGCGAGAAGGCCTTTGCCGCGGGCGCCGACATCTCGGTCATGCACCCGTTCGACTTCCCGAACGCCTTCCGCAAGGGCCTGATCTCGCGCAACTGGGACACCATCCGCCAGGTGCGCAAGCCGATCATCGCGGCGGTCTCGGGCTTCGCGCTGGGCGGCGGCTGCGAGGTGGCGATGGCCTGCGACTTCATCATTGCGGCCGACAACGCCCGGTTCGGCCAGCCGGAGATCAAGCTGGGCATCCTGCCCGGCGCCGGCGGCACGCAGCGCCTGCCGCGCGCGGTGGGCAAGAGCAAGGCGATGGACCTGGCGCTGACCGGCCGCATGATGGACGCGGCCGAGGCCGAGCGTGCCGGCCTGGTCTCGCGGGTCGTGCCGCTGGCCGAGCTGCACGCCGAGGCCGCCAAGGCCGCCGAGGCGATGTGCGGCTACTCGCTGCTGGCGCTGATGGCGACCAAGGAAAGCATCGACCGCGCCTTCGAGTCGCCGCTGTCGGAAGGCCTGCTGTTCGAGCGCCGGCTGTTCCACGCGCTGTTCTCCAGCGCCGACCAGAAGGAGGGCATGGGCGCCTTCCTCGAGAAGCGTCCGCCCCACTTCACGCACCGCTGACATGTTGGCCTACCACGCCGCACAGGCCGTCCGTTCGGGGATGTGAGCTTGAATTGATAAATTCATCACTATAGTGGGGGCCTTGTCGCGTCGAACGCGTCCGACCCGAGAGAGTTACCGTGCCCCTGCTGCGTCCGTTTCTGTCCGCCTTCCTGCTGTTCGTGTCCAGCGTGCCCTGCCTGGGGGCGGGGCAGGGTGGTCCGAATCTGGGCGGAGGCGGGGAGGTCGGCGAGCGCACCGTGCTGTCGACCGAAGCCCGTCAGGCGATGCTGCTGCGGCACAACGAGTGGCGGCTCCATGCGGGCGTGCTGCCGCTGGCCTGGTCGGACGAGATGGCGCGGGCTGCCGGCCACTGGGCCCTGCAGCTCGAGCGCGGGCGCGGCCAGCCCTGCGATGCCCAGCCCAGCACCGATCCCTACATCGGCGAGAACATGTACTGGTCCAGCGCCTACCGCTGGAAGGATGGCCGCACCGCGATGCAGCCGCTCGATCCGGCCTATGTGGTCGACCAGTGGGCGCAGCAGGTCGATGACCTCGACCCCGAGACCGGGCGCTGTCGCCCGGGCCGGATCTGCAGCCACTATCAGCAGCTGGTCGAGCCGTCGGCCCGCGAGGTGGGCTGCGCGCGGCTGGTCTGCCCGGCGCTGGATCAGGTCTGGATTTGCCAGTACCGGCTGGGGTGACGGATCCCTGGCGGATCGAGTCGTGACCTCAGAGCGTGTTCACGATCCTGACTGCCCTGAAAATGCGGGGATGCCGACGAGAAAAGCCTACGCGAGCGACATCAGCCGGGAGCGGTTTGCGGAGATCGAGCCGCTGCTGAGGGGAGTGCGCCGACGCACCAAGCCGACGACGGTGGACCTGTACGAGGTGTTCTGCGCGGTGCTGTACCTGCTGCGCACGGGCTGCCAGTGGCGCTTCCTGCCGGCGGATTTTCCCAAGTGAAGCACGGTCTACGCGTGGTGGCGCAAGTGGAGCGAGCCCGATGCGCAGGGCGTGAGCGTGCTGGAGCTGGCTTTAAAAAATCAGGTTGGCGCGGCCCGCGCGAGACAGGGGCGCAGCGCCACGCCGACGCTGTTGATCGTGGACGCGCAGAGCGTGAAGAACACGGACACGGCCGGGTTCAAGGGCGATGACGCGGGCAAGAAGGTCTCGGGGATCAAGCGCCACATCGTGGTCGACACGCAGGGCTGGCCGCACGCGGTGGCGGTGACCACGGCCGAGGTCACCGACCGCAAGGGAGCGCTGCAGGCGCTCGAGCACGGCGTGCACGAGATTCTGGGCGAGTCCGTGACGGTGGAGGTGGCCCGGCGCAGCCAGTTGCACACCTTTGCGGTCATGCCCAAGCGCTGGGTCGTCGAGCGCAGCTTCGCCTGGCTGGAGAAGAACCGACGCCTGTGGAAGAACTGCGAGCGCTGGCTCAACACCAGCCTGCAGTTCGTCCATCTCGCCTTCCTGGCCTTGCTTCTCAGGAGATCGTGAACACGTTCTCAGAGCGAGGAGCCGCGCTCCATGATGCGGAATCCCATGTCCATCACTTTCTGACGCGGGATCTCGTTCCTGCAGCGAGCCAGCAGCAGCTGGGCCGCAAGCTGACCGATACCGACGGCATCAATCTGGACCGTGCTAAGCCCGGGTTCCAGATCTGCGGCGAAATCGGCCCCCCCGAAGCCGACGATCGCCAGATCACCGGGAACGCGCAGGCCGCGTGCCATGGCTTCTGTGATGACGCCCTGAGCAAGGCCGTCTGAGCTGCAGAACACGGCCCGTGGACGTATGCCCCGGTCGAGCAGCAGGCCCAGCGCCATGCGTCCGCGTGCCAGTGTGCCCGGTGTCTTCACCTGAGCGATGGGCACTTCGCTGCCGATGCCCGTCACGAATCCTTCGCGCCGGCGCGCAGCACGCTCGTCATCGCCTGTGGCCACCGCCACGTTCCGCCAGCCTTTGCTCAGGAAATAGTGAGCGACGGCTCGGCCGACGTCGACGTGCGAGAAGCCGACCTGCATGTCGCAGGGGTCGTCGCTCAGATCCCAGGTCTCGACGACCGGCAGCCCCTGGCGCCGCAGTCTCTCGATGGCGGCACCGTTGCGCAGCAGGCCTGCCACGACGATGCCGTCGACACGACGGCCCAGGAATGTGTCGACCAGTGCAACTTCGCGTTGGTGGTCATACCCTGTCTGGCCCAGGACCAGCTGATAGCCGGCGTGCTCGAGTTCCTCTGTCAGGGTCTGTACCGTCGGAAGAAACTGTGGAACGGCCACATACGGCAACAGCGCGCCGATGGTCATGCTGCGTTTCGACTTCAGTCCACCCGCAAGCAGGTTGGGGATGTAGCCGGTCGCCGCGACCGCTTGCTGGACACGCTCGAGCGTGTTGCGGGAAACGAGTTGCGGATTGCTCAATGCACGTGAGGCGGTGATCGGCGAGACGCCTGCGGCACGCGCGACGTCCTGCAGCGTGACTGACTTGATGACAGGGTCGGAAGACATGGGGATGGTTGGGCCGATACCGGGGGGCTGATGGTAGTGGTCTTTTGCGCTGACTCCGGGTTGGTGCCCATGCCACATGGATTGACATCGATGTCATGGTATCGATAACATTTACTGCCGCTCGTGAACAGCGGCCGCTTGCCCCCCCACTTTTCCTTGAAATGGTATCGATATCATCATGACCTGTTCTTCTGACTCGATCCGCTGGATGCGTCTGTCTGCCTGCCATCTGCCGCTGCCGATGCCCATCAGCGATGCCAAGGTCCTGACCGGCCGCCAGAAGCCGATGACCGAGGTCGCCTTGCTGATCGTCGAACTGCAGACCCGCGACGGTCACGAGGGGCTGGGTTTCACCTATGCCAAGCGGGCCGGTGGGCCCGGGCAGTTCGCCCATGCGTGCGAGATCGCGCCGCTCCTGCTGGGCGAAGATCCCAACGACATCGCCCGGCTGTGGACACGGTTGGTCTGGGCGGGAGCATCGGTGGGGCGCAGCGGGCTGGCCACGCAGGCCATTGGGGCCTTCGACGTGGCGCTGTACGACCTCAAGGCCCGCCGCGCCCGGCTGCCGCTGGCCAAGCTCCTGGGGGCGCACCGCGACTCGGTGGCCTGCTACAACACCTCGGGCGGCTTCCTGCACACGCCGATCGAGCAGCTGCTGGTCAATGCCGAGGCCTCGGTCGCGCGCGGCATCGGCGGCATCAAGCTGAAGGTCGGCCAGCCCGACCGGGCGCAGGACCTGCGGCGTGTCGAGGCGGTGCGACGCCACCTGGGCGACGGGGTCGCACTGATGGTCGATGCCAATCAGCAGTGGGATCGCCCGACGGCGCAGCGCATGTGCCGCACGCTGGAGGACTTCCAGCTGGTCTGGATCGAGGAGCCGCTGGACGCCTATGACCACGAAGGGCATGCGGCGCTGGCCGCCGCCGTCGACACGCCCATCGCCACCGGCGAGATGCTCACCAGCGTCATGGAACACGACGAGCTGATTCGCCATCGTGCGGCCGACATCCTGATGCCCGATGCGCCGCGGGTGGGGGGCATCACGCCGTTCCTGAAGATCGCCGCGCACGCAGAGCGCGCCGGGCTGATGCTCGCACCGCACTTCGCCATGGAACTGCATGTGCATCTGGGGGCCGTCTATCCGACCGAAACCTGGGTCGAGCACTTTGACTGGCTCGAGCCGGTGTTCAACGAACAGTTGGAGATCCGCGCCGGCCGGATGTTCGTGCCGGATCGGCCCGGTCTGGGCGTCAGCTTGAGCGAACAGGCCCGCCGTTGGACCCGCGAGCAGGTCGAGTTCGGCGCCCGCGGCTGAATCAGCTGGCCCTCGTTCAGGAGACACGCATGAAGAAGATGACTTTGATGCTGGCCGCTGCAGTGCTGGCGCTGTGCACAGCTGCGTCGGCGCAGACCCCGGTGTCGGCCTGGCCGGTCCGGCCGGTGACGTTGCTGGTGCCCTTTCCCGCGGGGGGCTCCACCGACCTGATTGCACGCACCCTCGGGGCGCGGCTGCAGGAGCGGCTGGGTGGCACCTTCATCGTTGAGAACCGGGCGGGTGCCGGCGGCACCGTCGGGGTGGCTCAGGCCCGGCGAGCTCCCCCGGATGGCCAGACGATTCTGGTGACCTCGCTCGGGCCGCTCGTCATCGGTCCCCATCTGATGCGCGGCATCGGCTACGACCCGCTGAAGGACTTCGATCCGATCACGGTGGCGGTGCAGGCACCCAACGTGCTGGCCGTGCCGGCCGGCTCGCCGCACCGCAGCGTCGGGGACGTGCTCAAATTTCTGAAGGCCCAGCCGGACCGGATGACTTTCGCCTCGGCGGGCAACGGCACCTCGGATCACCTGACTGCCGAGCTGTTCTGGCAGGAAACCGGGACCCGGGCGGTGCATGTGCCCTACAAGGGCGGCGCTGCGGCGATGTCGGACCTGATCGGCGGGGTGGTCGACGCCAGCTTCATGAACATCAACACAGGGCTGCCGAGCCTGCGCGCTGGCAAGCTGCGGGCACTGGCCGTCACCAGCGCAAAGCGTTCGCCCCAGCTGCCGGACGTGCCGACGATGGAAGAGTTGGGGCTCAAGGACGTGACCGTGACTTCCTGGCAGGCCTTTGCCGCGCCTAAGGGTCTGGCCCCAGAGCTGCGTGCCCGGCTGCACTCGGCCATCACTGCCAGTCTGCATGAGACTGCGGTGAAAGGGCGACTGCTCGAGCTGGGCTTCGAGATCGTCGCCAGCACACCCGAGCAGTTCGCCGCCTTTCAGGCCGCCGAGTCCCAGCGCTGGAAGCGCGTCATCGACACCGGGAAGATCACCGCGGATTGAGCGCCGCCAGCCGACGCTCGATCTCGGCGGCGGGAATCGCGCCGGGCGCGCGGGTGCCGTCCTCGAAGACGATCGCCGGCGTGCCATTGACCTTGTGCTTGCGCGCCAGCGCCGCATTGCGCTCGATCGCCGAGGCGTCGCACTGGCCCATCGGGCGCTGCGGCGCCGTGCCGTCGACCATCCAGCCGCGCCAGGCGGCGGTGCTGTCCTTGGCGCACCAGATCGAGCGCGACTTCTCGGGCGAATCGCCGCCCAGGATCGGGATCACGAAGGTGTAGACGGTCACGTCCTTGACGTTGAGCAGGTCTTTTTCGAGGCGCTTGC
>Ga0228700_1001899_pt1 | contig 12132 bp, 9 predicted proteins | sample McNCre317_Aug_MG_FD_178019 | JGI IMG/M metagenome (GOLD analysis project Ga0228700, IMG submission 178019) | Freshwater microbial communities from McNutts Creek, Athens, Georgia, United States - 3-17_Aug_MG | ecosystem: Environmental > Aquatic > Freshwater > Creek | place: USA: Georgia...
CCTTGAGCTTCTCGTCGCGGATGGCATCGGCGTGCGAGTTGATGGGGGGCTCCATGGCAATGGCGCACAGTAGCTGCAAGGCGTGGTTTTGCACCATATCGCGCAGCGCGCCGGTGCCTTCGTAAAAGGCCCCCCGGCTTTCCACGCCGAGGTCTTCGGCAATGCTGATCTGGATGTTGGCAATGTGCTCACGCCGCCACAGGGGCTCGAACAAGGCATTGCCAAAACGCAAGGCAAACAGGTTTTGCACCGCCGGCTTGCCCAGGTAGTGGTCGATGCGGAAGACCTGGCGCTCTTCGAAATACTTGCGCACGGTCTTGTTGATGGCGCGGTTGGAAGCCAGGTCGTGGCCCAGCGGCTTTTCCAGCACTACGCGGGTCTTGGCGGTGTTCAGGCCGGCGGCAGCCAGCTGCTCGCACACGGTGGTGAACAGGGCCGGGGCGGTGGCCACATACATCACCACGGTCTTGGTCTCGCGCTCGTTCAGCTTTTCGGCCAGGCGCCCGTAGGCCTCGGGCTTGGAGAGGTCCATTTGCACAAAGTCGAGCAGGGCGGCAAAGCGGGCAAATTCCTCGGCGCTGGGGCGCTTGGCCAGATCAACCTGGTCGAAGCGGGCCTGGATCAGGTCGCGGTATTTTTCTGCGCCCAGGTCTTCCCGGCCGACGCCGATAATGCGGCCACCTTCGGGCAAAGTGCCATGGCGGAAGGCCTGGAAAAGGGCGGGCATCAGCTTGCGCCAGGTCAGGTCACCGGTTCCACCAAACAGTACAAGATCGAAGCTCATGATTTGAAGTTACATAAATAATGACGTTGTAATGTAACTTTGTTTCATTGATAATTCAAGCGCCTTTTAACGAACAGACTCGCACCCATGAATCAACTCGACGCACTCAAACAATGGACCACCGTGGTGGCGGATACCGGTGACTTCAAGCAACTGGGCACATTTTTGCCCCAGGATGCCACCACCAATCCCTCATTGATCCTGAAGGCCGTGCAAAAGCCCGACTACGCGCCGCTGGTGCAGGACACGGTAGGGCGCTTTCGCAGCCGCCCCATGGATGAGCTGGTCGACCGCCTGCTGGTGCGTTTTGGCTGCGAAATCCTGTCCATCATCCCGGGCCGCGTCTCGACTGAAGTGGATGCGCGCCTAAGCTTTGACACCAATGCCACCGTGGTGCGCGGTGAGCGCCTGATCGAGCTCTACCAGGCCGAAGGCATTCCGGTGGACCGTGTGCTGATCAAGGTGGCGTCCACCTGGGAAGGCATTCAGGCCGCAGAGCAACTGGAGCGCCGCGGTATCCACACCAACCTGACGCTGTTGTTCTCGTTTTGCCAGTCGGTGGCCTGTGCCCAGGCCAAGGTGCAGCTGATATCGCCCTTTGTGGGCCGTATTTATGACTGGTACAAGAAGAGCGCAGGCGCCGCTTGGGTTGAGGCCGAGCGTGCCGGAGCCAATGACCCGGGTGTGCAGTCGGTGCAGCAGATTTTCAATTACTACAAGAAGTTCGGCATTGCCACCGAAGTCATGGGGGCCAGCTTTCGCAATGTGGGCCAGATCACAGCCCTGGCCGGATGCGACCTGTTGACCATCAGCCCCGACCTATTGGCCACACTGGCGGCAAGCGACACGCCGCTGGCCAAGGCGCTGGATGCCAGCCAGGCGCAGGCCATGGATCTCCAGCATGTGACGCTGGACGAGGCGGTCTTCCGCTTTGCCCTCAATGAAGATGCCATGGCCACCGAGAAGCTGGCCGAAGGCATACGTGCCTTCTGCGTGGACGCGGTCAAGCTCGAGCAGCTCTTGCTGGCAGCTTGAACACCACCACCGGCCCCGTTTTACCCTTTTACATTCCACTACCAAGCACGAGACCATGGCACGTACCCGTTGTGACCGCACGCCCGCCTGGGCCCAATTGCAAGCTGCCTACCAAGCCCAGGGCAAGGACCTGGACCTGCGCCAGGCCTTTGCACAGGACGCCCAGCGCTTTGAGCGCTTCAGCCAGCAAGCGCCGCTGGTGTTTGCAGACCTTTCCAAGAACCGCATCGATGCCGCCACCGAGGCCTTGTTGATGGAACTGGCACGCCAGAGCGGTCTGGCTGAGCACCGCGATGCCATGTTTGGCGGCGAGGCCATCAACAACACCGAGCAGCGCGCGGTCGGCCATGTGCTGTTGCGCACGCCTAAGGATGCGAAGTTGTCCAACCCGGCCCTGGCCGCCGAACTGGCCAAGGTGCACAGCACGCTGGATGCGATGCTGGCCTATGCCGACCAGGTGCATGGCGATGCGGCCATTACCGATGTGGTGAACATTGGCATTGGCGGCTCCGACCTGGGCCCGCAGATGGCGGTGTTGGCACTCGATGCCTTTGCCAAGAGCGGCAAGCGCCTGCACTTTGTCAGCAATGTGGATGGCCATGAACTGGCCGCAGTGCTGCAAAAGGTGCATGTGGGCAGCACACTGTTCCTGGTGGCCAGCAAGACCTTCACCACCATCGAGACCATGACCAACGCCCATTCGGCCAAGGCCTGGTTCACGGCCCAGGGTGGCACCGACACCGCACGCCACTTTGCTGCACTCACCACCAATGTGGCGGCGGCCAATGCCTTTGGCATCACCACCACCTTTGGCTTCTGGGACTGGGTGGGCGGACGCTACTCGCTTTGGTCGGCCATCGGCCTGCCACTGGCCATTGCCATCGGCTCGCAGGCTTTCCGTGAATTCCTGGCCGGTGCCCACGCGATGGACGAACACTTTCAGAGCGCCCCGCTGGAGCAGAACCTGCCGGTGCGCTTAGGGTTGCTGGATGTCTGGTACCGCAACTTCCACGGCTTCACCAGCCGCAGCATCGCGCCCTACCACAGCTCCCTGCGCCGCCTGGCCGCCTACTTGCAACAGTTGGAGATGGAGAGCAACGGCAAGCGCGTGGACGCCAGTGGCGAGGCCCTGCCTTTTGGCACCTCGCCAGTGCTGTGGGGCGAGTCGGGCACCAATGGCCAGCATGCCTACTTCCAGATGCTGCACCAGGGCACCGATGTGATCCCCATGGAATTTGTGGCCGTGAAAAAGCCGCGCCATGACATGACGCCGCACCACCCCCTGCTGCTGGCCAATGTGCTGGCCCAGGCCCAGGCCTTGATGGTGGGCAAAAGCGATGCGGGGGGGCACAAGCATTTCCCCGGCAACCGCCCCAGCACCTTCTTGCTGCTGGACGACCTGACGCCGGCATCGCTGGGCGCGTTGATTGCACTGCAAGAGCACCGCGTGTTTGTCAGCGGCAGCCTGTGGGGCATCAACAGCTTTGACCAATGGGGTGTAGAGCTGGGCAAGGTGCTGGCCAAGGACATCGAGGCACGCCTGGCCAGCGGCGATGCCAGCGGCCTGGATGGGTCCACTGCCGGTCTGCTGGCCCGGCTGCGCGCCTGATGGGCGTTGAAGCCCGCTTGGGCCGGACCCGTTGATGGCGGGCCCGCCCGAGCTCAGCCTGCAGCAGGCGCGGTGCCTGCAACTGGCGGCGCAGGGCCTGCTACAGTCCCCGCGCAAGCCCGCCAGCCCGGCGGCGCTGCGCGCTTGTATTGCCCGCATGGGACTGCTGCAGATCGACACCATCCATGTGGTGGCGCGCAGCCCCTATCTGGTGCTGTTTTCGCGCTTGGGGGCCTATCCCCAGGCCTGGCTCGATCAGGCCCTGGCCAAGGGGCATATCTTTGAGACCTGGGCCCACGAGGCCTGCTTTGCAGCAAGCGCAGACCTGCTGGCGCACCGCGTGTTCAATGCCTCGGCGCGCAAGCACTGGGGTCTGGCCAATGCCCAAAAGTCCCATGCCCAGCATGGACCACAACTCGATAAGCTGCTGGCGCACATAGAAGCCAATGGCCCGGTGAAGTCGTCTGACTTTGAGCGCCCGCCCGGCACAGCCTCGGCCTGGTGGGGTTGGAAGGACGAAAAGCGCTGGCTGGAGGCCCTGTTTGCCAGCGGCGAGCTGATGGTGGCACGGCGCGAGAAATTCCACCGTGTCTACGACCTGGCGCACCGTGTGGCGCCGGTGTTGCGTGGACTAAACGCTGCGGGCGGCACGGCGCCAGCTCTGCCCGCGCTGCAGAGTGTGCAGCGGCAGTTCGTGGAGCAGTCGGTGGCGGCACTGGGGGTAAGCCAGGCGCGCTGGATTCACGACTATTACCGCAGCAAACCCCGTCTCAAAGATGCTGACCTCGAGGCCCTGGTCGATGCAGGCCGGCTGCTGCGCGTGGGGGTCGATGGCTGGAAAGAGGCTGCTTATGTGCACGCCAGCCAGAGCAGCCTGCTGAAGAAGGCACTGGCCGGCAAGCTGCAGGCCACACACACCACGCTGCTCTCGCCCTTCGACCCGATTGTGTGGGACCGCGAGCGGGCCAGCACGCTGTTCGATTTTGACTACCGGTTGGAGTGCTACACGCCCGAGCCCAAGCGCGTGTACGGCTACTTTGTTTTGCCAATCCTGTGCCGGGGCGAACTCATAGGCCGGCTGGACGCCAAGGCGCACCGGGCCGAAGGGGTGTTTGAGGTGCGGGCCCTGCATGCACAGGAGGGCATGGTCTGGACCGAGACGCAGTTGCAGGAGGTAGCCACGGCCCTGCAAGCCTGCGCCCACTGGCACGGCACACCCCAGGTGAAAATCAGCACCAGCCGCCCCGGCAAACTCGCCCCCGCGCTGCGGCGGGCCCTGCGCGGGGCATTGGTGGAACCTGTGCAAGCATGAATATTGTTTTTGATTTTGGCGCGGTGCTGTTCACCTGGAAGCCGGCCGCCATCGTGGCTGAGGTGTTTCCAGAGCGCACCGCCACCGAGGCGGCCGCCAAGCAACTGGCCCACGGATTCTTTGGCCACCAGGACTGGCACAACTTCGACCGCGGGCTGATGAGCGCCGAGGCGGTGATCGAGCGCACCGCTACCCGCCTGAAGCTCGAACCCCGGCGGGTACAGGCCCTGGTGCACAGCATTGCCGAGCGTCTGCAACCCATGGAAGACACGGTGAAAGTGTTGAACCGTCTATGGCAGCAGCGCGCGCAGGGTGAGGGCATCAGCGGTCTGTACTTCCTCTCCAACATGCCCGTGCCCTATGCACGGGCTCTGGAGCACAAGCACCGCTTCCTGGCCCAGTTCGACGGCGGCATTTTTTCGGGCGATGTGCTGTGCAGCAAGCCCGATCCAGGCATTTACAGCCTGCTGCAGTCGCGCTACAGCCTGGTGCCGGGGCGCACGGTTTTCATTGACGACCTCCGCTCCAATGTGGACGCGGCACGGGCTCTGGGCTGGAAGGGCATTCATTTCCACTCGGCTAATCAACTGGTGGATGAACTGCAGCTACAGTGCGGCCTATGAACCAACACGTGCAAAGCGCCAACACCGAAGTCGCAGGGGATTCGCCCCCGCGCTGCTTCTGGGTAGACGGCTCGCAGATTTATCGCGACTACCACGACAGTGAGTGGGGCTACCCGGTGCATGACGATAGGTGCCTGTTTGAAAAAATCTGCCTGGAAGGTTTTCAATCGGGCCTGAGCTGGATCACCATCCTCAAGAAGCGCGAGAGCTTCCGTGCCGGTTTTGCCAACTTTGAATTGCAGCAGGTCGCCCGTTTCGGCGAAAAGGATGTGGAGCGCCTGCTGAAGGACGCCGGTATCGTGCGCCACCGCGGCAAGATCGAAGCGGCCATCAATAATGCCCGCTGTGCCGAGAAGCTGTTGGAGTCCAAGGATTCGCTGGCGGCCTACTTCTGGCAGTTCGAGCCCTCTGCCAAGTCGCGCCCCAAAACCATCACGCGGGAGAGCCTGCGCGCCATGACACAGTGCGCTGAATCCCTGGCCCTCAGCAAAGACCTCAAGAAGCGCGGCTGGAAGTTCGTGGGCCCCACGACCATGTACGCCTTCATGCAGGCCATGGGCCTGGTCAACGACCATGAAGAAGGCTGCCATGTGCGCCAGGCTGCGCTCGCCGCCCGCCAGCAGTTCGACCCGCATTCGCTGTAGGCAAAAGCAGGCGCCCAAAACAAAACCCCGCAAGGCGAGCCCTGCGGGGTTTTGTTTTATTGCGGTGGAGTGAGCAAACGCCACTCCGACGCAGCATGGCGTCCTACAGCTGGGCATTTGGGCGCAGACAGTAGCAGCGCTACGGCAAGCCCAAACAACGACGCTGTAGGTCGTCAGGCAAGGAGGGCCCTTACATGCCCATGCCGCCCATGCCGCCCATACCACCCATGTCACCGCCACCCATGCCGCCCATAGGCGCTGCATCGGCCTTGGGAGTCTCGGCAACCATGCACTCGGTGGTCAGCATCAGGGATGCAACCGAAGCTGCGTTCTGCAGCGCGGTGCGGGTCACCTTGGTGGGGTCCAGGATACCCATTTCGATCATGTCGCCATAGGTGTCGTTGGCGGCGTTGAAGCCGTAGTTGCCCTTGCCGTTCAGCACGGCGTTCACCACCACCGAGGCTTCGCCGCCGGCGTTGTAGACGATCTCGCGCAGGGGCGCTTCGATGGCCTTGAGCACCAGGGCAATGCCGTGGTCCTGGTCAGCGTTGTCACCCTTGATGGTGCCAGCGGTCTGCTTGGCGCGCAGCAGGGCCACGCCACCACCAGCCACAATGCCTTCTTCCACGGCAGCGCGGGTCGCGTGCAGGGCGTCTTCCACGCGGGCCTTCTTTTCCTTCATTTCGACTTCGGTGGCAGCGCCAACCTTGATCACGGCCACACCGCCGGCCAGCTTGGCCACGCGCTCTTGCAGCTTCTCGCGGTCATAGTCGGAGGTGGCTTCTTCGATCTGCACGCGCACTTGCTTGACGCGGGCTTCGATGTCCACCGCAGCGCCGGCGCCGTCGATGATGATGGTGTTTTCCTTGCCCACTTCGATACGCTTGGCAGAGCCCAGGTCAGCCAGCGTCACCTTTTCCAGGGTCAGGCCGACTTCTTCAGCAATCACCTTGCCGCCGGTCAGGATGGCGATGTCTTCCAGCATGGCCTTGCGACGGTCACCGAAGCCAGGGGCCTTGACAGCCACAACCTTCAGGATGCCGCGGATGGTGTTGACCACCAGGGTTGCCAGGGCTTCGCCTTCGACGTCTTCTGCAATGATCAAGAGGGGACGGCCGGCCTTGGCCACTTGCTCCAGGGTGGGCAGCAGGTCGCGGATGTTGCTGATCTTCTTGTCGAACAGCAGCACGAAGGGGTTGTCCAGGATGGCGGACTGCTTCTCAGGGTTGTTGATGAAGTAGGGCGACAGGTAGCCACGGTCGAATTGCATGCCTTCGACGACATCCAGTTCGTTTTGCAGGCTCTTGCCGTCTTCCACGGTGATCACGCCTTCCTTGCCGACCTTGTCCATGGCATTGGCGATGATGTCGCCGATGGAGGCGTCGCTGTTGGCGGAGATGGAGCCCACCTGGGCGATTTCCTTGGAGGTGGTGGTGGGCTTGGAAGCCTTCTTCAGTTCGGTGATCAGGGCGTCCACCGCCTTGTCGATACCGCGCTTGAGGTCCATGGGGTTCATGCCGGCGGCCACATACTTCATGCCTTCGCGCACGATTGCCTGGGCCAGCACGGTGGCGGTGGTGGTGCCGTCGCCAGCGTTGTCAGAAGTCTTGGAAGCCACTTCCTTGACCATCTGCGCGCCCATGTTCTGCAGCTTGTCCTTCAGTTCGATTTCCTTGGCCACGGACACACCGTCCTTGGTCACGGTGGGGGCGCCGAAAGAGCGCTCCAGCACCACATTGCGGCCCTTGGGGCCCAGGGTCACCTTGACCGCGTTGGCCAGGATGTTCACGCCTTCAACCATGCGTGCGCGGGCTTCGCCGCCGAATACTACGTCTTTTGCTGCCATGTTAGGACTCCAGATAAATTGAGGTTAAGTTAGTACTTGCTTGCGGAATAAAGCTTTATTGGCTTACTTCTCAACTACGGCAAACAGATCGTCTTCTTTCATCACCAGCAGTTCGTCGCCGGCCACCTTGACGGTCTGGCCGCTGTACTTGCCGAACAGGACGCGGTCGCCAACCTTCACGGTCAGGGGCGACAGTTCGCCCTTGTCATTGCGCTTGCCGGGGCCGACGGCCAGAACTTCACCTTGGTCAGGCTTTTCCGCTGCGTTGTCGGGGATGACGATGCCAGAGGCCGTCTTGGTTTCGCTTTCAACGCGTTTGACGATCACGCGGTCGGCCAGAGGACGCAGGTTCATGAGGAATCTCCTTGGTTTTGAAACAGAGGTAATTAACACAAGGCAAACGGCCTATAGCCGCTCGCCGCTGTCAGGGTCAGGCTGCGATGTTAGCACTCGCCTTGACTGAGTGCTAATGATAAGGCCCTTTGTCGCTTATTCAAGTTGCCGGTCATCTCGTGCGCTTGTGTATTGCGTTTGCAAAAACTCAGAAAAAATGGATTTGGTTGTAAGAAGTTTTGAGAAATATCGACAAATGCAAATTTAAACGTTGCTAAATGTGAAATTGGTAATGGAAAAATTTGTCCTGGCAAGTTCGGCCCTGGCCTGGTTTCTGGCGCAGGTCACCAAAATAGTGCTGTTCCTCAGAAAGCAAGAGCGCATGGGCCTGGTGGCGGCCTTCACGGCCACCGGAGGCATGCCCTCGTCCCATTCGGCCTTTGTGACCGCGCTTGCGGCCAGCATCTTTCACTGCAGCGGGCTGTCACTGGTATTTGTTCTCTCCCTGGCATTGGCCGTGTTGACCATTCGCGATGCCCTGGGGGTGCGCAAAACGGTGGACCACCATGCCCATGCACTCAACGGGCTGTTAGCCGGGCAGGGTGGGCAAAGCGCCGTGCCTCTGTTGCCAACCAACGCCGGGCACTACGCCCATGAAGCCCTTTGCGGCGTGGTTCTGGGCCTGGTTGCCGTTGCCATCCTGGCCCAAACGCCGCTCCTGTAGGGGCCGTGCCATGCGTCTTACTGTCAAGTACAACCCCGTTTCTGCGCCATCCCGGGGTCCACCGCCAGCGCTCGCCGGGCTTCGTGGACAGGCTTGCGCTGGCCCTGGTCTATGCCAACCGCCGCGCCAACATGCTGCCGGTCTATGCCTTGAGCCTGGCCTTGGTGGCTTTCCAATGCATGGACCGTCGGCCGTCTGCCTAGGCTGCGCATTTTTCACACCAAGAGCCTCCCTATGCTGAACCCGTCCACGCCTGGCGCTGCTGTCGGATTGACCGCAGCGCAACCCGCATGTCCCGAAGCCGGGCCCGCTTACTTTGTACTGGTCAACACGCTGCTTGCGCTGTTCCTGGTCGGCGCGGTCATTGTCATCTCCAACAACCTCACCCGCATTCCGGTGGCCGCCTTCATCGTGCTTTTTAGCGTACTCACCGCGCTGATGCTGGTGGCCACCCTGCAGGCTTTGCAGCAGCGCCGCACCGGCTGGGCCCGCACCTGGGCGTACTGGGGATGTGTCTTCTTCGGCATCGCCACCATTTCTGCCGCACACCGGCTGGGCTGGCTGGCCTTCATCCCCGACCTGATCCTGCTCTGGCTGATAGTTTTTGCCGCCAGCGCCGTGGCCCTGCACCACTGCGCCAACCTGCTGGTGGCCGAATTGCTGCTGACGCTGTGGCTGGTCTGCAGCTTTCTCTACGGCCAGACCTATCTGCCGGGCCTGGCCATCTGCCTGCTGCTGGCCTGGCAGCTGATCAGGCGCCCCGCTGCCAACCCGCTTCAGGGTCCGCTGATGCTGTGGGGCAGTGCCAACGCACTGCTCCTGGCAGCCTTCTATGTGTACGCGGCCGTGCAGCCACAGCATTACCCCTTGCAATGGCTTCCCGCCCTGCAACTGCCATGTCTGGCCCTCCTGGCCCTGCTGTGGAGTGCCAGCCAGCTGCTGTTGGCCCGGCAGCCCCCGCGGCACGATTTGCAGCGGCTGGTTCAGGTCGTCCAAGGCAGCGGCATGGTCCTGCTGGTTCTGTTGTCGGTGCCGGCGGTATGGGATGCACTGCGCGTGGCCTCTTCAGGTTCTGCGGCCAGCCCGGTGGCCCTGGGCATTGCAGGTCTGCTCGGCCTGCTGTGCATTGCCTTGCTGCAGCGAGCGGCCGCGCAGCGGCGGCAGTGGCAAATCCTGGCGCTGTGGTTTGCAGGCGCCGCGCTGCTGGAGTTGGCGCGCCTTTTTGCGGACACAGTATGGGCCGACCTGCCCAGCGGGTTGGCCGCCGCGCTGGCGGCCGCCCTGGCCTGGCGGCGCTTGCAGCGTGCCCTGGCCGGCCCCTCCATGGCCGGTCTGCTGGGTGCCAGCTGGCTGTGGGTGCTGGTGCTGTGTGTCAGCATTTTTTCGCGGCCACTGGCTTATCCCGTGCAGGTGCTGGCGCTTTGGCTGATGGCGGCTGCACTGGGCTGGGCGCTGTGGCGCTTCGGCAGGAGCGCCACATGAGCAGCGCCGGGCACCGGTCGCGCCGGCTGGCGCTGCAGCAGCTGGCTGCCTGGGGCTTGCTGGCTGCACGGACAACCAGAGCCAGCCCCAGCACCCCATCAGCGCAAGCAGGCCAAGCCACCGCCCGCCGCGACACGCGCGCCCAGGCCGCCCATGACGCCCATGACGCCCATGACGCCCGCTTCAATCCGGTGGGCGCCGGTAAAACCAGCTACGACTACATCGTGGTCGGTTCCGGTGCGGGGGGCGGGCCCCTGGCTGCCCGCCTGGCCTTGGCGGGTTATGAAGTGTTGGTGCTGGAGGCCGGCGGGCTGGAAGGCGACAAAGACACCTACGAAATTCCGGCCTTCAGCCTCGCGGCCTCGGCCGAGCCGGCCATGAACTGGAACTTCAACGTCAAGCACTACAGCGACACCAGTGTGCAGGGCCGTGGCGACAACTGGGTGGAAGGCGAGGGCGGCATTCTCTACCCGCGTGCCAGCACCGTTGGGGGCTGCACGGCCCACCATGTCACCCTGAGCATGCAGGCAGAGAACCAGGACTGGGACGACCTGGCCCGCCTCTGCAATGACCCCAGCTGGGGCAGTTTCAACATGCGCCGCGCCTTTGCCGCGGTGCGCGAATGGCTGCCGCTGGAAATGACACCGCCCAGCCTGCTGCTCAAAGACCCGGTGGTCACACGCCTGCTGGCCGCAGCCGCCCTGGAAACCGGCAGCCTCAACAGGTTGGCCACCGTGCGGCCCGATTTCAACCATGCCAGCCTGGTAGGTGCCGACTTGCTGGACCCCAACGATCCGGCCCATCTGGACAACCTGCGAGAGGGACTGTTTGCCGCGCCCCAGTCCACCTTGCGCGGCGCCCGTGCCGGCACCCGCGAGCGTCTGTTGCAAACCATGGCCCAGCACCCCCGGCAGCTTTTCTTGCAGACCCATGCGCTGGCCAGCCGCGTGCTGCTGCGCGCCGCCGCCGCAGGCCAGTCAGACGGCCTGCGAGCCAGCGGCGTGGAGTTTGTGGACCGTGCCCACCTCTATGCTGCCGACCCCTTGGGAAGCCGGGTGAGCGCGCGCGAACAGCAGTCGCTCACCCGGCAGGTGCTGGCGCGCCGCGAGGTCATCCTGGCCGGTGGTGCTTTCAACAGCCCGCAGCTGCTCATGCTGTCGGGCATTGGGGAGCGTGCGCAGCTGGCGCGCCACGGCATCGCCACCGTGCTGGACTTGCCAGGTGTGGGCCAGAACCTGCAAGACCGCAACGAACTTTCGGTAGTCACCGAATTCGAGCAGGCCCTGGACATCGCCAAGAGCTGCACTTTTGGCAAAAGCCCGGACCCTTGCATGGCGGAGTACCGCAGCGAAGCGCTGCACCGTACCTATGCATCCAACGGCGTGGTGGCCGGTATCAAGCGCCGCTACAGCAAGGGCAGCGACCATCCGGAAATGTTCCTGTTTGGCTCGCCGGTGCGCTTTGATGGCTACCGCCCCGGTTTTCATACCCGCGCGGTGGAGCGCCTCAACTACTTCACCTGGGCGGTGCTGCGTGGCTACAACAGCCAGAACACCGGCTATGTGCGTCTGCGCTCAGCCCGGCCCACCGACAGCCCGGAGATCAATTTCCGCTACTTCGCCGATGGTGCCGGCGGTGAACGCGACCTCGATGCGCTGGTCGAGGGCATCACCCTGGCGCGCCAGATCAACGCGCGTGCCCGGGCGCTGGGCTGGCTCGACCAGAACCGGGACCGCGAAG
>Ga0228700_1001904_pt1 | contig 12120 bp, 1 predicted proteins | sample McNCre317_Aug_MG_FD_178019 | JGI IMG/M metagenome (GOLD analysis project Ga0228700, IMG submission 178019) | Freshwater microbial communities from McNutts Creek, Athens, Georgia, United States - 3-17_Aug_MG | ecosystem: Environmental > Aquatic > Freshwater > Creek | place: USA: Georgia...
TAGTGCAAACGCTGACACGATTCGTGCAAAGGTGAGCGTCGCGGAGTTGTCGTTGCGGGAGCCTATGCAACTTGCCGAGCATGTGCAGCAACTCAGGACAAAGACCGGTGATTGGGATTCGGCGGCGTTGATTGCCCGCACGAATGCGGCGGTGGCTGCGGCGCAGTCAGTTGGCACGCAAGCCGCTGCTGCTCTTAATTCCTTGCACGTTGCGGTGGGTGCAAGCAACTCGACGCAGGATTCGGTCAGCTACAACTACTCGAACGATACGACGAGTGCACCGCCGTCGATCACTTTGGTCGTTTAAGTAAAGGCCCGCTTCGGCGGGCTTTTTCTTGTCCTTAATGCTGGCTGGCAAAGCAAAATCCGAGCATCACACAATTGGGTTTTGGCGAGGCGGCTACTATGGCACTTACTTTTGACGAAGACGTAAAGCAGCGGCGCGCGCAGCAACAAGCCATGATCGCGCCCCCGGCGCAAACAGGATTCGCGGCGCAAAGTGCAGGCCAAGAGTTCCTTGCTGCACCGCCGACGCTTGGCAGTGGCCTGAACGGCATGACGAAGCCGAATCCAAATCTGAATTTCGTCACTACCGGCACATCTGGCGTTGCGCCGGTTCCGGTTCCGGCGCCTGGCCGTAACGCTGACGGCGTGATTACCGCTGACTCAGCGCAAGCCGCATACGGCGCCGATATGAAACGCCCTGGTGGCGTTTTCGGCACGATGGACTTGAATTCCGTCAATGCCATCGACGAGCGCGCCAATAAGGCTCGTGGCGGAATGATCGACTCGATGATCGCGGCGCAAGGCGGAAACGGTGTTGCCATCCTGCCTGATAACGCAACGCTTCCTGGTGGTGTTTCGGTTGCCGAGTGGAACAAAAATGTCGGTTCTCGTAGCGCCCTAGACTCTGCCAATGCAATGAGTGGCATGGGTTCGCGCACCAAGGCGACTTACATGGCGGCGATGGCGAATAACGAAGCGCAGCGGCGCGGCCAGGACATCATGGCTGAAACGTCAGCACAAAATGCTGCGCTGCAAAACCAGTCGTCACGCTATACCGCCGATATTAACGCGCAGCGCGCGGCCGGCCACGACCAGGTATTGATGCGCGGCCAGGACATGACTGCTGCCAACGAAGTCGCCCGCATTGCCGGAAACCCGATCGACAACAAGACCAAGCAACTGCAACTCGACGTGGCAACGATGTCGACCGATCTGCAAAAGCAGTACATGGCCGAGCAAGACCAGACCAAAAAGGCGGCGCTGGCCGAACAGATCCGCGTTCTCGGTAACAAGGACAAGCCGCCAAGTTTCTCGGCAATTCATGCAGCCGGCGGCACCTACTTTGACCCGAAGAACTCGCTACAACCGTTGAAGAGTGCGGACACGGTGTACAGGCTGAACAACCAAACCGGCGAGTTTACGCCGATGACACCGGGCCAACAGCAGGCCAAGTCCGCGCCACCGATTGCCGACTTCGCCGCCCAGGTACGCGCAAAGAATCCCGGCCAAAAGGTGACGGATGAGCAGATTCAACAGGCATACAAGCAGCAATTCGGAGGCTGATTCATGGCGCTCGACCTGACGTATGACCCGAACTGGAAGCCGGCATCGTCCGGTAGCGACCTGGATCTGACCTACCAGCCCGACTGGAAACCGAAAAGTGGTGTGATTGAATCGGTGAAGAATGGCGCCAATGCCATTCTCGAATCGGTCGCCGCGCCCGGTGGGCCGAAAGACAGTTACGCCGACGCCTCCGCGGTCGATGTCATCAAGCAGGGCGTTGCCGGCAGCGATGCTGCGCTCGGTGTTGGCCTTGGTCGTTCGCTGGCAAGTGCCGGCAAGATTCTGCAAGCGCCGATCGAGTTTGCCAAGGAGTCGCTTGCTGGTGGCCTGGTGGCGATTTCCGACAAGGAAAGCGAGTGGTATCCGGCACGCCAGGAGATTGCCAGGGAAGCTGCGGCGAACGCCCAGGCGGCGCGCGCCGAGAACATTGCGAACGGCAACGCATTTGCCGCGGCCGGCGTCGAGGCGCAGCGTATCGGGCGCGAACACGCCAAGGAACAGCAGCAGCGCCAGGCCGAGTACGCGCCCATGTGGGCCAAGCAATCGAAGAACATTGACGAGGCCGAAGGGTTTATCGGCAAGTCAAAAGCATTCATTGACAACCCGATTGGCGGCGCGAACGTCGTCCTCCAGTCGGCGCCAGACACGATCATTGGCATGGGCGCCGGCAAGGTTGCCTCGTTGCTTGGGGCTGGCGAGAAAGCGGTCGGTGCGGTCGCCCTTGGCACCGAGGCCGCGCAATCTGGCCTGAGTACGCGCGAAGGCGTTGAGCAATTCGTGATGCAGCAGCCGCTCGATGCGCTGGCAAAGAACAGCCCGCGCTTCAACGAACTTGCCAAGACCATGACCCCGGAAGATGCCCGCATTGCCCTGGCTAACGAGCTTGGCGCAGAGGCTACGCTGCCGGCCGCTATCGGTACGGCCATTGGTGGCAAGCTGGTTGGCGAGGATGTGGCAATCGGCAAGACCATTGCCAACAACGGCAAGATGACGGGCAAAGAGTTTCTGTCGCGCACCGGAACCGAAATCGGCCAGGAAGGCTTGCAGAATCCGGCCGAGAACTACGCTCAATACCGGGCGCAATCCCAGGTCGACCCCAACCAGAAGTTTGACCTTGGTGGATCAATCGCCGAAGGCATGTTCTCTGGTCTTGGCATGGGCGCCCCGACGCACGGCGCCGGCTACATTGCCTCGCGCATTGGCAACAATGGCGACATGCCGGCCGCGCCTGGCTCGACGCCTCCGCCGGCCGCACCGCAGCCGTTGCCCGACACCGGGCCAATGTCGCGCAGCGCAAATGTCGCAATGGAAACCGGCGCCGCAAGCCAGGCCGCGGCTGCGCAGGCGGCTGACGTTCTTGGTGTGCCGGAAGGCGATGGCGCCCTGTCTACTGCCGCCAACGTGACCGATACCGCGGCCGGGGCTGCGGATCCGGTTGGAGCTACCGCCAAGCAGAACGACGGTTTCATCAACCTGGCCGCGTACAACATCACCACGCCTGATCCGCTCAAGCCGAACGACGCCCCGTTGTCTGTCGATGATGCGCTATTTGAGCTTGATGTTCTTCAGGCACGCGCAGACAAGGGCAAGCTGACGCCGGAATCGTTTTCTCAGAGCGGCATTGCCGCTCGACTTGATACCGCGCAAGCAATGCGGATCAACGAACAGATTAAAGCTGGAGATACTTCGTTTATCGGCGCGCTCAAAGCTAGGATTGCTCAACCAGGCAATTCTTCTGCCGCACCGAACACGGAAACCAAGTCAGGCCCGACTGACATGCAGAACCGTGACCGCACCCGCGCGGCCAGCGTCATGCAGATGCAGAAAATCGCGCAGAACCCTGACTACGAACTTGCCTCGATCGCCCGCGACTCGAACGGGGCGCCGATGGTGGCGACCAATGGCACCGTCCAGCCGCAGGCGGTTGGCAAGAAAGAGCGTGTCACGCTGCCCGATGGCACCAAGATCAATACGAACTATGCCGTGGTCGAGGCCGATTCCCTGTCCGCCTCGCATTTTGCCGATGGCCGCGAGAACCCGAGCTACGGCAAAGACGGCAAGCTGACGGCGCTCAACAACGGGCGCACGGCCGGCCTGGTCGAATCCTACGGGATTGGCAAGGCGGCAGGCTACCGGGCGGCTCTTGAGGCCGATACCGATGGTCACGGCATTGCGCGCGAAGTCATTGCCGGCATGAAGGCGCCGGTACTCGTTCGCCTGTACGACCCGGCAACGGTCGATCAAGCCAACCTCGGCGCGCGCAGCAACCAGGCATCTGCCCTGGGCATGGGTACGGCCGAGCAGGCAAGCTCTGACGCGGCAATGCTCGACAGCATGGACGGGCTGAACCCTGACGACAATGGCGACTTCACCACGTCGCGCGACTTCATCAAACGCTTCATGGGGCGCCTGCCGCAAACCGAGCAGGCCAACATGGTCGATGCTGACGGCCAGTTGGCGCCGGCCGGCTACGCGCGGATCCGCAATGCCGTCCTGGCGAAAGCCTATGGCAATTCGCCGGTATTGCGCCGGATGACCGAATCGCTCGATGACAATATGCGCAACGTCACGAAGGCACTGGTCAAGGTCGCGCCGCGCGTGGCACAGGCCCGCCAGGCGATCGCCGAGGGCGCCCTGTTCGATGCCGACATCACGCCGGATTTGATCGAATCGGTGTCGACGCTGGCCGCGCTGAAAGACCAGGGCATCTCGGTCAATGATGCCCTTGCGCAAGGGCAGATGTTTGGCGGATACTCGGACGAGGTACGGGAGATCCTGCAATTCCTCGGCGAGAACCTGCGCCGCCCGAACAAGATTGCCGAGTTCATCGACAATTATTTCACCGCCCTGGAAGCGGCCGGAAGCCCGAACCAGGGATCCTTGATTGGCGACAACGAGGCGCCGGCCAAGGCCGATTTGCTCAAGGCAGCAAAGGACAAGACAAATGGACAACAAGCAAGCGGAAGCCTTTTCGGCACTGAAGAAGCTGGCGGACAAGCTGGAACAAAACTCAGTCGCGCGCAAGGCAGCACTCCAGGCAGTCAGGAAAATGAAGCAGCAGGAAACGCCAGCCAAAGCGAATGGGTAGCCTTCCCGGCTGAAACCGGCACGCTCGGCATTCCGCGTGCCGAGATGCCGCAGATCAAGGGCGACCACCGCGGCGCCCTGATTAACTTCCTCGATGCGCGAGGAATCGCCAACAAGACGGTTGATGTATCGCCCGACCGGCTGCGCCCGACGCAAGCAGAGTTCTCGACCGAAAAGGCCGAGCGGTGGGGCGAGGTGCGCGAAGGCGTCGATCGCTCCGTCCTGGCCTCGTCCGATGGCTACATACTCGATGGTCATCACCAGTGGATTGCCGCCCTGGCAACCAATGAGCCGGTCAAGGCAATCGTCTTCAATGCGCCGATCAGCAAGCTGCTGACCGAAGTATTCCAGTTCCCGAGCGTCAAGCGTTCCGAGGGTGCGGCCGAAACCGGCCGGGCCAAGGCACGCCAGGACTTTGACGCGGCAATGGCCGACCTGGGCGCCGTGCTGCGCCAGATCAATCCTGGTGTCCGGATGATGACGCCCGAGGAAAAGGTCAAGCTCATGCCTACCCTGGTCAAGCTCTTCGAGTCTGGCATCAAGGTTGTGGGCTTCAACATGAAGGATCTGATTGCCGACGTGCGCAAAGCCATGCGCGCCAGCACGGATGACTTCGTGCGCAAGTTCTGGAACAAGGTCGATGACAAGACCTACCGCGAGGCCGCGGCCAAGGCGATTGATAACGTCGTTTCCAGCGAAACCAAGGGCGCGCAGCAAGGCGACCAGGGCGATCTGTTCGCGGCGCCGGTCAAGGAACTGGCGAAAGAGGTCGAGGTCGGCGCGACGATGGATCTGTTCGCCTCGATCACGGCCGCGGCGCCACAAGTTGCAAGCAAGCCCGATGTTGCGCCGGGCCAGGGTGCGCAGCAACCGACGCAAGGATCAGGAAATGGGCAAAGGCAAAAAACCGAAGTGCTGACCGAGGCGGGCGCCGGTTCTATGAGTACGGCGCCTGCTGTTCCCAAGCTCGGCAAGCGCGCGACGGCCGCGGTCGAGATCCTCAAGGCCGGCGGCTACTGGCGCAAGGCGCTGGAAAGCAGCTTCATTGGCGGCGAGAAGTTCGAGACACGCCTGCGCTACGCCAACGGCGGGATTGTGTCCGGGTTTGGCTTCAAGACCTTCACCGAAATGGAAAGCGCCGGCATGTTGCAGTCGCGCGAAGTGCCGAAGAGTACCGTCTATGCCCAGGAGTGGGCGCTGCGCGAGAAGCCGCTGGCGCCAAAGGCGGTCAATCCTGAAGCGCCGGCTATCCCGGCCGGCTGGAAACTGGCCGAGAACGGCAAGGAATACATTGACGAGCATGGGTTCGTGCGCGGCCTCAAGATGTCCGCGGGTGATCGCGCCGTCGAGCAATCGTTCTATGACGCTATCCGTACCGATACGGAAGGCTTGATCCAGAGATACCTTGATAGCGTCCTCGATCCTCAAAAGGACGGGCTGCTGGTTGATCCGGATCGCGTCAAGGAGCTTTCGGAAGACTTCAAGAATGACCGCGCGCTTGCCAATGCCGTGTATGAGCCGTCTTCCCACATGGCGAAACTGATCTTCTCCCGGCTGGTGCGCGACCACCTAGACAAGCCGGTGGTATTCACCGCGGGCGGTGGCGGGTCCGGTAAGACCGAAGCAATGCCGATCGCCTACACGGTGGCGAACATCACCAAGGGCGGCGTCATTGTGGATTCGACGCTCTCGGCGATCAACTCGGCGAAGAAGAAGATTGACGAAGTGCTTGGCGCTGGCGGCGAGGTCAGCATCATCTACACCAACGCGCCGGTCGAAAAGGCATTCCGCTTCGCCATGAAGCGCCCGCGCGTCGTGCGTATGGTGACACTGGCCCAGGCCCACCAGGGCGCGTCGGATACCATTCGGGCGCTGGCCGAGCATTACAAGGACAACCCCAAGGTCAGTGTTGTAATTGTGAACAACCTGGGCGAAATCAATGATATGCACGTCGGTTCAATAGACGACGTGCCGCACTACGACTACAATGAGGTTGAAAGGAGGTTGTATGGAATTGCCGAGCAAGCTCTCCAAGATGGAACCATCGACCAAAAGCGTTTCGATGACATCTTCCGTGGGTACGGACGCCCTGGCGGCGCGGTATCCGTGGGTGAAACCGGAGGTGTGGGAAACGCCAATGAACTCGGAAGAGTTCAGGAGGTTCGTGGCGAAGCAGGAAGAACTCCTGAAGGAGTAGTAAATGAGCCTGGACAAAACAATCCTCTTGGCGCTGAAGGACAAGAACCCGGCGCTGCACCGGCAGCTGGCGAAGGAGGGGACGCTCAAGGCGTTCGTAACGGACCTGGCCGAGCAAATCAACGAGCAGATCGTAACCCTGACAATGGAACTGGCAGGGAACAAGGGAGTATTCCGGGAGCCGTTCCCGGATCCTCTGGAAAAGGTGGGGATTCTCAACCAGGCGCGCAGCCTGGCGACCGAAACCGTCCTCGCGGAAATGCTGGAGTTCCCGCAGGACGAGACATCCCCGCAAAGACCGGCCGCAACTACGCTTTCGGCGACGGCGACCTAACCTATACCGGAAGCTGGCAGACCAAGGCCCGGCAGAACGTCGAGGCCGTCGAGCTTCTGAAGAAACTCCAAGCAGAAAACCGCCAGGCAACGCGCGAAGAGCAATCTGTTCTCGCCAAGTTCGCCGGGTGGGGCGCGTCTGAAATCGCCAACAACATTTGGGGCGATCGCCCGGGCAAGATTACTGCCATGGTCAATCAGTACAACACGGCCGTTCGTGATATTGAGTTGGCGCCCAATGGCGAACTGCGACCGGGAAGCCGTGGCTACTACCCGGCCTACGCCCTGTTCGTGTCGGCCAAGTCGGATTTCCAGTATGGCAAGCCGATCACCCTGGAGCAGCTGAAGACGGTCAAGCCGACGCCGGCAGATATGGCCTGGGCGGCGCTGCGCGATCGCCTGAATGCCGTGATGACCCCGGAGGAACTGGCCGAGGCTGCGCGCTCCACACAATACGCGCACTACACCAGCAAGCCTGTCGTCAATTCGATGCTATCAGCCATTGAGCGTATGGGCTTCAAGGGTGGCACCATCCTGGAACCGGGCGCCGGCATTGGCGTTTTCGCCGGCTTGATGAATCCGGCAATGGCGACCAACTCCGTCTATACCGGCATCGAGTTCGATTCGATTACGGGCGGCATCCTCAAGCAGCTGTTCCCTGACGAGCGGATCCTGGTCGAGTCGTTTGTCGATAGCAAGCTGCCCGAGAACTATTACGACGTGGCTTTCGGCAATCCGCCGTTCGCCGGCCAGGTCAAGGTACTGGCGGATCCCAAGTACGCCAAGCTGGCGCTGGTCCTGCATGACTACTTCTTCGCCAAGTCGATTGACAGCGTGAAGCCGGGTGGCCTGGTCATCTTCATTTCCAGCCGCTACACGATGGACAAGAAGAGCGACAAGGCGCGCGCCTACATGGCCGAGCGTGCCGACCTGGTGGGCGCAATCCGCCTGCCGCAAACCGCCTTCCAGAAGAACGCCGGCACTGAGGTTGTGACCGACGTTCTCTTCCTGCGCAAGAAAGTGCCGGGCGAAACCTTTGACAAGGCACAGCCCTGGGCTGGCCTGGCGACGGTGAAGGCTGATAAGGACGACGCCACGGTGAACGAGTATTTCGCCGCCCATCCGGAAATGGTCCTGGGCCAGCACTCGCTCAAGGGCAGCATGTACGGCAAGGACGAATACACCGTGCTGCCGAACGGCGACGACATCGAGGCTCAGTTCGACAAGGCCGCACAGAACCTGCCCGAGAATGTCTTTGTCCCGGGCCGCGGCAGTGCCGCCGAGGCGGCGCGCGTGCGCGAAATGGACTTCAACCCGAAGGCCAAGAAGGAAGGCAGCTTCTATGTGACAGATGCCGGCGTGCTGATGCAGCGCGAGGGTGGCGTCGGGGTACGCGCCGAAGAGAAGCACCAGAAGAATGCCGAGCTAATCAAGGACTACATCCCGCTGCGCGATGCCGTGAAGCAGGCGCAGTATGACCAGCTGAACGACGGCGATTGGGAAGCCTCGCTGAGGGGCTTGCAGAAAGCCTATGCCGCCTTCGTCAAGAAGAACGGCCAGCTGCACAAATTCACGACCTACATGCAGAGGGTCAAGGTCGATGAAATGGACGACGATGGCATCCCGACCGGCAAGCGCGTTGAGGATGAAGAAGAGCGCCGCCGCTTCCCGACCCTGACCAAGATTGGCGACGACCCGGAGTGGACGCTGGTTTCCGCCCTGGAAAACTTCAGCGACGACACCGGCAAAATCACGGAAAGCTCCTGGCTGACCGAGCGCACCCTGAACCGGCCGATCGCGCCCGAGGTCCGCACGCCTGGCGATGCGCTATTGGCATCACTGAACGATGTCGGCCACGTCGACATTGGCGACATCGCCGACCGTATTGGACTGAGCGACCAGGAAACGATCGACGCACTCGGCACCATGATCTATGACGACCCGGTACAAGGGTGGGTGATGGCCGACGAATACCTGTCCGGTAACGTCGTGGCGAAGCTGCACGCGGCCGAAGAGGCGGTGAAGAGCGACAAGAGGTTCGAGCGCAACATCGACGCGCTCAAGGCCGCGCAGCCGCCCGCCCGCACCTTCGACCAGATCACGCCGCAAATCGGCATGAACTGGATCCCGGGCAAGGTCTATCAAGACTTCCTCTACCAGCTGGCCGGCGTCAAGGCAAAGATCGAGTACGTCGAGCGGGTCAAGGGCTGGACGGTGGTGGTTGATTCTGGCTACACCTCGCCGCGGGCGACCGTCGATTGGGGCGTCGGCGACAAGGCGCACGCCGGCTGGCTGATCGAGAAGGCGCTGACCGGCGCGCGGATCAGCCTGAACAAAGCGGTCAGTGACGGCAAGGGCGGCGTCAAGAACGTATTTGACCCGGAGCGCACCGAGGCCGCAAACCAGAAGCTCAAGGAAATGCGTGAGGCGTTCAAGACTTGGCTATTCACCGATGCCAACCGCACCGATGAACTGGTCCGCACCTACAACGACAAGTTCAACACCAACGTCCAGCGCAAGTTTGACGGCAAGCACCTGACCCTGCCGGGCGCCTCCAAGCAATTCAAGATTTTCGACCACGTTAAGCGCGGCGCCTGGCGCGTGATCCAGACCGGCAATACCTACCTGGCGCACGCGGTTGGTTCTGGCAAGACCTTTGAAATGGTCATTTCGGCGATGGAGCAAAAGCGCCTGGGCCTGGTCAAGAAACCCATGATGGTTGTGCCGAACCACATGCTCCAGCAGTTTGCGACGGAGTGGCAGCAGCTTTACCCGACCGCCCGCCTGATGGTCGCCGACGAACAGGGCTTTACCGGCGACAATCGGCGCAAGTTTGTGGCGCGTGTCGCCATGTCCGACCTGGACGGCGTGGTGATGACGCATTCCTCGTTCAAGCTCCTGGACCTCGATCCCGAGTTCAAGCAGAAGATGATCGAGCAGGAACTGGAGTTCATGCGCGCCTCGTATGAAGAGGCTGGCGGCGACCTGGACGACATCGGCAACAAGAAGGCGCGCAAGGATCCCAAGGTCAAGCGGATCGAGGCGCAAATCGAGAAGCTGGAGCAGCAGCTGGCCGAAGCGATGTCGAGCGAAGGCAAGGACAAGAACGTGCGCTTTGACGAAATGGGCGTCGACTTCCTCTATGTCGATGAAGCGCACCTGTTCCGCAAGCTGTCGTTTGCGACCAACCGCCAGGGCAAGGGTATCTCGCCCGAGGGTTCGCAGATGGCCTGGGATCTGTACATGAAATCCCGCTGGCTGGCCGAGCGTAACCCGACCCGCTTCATGGTCCTGGCGTCCGGTACGCCGATCACCAACACGACGGCCGAGCTTTTCACGGTGCAGCGTTACCTGGCGCCGCAAGTCCTGGAAGAGAAGGGGCTGTCTTCATTTGATGATTGGGCGGCTAACTTTGGCAGCGAAAGCACCGAGATTGAGGCGACCAGCAGCGGCAAGTATGAGCCGGTGACGCGCTTCTCCGAGTTCGTGAACGTGGGCGAAATGACGCAAATGTTCCGCGACTTCGCCGACGTGCTGAACGAGGACCATCTGGCCGCGCTCCTGGGCGACAAGCGCCCGAAGGTGCAGGGCGGCGCGCGCAAGGCGATCATCACCCCGAAGACCAATGCTTATGTTGCGTTCCAGCAGCAAGACCTGATCCCGCGTATCGAGGCGTCGAAGAAGTGGAAGCCAACCTTCCAGCAGCCTTACAACCCTGACCCGATTATCAACATCAACACTGACGCGCGCCTGGCCGCGATCGACATGCGCTTCATGTCGCCGAGCCTGCCGTCCGATCCGGATTCCAAGCTGAACCGGATGATCGACAACCTGATCCAGATTTACAAGGACACCAGCGACAACGCCTACCGGGAGAAAGCTACCAAGGACAAGGCCGGCAATGAAGTGCTTGGCAAGTTCGAGCCGCTGAAGGGCGCGGCGCAAATGGTCTTCTACGAAAGCGGCTTCGGCAAGATGGTCGCCGCGCGCCGCGGCTTCAATGCCCGGGCCTGGTTGGAGAAGCGCCTGCGCGATGCCGGCATCCCGACTGCGCAAGTCGCCTTCATGGAGGACTACAAGAAGTCTTCCGCCAAGCTCAAGCTGTTCAACGACGTGAATACCGGCAAGGTCCGGATCCTGGTCGGTTCCAGTGCGGCAATGGGTACGGGCGTCAATGCGCAGCAGCGTTTGATTGCGCTGCACCACCTGGACGCGCCGATGGTCCCGGCTACCCTGGAACAGCGCGAAGGGCGCATCGTTCGCCAGGGCAACAAGAACCCCGAGGTGCAGATTTACGCCTATTCGATGAAGGGTTCTTTCGATGAAAACCAGTGGGGGATGCTGGCGCGCAAGAAGTTCTTTATCGACCAGGCGCTGTCGGGCGACCCCAACCTGCGCACCATCGAGGACGTGGGCGAAGTCTCGCAGATGCAGATCACGGCCGGCCTGATCGCCGAGAATCCTTATGTGATGCAGCACGCCGGGGCCAAGGCCGAAGTCGAGAAGCTGCAACGCCTGTTCCGCAACCACGAAGACCAGCGCGGCAAGATGCGCAACGAGTACGATTGGGCCGGCCGTGCCATCGAGTCGATGGAGCGCCAGCTGGTCGACGCCGAGAAGTTCGCCGCCCGGGCGCATGATCTATCTGGCGCCAAGTTTGAAGCCAAGGCCGGCGCCGAGACTTTCACCACCCGCAAGGAATGGGGCGCTGCCATCCTGGCCGATATGAAGGAGCGTTCCGACCGCTTGCAGGAAGGTAAGCAGAAGGTCGGCGAAATGTCGGGCTTCGATGTTGAGTTCGTCGGCGCCATGCGCGGCGGCGAATATCGCTCCGAGATTTGGATCCAGCTGCAAGAGCCGCTATCCCTGGCCGCTGACCCGGCGACCGATCCTGTCGGCCTGTCGCTGCGCGCCTCGAACGCTGTGGCCGAAGTT
>Ga0228700_1001911_pt1 | contig 12069 bp, 14 predicted proteins | sample McNCre317_Aug_MG_FD_178019 | JGI IMG/M metagenome (GOLD analysis project Ga0228700, IMG submission 178019) | Freshwater microbial communities from McNutts Creek, Athens, Georgia, United States - 3-17_Aug_MG | ecosystem: Environmental > Aquatic > Freshwater > Creek | place: USA: Georgia...
CCGTATTTCGGTGGACATGAAAGTGCTCATCGAACAACTCCGCGAACAAGTACAGAACATCGAATAATGGACAACTTCCCCGGCAACCTCTTTGTGGTCGCGGCCCCCAGCGGGGCTGGTAAATCGAGCCTCGTCAAAGCCTTGATGGAACTCGACGCCAAAGTGCGCCCTTCCGTGTCGCACACCACGCGTCAGCCACGTGGCCAAGAAAAGCACGGCCGCGAATACTTCTTTGTGTCACCGCCTGAGTTTGACCAAATGGTCGAAGGCAATGCTTTTTTGGAATGGGCCAATGTGCACGGCCAACGCTACGGCACGTCGCGCAAAGCCATTGAAGACCGCATTGCCCAAGGCGCAGATGTGATTTTGGAAATCGATTTCCAAGGCGCCATCCAGGTGAAAAAGCTGTTTGCCAACGCGGTGCTCATCTTCATCCTGCCGCCGAGCTGGGAAGAATTGAAGTCTCGCCTGCACAACCGTGGTGAAGATGCCCCCGAGATCATTGACCTGCGCCTACAAAACGCCGCAGACGAGATGGCTCAGGCCAAAGAATTTGACTACGTTATAATCAATGAATTGTTTGAGACTGCCTTGTTCGACCTGAAAGCGATCGTGCATGCACAGCGCCTCAAATACCTGGCACAGCGCCGGGCTCGGGCTGAGATCTTTCAAGCCCTGAACATCACCTGAATTCTGGAGTATCCACATGGCCCGCATCACTGTTGAAGATTGCCTTGAGCAAATCCCTAACCGCTTTCAATTGGTGCTGTGCGCCACTTACCGCGCTCGCATGCTTAGCCAAGGCCACACCCCCAAGGTTGAGAGCAAAAACAAGCCAGGCGTGACCGCTTTGCGCGAAATTGCGGCAGGCCAAATCGGCATCGAAATGTTGAAAAAAGTACCCGGCTAAATCGAAATTAGCCCGAAATGAAAAGCACCGCACTGCGGTGCTTTTTTATTGCGGGTAAAGTATTCACCATGAGCGTCACCCAATCCACGTTAAAGCCCCCTGCTTCCCTCTCTGGAAGCGCGGCTGCCGCCAATGCGGCAGCGGCCAGCTTTGCTGCGTTGACGGAAAAATTAGGCTATCTCAATGCAGACGGCCTAGACATGGTGCGCAAAGCGTACCGCTATGCCGACGAAGCCCATTTGGGCCAGTTGCGCAACAGTGGCGAGCCCTACATCACCCACCCCATCGCCGTGGCCGCGCAATGCGCGGAATGGAAGCTTGATGCACAAGCCCTATCGGCTGCGTTGCTGCACGATGCCATGGAAGACTGCGGCATCACCAAAACCGATTTGATTGAACGCTTTGGCATCCAAGTGGCCGATTTGGTCGATGGCTTGACCAAGCTCGACAAGCTGGAGTTCAACACCCGCGAAGAGAACCAAGCCGAGTCGTTTCGCAAGATGCTCTTGGCCATGGCACGCGATGTGCGCGTCATCCTCATCAAGCTGGCGGACCGCAGCCACAACATGCGGACCATGGGCGATATGCCACGCAGCAAGTGGGGGCGCATCTCAAACGAGACGCTTGAAATTTACGCCCCCATCGCTCACCGCCTTGGTCTGAACCAAACGTACCGCGAACTGCAAGAACTGGCGTTTCAACACCTGTGGCCTTGGCGTCATAAGGTGCTGAGCAAAGCCATTCAAAAAGCCCGTCATCGCCGCCGCGATTTGATGCAAAAAGTACAACAAGAGGTCGAGGCCTCTTTTGCCAAACAAGGTCTGAAGGTTCGCATTTCGGGACGTGAAAAAACGCTGTACTCGATTTACAAAAAAATGGATGGCAAGCACCTGAGCTTTGCGCAGGTGACCGACATTTACGGCTTCCGCTTGGTGCTGCCTGATGTGATTGACTGCTACACAGCGCTAGGCGTGTTGCACCAGATGTACAAACCCGTGCCGGGCAAGTTCAAAGACCACATTGCCATTGCCAAGCTCAACGGCTACCAATCGCTGCACACCACCATCGTGGGTCCGTCGGGTTTGAACGTGGAGTTTCAAATGCGCACCGAAGCCATGCACCTCGTGGCCGAAACTGGTGTGGCCGCACACTGGCTCTACAAAGACAAAGGCTCTAGCAACGAAGCCAACGAAAACTTGGGCAACAAGTGGCTGCAATCGCTGCTGGACATTCAAGACGAAACGCGCGATGCCACCGAGTTTTGGGACCACGTCAAAGTCGACTTGTTCCCAGATGCGGTGTATGTGTTCACGCCCAAGAGCAAGATCATGGCCATGCCTCGCGGTGCAACCATCGTCGACTTTGCCTACGCCGTGCACAGCGATGTGGGCGACCGCACGATGGCTGGCAAGATCAACGGCGAGCAAGTGCCCCTGCGCACCGAGCTGCGCAATGGCGACATCGTTGAGGTGATCACCTCTGCCGTCGCCTCGCCCAACCCAGCCTGGTTGGGCTTTGTGCGCACAGGCCGCGCCCGCTCCAAAATTCGCCATCACCTCAAGACCATGGCGCACTCCGAATCGCAAGGCTTGGGTAAAAAACTCTTGGCCCAAGCACTGCGCGCCGAAGGCATTGAAGATCTGCCGGCACAAGACGATGAGCACGCCCAGATTTGGGAAAAACTGCTGCACTTCACAGGCAGCAAAACCAAAGCCGAATTGTTGACCGACATTGGCCTAGGCAAGCGCGTAGCCAGCATCGTGGCAAAACGCTTGGCCACCTTGCTGTCAGACATGGGCCACAAACCTGATGCGCTGCTGTTGAGCCGTGAACGCTTCACGGCTCACGAAACTGTGTCGCAAGGCGGTGTCACCGTCGACGGCAGCGAGAACGCATCGGTGCAATACGCCACGTGCTGTCGCCCCGTACCTGGTGACGCCATCGTGGGCTACTTGGGCCGCGGCGAAGGTTTGGTGGTGCACACCGATCAATGTGGCGTGGCACAGCGTTTGAAATACAAAGACAGCGAACGGTTCATCTCCGTGGAATGGGCGGAAGAACCTGCCCGTGCATTTGAAGTCGCCGTGGTGGTGACTGTGAGCAACGGCAAAGGCGTATTGGCCCGTGTGGCATCCGCCATTACCAGTGCTGAAGCGGACATCACACACGTGTTGATGGCCGACGAAGTGAGCGGCCAAGAGGCCACCGACTTGCGCTTCATCTTCACCGTGCGCAACACAGCGCATTTAGAAACAGTCCTGGGTAATTTACGTCGCGTGCCGTCTGTGTTGCAGGCGCAGCGCGTGGTCTCTGGTGTAGAGCGCGAGACCTAAGCGTTTGCAACCACAGGTGCGGGATAACGCACCTCGACGACTTCCACCTCTTGCACGCCCACAGGGGTGACCAACTTGACCACATCGCCTTCGCGCGCTTTAAGCAATGCACGTGCAATGGGGGACACCCAAGTCACTTGCCCCTTCAAACTGTCAGCTTCGTCAATCCCCAAGATGGTGACGGTTCGCTCGGCATCCGTTTCATCGACATATGTGACGGTGGCACCAAAAAACACCTGGTCGCGACCGTGGTGCACGCTGGGATCGGTCACCTCGGCAATTTCTAAGCGTTTGGTGAGAAATCGAATGCGACGGTCGATCTCACGCAGGCGTTTTTTGCCATACAGGTAATCGCCGTTTTCAGAGCGGTCGCCATTGCTCGCAGCCCAATGCACGATGTCAACAATCCGCGGACGTTCGTTGTCGATGAGCTCAAACAACTCATCGCGCAATACGGCGTAGCCTTGCGGCGTGATGTAGTTTTTGCTACCCGCAGGCAATGGTGGCAAGGTGAGGTCTTCATCCTCACCCTCGGTCTCGCGCGTGAAGGCTTGGCTCAATGCCAACCAATCACGTGATAACCGCGCTCAGCCAAACATTGTTGGACGAATTGACGGTAAAGACTGCTGCCACCGACGGATTGACCAGCAGCGGTAGCTGCCGCACCACCGGCACCAACGGCGGCGGCACCTGCGGCAATGTTTTTCAAGTCGGGTTTATGACCGCTCAGCAACGAGCCCACCACACCCGCTGTGCCCACACCCGCAGCACCTGCAGCCGCGGAGCGACCTGCATCAATCTTGTTGACCGCGCCAACTTCCGACTGTTGCGCCATGGTTGCGCACATGTCTGCATCGGCTTGCGCTTGTGCAGGGCCAACCTGTTGGAAGTGTGCATTGGGATAGAACGCAGGCTTAGCCACAGGCGTGGCGCAACCGCTCAGCATCACCACAGCACCCACGTAAAAAGTAATAAGAAAGTGATTTTTCATGTGCAAAATTTTATTGAACGAAAACAATTCAACGCAACAAAAGAAAAAGGGTTTACATCCGAAGATGTAAACCCTTGTTCAATTTGGTGCGGCTGGCAGGAATCGAACCCACGACCCCTTGGTTCGTAGCCAAGTACTCTATCCAGCTGAGCTACAGCCGCTCTGGAAAACCGTAAGTGTATCACAGTTTTTCATCAAACCAGACCAGGCAAGACATTTCCAAACTTTGACACCTCAAGTGCGCATCACTCCTGTCGATACGTCACACGCGGATTCTTGATTTCTGAAGGTCTATTTATCGCCATGGTCAACATAGTAAGCAATTTTGGGAGCTCACCGAGCCTAGGCTATCCACGTGTTTACTTGATGAACACTGGATCAACTCGCACGGATGCATCAAATGCGCCTTCGCTCTCACCTGCAGCTATTTCTAGATTGAATAAAGATGAAGTTCAATTACTGACAAGAGAGCAAATTACAAGCTTCACTGTGGCTCAAGTTAGGGCGTTCCAGCCCAATCAAATGACATGGCTAACGACCGATCAAGTCAACGCCCTCTCCACTGAGCAATTGAACGCTTTGCAAGTGAATCAAATTTATGCGCTTTCGGCTGATCAACTCAATGCCATTTCACCAGACACGCTATCCAATCTTCAGCCTAGATTGACGTCTGCCATTAACAAAACGGCGATCAGTTCCGTTGATTTGAATCACATCGCTGCACTGACAACATATCAAGTCGCAACCCTGACGACAGATCAAATCGTGAACTTAATCTCAGACCAGCTGAATGCACTAACGTCCAATTTCACATCGTTAACCACCAAACAAATATCTGTCCTCAAGAACGATCAACTGTCCGCTTTATCGAATGAGAGCATTCATAATTTTTCATCTAGGCAGATGAGTGCGCTACAAGTAGGCCAACTCAACGCTTTTTCTGCCAATCAAATAGCCGAATTCAGTTCAGACGACATCGCAGCACTGAGCAAAATTCAAACGCAAGCTATCGCAATTGACCATTTCAGTAGCCAACAAATTTCAAGTTTGCAGAAGTCTGATTTGCATGAGCTAAGCAACTCACAAATCGCGGGACTCAACCCAGACCAAATATCGTCCATTCAACCCAGTAGCTTGAGTGGTTTAGACAAAAGTCAATTACAAGCCTTTTCTACAGCGCAAATTCAAAATTTAAATACGGACCAAATTTCCGCACTCACACCGAATCAAATCAACAATTTCACAGCAGGACAGTTTGCTGCATTCGGCAGTGCAATCATTGAAACGCTCAGCAAAGAATCAATTTCAAAAATTTCCCTAGCAAGCATGGGCTTTATCACCGCGGAGCAAGCTGCAGCCTTCACAAAAGAATAGGCTTCAAAACTGAGCCCCAAACAAATTGCAGCGCTAAGCACGGATGCGATCCAATCACTCTCTGAAGATGTCATAGGGGCCATGACTGCTGGGCAGATACACGGAATCACAACGGCCCATATCGCAGCCTTAACAACGGGTCAGATTGCAGCCCTGACCACGCAAGAAATTAGGGCTCTCGTCCCTGCACAAGTCAAAGCGTTGACCCCAGCACAAATCAATGCTTTGCAAGACTCGCAAATAAGCAGCCTAACCTTACCAAACGTTATCGCTCTATCGACAACTCAGCTGGCCGCATTTTCAGAATCTCAGTTTCAACAATTTTCGCCAACACAAATCAATGCTTTGACAAGGCAGCAAGCCAATGCTTTGGGCGAGCAATTCATGTCTTCACTGACGGCTGACAAGGTCCCCAAACTCACAACGGCACTACTCAATAATTTAAATCCATCACTCATCAACCAAATCAGTGACGATGCTGTTCACGCCATGACTGGGTATCAACTGGGTCATCTAAACCAGTCTTTGTTAGCTGCTTTTAGTCAATCACAAATCAATGCCTTGAGTGTGAACGGACTTCTTGGCCTCCATGCTGAACAACTCAATGCCATGTCGACGCTACAGATTCAAAGTCTGCCAGCGACCAAGATGTCGTGGATGTCCAACACCGTCCTTCGAGATTTATCCACATCAGTTATCAGCAATTTGTTGCCCGAACAAATACAGCAATTGAATGGACTTCAATCTCAAGCGTTCACCAAAGATCAAATTGCAACATTTGCAATAAAAAAATCGAGCGATGCGCTGGGTAACTCCGCACAACCAAATGGACTTAGCCAAATTCAAAGCATTTCTGTCACCGCACTGGTAGGCATGACCAACAAGCAACTGAATCTATTTTCAATAGGGCAAGTCAACGCCTTCACATCGCAACAATATGAGGCCATTAAAGATCGGTTGAGTTACAAAAGACCTTCGTGATTGACAACTCGCCTGATGGTGCATTGCCGCATGGTGTCAACGCTAGCACTTATCGGGCATGAGAGCGACATCTTTAGTACTAGTCACTCCATTAAATCCAACAGCGTACCAAGCAAAGAGCACGCGCCTGTTGGCTTGTGAACCCCACAAAACATAGCGGCTCACACCGTTGGAATGGTAGGGCGACACGGACTTGAACCGTGGACCAAAGGATTATGAGTAGCTTCAAGAATTTTTCTCATTGGAGAAAACTTATGCTACAAAAAATTGTGCAAGCAAATGTGCAACTTTTGTTTCTTCTTATACCACAAACGAGCAACGCTGTCAATACCTTTGTTTGTGAAGCAAATCACACTCGCCTGAGGTGATTTTTGCAGCGGCTGTCCTAACAGTCAAGCGTTCTTAATCAAATGCTGCAGCCTCGTCTTCTGACGTAGAAACACCCGCAAGTCTGTTCATTTTCGTGAACTCATTACGCACATCGCACAGGTAGTCATACCAGCTCTCAAGTTGCTCTGTTGCAATCTCAATATCAGCAACGTTCTGCCCTTCTATTGGCTCATATGAAGGAAACACACCCTTTGATGCATTTGCAATTAACGCCTCTGCTCTATGCACCATCCTTAGCACTGCAACTTTCATTGCGTTGTTTTTTGCTTGCTCTTGTTTTTCATCATCTTCAACAGAAGCAATTTGCGCTTCGCTAACTACAAGTTCAATACCCAGCTCTGCCAAGCTCATAAATCTCGGCGACATTCCACACCGCTTCTCGACCTTCATTTTTTCGTATTCAATCCAAACCAGTGCAGCTTTTTCGATGACCTTGTAATCGAGCCCCTTAAATTCGTTAAACACAAATCCTCTGTTCTTAGGCTGCTTGGCCGACTGCGCTGAAGCGCGGGAAGGATGTGTACGCAAAATCTCAACGAATTGACGCTTCAACTCACGCTCGTCCAAATCTAGTGGGACTTGCAAAAAAAGGTAACAGTCATCAGCAACTTTTAGCCGACCAATGTCTTCAGGTTTAGCATAGGCAACAACCTCATCGGTATCATCAAAGTCACCATATTTCTCGTAATACTGTTCCAACCAAGCGGGGAACTCGTATATGTCTGCACTTCTCTCCTCTTCTGGACTTAATGATCTAGCTACTCGTGTCATTATTAGGAACTTTTGCTTACTAATCATCTCATAAAGCCATAACAACTTCAATGGCGTCCCCCAAGCAACGACAGACTTGCCTATTAAGAACGCATAACTTGCGTCATTTTTTTTCATAAAAAGCTCATAAACCCCTTGACAGGGTATCATTGATAATTGATAATATGCAGCATGAACGATACCTTTAATCTTTCAGCCTGCTGTATCAACAGTTTCGTTGATTGTGGCAGTTTTTTCAACGCATTTATTTTGGAGAAACAAAATGCAAAACAACACTAGCAACAAAGTCAGCACTCCCGCTGCAATTCCAACCGCCATTTCTATGGCCGCTCAACAACTGCTCCAAAAAGCAGACTTCTTGATTAGCGAACGCTTGGAAGGTGAAAAAGCACGACTGGAGACCGCCACTAAAGCCTTCTACAAGGACTTGGGTGGCTTTTATGGCTTTTACCAAACATACAAAGAATCCGAACCAGCTGATAAGGCTAGCTTTATGGCTGAGTTGATTAGCAAAATCGATTTCAGCGTGCAGAAAAACACGACCAAACTCAGCATCATGCTGCGCCATATCGTGGGCTGCGAGCGCAAGCGTGCAAATGCGCTGAGCAAAGTCATTAGGCACGCCTTTGATAACGAATGGCCTGCCCAGAGTTTTGCTGAAATGCTGGAAGAAGCTGGTGGCGTGGATAAGGTTATCCGTCTCAAGGGTAGCAGCACGTCCAACAACCAAACCATCAACTTGGCTCGCAAAAAAGTTATTGCTACTTTGCAAGCAAGCACTGCTATCGATGCCACTACAAACTTCGGCATCGCGAAAGTGAGCGGCGTAAAAGTCAGCAATTCGCATGTGATGCTCTTGGGCAAAGTTGACACCGATGGTGAAGTTCGCATCATGGGCGTTGTCAACGATGTCAACAAGGGCTTGTATTCAAGCTGGATTGAGCGTAAAGCTACAGAAAACCTGCCGCCAAAGCAGACAAAAGCAAAAGCTCCTGCGCAAAGCGATACAAATGTGTCTGCTCAAACAGACGAGCAAGAGGCTGAGGAAGCTGAGACCGTTGATGCTTAATTTTTATTGGGTAGCCACCTATGGGTGGTTGCCCATTTTTTTTGGAGACAGATATGACCCACTACCACTTCCTTGTAATTGATGAAACAAATCGCAAATTCGGCATCAACTACTTGAAGCGCATGTTTGGAGCAAAGCATGGCGTTCGTGTAAGTGACAAGAGTTCTCAAGCAATAAAGTGGATGCCACAACAGCTTGACCGCAATTTTTACAAGCGATTTGCATACTTAGAACGTATCAGCACACCTGTACCGTTTCACAACTTGGGACTGTTTGTGTTCAGTGATGACGCCATGTCAACTAGCGGGTTAATTGTCTTGCAATCTCAAGGCGTCTATGCGCGAGTCTTCAAGGTTCGCGTCAATTTGCTTGCAGCAATTACTGCTTGCATTGAGGTTTATTTTGAAATGACTTCCCATTACATGCAATGCATGGCAGCAATGGTTGAAAGCTCATTTCGTCTTAAGCATGACGTACCGATTTGGTTTAACAAGCCAAGACATTTGCAGGCAATGCAAAAAACAAGCAATCAACTAAAAGAATGGATTGATGTAGTTGGGGATGACTACTCAGCCACATTGAAAAAGTTTAATCGCATCACTAACAACACTTGGTGAGACTGACTGGCTGTTGCTACAGCCACGTTTTCACCACTCTATGAGGGTAATCAATGAATTTCACGCATATCAAGTGAAATTCATTGGCTTGCATAAATACTTAATGCAAGTACAACCCCAAACACATTCCCCTCCCCCAACCAAAGGTCAGTTGTTCCAACAAGCTGTGCGCGACCACTTCGACCCAATTACCAACCATTTTCAAATTGCTGCAACGCTCACGCTCAAGCAGTCAACTTGGATAAGCAAGCCCATTCGTAACGTCAAGGAAGACATAAAACTGAACAAGGTGACAGTGGTTAAAAATTGCTTCCATGCACTAGACAAGCAACAATTTGCACCCAAAGTTCATTTCATAAAAAGCAAACACCAGCTAATGCTTGAGAAGATTTTGGGCAATGACTACAAAGCAAAAGCTACCAAGTTTGACTACGACAGCATTACGAACGACGAGTTGTACAACTTGATAAATCGTAACTACGAGACGTTCTCGTACAAGAAACACTTAAATGAAGAAAACTTAGATAAAACCATCAAGTACTTTACGAGAGTGCTGTCCAAATTACTTTATGGAAACACTCGTCTACACAAGAACAAAAGGGACTGGGCGATGCCACTGATATTAGTGTCAGTGGAAGGCAGGAACAGTTCAAAGCATACGCACCTTCATCTAGCCATAGGTAATATTCCCGAAGACAAGCTAGAGAAAATTGAAGACCACATTAGGCGTGCATGGTATGCATGCGACTTTGCCAATAGCCGTGTTTGCGTCAAGCCAGTAACAGACAGCGCGGGATGGCTGAGTTACATCACAAAAGAAGCTGGCTACACGGATAACTGTGTTTTGGATATCCGCAACAGCACTTTTCCACCGTTCATTGCGCAGAGCATCTGTACTTAAAGTCGTTTGCAACGCAAATGAACGGTTCACATTAACTTTGGCATTGAGGTTTAAAGCCCCTCAATAGTATTGCTTTATCTAAAATAATTTCATTCAATAGTATCGATGCATCAAAAAACATCAATCAACTTTGACAATCTATATAACAGTAAACACACACTGACACCACTGACACCACTGACACCACTGTCACCGATACGCTGAGACTACGCTGGCAACATAAATGGTTGAACTTAAAACTCCAAACAATTGCTCAAGCACGACGATGCGAACGCCAGTGAGCATGTGTGCGCAGAGCAAGTGAACGCAGTTCACTCAACTAATTGACACAAACATCATCACCAGTAATCACTAACAAAAAAGCCCACATCAAGTGGGCTCATGTACCAATGCAATGAGGCTTAGTTCAAGTGGTCCTTCAAAGCCTTGCCAGGTCGAAACTTGGGCACTTTGGCTGCTTTGATTTTGATTGCTGCGCCAGTGCGTGGATTACGTCCAGTGCGTGCTGCACGTTTGCCCACAGCGAAAGTACCAAAGCCCACCAATGAAACAGTGCCGCCCTTTTTCAACGTCTTTGTCACAGCATCAACCACTGACTCCAGTGCGCGAGTAGCCGCTGCTTTGCTAATGTCTGAGTGGTCAGCAATATGGGCGATCAATTCCGTCTTGTTCACGTGTTGTTCCTTCTTTGTGTTTTATTACCAAAATTGGCAGGATGCGTAATTTAGCAGATGCCAGTGACAGTTAGTGGGTCTTCAGCATCAGACTTGCTGGCACCTGTTGTTGACTACGCTGTGCTTGCGCCATCAATGTTTGATTAAGTTCATTACGGCGAAAGCGTATCCACTGCATGGGACTTGATTTCATGTAAGTGGTGAACTGCCGTTGTAACTCCAAGTGGTCCATGCCGCTTTGCTCGGTCAACTCAGCCCAGCCAATAGGTTTATCAATATTCGCGTCTATCCACTGGCACAACTTTTTGAGCTTGCGCTGATTGCTTGCAGGCTTGGACAGTTTGAGAGTTAGTACATTGCTCATGGCCAGTCACCGATGATTTGTAAACGGGACCAGCATTTTTGGTGATTTGCACTGACTTGAAAATACGCCGAGTGGCGTATCTTCGTCTAAGGGTTTTCCTCAGGACTGGTCACATACCAGCAGCCCCAATAAGGCTCCGCTGGGTCATATTCCATACTGTTATTGACCACCCACTTGGCATTAAAACTGATGGGCACAAGTGACAGCTGTTCATCAGGCGTCTCGATGGCAACAATTAATCGGTCGCCAGCGAATATGCGGAAGATGCCTGTGGGCACATCCAAGTCATAGCTGAAAGACACCTCAGTCAAATTGCGCGGTATCAGTCCCATGCGCCCAGCCACATCAAAGCGTTCAGTCACGCCAAAGGCCACGGCTTCCAATTCACTGGTAAACGCCAGTTGGCTCTGTTTTACTCGTACATCCCACATATCTGCTCCTGTCCAGTATTTACACAGGGCATTCTTAGGGCATCACACCAGAAAGTCGATCAATCGCAGGCCTTGAGCACTGGTCTCTAGTTAGTCAGCAATTAGATTGGCGATGAGTGAACGCTTGAGTGCTGACAGGTTTAACTTGTCCATTGATACAGCTTGAGTTTCGCGTAATGCCCAAACAGTCACCAGTACAAATGTTCTGGTCTTCTCATCCATATGGCGCAGTATTTCCATAATGGTCTCAATCACCAAGTCAT
>Ga0228700_1001912_pt1 | contig 12067 bp, 6 predicted proteins | sample McNCre317_Aug_MG_FD_178019 | JGI IMG/M metagenome (GOLD analysis project Ga0228700, IMG submission 178019) | Freshwater microbial communities from McNutts Creek, Athens, Georgia, United States - 3-17_Aug_MG | ecosystem: Environmental > Aquatic > Freshwater > Creek | place: USA: Georgia...
GCCAGAGCGGCTGCTCGACCGGCTGCACGAGGCCCGCGTCGACGGCTGGAGCATGGACGAGGGCTGGCTGGTGCGCGCCGACGGACAACGCTACTGGGGCAGCACGATGATCGTGCCGCTGGCCGACACCAGCGCCCCCGAGGAGACGGCGCCCGGTTTCAGCCTGGTGCTGCGCGACATCAGCGACCGCCGCGACGCGCACGAAAAGCGCCGCCGCGCCAGCGAGACCGATCACCTGACCGGCCTGGCCAACCGGCGGGTCTTCTTCGAGAGCGGCCAGCGCGAGATCGAGCGCTGGCAGCGCGCCCCTCGCCCTCTGGCCCTGATCCTGCTCGATGCGGACCACTTCAAGCGCATCAACGACCAGCACGGCCACCCGGCCGGCGACGAGGTGCTGCGCCATCTGGCCGGGGTGATGCTGCGCTCGCTGCGACAGGTCGACCTGCCCGCGCGCATTGGCGGCGAGGAGTTCGCCGTGCTGCTGCCGTCGACCGGACTGGAGGGCGCCCGGCTGGTGGCCGAGCGGCTGCGCCGGGCCATGTCCGCCGACCCGATCACGCTGGCCGACGGCACGGTGATCCTCTACACGGTCAGTGCCGGCCTGGCCTTGATGCAGTCGGGCATGGCGCGCCTGGAAGACCTGATCGAGCGGGCCGACCGGGCGCTGTACGCGGCCAAGGCGACCGGCCGGGATCGCCTCGTCGTCGATGGCGAGTGAACTGCCGCGCTCCTGCTCAACGCACCGGCATGGCCGGCACCAGCTCCGGCGCCAGCCAGGGCAGCAGCCCGGGGCTGAGCGCGCGCATCTGCAGCCGCGCGGCCAGCAGCTCATGCTCGGCCTGCACCCGCCCGAGCTGCAGCTGGTAATGCTCGGTCTCGGCCGAGATCAGATCGAAGAGCGAGCGCCGGCCCAGCCGCGCCCACTGCTCGAAGGTGGCGCGCCGCAGCTGGTCGCTGTCGATCAGCAAGGCATCGAGGCGGTCACGACGGGCCTGCGCCGCCTGGGCCGTTTCCTGCAGCGCCAGCAACTGGCGGGTGCGATCCTCCAGCCGGGCCTCGCGCTGGCGGCGGGTGGCCTCGGCCCGCTCGACCGCGGCCTGCACGCCCGCGACCGCAGCACCGCCATCGGCCAGCGTCATGTTCAGGACCACGCCGGCATTCCAGTTCGCGCTGCCCAGTCCGGGCTGACGGGCCTGGGTCGCGCCGACCTGCCAGCGCAGCTGGGGCGCCTGCGCCGCCTGCAGGGCCTCGACATAGCGGTCCAGGGCCTCGGCCTGGCGCTGCAGCTGGCGCAGCTCCGGCGTCTCGGCCAAGGCCTCGAGCGGCAGCGCGTCATCGGGCAGGTCGTCGGGCAGCATGTCGGGCAGATCAGCCTGGGCGGGGGACACGCCAGCCAGACGCTGCAGCCGCACCTCGGACTGGCGCAGCTGTGCGCCGGTCTCGGCCCGCGAGAGCTCGGCCTGGCGCAGGCTCTTGCCCGCCTGCACCCGCTCGCTGCCGCGCCCGCGATCGAGCTCGACGATCTGGCCGATCTGGTGGACCAGACACTGCATGCGCGCGACCTGCCGGTCCCAGACCGCGAGCAGCCGCTGCTGGCGCCGGCGCTCGATCGCGCCCAGCAGCGTCTCGAGCGCAACCTGCTCGCGCACCGCCACGACGCCCAGCTCGCCGGCCTCGGCCAGGCCTTGGTAATAGCCCGCCTCGGCCCGCACACGCCCGCCGTCATAGAGCGGGGCCGACAGCGTCAGCCCGAGACCGGCCTGGCTGGCGTCGCTGCCGCCATAGAGGTCGTTGCGACTGCGGCCCCACACCGCGCTGCCGCTCAGGCCCAGCTGCGGCGCACTGCCCGCCTCGGCCTGGCGCTGGTCCTGGCGGTAGGCACGGCTGCTGCCGATCTGGCCGGCCACCTCCGCGCTGCGGGCCACGGCCTCGCGCACCAGCCGAGACAGCACCGGCGTGGCCACGCGGGCAGCCCCTGCGACCGCACCGTCCGCCGCGGGAATCGGCATCGCCCCCTCGTCCTGGCAAGTCGCCGGGGAGACCGGCTCGGCGGCCTGCACCGGCCGGGGCCAGCTGCCCGGCAGCAGCGCGGCCGCCAGCAGCAGGACGGAGGCGAAACGACGCGAACGCTCGGTCATGATCAGCGCTCCCGGAAGGCTTCCCGGCCCTTGAGCATCGGCGAGACGAGGAACTCCAGCACGCTGCGATCGCCGGTGCGGATCTCGACCGAGCCGGTCATGCCCGGCAGCACCGGCAGCGGCCGGCCATCGGTGCCCTGCAGGGTGGAGACGCGGGTGCTCACGCGCACCCGGTAGTGCGTCTGCGGCTGTCCGTTGGGCGCGTTGCCGGCCTCCAGCGTGTCGGGGCTGATGTATTCCACCTCGCCCTCGATGCCGCCATAGCGGTAGTAGTCGTAGCTGTCGAGCTTGACGGTGGCGGGCATGCCCACCCGCACGAAGCCGGCATCGGCCGGGGCCAGCCGGGCCTCGATGCGCACCGTCTCGCCGACCGGCACCAGCTCGAGGATCGGTGCCCCCGCACCCACCACCCCGCCGCGCGTGGTGATGCGCAGGTTCTTGACGATGCCGCGCACCGGCGCCTTCAGCGTGGTGCGCTGCAGCGCATCGATGCGCGCGACCTGCTGCTCGCCGAGCTGGGCCAGCTCGCTGCGCACCCGCACCAGGTCGGTGGCCGCGTCCTGGCGGAAACGGTTGATGCGCTCGGCCATCTGCATCTGCAGGTCGTTGCGCTGGCGCTCCAGGCGCAGCACCTCGATGTCGGACATCAGTCCGCGCGCGGCCATCTGCCGGGCGGTGGCCAGCTCGCTGTCGAGCAGCGCCAGGCTCGAGCGGGTGACGGCCACGGCCTCGTCCAGCGCCCGGCGCCGGGCCTGGAAGGCCTCGGTCTCGGCGGCGACCAGCCCGGGCTGCGCGCGCACCTCGGCCGGGAAGAGCGGCCCGCGCCCGGCCGCCTCGGCCTCCAGGCGGGCCACCGTGGCCTGCAGCGCGACCTGGCGGGCGCGCCCCTCGTTCTGTTGCGCCGCAAAACGGGTCGGGTCGAGCCGGACCAGATCGGTGCCGGCCTCGACCAGATCGCCCTCGCGCACCAGCATCTCCTCGAGTAGCCCGCCCTCGAGGCTGGCGATCACCTGCTCGTGCCCGCCCGGCGCGACCTTCCCCGGCGCCTTGGCGACGATGTCGACCCGCGCCTGGGAGGCCCACACGCCCGAGACCACGACCAGACCGCACAGCAGGTACAGCGCCCACAGCGCACGCGGCATCGGCTCGACCAGCTCGGCCTGACGGCGTCCCTGCAGGAAACGCTCGTCGCCCGGCAGGAACACCCCGGCCGAGGACGACACGACCTCTCGCCGGTTCGACATGAAACGCAGCCAACCCATGTCAGCAGACCTCCTCGGCCGGCGAGGCCGATGCCACCGGGCTGGCGTCGGGCGTCGTCACCGGTGTGGGCGGCGCGGCCGCCGGCCGTGCGCCGCCCAGGGCCTGCAGCACCGCCCGCTTGGGGCCGTCCGCGATCAGGCGTCCCGCATCCAGCACCGCGATGCGATCGACCAGCTCCAGCATCGCCGGCCGGTGCGTGACCACCACCAGCGTGCAGCGCGGCAGCGCCTGGCGCAGCTGGACGACGAACTGCGCCTCGGTCTGCGCATCCATCGCACTGGTGGGCTCGTCCATCAGCAGCACCTGCGGGCGCAGCAGCAGCGCGCGGGCCAAGGCCACGAGCTGACGCTGGCCGCCCGAGAGCATCGCGCCGCCCTCGCCCACCGGCATGTCCAGGCCCAGCGGATGCGCGGCCACCACCCGCTCCAGCCCGGTCAGCCGCAGCACCTCTGCGAGCCGGTCGGTGCCGGCCTCGCGGCCGAGCAGCAGGTTCTCGCGCACCGTGCCGCGGAACAGCCGCGGCTCCTGCTCGACGAAGCCGATGTGGCGGCGGAAGTCGGCCGGGTCGAGCTGGCGCAGATCCAGCCCGTCGATCTCGACCGCGCCGGCGGTCGGCTGGTAGAGGCCGGCGAGCAGCCGCAGCACGGTCGACTTGCCGCTGCCGATGCGCCCGAGCAGCGCGATGCGCTCGCCCGCCTGGAGGCGCAGCGTGACACCCGACAGCGCCTGCGGCGCCTGCCCGGCCGGGCCATAGGCGAAGCCGACCTCGCGCAACGCCAACCGGCCCTCGAGATGCGGACACGGCAGGAAGCGCCGGCGCGGATCACGCTCGACCGGCAGCGCCATCAGCCGGTCGAGCATGCGCAGCGCCGCCCGCGCGCCCTGATAGCGCGAGGCCAGCGCCACGACGCTGCCCAGCGGCGCGATCGCCCGCCCGGCGAACATCACCGCCGAGATCAGCGCCCCACCGGTGAGCTGGTTGTCGTGGATCAGGTGGACGCCCCAGACCAGCATCACGATCGTGACGATCTGCTGCGCGACCATCGAGACATTGTTGACCCAGCTGGACAAGGCGCGCGCGCGCAATGCCGACTGCGCGGCCAGCGCGTTGGCTTGCTCATACCGACGCTGAAAGAATCCTTGTGCGCCTGCCGCGCGAATCGTCTCAATGCCGTCCATCGCCTCGACCAGCAAGCCCTGCATGTCGGCCATCTGGTGCTGCTGGGTCAGCATGCTGCGCCGCATCAGGGCCTGCACGCCCACCGTCAGCAGCAGGATGAGCGGCACGGCGATCACCAGAACCAGCGCCAGCGGTCCGGCCAGCACCCAGGTCGCGGCGATGAACAGCACGATGAACGGCAGATCGCTGATCGCCGACATCGAGGCCGAGGTCGAAAACTCGCGCACCACCTCGAGCTGGGCCATGTGGTGCGCGAAGGAGCCGGCCGACTCCGGCCGGTGCTCCAGCCGCAGGCCCAGCGACTGGCGCAGCAGCACGCTGCCCAGCGCCAGGTCAGCCTTGCGACCGGCGTGGTCGATCAGGTGGCTGCGCAGCTGACGCGCGACCAGATCGAACAGGGTGGCCAGCACCGCCCCGACCGCCAGCGACCACAGCGTCACCATCGCCTGATGCGGAATGACCCGGTCGTAGACGACCGACGCGAACAGGCCGGAAAACAGCATCAGCACATTGCTCAGCAGCGCTGCAAGCATCGCGCCGCGGTAGTACGGCACATAGCGGCGCAGCACACGCCAGAACCAGTGGACTTCGAGCGCCTCGGCCGGCGTGTCGGCCCCTCGCTCCCCGGCCGCTGACAGGATCGAAGCCACATCACCCGGACCGGCCAGCAGCAGGTCGCCGTCATGCAGCGCATGCAGCGCCGCGTCGTCCAGATGCTGCAGGGCCGGCGTCATGCCGCTGCCATCGAAGATCAGCAGCTCGTGGACCCGGCGGGCCTCGGCCTCGACCTGGCGGCCCAGCAGCACCGCCGCGCGGCCGTCGCGCAGCGGCAGCACCACCGGCAGCAGCAGCGCCAGCACCTCGGCGGCATCGCGGCTCACCCGCCCGGCCTGCAGGCCGGCGTGCTCGAGCACCTGGCAGGCACCGGCGGGCGTGAGCGGGCGCATCACCCCCAGGCCGTCGAGCAGCGACTCGGCGCTGCGCTCGATGCCGTGGTGGCGGCACAGCCAGTGCACCGCGCCGAGCAGCGCGTCGGCGCTGCCGGCCGCGGCCTGCCCGGACGATGCGGTCGTGGTCATGCGGTCTTGCGCAGCAGGCTCATCAGGTGCACGCCGCGCCACTCCTGGCTGAGGATCTGGAAGCTGCCGCGGAAACCGTACATCGAGGCCCAGCGGACCTTGTCGTCGAAGTACAGCGGGAAGGTCTCCTCGGTGATGATGTTGACGTGGGTCGGATCGCGGAAGGCCGGCCCGTGCGGGAAGGCCGGCGTGAAGGACATGAACACGCCGCCGGGCTTGAGCACCCGGTGGATCTCGTTCATCACCTCGACGAAGGCGTTGCGCCGCTGCGGCAGGTAGATCAGGCGCGGCACATGCTCGAGAAAGTCGTGCGCGGTCACATAGTCGAAGCTGTCGTCCGGGAACGGGATCGGCTCGATGACCAGATCGGCCTTGACGATGTGCGCCTCGGCATCGTCGCGCACGTCGATGCCGTAGACCTCCTGGGCGTTGAACGGGTTCTTCGGCTGCAGGCCGCAGCCGAGGTCGAGGGACTTGGTGGTCATCTGGAATCCTGTTCCGTGGGGAAAGGCCTGCGCCGTGGGTCAGAGGGACGTCAGCGGCGCGGGGGCATCGGCCAGCGGGCCGGGTTCGGTGAGCCGGGCCGGCACGGTCAGCTCCGGCAGCGGGGGCGTCGAGCGGAAGAATCGGGCCCAGAAGTTCGGGCTGTACTTCCACCAGGCGTGGCCGCCCATCGGCGGGCGGCAGTCGATCGCGTGGTAGTGCTCGGGCTGCAGCTCCCAGGCGAAGCGCGCGGCCTCGCGCTCGTTGGGCAGCACGAAGTCGGCCGACAGCAGGCCCATGATCGCGAAGTACAGGTCCTCGCTCGAGCCGGTGCGGCGGAACATCTCCAGCGCCTGCGGGAACTCGCGCAACAGCGCCTGGCACTTGCGGATGCGCCGCAGGCTCAGGCCGCCGTTGCCCACCAGCGCGCGCACCGTCTTGGCGTGCGGCCCGCAGAACGGATCGAGATCGACCTTGACCGTCACGCCCTGCGGCCACGGTGCGCCGACATAGTCGTAGGGGCGGCCCATCCAGTGGTCGAGGTCGTCGCGCAGCAGGATCGCGTCGGTCTGCAGCACCAGCATGAACTCGTGTTCGGCATAGCGCTCGTAGAAGGCCGGCGAGAGCATCAGCAGGTTGTAGCCGGCGATCGAGGCGAAGTAGCCGGGGTCGAACACCTCGAAGGGGATGCCCGGATAGCGCAGCTGGTAGTAGCCGTAGTCGAGCCCTCTCGGCCCGATGAAGCGCACGTCGCGCCCGGCCAGCAGCGGCAGCGAGTGGTCGAGCGAGAACTGCTCCAGCACCGACAGCAGGGGCTGGTAGATCGGGATCAGGACAATCGTCGAGGGAGTCACGGCGGGCCTCGGCTGGGTCGGTTCGGAAGTCGGTGGACGGCGTCAGGCCGGGGCGCTCAGCGCGTCCCGGGCCGGGCCCAGCTGGGCCTGGCGCCACACCGCCACGCAGGCGGCCTCCACGTCGCGCGTGAAGCCGGCCGTGTCGAACAGCGCCGCACGGTCGCGCTGCGCGGCCAGCTTGGCGCGCAGGGCCGCGCGCCGGACCGGATCGCGCGCCAGCGCCAGCGCCAGCGCCTCGTAGTCGGCATGGCTGGTGGTGACCAGCTCCGGCAGACCGGCGGCCTGCAGCAGGCTGCCGGCCACCCGCGACGGAAAGGCCTGGCCGGAGCAGGTCAGCACCGGCAGGCCCGCCAGCAGCGCGTCCGCCGCGGTGGTATGGGCGTTGTAGGGATGGGTGTCGAGAAAGAGATCGGCGACGCGGTAGCGCGCCAGGTGATCCTCGACCCGCGGCACGCGCTGCGCGAACACCAGCCGCACCGGGTCGACGCCGGCGGCCTGCGCGGTGGCGCGCAGGTTGGCCTGCGAGCGCTCGCTGCGCGACATCAGCCACAGCACGCTGCCGGGCACCGCCGCCAGCAGCCGCATCCAGATCGCGAAGACGCCGGGCAGGATCTTGTAGTCGTGATTGAAGGAGCAGAACACCACGCCGTCCTCGGGCAGGCCGCATTCGGTGCGCGTGGGCGTGCGCTCGGCGATCTGCAGGCCGGCCGCTGGCGGCAGGTAGGCGTCGGGCAGGTAGATCACCCGCTCGTCGTAGAAGCGCTGCTGATCGGGCGGGATCACATGGCGGTCGGCCAGGATGTAGTCCATGTAGCCATTGCCCAGCGTGCCGGGATAGCCCAGGTAGTTGACCTGCACCGGCACGGGCCGGTGGCTGAAGATGTCGCTGCGCGAGTCGGCGGTGTAGCCGGCCAGGTCGATCGCGATGTCGACCTCCATCGCCCGCAGCTGCCGGGCGATCTCGATCGAGCTCAGGCGCCGCGCGTCGATGAAATGATCGAAGGCCGCCAGCATGCGCGCGCGCAGCCGGCTGCCGTCGTCCGGCCCGAGCGAGACCGCGATCGTCTCGAAGCGGCGGCGGTCATGGTGCTCGAACACCCCCGCCATCAGGTGCCCGACCGGGTGCTCGCGCAGGTCCGGAGACACATAGGCCAGGCGGATGCGGTCGTGGCGGTAGCGCTCGCCGTTCCACAGCCGGGTGCTGGCAGGCGGATAGCGATGGGCCGAGAAGGTGCGCGCGCAGCGCTGATGATCCTCGGCCGAGTCCGACAGGCCCATGAAGGCCAGCGACTTGCACGCGCGCCGCCCGGCACGCACGCCCGCGATGACCTGCGCCGAGAGCGCATCGAAGCCACTCCAGTCGCAGGCATGGAGCTGCTCGTAGACCAGCATGCCCGCGCCGTAGTCGTAGGCCGGATTGATCGCCAGCAGCTGCTTGAGCATCGCCACCGCCTCCTCGGTGCGGCGGAACTCGGTCAGCAGCGTGGCGCAGTTGGCCAGCGCGGTCTCGTTGGCGGGCTGCAGCGCCAGCACCCACTGGAAGCGCTCGAGCGCGGCGGCATGCTGCAGCAGCTCGCGCAGCAGCACGCCGCTGTTGATCAGCGCCTCGGTGTAGTCGGGCTTGAGGTCGATCGCGCGCTGGTAGCTCGCCAGCGCCTCGTCGCGGCGGCCCACGCCCTGCAGCGCGGTCGCATGCGCGAACCACAGCGGCGCAAAGCCCGGCACGTCGAGCACGCCGCGCTCGAGCAGCGTCAGGGCCTCCTCCGGGTCGGCGCGGCGCAGCAGGATGACCGCCAGCGAGTACAGCGCCACCGGATCGGCCGGCCAGTGCGACAGGAAGAAGCGGAACTGCTGCTCGGCGAGGTCGACCCGACCCTGGCTCTGGTGATCGAGCGCCTGCATCAGCAGCGCGCGGTCGGGAACCGCCGAGGGGCCGGCCACGGGAGGCGTGGCGATGGAGGGGGGCGTTGCGGTGAGGGCCATGATGCAGCATGGTCACCGCAACGCACCCCGTGAACTCGCAGAAAGCGCAAGGCAAGCCCGGCGCATTTCGTCAGTTCGGGAGGCGGACGAGGGAGGCGCCCTCGCCCGCTCCTTCGGCTCAGAGCAGCGGCTGCTGGCGCATCAGCTCGTCGAGCTCCGAGCTGGAGGACGCCGCGATGACCGCCGCCGAGGCCGTCGGCGCCGGCGCCGCCGTGGGGGCCGCGTCCGCCGTCGGCTCGGTGCCCGCGACCGCCGCAGGCGCCTCGGCCAGCAGCTCACTCAGCGCCGGCGTGCTGGCGGCGGCCTGCGGCGAGGCATTCGCGCCTTGGGCAAACCAGACGTCAGCCATCTGGTGCACGCTGCCATCACTGCGGGTGTAGCTCGAGATCAGGCCCAGCAGGTTGCCCGCATCGGTGGTCGTGCCGGCATGCGCATTCAGGTCGAGTGAGACGATGCCCAGATCGGCCAGGCCGTGCAGCTCGGAGGCCGAGGAGACCCCGTCGCCGTTGGCATCGACCCAGATCTTCAGCTCGCCGAAGGCAGCATCCTTCGCATCGATGTGACCATCGCCATTGGTGTCCAGCGCCTTCAGAGCGGCGTACCCGTTGCCTGCGGCATGTCCATCGACCTGCGTGGCGGTGCCGAAGAGCTCACGGCCATCGTCGATGCGCCCGTTGCCGTTGAGATCGCGCACCAGCAGGCCATCATGCGCGGAGACCCAGCCGGTCTGGCGGGCCTGGCCGGTGGCGAGCAGATCGAAGTGCACGCCCGCCGAGACCGACACCGTGTGCACGCCGTCGCCGTTGAGGTCGAGCACGATCGGCGACAGGGCCGAGAGCGCGCTGCGCTGGGCGTCCGTCATCGCATTGATGTCGGCCTGCTCGAAGGCCGCGGCCTGCGCCATCGACATCGCGGCGATGTCGCGTGTCTCGAGCGCATGGACCTGCTCGGTCGTCAGCGCCACGATCTGCGAAGTCGTCAGCGCCGCAGCCTGGGCCTGCGTCATCGCCACGATGTCGCTGGTCTCCAGCGCCTGGATCTGCACGGTGGTCAACGCGGCGAATTGCGTGGTCGTCAGCGAGGCGATCTGCGCGGTGCTCATCGCGATCAGGTCGCTGGTCTCGAAGGCGGCGATCTGACGGGTTCCCAGGGCACCGAGCTGCGTGGTCGTCAGGACCGCCACCTGCGCACCGCTCAGGGCGGCGATGTCCTCGGTGCCCAGCACACCGATCTGACGGGTGGTCAGCGCCGCGATCTGCGACGTGCCCAGCGAGGCGATCTGATGGGCGCCGAGACCGACCAGATCAGTCGTTTCGAGGGCCGCGATCTGCGAGGTCGTCAGCGAGGTCAGCTGCCCGGTCGACAAGGCGCTGATCTGCGTCGAACTCATCGCGATGATCTGCGTGGTGCTCAGCGCCCGCAGACTCGCCGAGCCCAGACCGGCCAGGTCGGCCGTCTCGATGGCGGCGACCTGCGCGGTGGTCAGCGCGCCCATCTGCGTGGTCGTGAACGCACCGATCTGGCTGCTGCTGAGCGCAGCCACATCGCGCGTCTCCATCGCGACCAGCTGCGCGGTGCGCAGGGCCACGAGCTGGGCCGTGCCCAGGGCCGCGATCTGCAGGCTCGACAGCGCGACGATGTCGCTCGTCTCCAGCGCCGCCATCTGCGTCGTGGTCAGGGCCTGGATCTGTCCCGTCGTCAGGGCCGAGATCTGTGTGCTGGTCAAGCCGATCACCTGCCCGGTCGTGAGCGCACGCAGGGCCGCGTTCGACAGCGCCACCACATCACGCGTCTCCATCACCGACAGCTGCAGGGGGGTCAGGCCCGCGATCTGCGCCGAGCTCAGCGCCGCCACTTGCAGGCTGGAAAGCGCGACGATGTCGCTGGTCTCCAGCACACCCAGCTGACGGCTGCTCAGCGCCGCGATCTGATCGGTGCGCAGCGCCGCGATCTGCGTGCTGCCGAGCGCCACGAGATCGCTCGTCTCCAGCGTGGCGATCTGACGGGTGTTCAGCGCTGCCAGCTGCGCGGTGCTCAGCGCACCGATCTGGGCGCTCGAGAGCGCCAGCACCTGCAAGGTACTCAGCGCAGCCGCCCCATCCGTGCCCAGGGCCACGATGTCGCGGGTCTCCAGCGCCGCGATCTGGGCGCTGCCCAGGGCAGCGATCTGCGCGGTATCGAGCGCAGCCACCTGGGCGCTCGAGAGCGCCGCGATGTCGTCGGTCTGCAGCGCCCCGATCTGGCGGCTGTTGAGCACGGCGATCTGCGCGGTGGTCAGGGCCGAGATCTGCAGCGTGTTGAAGGCGAGCAGATCGGCCGTCTCCAGCGCCGCGACCTGGGCACTGGTGAGCGCGGCGACCTGGTTCGAGCTCAGGGCGGAGAGATGCGAAGACGACAGGGCGCCAATCTGGACGCTCGTCAGCGTGCGCAGTGCGGTCGTGCTCAGCGCCGCCAGATCCGCGGTGTCCAGTCCAGCCAGCTGGGCGCTCGAGAGCGAAGGCAGCAGCCCCGCATTGCCCAGGGCCGCGATGTCGGCCGTCTCCAGCGCACGGACCTGCGCCGTCGTCAGTGCCGCCACCTGCGTGGAAGAGAGCTGGGCGATCTGGGTCGTGTTCAGCGCCAGGATCTGGAGGCTGGACAAGGCGCGCACCGCGGCCGTCGACAGCGCGCTGATGTCGCGGGTCTCCAGCGCCGCGACCTGAGCAGCACTGAGTGCCGCCACCTGCGTGCTGCGCAGCACCGCGACCTGCTCGCTGGTCAGCGCGGCGATGTCGCGCGTCTCCATCGCACCGATCTGGCGGCTCGTCATCGCGGCGATCTGCGTCGTCGACAGCGCAGCGATCTGGCTGGAGGTCAGCGCGACGACATCCACCGTGTTGAGCGCAACCAGCTGCGTGGAGGTCAGCGCATTGAGCTGGCTCGTCGTCAGCGCTGTCGCCTGCAGCGTGGTCAGCGCGGCGATCTGCACCGTCGACAGGGCACGCAGCGCGCTGGTGTTCAGCGACGCCAGGTCACGGGACTCCAGAGCCTGCAGCTGCACGGTGGTCAGCGCGGCCAGCTGCAGCGTCGTCATGGCAGCGAACTGCG
>Ga0228700_1001914_pt1 | contig 12033 bp, 19 predicted proteins | sample McNCre317_Aug_MG_FD_178019 | JGI IMG/M metagenome (GOLD analysis project Ga0228700, IMG submission 178019) | Freshwater microbial communities from McNutts Creek, Athens, Georgia, United States - 3-17_Aug_MG | ecosystem: Environmental > Aquatic > Freshwater > Creek | place: USA: Georgia...
TTGACGCGATCGACGTTTCGCCCCTGGTCCTGGCGCGGGATCCACTTCGCGTAGTCACGCATCATCACGGTGAGCGAGTGGCCATGCTGGCCAGCCACCCAGACCGGGTCGGCTCCGGCCACCAGGGCCAGCGTGACGCTCGTGTCGCGGCATTCCTTCGGCGGCCGGTAGCGCACGCCGGCGATCTTCAGGGCCGCCGCCCATTCCCGGCGCTGCTCCTGGTCGTCGTGCCACGGCCGGCGGGTGAACGGGTTGCGGAACACCGCCCCGCCAGCGAGCTGCGTGCGGGCGCGCTGCCGGTCGATCACCGCCCGCGCCCGCGCGTTGAGTTCCACGTCACGGGCCCGGAACGTCTTGGTCCGCTCCTTGTCCTCGGCCAGCACCCGCGCCCGGCGCACGCGCACGACGCCCTCGCGCAGGTCGACATCCTCCCACAGCAGGGCGATCTGCTCGCTCGTGCGCAGGCCGGCGAAGCAGGCGAACTCGAAGTAGTCGGCCAGCTCCGCGTCGCGTTTGGCCACCTGGGCCAGCGCGACCGTCACCTCTTCGATCGTGAACGGGTCCGGCTCGGCCTTCTGGGTGCGCAGGTTCTCGACCCCCTCGGTCGGGTCGGTCATGCCGGGCACGGCCTTGGCGGCCAGTCCGAACACGCCGCGCAGCGGCACGAGGATGTTGTTCTGGGTCTTGCGCGACAGGCCCTTGCGCTTCTTGCCGTCGACCTCGTGCTCGACGGCCAGCGTGGCCAGCCGCTCAAGCACCATCTCGTGCGTGACGTCACGAGGCAGCATGCCGCCCCAGACGCTGAGCCAGTAGGCCTGCAGGTGCCGCTTGTAGACCGACAGGGTGGAGTGCTCCACCTCGCGGGCGGCGAGCTTGGCCCACAGTGTGCCCCACTCGCGCACGGTGCGCAGCGCCGGCGAACCGGGCTCGGCCTGCTCGCGGCCGGCGAACCGATAGCCGGGGAAGTGCCGAGCCAGTTCGAACCGGCCCTCCCGGATCTCGCGCAGGATGTCCTGCCGCAGCCGGCCGGCGGCCTTCAGGTTGGCGCCCGTCGGGCGCATCGGCAGGGTGGGGCGCAGTTCGCGGCCGCGCCAGTTGAAGCGGACCTGGATGCGCTCACCGACCGCGCTCACCCCTGGGATCTCTGCCCTTCGACCCATCGTTCGTACCCCTGGATGTCGACGAGGATGTGGGTGTCGGGCGCGCGCTTGAACTCGCGCCCCTCGATCCATGCGCCTTCCTCGATCTTTCGCCGGACCGCCTTCTCAGTGTAGCCGGTGAGCTTTTCGAAGACCGGCAGGCGCACGTAGCGCACCGGGACCAGTAGGGCGTCCATCACCGTGCCTTGCGCGCGGCCTTGAGCGGGTACGCCTCGTCGGCCACCGACTTGATGACGGTGAGCCGCTTTCCGCGCATGAAGTACGCGACCGCGTTCTGCGCCTTGAGGAAGGTGTCGCGCCAGTTGTTGGCCAGCGTCGCGACGCCGGCCTTCGACAGCAGGTAGTTGCGCATGGCGATGGCGGCCGACTCCGACTCGCCTTCCATGAAACCGTTCACGAGCACGGTGCAGAAGCGGGTCAGCCTGTCTTCGTCCTTCTCGACGAGGTGGGCGCGAGCGATCGCGCAGAGCACCGGTCCGTTGCACAGATGCCTGACGTGGCGCACGCGGGCGATGGCCCACTGAGCCTCGTCGCGGTGGCGCTCAACGTACGCCAGTTTCTGCGCGTCGGAAATGGCAACGCGCAGCGCATCCCCTTCGGCGATGCCTCGGCACGTCGACACCAGGGTGTTCGTCAGGCCCGTGTCGGATCCGGTCATCCTGGCGTTGTCGACAAGCGTCCGCGCCAAACCGCGGTTGATGTTCATGCCGTCGTTCCTGCACAGCCCGCGCACGATCACGCACTTGACCGTCATCCCCGACTCGATGATCGCCCACAGCCGATGCTGCCCGTCGGCCAGTTCGCTGTCATCGAAAAAGCTGATCGGTTCAGGGCAGAACGTCCATGCGCCATTGCGCATGTCTTGCGCGTACTTCTCGACGACGCCGGTGCGCAGCCTGCGGTTCGACTTGTTGAGGTTCAGCCAGGACTCGGCCTTGGCGGGGGTCACGCTCTCGATGCTCGTCTCGATCTTCATGTTCGCCTCAGAAAGGAATGCCGTCGTGGGACCATTCGTCGCAGCCGACTTCCTTCACGTCGTCGGGCGGCTCGGCATCCCACTTCGAGCACTTCCCGCCACCGCCGCGCCTGCCGATGAAGTTCTCGCAGTTCGCGCAGCTCGGGCCGATCGCGGTCAGCTCCAGGTACTGCTTCTGCGCCAGCTCCATCGCGAGCTTGGCCAGGTTGCGCCGCTCGACGAGCTGCGCCTTGTTCATTGGGTAGGTGCTGGTGGTCATGTCATTCCCAGTGGAATTGGACGATTTCGGGGTACTTCGTCGACAGGTTGATGGTCACCGCCTTGGGCTCGCGCAGCAGGGGCTGGTGATTGTCCTGAGCCCATTCAATCCACTCGATAGCCTCAGCCGCATTCCTGGGCTGGGGTATGTCAGGAGTCGCCGCGCGCATCCTCCACCAGTTCGAGGCTTTCATCCCGGCATAGCCTTCGTACCCGACGCACACCCATTCGCTGGCGATCGACATGATGTCACCGCGGTACTCGACCTTCACGCTGTCGGGCGAGCCGTCCTTCTGGTGCAGCCGGTAGCGCACATGTCGCACGGGCACCGTCTCGATCTTGGTCTGCGGCTGCTGATCCGACAGCACCGCCGCGCCGGATGCCTGTGACCCGTGCTTGATGCGCTCGGGCTCGGGGAAGGGCGCCCCGCAGTCGATGCACACCAGCGCCGCGGTGGGGTTCTGGGATCCGCACACCTCGCACAGTTTCACCGGCGCGCCCTCGGCCGATCGGCGCGTGGTGGGCAGGCGGCCGGTGATGGCATCCACCGGCCCCATCCTGGAGGTGGTGTCGGTGAAGTCCGCCCAGAGGCAGTCGGTCTTGCCAGTGGCCGGCGACAGGCGCATGCCGCGCCCGGCGATCTGCACGTACAGCACCGGGCTCTTGGTCGCGCGCAGCAGCGCGATGAAGTCCACCGACGGCGCATCGAAGCCGGTCGTGAGCACGGCCACGTTCACGAGGCAGCGCAGCCTGCCGCGCTTGAACTCGGTGATGACGGCCTCGCGCTCAGCCTTGGGCGTGGCCCCAGTGACCATGCCGACGGCCACGCCCAGCCGGGCCAGTTCGTCCCTGACGTGGGCGGCGTGCTCGACCGTGACCGCAAATACGAGCCAGCGCTGCCGGCTCGCCCCCAGGTTCACGATCTCGGCGCACGTCTGGCGAACCAGGTGCTCCTGGTCCGCAGCCTTGGCCAGTTCGCCGATCACGTAGTCGTCGCCGCTCGTGCGCACGCCCGAGGTGTCGATGCGGGCCACGGTCGTGGCCGGCACCAGCGGCGACAGGAACCCCAGGTCGAGCAGTTCGCGCATCGGCACGCGGGTGGCCACGCTCGTGAACAAGGCCTCGTCGCCGGCGGTGAGCCAGACCCCGTTGCCGCGGAACGGCGTGCCGGTCCAGCCGATCACCCTCAGGTGCGGGTTGTAGCGGCGCAGCTCACCGATGAAGGTGCGCCAGGTGCCGGCGTCCTTGGGGTTGATGAGGTGGCACTCGTCGCACAGCACCAGATCGATCCGCCCGAGCAACGCGGCGTCCTTGTAGATGGACCCGATCGTGGCGTACGTGAGCTGCCGGCCTAGTTGCTTGCGACCCTTGGCCGCCGAGTAGATCCCGACGTCGGCCATCGGCCAGACCGCCAGCAACTTCTCGACGTTCTGCTCGAGCAGTTCCTTCTGGTGCACGACGACCAGCGCGCGTGTGCCCGGCGCCTCGGCGTCGGCTCGGCGCACCACCTCGGCGATGAGCAGGCTTTTGCCGGCGCCGACCGCTGCCTCAACGATCGGGTCGCCTTGAGGGTGCCTGGAGAACCAGGACCAGAGGCCGTCCACGACGCGCTGTTGATAGGGGCGGAGCTGGTACACCATGCGGTCCTTCACGTTGATCGACCAATTATATCACCAATGTGATATTCAGGGCGACAGGCGAGCGTTGATCCTGCGTCCGATCCACCGCACCACCGGCACTGCCCACGAGTTCCCAAGGGCCTTGTACCTTGGACCGTCCGGGCACTGGCCGGCCGGCTTTCCGCGCCAGGAGATGGCGGTGTAGTCGTCGGGGAAACCTTGCAGGCGCTCCGCTTCTTTCGGCGTGAGCCGACGGACGATCAGGCTGCCGCTCTGTGCGCCCGGATGTGGCAAGACCGGCAGAGCCTTTCCAAGTTGGAAAGCGAGTTGTTTTGCCAGTCCCCGTCCTTGTGGTGTACGTCCGTCCGGCCCTTCTTCCCACACACGACGCATGGCCCTGGCGACAACGCCTTCCGCGCGTGATAGTGGGCGGTCATCCACGAAGGATTTGAAGTCACCGGACGTCCGTCGAAGGCTTTCGCCATACAGCCACGCCCGCAGAACTTCCGGCGATTGAAGTGAATCAAGTACTCGAGATCCCCATTCGGCAACCGCTTCCTTTCCAACTTCGCGCCGCAATGCTCGCAGTGTCGAAGCGGCGTCTCCTTCATACGTGCTGGCATCGTCATCTCCTTGAGGAACCGCCACCGCAGCCGTCGCTGTCCCACCCTTGCTGCCGCACCCGAGCGCGTGCACCGACCCATCCTCGCTGAAGATCGAGTCCTGGGTCGGATGAAACGAGATCGCCGCGTGCAGCCTACTCGCCTTCGCCAGCGTCGGCGCCGGCATGCCCGGATCGATGCGCGAGCGGTTCTCCGGGTGCGTGACCTGCTGCAGATCAAACGGGGTGACGCTAGCGGAATGGGTGACGAACGTCTCCGACTCGAAGTCCAGTCGGCCCGAGGCCGACGAGCACGCGTTCAGGGCAGTGGCCACGTCGATCGGTCCGCTCGTTCGGTTGCCGCCGAACGCCAGGATGTGGCCGGCCTCTGCCCCCTTATCGGTCGCCAGTCCAGACCCGCCGTGCCCGTTTGGCCCGCACGCCGCGGTCAGGGGGCCGACAATGTGCCGGGTTCGGACGTGATCGACGTCGCTACCGCCGTCAGTGCTGCGAAGAGATCCGTCGGGAGCGTCTTCCCACGATTCTCGGCGCGGTGCAAGATCCCGGCGCACGCCTTCGGACTCAAAAAGTACCGAGAGGGGATCGAAGTCGTTTCGAGCACTTGCCACAACGAACACACGACGGCGTCGTTGGGCCACTCCGAAATATTGGGCGTCGAGGACGCGCCACGCGACTGCTCTTTTGGGACCAGACACGTAACCCGCGTTCGTCCATTTTCCCCCTGGCGCGACCAGCGGCTCATCTTCTCCGGCCAGACCGGCGAGGAAGCACCCGAAGGCGTTGTCTGCGGTCGAGAAGACTCCGGGGACGTTCTCCCAGAAGATGACGGCGGGAGGCTTTCCTTCTCGCTGTCGAGCAGCATCAATTGCATTGGCGATCTCGCAGAAGACGAGCGAGAGGTTTCCCCTCGCGTCGTTGAGGGAGCGGCGCAGGCCTGCCACGCTGAAGGCCTGGCACGGCGTGCCGCCGCAGAAGACGTCCGGCGCGACGACCTCGCCGGTCGCGATGCGATCGGGGAGCTGTGTCATGTCGCCCAGGTTCGGCACCGTCGGGTAGTGATGCGCCAGCACGGCGCTCGGGAACGGTTCGATCTCGGCCAGCCACGCTGCGCGCCAGCCGATCGGGTGCCACGCAACGGACGCGGCTTCGATGCCGCTGCACACAGACCCGAACAGGATCTCGGGCTTAGGCATTGTGATGACCGGGGCGGGCTCCGGCGCGCGGCGCGCGACGCGCCACTCGTGGTACTGGTTCTTCATCGGGAGGCGCGGACGGTGACGGCGTTCCCGATCCGGCGCAGCACGTAGCCGCGCGCGATCGAGATGACGGTGAACATGGCGGTGATCTGGAAGTTCTCGGCCAGCGTCGTCTGGATCCCCCAGATCGGCTTGACCAGGAACTCCCAGGCCAGCGAGGAGATGACGAACCCGACGGCTGTGTTGGCCACCGACTCGAGGAACGAGTGCACGCGGCGCTGGCTCATCGCTGGCCCGCCCGGTACAGAGGCTTGGGCGAGCCGTTGCTGCTCACCGCCGGCGCGTAGTCGCCGGTGCGCGTGATGTAGCCCAGCCGCGTGGCGAGCTGCGTCGCGGCGCCCCAGGCGCGGCGATCGGGCGGCTCGGCCAGCCAGCCGACCGCGTGCGCGGCGATGAACATGCGCAGCTCCTCGACGGTGAAGTGCGGGCCCATAGCCTGCTCCGCGGCCCACCCCAGGGCCTCGGCCGCCTCGCGGACCCAGCCAGGATGCGCGCGCTCGGCCGAGCCGGCCACGCGCGAGATCTCGCGTTCAGCCTTGGTGCTGGTGTTGAACGCGACGCTCATCCGCGCACCCGCCTCTTGTAGCCCGCGTACAGGTCGAGCAGCCGCACGGCGTCGGCCGGCTCTTCGCTGGTGGCCCACGCCTGAACGTGCTCGGGCTGATCCTTGAGCCACTCGGCGAACGAATGGCTGTGCACGGTGGCGGTCCAGTTCGGATGCGCCTCGGTGACCACCTCGGCCGCCAGCCGGCGCCGGGCCTGCCCGAGGTTGATGAAGCGGCGCATGCGCGCGCTGGCCTTCATGGCCGAATACGACGGCCACCCTTCGATGTACCGTTCGCGCGTCATCCCACCACCTTCGGGTCCAGGCCTTCGCGGGCCAGCTCCACCTTGCAGCTCGCGGCGAACGCAAGGCGCGTGGCGTCGTTGACCGACAGCATCTCGGCCGACGTCATCGCGCCGGGCGCGGTGCCGTTGACGAACTCCTGCCCCTCTGGCGTGCGGTACACGACGTCGTCGCCGCGCACGTCGCACTGCTGCGCGACCTTCTCGAGGAACGCAGGGATGTAGCGGTGCTTGTCGCAGCCGGAGCGCTGCCACTGCACGGGGATCTCCTGTCGCCCGTGAGCGGCGCAGTCCCACAGCCCGTGATCGGCGCCGTCGACGACGACAGGGGTCGAGTGCGCGCAGGTCCGGCAGTTCACCCCCGGCAGCTCATTGCCGTGGCAGAGAGGCGCGAAGTGGCAGAGCTTGCACTCGTACCAGGACGGGTCGGCGCTGATGCGCAGCGGCGGCTCGGGCGCGTTGACGATCCGCTCGGCGCGCGCGATCAGACGTTTGGCCTCGACCGGGTCGTGCTCTACGCGCTCGGTGTACAGGTCGTCGGTGTCCTTGTTGGTGGCGCAGTACAGCGCGCGGTCCATGCCGGTGCGCTCCATGTAGACCTGCATCTGCGCCCAGTGCTCGGGCTTTGAGGCCTTCACGCCCTTCTTCTCCAGGTCGGCGAAGCTCTTGGCGTTGTGGGTCTTGACCTCGGCGACGTGCCAGGTCTTCGGGGCCTCGGGCACGCCGACCACCGCCGCATCCATCGAACCGCCGCCGTGCCCGCCAGCGAACGCGATGCGCCACTGGTTTCCGGCCGGATCGAACTCGTGCACCTGAACGCCGATGCGGCGCAGGTCGGCCCACCAGCGGGACTCCTCCATCTGGCCGCGCTCGAACAGGCGCAGCACGCGGCCGGGGAACTTCTCGGCGCGCGCCCAGCGGAAGGTCAGCCACAGCCTGCGCTCGCATTTGCGGCCGATGATCGACGCCCCCAGGTGCGGACGGTGCTCGTCGTCGGCGGTGCGTGCGCGGGCATCGAAGATCTTGTGCACGGTGGCGTGCTTGGGTTCGGGCAGGGCGGCCATGTCACTTCCCCTTGACGATGCGTTCGGCGGTGTCGTTCAGGCGATTGGTGAGCGTGGCGCTCACCGAGATCGATTCCTTGATCAGGTCGGCCGACATGCGCAGCTCCTTGGCCAGCAGCAGCAGGGCGCCCAACTGGATCTCCCGGCTGACTGCGTCCAGCGGCGCCGGGTCGGCGCCGGCCTCGACCACTCCCAGCCTGACCTGCTCGACCTTGGCCATCGAGATGAGGTACTGGTGCAGGCGGACCATCTTCACGAAGTCCTGGCCGCGCACGCGGCGCGCGTTGTCGAGGATCTCGAGGTATGCCTGCCCCTCGTCGTCCAGCATCTTCTTCAAGTCGTCGAGCGTCATGCGCTTCTCCGTCGGTGCACTGGGCAGCGGCCTGTTAGATGTCGCCCGAGTGGAGTCGGGCCGGCCGCTGCCCGGTGCAGCCCCGTGAGGGGCTGGCCGGGGGTTGAACGTCGGCTGCTTAGGCCGCCGTCTCGACCTTCACGCCGTCGGCCACGGCCGCGACGAGCGTCTCCTGGTCGGCGATGTCGGCCTTGTAGCGGCCGCCGACGACGTGGCCGATGGCGGCCTGCCGGCTCTTGGCGCGCACGAGGCGGAACTCGTTCTCGCCCTGCACGAAGTAGATCCGCGTGCCGGGAGCCAGTTCGGTGCTCTCCTCGGCGGCGGGGGTGGCGGTGGGGGTGGTCGTCTCGCTCATGGATCAGTCTCCTGACTGAAGGGGTTGGGGAAGGGGCGGCCTACTCGCTGCACCGTCTGCGGCATCTCAGCCCACGCCAGCTCGGCATCCGCTTTCGGCCTGGAACTCAGGCCGCGCGGCGGGCCCAGGGCGGCGGGCCGCCGGCAGGGCCGGGGGCGGGCGCCGGCGGGGGCGGCATGCCGGGCATCTCGGTCTGCTGCGGGGCGGCCGCCGGCGGCTGGACGGGCTGCGCCGGGGCCTGGTACTGCGGCTGCGCAGGCGGCTGCTGGTACTGCGGCGCCGCGGCCGGAGGCTGGGCGGCGAACGGAGCGGCCGGCGGACGCGAGGCGGGGGCCGCGCCGCCGAACCCGCGAGCAGCGGACGGCGCGCCGACCGAGCCGATCGCCTTGAACGCGTTGATCTCGTTCTGCGGCTCGTACTGGCCAGTCTGGTCGGTGCGGATCTTGACCTTGACGGACACCGGCTTGTTGTGGAGTTGGCTCGTGTCGGTCATGCGGCCCACGCCGACCGCCTCGCACAGTTCGCGCAGTTGCTGCTGCGCGATCTTCTCGGCCGTCGGGTTGTTGTGCTGCACGTTCAGCCGCACCCACACCTTGCGGCCGCGGAAGCCCTCGGTGAGCACCTCGAAGGTGAGCTTCAGGCACTGCCCATTGCCGGTCTTCAGGAAGTTGATGTCGGACTCGACGACCTGGGCGTCGTACCAACCGGCGGGCAGCAGCTCGAAGACGTTGTCGCGCTTCTCGACGCTGTTCGGATCAAAGTTGAACTGCATTGTGAACCTCGCTATAAGGCATTGTGAAGAGTGCGGCGCGATTAGAGGCTCACGCTGCCGGGCCCTTGATCTTGCTGGCGATGGCCGCCAGCGACGGCGGTTCGAACATGGCCAGCGCGCCGGAGCGGTCCTTGGCCTCGAAGTTGTAGTCGCGCTGCGTCTGCAGCCAGCGCTGCGGCGTGCCGTCCTCGCCCTGCTCGACGCGCAGCGCGAACACCTCGTCGAAGTAGTACGACACGCCCTGCTTCATCATCTGGCCGGGCATCGACGGGTAGTACAGCATCGCGCCCGTGGCCTCGTCCTTGGATCGCTCCTGCTTGGAGGCGAAGTAGACGTTGCGGTTGGGCATGTCGCGGAACGCGCGCAGCAGGTCGCCCATCTGCTCGGCCAGCCGGCCGTAGGCCTGCCGGGGATCTTTGGTCGACTTCTTGGCCGCGTTGAGCACGACCTCGGCGATCTCGCTGATCGAGTCCAGGCAGACCCAGCGGAAGGTCTGCCCCTCGGCGCTCTTGGCCACGAAGTCGTAGGCCTCGTAGAGCTGCTCGATCGACTTGACGTCGATCACGGGGATGTCGAACTCTCGCAACGACAGCAGCCCGGACTCGGTGCTGATGATGACGGTGGGCTCGCCGGTAGTGGCGCACAGCCGGGTCTTGCCGGCGCCGGACGGGCCGTGCACGAGAACCTTGATGCCGTCGGATGCGGCGTCACGGGTGGAGCGGAGCTGGATGGCCATGATGGTCCCGGATGGATGGATCGGCCGGCCGTGCAGGCCGGACGTTCGCAATGTGAAGTTCAGGCCTCGATCTTGATCGACGGCGACGAGGGCGAGGTGGTGATGTACTTCGCGGCGACGGCCAGATCCACGCCTTCGAGCTTCTTGATCTCGGCAGTGGTCACGTCGGCCTTCCAGCGGAACCCGCTGCGGATGTGCGGGGGGAGATGCTCCCAGTCGCGCTGCAGCGACTCGGTGTCGGCCTTGCGCGTGACGCCGTAGGTGACGGTGACCTTGTAGTCGCCGGCGCGCTGGGAGATGGACCCCTCGGGCTTGGACGGGTCGGCAAGGGCGGCTGCGATCTGGGCGTCGATCTCGCGACGGGCCGCGGCGGCTTTGTCTTCGGCGTGCTTGGCGACGATGCGAGCCGCGATCAACTCGGGCAGGGAGATGCGATCCATGTTGCGCTCCTTCAGGAGGTGGCCCCGTCACGGGGCGTGGGTGTGAGGGACCGAATATAGCGTCTGTTATAGCCAAACGCAAGCATTGTGAAGTTCAGGCCTCGACCTTGACGTCGAGCTTGTCCAGTTCGCGATCGACAGCGAAACGAAGGATGCCAGCTTCGGCCTGCAGGCGTCCGATCAACTCGGGCGGGACGTTGACGGTCTTGGAGTAGTCGACCTTCAGGTTCTCGACTTCGTCGAGCAGGGTCCGGATGCGAGCCAGGTAGCGTACGTTCATGGGGTTCTCCCGTGCCCCGGATTGCGCCGGGTCGCAGCCGCCGAATCAGCGGTGCGACCAATATAACCAATGTGAAGCGCCGCGTCTACACCTTGATGCCAAGAAGATTGAGCAGGCCGGCCCTGGCCTGCTCGTCCATGCTGCGGTACTTGCGCAACAGCGCAGCTTCGTCCGGCCTGTCGCTCGGAAGGCGCTTCTCGTACGGGCCTTCGCCGGTGAGGATCCATGACGGGTCCGCGTCCAGCGCGTTGGCCAGCGCCAGCAGCGTGAATGCATTCGGTTTGCGCGAGTTGTCGGTCGTGAGGTTGGAGATGGCGGCCTGGGTGACGCTACACTTTTCGGCCACCTCGACCTGGGTGTATCCGCGGTGGTCGATGAGCCACTTTATCCGCTGGCCTATCGACATGGACACGAAGAGATTTGCTTTCGCCTTGGTCACTCAGAGGCCTCTAGGGTTGCGTGAGGAGTTCACGATGCCTATAATGCGCAATCTCGTACTCCTACCTAGCCATGAAATTCGAACAGGTCATCAAGCACTTCGGGAGCCAGGTCGCAGTCGCCAAGGCTCTCAAGATTCGCCAGCCGACCGTAAGCATGTGGCGGGCCCGTGGGCGCGTGCCGGAGCTTCAGCAGCTCAAGATCGAAAAACTGACGAACATGAAGCTGCGGGCGGATCCGTCGATTCTTGGCCGGAAAGTATCACATAAGCTATAGGTTGGTATAGCGAGTTCGCTGCCATCGTGAACAGAAAGGGCGCCACCGGCGCCCTTTTCATTGGTCGGAAGGTCAGCCGCAAGACCGAACGCGGTCGATCAGTTCGTGGGACGAGGTGAGCAGGCGTTCGTCGTTGTCCATCGCCCCGTGGGCGCTGACGTGGCGCTGCAGCGCCTCTCGCGCCTCGCACAGCTCCCGGAACAACTCGGCAGTGAAATCGACAGGGAAGGACAGGGGGTCCATCAGCGGGTTCCTTGTTGTGTCTCCGGCTCTTGGCCAGATGATGATGCGAGCCAGGCTCAGGGGGTGAGCCCTCTTCCGATGCACTTCATGGCGCGCCGCAGCTCGGCACGGGTGTTCAACAGCGACCGGTGGTCGCTGGGCGTGCAGGGCAGGACCGTGACGATCCGGCCGGCCGGGTCGAGCACGGCCATGTGCGTGCTGCGCCGGCGCGGCTCGAGGCGGAACCCGAGGGCCAGGAACGGCTGCAGCATCTGGCGGTAGTCCTTCGGCAATGCTCCGGACATGTTCGTCTCTCCTGGATGGGCCGGCCAGTGAAGGCCGGGGTAGGCATTGTGAAGTT
>Ga0228700_1001915_pt1 | contig 12028 bp, 8 predicted proteins | sample McNCre317_Aug_MG_FD_178019 | JGI IMG/M metagenome (GOLD analysis project Ga0228700, IMG submission 178019) | Freshwater microbial communities from McNutts Creek, Athens, Georgia, United States - 3-17_Aug_MG | ecosystem: Environmental > Aquatic > Freshwater > Creek | place: USA: Georgia...
AAAATGAAATGACGTGTTGTTGCTCTTTGGTTTGAATTGCGTTGAATTTAGACATGAAAAAAAGATCTCGCCAATGCGGTTGGCCCTAGTCGCTGAAACATGCGCGACACGCGAGCCTTAAAATTCATGCCATGTCCATCACGTTCGAACCCACGAGTCACAGCGACGACACACACGCTGACACCTCAAGCTCAGTCATGCGCTTTGCCAATGCCTTGTGGCGCGTGCGCCGGCCCAAACCCTTTGTGTTGGTGATTGAAGGCGAAGTGGGCAATGAAGCCGCTGCGCCCACTGACTACTTGCACGACAAACTCCTGTTGCCCGAATGGCGTGAAGCCTTTTACAAGCTGGTCGATGTCACCGGTTTGGTGGTGTGCCTGAACTCGCACACCCAACACCCAACCTACCGCGATGTGCGCGGGCGCTCCAGCAAAGGGCGACTGAGCCAAGGCGAGTACTACCACCACGACGGTTGCACAGGCCCCGTCAAGCCGCGCTTTGTGGAAATCCGCTGCCCCATTCAGCCGCAAACACGCGGTGTGGCTACTGCGGTGGCACCGCACCGCGATGTGGTCAAAGCCATGCTGCAAGTGCTGCCCGCCGAGTTGGCCTCTACCCCTGCATTGGCCAGTCTTGATATGAGCGCAGAAGCCCTGAGCGAAATGGACGACGAAGCACTCAACCAGTTGCAAGGCCTCATCACCCGCACCGTGCGCAAAAAGCTCAACGCCGAAGGCGCACGCAGCTACTTTCGCCAAGTCGATGCCGCCGCCAATGCCTACTTTGAACCTTGGGCCTTGGGCGAAAGCCGCTTCATCGCCAACGCCAACCGTGGCGTGACCATGCAACACCGCCGCGCTTACCAAGCCCCGCACACCGGTGGTGTGGCCAATGGCCACTTGGTCAAGCGCTGGACCAACGAAGAGTTGCTGCTACCCGGTCAAGTGGTGGACCAAGCGTTGATTGCTGCGCTGTGTAGCGAAGAAGGTGATGAAGTGGATGGGGAGCGGGCTGAGGGGTGTTACCTTGGTGCGCATTGATTAGCAATGGTCCAGAGCCTCCAGTTTCAACTGGTTAGTGACACTAACCACTTGGAGCGGTCATTGGGCACGGGCAATCTACCATCGACGAAAGTGTTGATTGCGCATCTCACGAGCCAAACAAGGATATTGCCGACTCTGATTAGGCAAATATAGAGACTTGTCAAATTAATCCATTGGATTAGAATGCAATCTCTACTCACCATCGCAGAGCTACCCGAATACATACGTCGTGCTGAGAAGTTGATGAGCGCATCTGAGCGCCTAGACATCATCAACTACTTGGCTGCACATCCAAAGGCCGGCGACTTGATGGAGGGCACTGGCGGTATTCGCAAACTGCGCTGGGGACGAGGCGCACAGGGCAAGTCAGGTGGTGTGCGCGTGATCTATTACGTTCACAGTGAACAAATGCCGCTTTATCTGTTGACACTGTTTGCAAAAAATGAACGTGCCAACATCAGCAAAGCTGAGCGTCATGAGTTGGCAGAACTGGTCGATTTACTTGTGGAAATTTGGTTTGAATCGTGAAAGGACAACACATGACAAATGCATTCAACAGCATCAAACAAGGTTTGACTGAAGCCGTTGCGCACGCCAAAACCAAAGACACCAAAACCTCTGGTGTGAAGCTGTATCAACCCCACGCAGTTGATGTGTCAGACCTGCGCCAACGCCTCAGCCTGACACAAGAGCAGTTTGCCGCACGCTTTGGTTTTTCAGTGGCCACCTTGCGCCATTGGGAGCGCGGTGACCGTTCACCCAGCGGTGCTTCGCTGGTGTTGCTCAATGTGATCGATCGCAACCCAACGGCAGTGTTACAAGCATTGCAATAAAACAAGCAGAAACAATCTTCAATAAAAGAAGCCGCCAACCCTCTCAGATTGGCGGCTTCTTTGTTTGCAGCATGAAGTGTTTTACTTCTTCTGCGGCGGCAAGTCGGTGCACGAACCATGCGCCACTTCGGCCGCCATGCCGATGCTTTCACCCAAGGTGGGGTGAGCATGGATGGATTTGCCGATGTCGATGGCGTCGGCCCCCATCTCGATGGCCAACACGATTTCGCCAATCATGTCGCCCGCGTGCGTGCCGACCATGCCGCCGCCCAAGATCTTGCCGTGGCCGTGGGCCTCGGGTGAATCGTCAAACAGCAGTTTGGTCACGCCTTCGTCGCGGCCGTTGGCAATGGCGCGGCCCGAGGCGGTCCAAGGGAACAAGCCCTTTTTCACCTTGATGCCTTGCGCTTTGGCTTGGTCTTCGGTCAAGCCCACCCAAGCCACTTCGGGGTCGGTGTAGGCCACGCTGGGGATGACGCGGGCGTTGAACGCCGCCGCTGCCAACTCTTTGTTGCCTTGCAGTTCGCCCGCAATCACTTCGGCCGCCACGTGCGCTTCGTGCACCGCCTTGTGCGCCAACATGGGCTGGCCCACGATGTCGCCAATGGCGAAGATGTGCGGCACGTTGGTGCGCATCTGGATATCGACGTTGATGAAGCCGCGGTCGGTCACCGACACGCCGGCTTTGTCAGCGGCAATCTTCTTGCCATTGGGCGTGCGGCCCACGGCTTGCAGCACCAGGTCGTACACCTGCGGTGCGGGCGCAGTGCCGCCGGGTTCGGCGCTCTCGAACGTGACTTCGATGCCTTCGGCCAAGGCGCGTGCGGACACGGTCTTGGTCTTGAGCATGATGTTGTCAAAGCGCTTGGCGTTCATCTTTTGCCAGATCTTCACCAGGTCTCGGTCCGCGCCTTGCATGAGGCCGTCCATCATTTCCACCACGTCCAGGCGTGCGCCCAGTGTGCTGTAAACGGTGCCCATCTCCAGGCCGATGATGCCGCCGCCCAAGATCAGCATGCGCTTGGGCACTTCTTTGAGTTCCAAGGCGCCGGTGCTGTCCACCACGCGTGGGTCATTCGGCATGAAGGGCAAGCGCACGGCTTGCGAGCCGGCCGCGATGATGGCGCGCTTGAAAGCGACCACTTTCTTGGTGCCAGTTTTTTCCTGGCCTGTGCCGGTGGTTTCTTCCACTTCCAAGTGATTGGCACCGACGAAAGAGCCGTAGCCGCGCACGGTGGTGACCTTACGCATCTTGGCCATGGCCCCCAAACCGCCAGTCAGCTTGTTGACCACTTTTTCTTTGTGGCCGCGCAGCTTGTCGATGTTGACCGCAGGTGCCCCGAATTCCACACCAAGGTCTGCCATGTGGCTGACTTCGTCCATCACCGCGGCCACGTGCAGCAGCGCTTTGGACGGGATGCAACCGACGTTCAAACACACGCCGCCCAAGCTGGCGTAGCGCTCGACGATGACGACCTTGAGACCCAAGTCAGCAGCACGGAAAGCGGCCGAATAACCACCAGGGCCACCGCCCAACACGAGCACGTCGCACTCGAGGTCGGCAGAGCCGCCGAAGGATGAGGCAGTCGGTGCAGGGGCTGCAGCTACAGGTGCTGCGGCAGGAGCCGCCGCTGGGGCTGATGAAGTGGAAGCGGCTGACGCAGGTGCAGAGGCAGCGCCTTCTGCATCCAACACCAAGACGACCGAACCTTCTTTGACCTTGTCACCCAGCTTAACTTTGAGCTCTTTCACCACACCCGCGTGTGACGATGGAATTTCCATCGACGCTTTGTCGGACTCGACAGTGATGAGCGATTGCTCGGCTTTGACGGTGTCGCCGGGTTTGACCAGCAACTCAATCACGGCCACTTCGTCGAAGTCGCCGATGTCTGGAACTTTGATATCAATCAGTGCCATATCAAGTCCTTAGAGCAACACGCGACGGAAGTCGCTGAGGATTTGACCGAGGTACGCATTGAAGCGTGCCGCTGCTGCACCGTCGATGACGCGGTGATCCCACGTCAAGCTCAAAGGCAACATCAAACGTGGCACAAATTCTTTGCCGTTCCAAATGGGCTCCATGGTGCTCTTGCACACACCGAGGATGGCCACTTCGGGGGCGTTGATGATGGGCGTGAAATACTTGCCACCAATGCCGCCGAGACTAGAGATGGTGAAGGTCGCGCCAGTCATTTCGGCGGGCCCAAGTTTGCCGTCGCGGGCTTTCTTGGCCAGCTCACCCATTTCTTGGCTGATTTGCAACACGCCTTTTTTGTCACAGTCTTTGATCACAGGGACCATCAAACCATTGGGCGTGTCAGCGGCAAAGCCGATGTGCCAGTAGTTTTTGTAGATCAGTGCATCGCCGTCGAGGGAGCTGTTGAACTCGGGGTATTTCTTGAGCGCGGCCACGCAGGCTTTAATCAAGAACGCCAGCATCGTGACTTTGACGCCCGACTTCTCGTTCTCTTTGTTGGTCGAGACGCGAAAGGCTTCCAACTCGGTGATGTCGGCATCGTCGTGGTTGGTCACCGCTGGAATCATGATCGCATTGCGCAACAAATTGGCACCGCTGATCTTCTTAATGCGGCCCATTTCTTTGCGTTCAATGGGGCCGAACTTGGCAAAGTCGACCTTCGGCCATGGGATGAGACCCAAGGCTGCACCATCGCCACCGGCCGATGCGCCGCCCTTGGTCGCTTGGGCCTTGGTTTGTGTGGCGCCCGACATGACGGCCTTGGTGAAGGCTTGCACGTCGTCTTGGGTGATACGGCCCTTGTGGCCAGAACCTTTGAGCTCTTCTAGGGGCACACCGAGTTCGCGTGCGAACTTGCGCACCGAGGGCGATGCGTGTGGCAGGCCCAAGGTGGGTGCGCCAGGTGCGTGCGCTGGTGCGGCCACGGCAGCCACCGCAGCGGCGACGGCTGTAGGTGCAGCGACAGCGGCAGGTGCCACGGCAGCAACTGCAGAAGCGGCAGCCGCCACAGGTGCAGCAGCGGCAGACACAGTGCCTTCCAAAATCGCCAGCAAGTCACCGATGTTGACGGTGTCGCCCACTTTGACTTTGAGCTCTTTGAGCACGCCTGCGTGTGAGGATGGAATTTCCATCGAGGCTTTGTCAGACTCCACGGTGATCAGCGATTGCTCGACCTTGATGGTGTCACCAGGCTTCACAAACACTTCGATGACGGCCACGTCTTTGAAGTCACCAATGTCGGGCACATGAATTTCGATGGGGCCAGATGCTGATGGCGCGGCTGCAGCCACAGGGGCCGCAGCAACTGGGGCTGGCGCAGCGGCAGCTGCAGGAGCTGCGGCGGCGGCACCAGCGGCTTCCACCACCAACACCACCGAGCCTTCTTTGACCTTGTCGCCCAAAGCCACTTTGAGCTCTTTGACCACACCGGCTGTGCTCGATGGAATTTCCATCGACGCTTTGTCGGACTCGACCGTGATCAGCGATTGCTCGGCCTTCACTGTGTCGCCCACTTTGACCAGCAGCTCAATGACCGCGACTTCGTCGAAATCCCCGATATCCGGGACTTTTACTTCTACCAATGCCATGTTGTGTCTCCCGAATTTTTAAGCGTACAGCGGGTTGATCTTGTCGGTTTTGATGCCGTACTTCTTGATGGCTTCAGCCACTTGTGCCACGGGCACAGTACCTTCTTCGCTGAGGGCTTTGAGTGCTGCGACCACGATGTAGTGACGGTTGACTTCAAAGTGCTCACGCAGCTTGCTGCGGAAGTCAGAGCGACCAAAACCGTCGGTGCCCAACACTTTGTAAGTGCGGCCCTTGGGGATGAACGGACGAATCTGTTCGGCATAGGCTTTCATGTAGTCGGTCGAAGCGACCACGGGGCCAACATACGGCTCCAACTGCGCAGCCACGAAAGGCACTTTGGGTGTCTCGGTGGGGTGCAGCAAGTTGTAACGCTCGGCGTCTTGGCCATCGCGGGTCAGTTCGTTGAAGCTTGGGCAGCTCCACACGTTGGCAGCCACGCCCCAATCGGCTGCGAGCAAGTCGCGTGCAGCGATGGATTCGCGCAAGATAGTGCCCGAGCCTAACAAGTTCACGCGCGGTGCTTTCTTGGCGCCCTCGCCTTGTTGCAGCAAATACATGCCTTTGATGATTTGCTCTTCGGTACCGGCTTTCAGACCAGGCATCGCATAGTTTTCGTTCAACAAGGTCAGGTAATAGAAGACGTTGTCTTGCTTCTCCACCATGCGCTTCAAGCCGTGGTGCAGGATGACGCCGACTTCGTGGGCGAAGGTGGGGTCGTACGACACGCAGTTGGGGATGGTGTTGGCCATGATGTGGCTGTGACCGTCTTCGTGCTGCAAGCCTTCGCCGTTCAAGGTGGTGCGGCCCGAGGTGCCGCCCAACAAGAAGCCGCGTGCTTGCATGTCGCCCGCCGCCCAGGCCAAATCGCCAATGCGTTGGAAGCCGAACATCGAGTAGTACACGTAGAACGGCACCATGATGCGGTTGCTGGTGGAGTAGCTGGTGGCAGCCGCAATCCAGCTCGACATGCCGCCGGCTTCGTTGATGCCTTCTTGCAAGATTTGACCGGCCACGTCTTCTTTGTAGTACATCACTTGGTCTTTGTCGACCGGTGTGTACTGTTGACCTGCGGGGTTGTAAATACCGATTTGGCGGAACAAGCCTTCCATACCAAAGGTACGGGCTTCGTCCACCAAAATTGGCACCACGCGTGGGCCCAAAGCTTGGTCACGCAAGAGTTGCGTGAGGAAGCGCACATAGGCTTGGGTGGTCGAGATTTCACGGCCTTCGGCGGTGGGCTCCATCACCGATTTGAAAATGTCCAACGACGGCACGGTGAAGCTTTCTTCAGCTTTCGTGCGGCGGTGTGGCAAGTAACCGCCCAAGGCCTTGCGGCGCTCGTGCAGGTACTGCATTTCAGGGGTGTCGTCCGCCGGCTTGTAGAACGGAATCTTCGACAACTCGCTGTCTGGCACCGGAATGTTGAAGCGGTCACGCATGTAACGGATGTCATCGTCCGTGAGCTTCTTGGTTTGGTGCACGTTGTTCTTGCCCTCACCGGCTTTGCCCATGCCAAAACCTTTGACGGTCTTGATCAGCAACACGGTAGGCTGACCTTTGTGGTTGACGGCCTCGTGGTAAGCGGCGTAGACCTTTTGTGGGTCATGGCCGCCGCGCTTCAGCGCCCAGATTTCGTCGTCGCTCATGTGCGAGACCATTTCCAGGGTGCGTGGATCGCGGCCGAAGAAATGCTTGCGCACGTAGGCGCCGTCGTTGGCTTTGAAGGCTTGGAAGTCGCCGTCCAGCGTTTCCATCATGATCTTGCGCAGAGCACCGTCTTTGTCGCGGGCCAACAGCTTGTCCCACTCGCTGCCCCACAAAAGTTTGATCACGTTCCAACCGGAGCCACGGAATTCACCTTCGAGTTCTTGCACGATCTTGCCGTTGCCGCGCACAGGGCCGTCCAAACGTTGCAAGTTGCAGTTGACCACGAAGATCAGGTTGTCGAGTTTTTCACGCGCGGCCAAGCCGATGGCACCCAAAGATTCGACTTCGTCCATCTCGCCGTCGCCGCAGAACACCCAGACCTTGCGGTTTTCGGTGTTGGCGATGCCGCGAGCGTGCAAGTACTTCAAGAAGCGCGCTTGGTAGATGGCCATCAAGGGGCCCAAGCCCATCGACACCGTGGGGAACTGCCAGAACTCAGGCATGAGTTTGGGGTGTGGGTAGCTGGACAAACCTTTGCCATCCACTTCTTGACGGAAGTTGAGCAACTGCTCTTCGGTCAAACGACCTTCGAGGTAGGCACGGGCGTACACGCCGGGTGACACGTGACCTTGGATGTACAAGCAGTCGCCACCATGGTTTTCGCTCTCGGCGTGCCAGAAGTGGTTAAAGCCGGCACCAAACATGTGGGCCAATGAAGCGAAGGAGCCGATGTGGCCACCCAAGTCGCCACCGTCTTCGGGGTTGTGGCGGTTGGCTTTGACCACCATGGCCATCGCGTTCCAGCGCATGTAGGCGCGCAGGCGCTCTTCAATTTCAATGTTGCCAGGGCAATGCGCTTCCTGGTCAGGTTCAATGGTGTTGACGTAACCCGTGTTGGCTGAGAACGGCATGTCGATGCTGCTTTCGCGAGCATGCTCTAACAACTGCTCTAACAAGAAGTGCGCACGCTCGGGCCCCTCCGCGTTGATGACGGCGGACAGCGCGTCCATCCATTCACGGGTTTCTTGGCTATCGGTATCGTTTGCGGCGAAAGTGCGCAAATCGTTCGGTTGTGCTGACATGCTTGTCTCCTATGTGTTGCACTTGTTATGACTCGAATGTAGCGAAGTTTCGCACATTTTTAACAAATTTCAAATAGCGACTATTGATTTCTTATTATGAAATTTAAAGCCCAACCATAATCCTTGTTCAATGAACAAAAACCACGCTTCGTCTCTGTTTCATCCCCTGGTTCACCGCTGGCGTCAGTGGTGGCGCATGCAAACGCCCAGCCGCCAAGACCGATATGCTTTCATCGCCCCCTTGGCGGCGGTGGTGCTGTTTATGGCGGCGATCACCAGTGCGTTTTGGTATTTGAAATACGAGGAACTGGAGCGCGAACAAGAAGTGGTGCGACGCGATGTGGAATACGCGCAACAGCGCTTGCGTTTGCGACTGTTAGACAAGCAAGAACAAGTCATGCGCATTGCGCGCGATATTGCCAATCACGAAACCAGCTCCGCAGGGTTTTTACGCGATGCACAAAACTTGCTCAACCAAACCCCAGAGCTGACCAGCCTGACTTGGCTGGACGCACGCAATCGGGTGCGCGCCAACTATGCCAGCGCCACAGCCAGCCCCAGCGCCATCCATCAATTCGGTGAGTCCCTCAGCCACACCGAAACCCAAAGCACTTTCGATTTGGCGCGTGATTTACGTCAGCCCGTCTACTCGCAACCCATCACCTACACACACGCCAGCCAAGCCTCGATCACGCAACTTCAGGTACAAGTGCCGATCATGAACCACGCCAAGTTTGAAGGTGTGGTGATGGCCGAATACACGATGGACGGCATCTTGCGCTATGCCGTCCCAGATGAAATTGCCAGCAAATACGCGGTTTCTCTGCGTGATGTCAATAACAACGTGCTGGCCGGCCAAGCCAACAAAGCCCGACCACGCGTGACCGAGGTCCTGCCTTGGTTGCTCAAAACCAATGAATACGAGGTGCCCATCACCCCCGTGGGCTACGCCCTGTCTTTGCATGCACAAACCTACCGCACTTCACAAGGTCTGATTGGCAACGGCATGTTCTGGTTGGTCACCTTGCTCAGCGCGATGACAGCCTGGATGCTGATCGGGACCTGGCAACACACGCGTCGGCGCGTACAAGCCCAACAAGCTTTGATTGCCGAAACCAACTTCCGACGCGCGATGGAAAACTCGGTACTCACAGGCATGCGCGCCATGGACCTCAAAGGTCGCATCACCTATGTGAACACTGCGTTTTGTCAGATGACGGGTTGGCGTGAAGACGAGCTGGTGGGACGTGAACCCCCATTTCCTTATTGGCCTGAGGAAGATCGTCAAAGTTTGCAAGAAAAATTACTGCAAGAGCTCGAAGGCAACACCACCGCCAGCGGCTTTCAAGTGCGCGTCAAACGCAAAGACGGCCAGATTTTTGATGCCCGCTTGTATGTGTCACCCTTGATCGATGCGCGCGGCCAACAAACCGGCTGGATGACGTCGATGACCGACATCACCGAACCCAATCGCATTCGTGAGCAACTCTCCGCCTCGCACGACCGCTTCACCACCGTGCTCGAAGGCTTGGATGCCTCGGTCTCGGTCGCACCCTTGGGCAGCCAAGAGTTGTTGTTTGCCAATAAGCTGTACCGCCAGTGGTTCACCACCACCACCGAAGGCCATCTGAACTTGGTGGCGCAAGCCGGATTGCCGCGCACCTCGGCACAAACCACCGCCGCAGAACCCAGCACGTTGGATACGCGCGAAGATGCCGACGATTCACTCGCCGGCTTTCCAAGTGACGAGATCGCCACAGCCACCCCGGTTCCCAGCGAAAACGCCGAGATTTTTGTGCCTGAATTGGGCAAATGGCTGGAGGTGCGCTCGCGCTATCTCAACTGGGTCGATGGCCGCTTAGCGCAAATGGTGATTGCCACCGACATCACGCCTAGGCGTCAGGCCGAAGAACAGTCGCAAGCCCAAGCCGAACGTGCCCAATCAGCCAGCCGTTTGATCACCATGGGTGAGATGGCGTCCAGCGTTGCGCATGAGCTGAACCAGCCGCTGACCGCCATCAACAACTACTGCAATGGCATGGTCTCGCGCATCAAGTCCAACAACTTGAGCGAAACCGATTTGCTGACAGCGCTAGAAAAAACCGCCCACCAAGCCCAACGTGCCGGGCAAATCATTCAGCGCATCCGCAGCTTTGTGAAGCGCAGCGAGCCCAACCGCACCATGGCTGACGTGGCGCCCATGGTGGCCGAAGCGGTTGAACTCGCCGGTATTGAATTGCGTCGACGCCAAGTGCGCCTGAGCCAGGTGGTGGCGCAGCGCTTGCCCAAGCTGCATGTGGACCCGATCTTGATCGAACAGGTGCTGGTCAATCTGATGAAAAACGCAGCGGAATCGATTGATTCATCGGAGCGCCCGTCCAGCCGTCGCCAAGTCGAACTCAAGGTCGTGCCACGCACCGAAGAAGGCCAAGCCGTGGTGGAGTTCAGCGTCAGCGACACTGGCCGGGGCTTGGCCCCCGAAGTGTTGGAACGTTTGTTTGAAGCCTTCTTCTCGACCAAGCCCGAAGGCATGGGCATTGGCCTGAATTTGTGCCGCAGCATTGTCGAATCTCACCAAGGCCGAATGAAGGCTGAGAACCTCTACAATGCCGATGAAATCACGGGCTGTCGCTTTTCCTTCTGGATACCGGCTCGATAAGGTTGGAGTTTTTTTGATGAGCTTGATTCCCAAAAAAGGTACGGTCTATGTTGTCGATGATGACGAAGCCGTTCGCGACTCACTGCAATGGTTGTTAGAAGGCAAAGACTACCGTGTGCGTTGCTTCGATTCCGCAGAAACGTTCCTCAGCCGCTACGATGCGCGCGAAGTAGCCTGCTTGATTGTGGACATCCGCATGGGTGGCATGACCGGCTTGGAGCTGCAAGACAAACTGATTGAACGCAAATCCCCCTTGCCCATCGTCTTCATCACGGGTCACGGCGACGTGCCCATGGCGGTGAACACCATGAAAAAAGGCGCGATGGACTTCATCCAAAAGCCCTTCAAAGAAGAAGAGCTGGTCAGCTTGGTCGAACGCATGCTCGAACACGCCAAAGACGCATTTGCCGAATACCAACAAGCCGCCAGCCGCGACGCGCTGATGGCCAAGCTCACCACCCGCGAAGCGCAAGTGTTGGAACGCATCGTGGCCGGTCGCTTGAACAAGCAAATTGCCGACGACCTGGGCATCAGCATCAAAACCGTGGAGGCGCACCGCGCCAACATCATGGAAAAGCTCAATGCCAACACCGTGGCCGATTTGCTCAAAACAGCACTCGGACAAAACGCACCCAAGGCTTGATGCGCCACAGTTCGCGTTGAGACGCTCACCGCGACACCCCCACCCACAACGCCCGTTCACCACGGGCGTTTTCAATTCCACTTTCTCGCTGTATACACAAGACCATGACTGCACAACTGATTGACGGCAACGCCCTCTCCAAACAACTGCGCGCCCAAGTGGCGACCGACACCGCCCAACTCAAAGCCCAAGGCCTGACACCTGGCTTGGCCGTGGTGTTGGTGGGCGACAACCCTGCCAGCCAGGTCTATGTGCGCAACAAGGTCAAAGCCTGCGAAGAAGCAGGCTTGCATTCGGTGCTCGAAAAATACGAGGCCAGCATGAGCGAAGCCGATTTGTTGGCCCGCGTGGATGCACTCAACAACGACGATCGCATTCATGGCATCTTGGTGCAGCTGCCCTTGCCCGCCCACATCGACGCGCAAAAAGTGATTGAAGCCATCAGCCCTGCCAAAGACGTGGACGGTTTTCACATCGCCAGCGCAGGCGCCTTGATGACGGGCATGCCTGGCTTTTGGCCTTGCACGCCTTATGGCTGTATGAAGATGCTGGCGAG
>Ga0228700_1001916_pt1 | contig 12028 bp, 11 predicted proteins | sample McNCre317_Aug_MG_FD_178019 | JGI IMG/M metagenome (GOLD analysis project Ga0228700, IMG submission 178019) | Freshwater microbial communities from McNutts Creek, Athens, Georgia, United States - 3-17_Aug_MG | ecosystem: Environmental > Aquatic > Freshwater > Creek | place: USA: Georgia...
GCGTGGTACTCATAGAAGGCGCGGCGGCGCTCGTCCATGGTGGTGTGCTGTTCCCAGGCTTCCGGGATCATCATCATGGCGGCTTGGGCCAGCGGGTAGCCCGACATCACCAGCAGTTCGAGCGCGTTGTCGAACGTGGCGGTGTCAGATTGGCCGTCCAGGCTGATGGGGTACAGCTTCTTGAGGTCATCGCCCAGCACGGGCGACTTCATCACGCCTTCGCGGGCGCGCATCCAGTTGAAGTTGCCCTTGACGGTGTTGATTTCACCGTTGTGGGCCACCATGCGGTACGGGTGAGCCAGCGGCCACTCGGGGAAGGTGTTGGTCGAGAAGCGTTGGTGCACCAGGGCCAGGGCCGAGGTGACGCGCTCGTCGCGCAGGTCCAGGAAGTACTTGCCCACCTGGTCGGCCAGCAGCAGACCCTTGTAGATGATGGTGCGGCACGACATGCTGGGCACGTAGTACTCGCTGCCGTGGGTCAGGTTCAGGCTCTGGATCTTGCTCGATGCCGTCTTGCGGATCACGTAGAGCTTGCGCTCCAGGGCATCGGGCACCAGGATGTCCGGGCCACGGCCGATGAAGACCTGGCGGATGACGGGCTCTTTCTCGCGCACCAGCGGCGACATGGGCATGTCGCGGTCGACCGGCACATCGCGCCAGCCCAGCAGCACCTGGCCTTCGGCCTTGATGGCGCGCTCCATCTCCTGCTCGCAGGCTTGGCGCGAGGCGCTTTCCTTGGGCAGGAAGATCATGCCGACGCCGTATTCGCCCGGCGGGGGCAGCTCGACGCCCTGCTTGGCCATCTCGGCGCGGTAGAACTCGTCAGGGATCTGGATCAGCAGACCCGCACCGTCACCCATCAGCGGGTCGGCGCCCACGGCACCACGGTGGTCGATGTTTTCCAGGATCTTCAGACCCTGTTGCACGATGCTGTGCTCTTTCTGGCCCTTGATGTGGGCAACGAAACCGACGCCGCACGCATCGTGTTCCGCATTGGCGTACATGCCGAGCTCGGCAGCGGCCTTGATTTCTTGCTTCGTGGCCGTGACCAGGTGGTCAGCTTGAATGGGGAAAGTCTTCCCCGAAGTCGCCTGGGACATGTGGGCGCTCCAGTGGTGAGGGTAAGAGAACATCAGGACGCGGAAGGATATACCCGCACCGTGCAAAGATCAACGCGAATGAAATGGGGTCAGATCACAATTTTCAACCCAAGATCACATGCCTGCGAATAAATAAGGGACACATCATCCGCACCAGGGCGATTCAGGCATCAGGCAAAGCGGGGTCAATGCGCACCGAAGCGGTGCCATCCGGGGGCGTCTTGCGGGGCCGGCCGCGCGGCTTGGGCTTCAGGCGGCGGTCGGTCAGCTTGGCGAGTTGCGGCAGTTGCGCCGCCGGCACCAAGGCCCAGCCTGTGTGCACAGCGTCGCTCAAGGCCTGGCTGCGGTCGAGCGAAAGACCTTGCGTGAGGCGCTGGCGCCAGGCGATCTCGCGGTCGAACGGGGTGTTGCCCAGCGCCCAGAACGCCGGCGCCGCCGTCACCAGCGGGTCGCTGCCCGCGCCCAGGTGGTGGGCGAGGCTGGCGGTGCGCCCGCTGGCACCGGCGACCGGCGGCCAGGCAGGCTGCTCCACCCACTGGATGGCATCAAGCAAATACTGGGCCGCATCCAGCACCGTGGAGCGGTAGCGCCCGGCCCAGAGGGCGCCCTGGCGGCCATGGCGCCGGTTGTAGGCCGCCACATAGCGCCGGCCCACGGCCTGCATGAACAGGCCCAGGGCCTCGTCGGTGTGCGGGGTGAGCACCAGGGCCAGGCCGCCGGGCTCGCCCGGGGCCGCCAAGCGGTAGGCGTGCACAGCCACCTCGTGCTGCCGCGCCGCATCGAGCAGCGCCGCGTGCAGGGCCTGCGCATCGGTGGCGTCGCGCCACAAGGCCTGCCCTTCCTGCACGGGTTGCACCACCAGGTGGGGCCAGCCGCCCACCCCCAGCCTCGCCAGCCTGGCCACATCGCGTCCTTGGTGTTGATGTGTCCCCATTATGGCGGATGCACCACTGTGGCGCCAATGCCAATGATCACCACCCGAACGGGTTAAAGCACAGCTGTCAGGACAGCTGTACAGATTCAGGGATACCCCCTGTTCAAGGGGCGGATTTACGCCTGCGAGGACTTCCCCCGTTGTTGACCTGACGCAGGGCCCGATAACCTCAACTGAAAACAATACGACACCAGTTGAACAGGCGGCATGTGCGTGCAAGCGCACCGCCTGATACCGAACGAGCAGTTTCTGGAGATTTGTGCATGGCCTCATCGAACGCCTCGCCCGCACCGGCAGGCGCCGCCGCCCAACTGTCGGGTTGGCTGACCCATTTGGGGATCAGCCCGGCCGCTTTTGACGACACGATCGGGCTGTTCAACCCGCTGCTGACCGTGCACCGCCTGCACGCCAAGGTGGTGGAGCGCATCCAGGAGACGCCGTCGGCGCTGAGCCTGGTGCTGGAAACCGGCCCGGCCTTCCGCGGCATCCGCCCGGGCCAGTACCTGATGCTGGACGTGGTGATCCGTGGCGTGCGCCATCGCCGCGCCTACTCGCCGCGTGCCGTGGCGGGTCACCCCAACCGCATCGCCGTGACCGTGCAGCGCCAGCCCGGCGGTCTGGTGTCGGGCCACATCCACGACGCGCTGCGCGTGGGCCAGGTCATCGAGATCGAACAGGCTGCAGGTGACTTCACCCTGCCCGCCACCCTGCCGGAGCGCCTGCTGCTGATCGCCGGCGGCTCGGGCATCACGCCCAGCATGGCGATGATCCAGCACCTGCAGGCCACAGGTGCCCGCACCCAGGTCACCCTGATTTACTTCGCCCGCAGCGCGCAAGACCGCATCTTTGGCCAGCAGCTGGCCGCCATCGCCCAGCGCTGGCCGCAGCTGACCTACGTGCCACTCGACAGCGTGGCCAACACGGCCCCCGAGGCCGGCCGCACGGGTGCCGCTGGCGCCGCCGCCGTGCTGGACCGCACGCTGCTGGCGCAGCACTGCCCGATGTGGGCCCAGACCGAAGCCTACTGCTGCGGCCCGGCCCCGCTGATGGACGCCGCCCGCAGCCTGTGGGCCGAGGCCGGCGCCAGCAAGCGCCTGCACCTCGAAGCCTTTGCCGCGCCGCGCCCCAACGGCGACCCGAATGCCCGCCACCAGGTGCGCATCCAGCGCGCAGGCAGCGCCCAGCAGTTTGAAGCCGCTGGCAACCAGACCTTGCTGGTCGCGGGCGAAGCCGCCGGCAAGCCGCTGCCGCACGGCTGCCGCCAGGGCATCTGCAACCAATGCTCGTGCCGCCTCAACCAAGGCGCCGTGAAAGACCTGCTCAGTGGCGACACCGTCACCGCCGAGGGCCAGATCATCCGCGTGTGCGTGACCACCGCGCTGACCGACCTCGACCTCGAATCGCTGCTCTGAGCGCACCGCATCTTTTCTTCCCGTTCCCTTCAACGGACAGACCTATGACCTCGAAAACCATCACCGTCGGCCCCCGCAGCATGGAAGAGATGGCCGCCTTCGAACGCGAGATGGACAGCATCCGCCAGGATGTGATGCGCAAGCTGGGCGACGAGGATGCGCGCTACATCCAGCGCATCCTGACCACCGTGCGCGTGCTCGAAGCCGCTGGCCGCGCGCTGATGATGTTCGGCTGGTTCCCGCCGACGTGGCTGCTGGGCGCCTTCCTTCTGGGCTGCGCCAAGATCATCGACAACATGGAGTTGGGCCACAACGTGATGCACGGCCAGTTCAACTTCATGAACGACCCGCGCTTCCAGGGCGAGACCTTCGAGTGGGACAACACCTGCCCCAAAGAAGGCTGGCGCCACACGCACAACTACGTGCACCACAACTACACCAACGTGATCGGCAAGGACCGCGACTTCGGCTACGGCATGCTGCGCCTGTCCAGCGACCTGCGCTGGCGCTGGTTCTACCACCCCATCCAGTTCTTCTACATGCTGCTGCTGATGGTGCTGTTCGAGGTGTTCGTGGGCCTGCACGAGATCCAGACCGACAAGCTGTTTGCCGGCAAGATCAAGCTGGCCGACATGCAAAAGGAATGGAACCTGGTCAAGGCCAAGATGTGGCGTCAGGTGCGCAAGGACTATGTGGCCTGGCCGCTGGCCGCCGCCGTGCTGGCCCTGCCCTTTGGCCTGCAACACGCTTGGGACCTGGGCCTGGCCGTGCTGGCTGGCAACGCCTTGGCCAACCTGATCCGCAACGTGTGGGCGGCCGCCATCATCTTCTGTGGCCACTTCACCGACGAGATCTACACCTTCGACAAGAAGTGCCTGGAGAACGAAACCAAGGGTCAGTGGTACCTGCGCCAGGTGCTGGGGTCGAGCAACATCAAGGGCAGCAAGCTGATGCACCTGATGAGCGGCAACCTGAGCCACCAGGTTGAGCACCACCTCTTCCCCGACATGCCGGCCAACCGCTATGCCGAGATCGCACCCAAGGTGCAGGCCGTCTGCCGCAAGTACAACGTGCCCTACAACACCGGCTACTTCATCCCGCAGCTGTTCACCGTGTTCAAGCGCGTGGTGCGCTACAGCTTCCCGGGCGGCTCGCAAAAGGCCATGGCCATCCAGGTGGACACGATGCTGCCTGAACATGCCTGATCACGGCTGAGCCCCTCAGCGCTCCTGCTTCTCCCCCCTCGACAAGGCGCCCGCGTGGCGCCTTGTTTGCTTTGGGGACCACGGTTTGCACCGATCGACACGGCCTTGCACATGGCGCGATCAGCAAACAAACGGATGCGACCCACCAGCCATTTGTCAGGCGGCCCGAAGCGGTGTTTTCGGGGCCTTCAAAGTCGGTTTGTCAGGTTTTTTCTGACACGCACCTCAGCCCCAGGCCGACGCGCCTTACAGCGCGCAGCCTATTCAGCGAAACAGAGGGTGGTTTCAGAATTTGATCCATGCCGACGACAAACGACGGCAACGGATCAGAAGCTGAATCGACCTCTTCTCAACGAACTGAAGGACACCGACATGAACGCCGACCAAATCCTCACGGAAATCCGCGAAACCAATCTGTCGTACCTGATGCTGGCGCAAAGCCTGGTGCGCGCCGACCGCGAGCAAGCCCTGTTCCGCCTGGGCATCTCGGAAGAGACCGCCACGCTGCTGGCCACGCTGACCCCGGCCCAGATCATGAAGATCGCGTCGAGCAACACCCTGCTGTGCCGCATGCGTGTGGACGACGACCTGGTCTGGAGCCTGCTGACCAACCACGGCAAGAACAGCAACGACAGCGTGACCCGCCTGCACGCCAACATCCTGATGGCCGGTCGCCATCAAGAAGCCGCATGAGCGCGCAGCCCCACGCCTACCGCCGTCCCATCACCCCCTTCGGAAAGCCACACCATGCGCAACAAGAGCCTGTTGAGCGAAGCCAAGCAGATCGATCGCGCCGTCACCCTGATCAACCTGGGTGCGCGACTGCAGGTGCTGGAAAGCGAAACTGACCTCTCGTACGAGCGCCTGCTGCGGCTGTACAAGGAAGTGGCCGGCAAGTCGCCCTCCAAGGGCCAGCTGCCCTTCTCGACCGACTGGTTCATGACCTGGCAGCCCAACATCCACGCCAGCCTGTTCCTCAACATCCACGAGTACCTGAACAAGGCCGCCGAGATCGACGAGATCGACACCGTCATCAAGGCCTACCAGCTGTACCTGGAGCAAACGCAGACCGAAGGCCTGGAGCCGCTGTTGTCCGTCACCCGAGCCTGGCGCCTGGTGAAGTTCATCGACAACGGCATGCTCACCCTGACCCCCTGCTCGCACTGCGGCGGCCACTTCGTGACCCACCCGCACGAGATCGCCCGCCACTTCGTGTGTGGCCTGTGCAACCCGCCCGCCCGTGCCGGCAAAGGCAAGGCCGCTGGCGCCCTGCACATGCACTGACCCCCATCTGTCGAACGCGGCCCAACGCCGCCGTTCGCGCCCCCACGCAAGGTTCGGTTCGTGACAGGCGTCACGCCCCAGCGATCCGATCCACGCCCGCCGGAGGTTCCGGCCTCAAGTTCGGCCGCCGATCTGCCGAAACCTTCGGTGAGCGGTTTGCCTTCATTCAGATCGTTCTTGCTTGTCTCCTCCTCCTAGCACTGCATGTGCCTTCCAGCGGACCCCGACCAGGGTCCGCTCTTTTTTGCATGGCCGGCACCCTATGGAAAAAGCCCCCGCCCGGCCGCGCTGTTCATGGCTTCAGGTCAGCCATGAGTGAGCAAGATGCACCCATGTGACCTGCACTGAATTGGCTCCACCATGTTCGTCGCAATTGGCTATGTCGTTTGTCTAGGCTGCATCTTTGGCGCCTACATCATCCACGGTGGCAACATGAGCGTGATCATCCACGCCATGCCCACGGAAATGATGGCCATTGGCGGCGGGGCGATCGGCGCCTTCCTGGTGAACAACCAGCCCAAGACCGTGAAGGCCGTGCTCGCCAACTTCGGGCCCTTGTTCAAAGGCTCGAAGTACAGCAAGGACCGCTACATGGAGCTGATGGCCATGTTGTTCGAGATCCTGCAGAAGGTGCGCAAAGAGGGCCTGATGTCCATTGAAAAGGACGTCGAAGACCCGCACAACTCGGCGCTGTTCCAGAAGTACACCGTGGTCGGCCATGACCACCACGTGGTCGAGTTCATCACCGACTACCTGCGCATGATGGTCTCGGGCAACCTCAATGCCCACGAGATCGAGACCCTCATGGACAACGAGATCGACACCCACCACCACGAAGGCCACAGCGCGTGCGCGGCGGTGGCCCGCCTGGCCGGCGCCCTGCCCGCTTTCGGCATCGTGGCCGCCGTGCTGGGTGTGGTGAACACCATGGGCTCGGTGGGCCAGCCACCCGCTGTGCTGGGGGGCATGATCGGCTCCGCCCTGGTGGGGACCTTCCTGGGGATTCTGCTCGCGTACGGCGTGGTGGAGCCGCTGGGCGGCTTGATGGAGCAAAAGCTCGACGAAGGCACAAAAGAGTTCCAGGTGACCAAGACCGTGCTGCTGGCCTCGATGCAGGGCTATGCGCCGCAAGTGGCCATCGAGTTCGGCCGCAAGGTGCTGTACTCGACCGAACGCCCGACCTTCGCAGAGCTGGAAGCTCACGTGAAGAAGAAGTGACCGCTCACACAGACCCCACAGGATTGACCAAGGCAGCCCATGGCCGGTGATTCGAAAAAGGCCCAGCCGATCATCATCAAGCGCATCAAGAAGGGCGGCCATGCTGCCCACGGTGGTGCGTGGAAGATCGCCTATGCCGACTTCGTGACGGCCATGATGGCCTTCTTCCTGCTGATGTGGCTGCTGGGCTCGACCACCGAGGGTGACAAGAAGGGCATTGCCGACTACTTCAACAGCCCACTGAAGGTGGCCTTCTTTGGCGGCAGCGGCGCGGGCGATGCCAGCTCAGTGATCAAGGGCGGCGGCAACAACCTGACTGAATCCGTGGGCCAGGTCAAGAAAGGCTCCAGCTCAGAGACCGCCGCCGAGAAGGCGCGCAAGAAGGCCATCCGCCAGGAGCAGGCCCGCGCCGAGCAAGAGCGCCTGCGGGTGCTCAAGACCAAGGTCGAAGAGGTGATCGCCAACGACGAGCGCCTCGCCAAATACAAGACGCAGATCCGGCTGGACATGACGGCCGAGGGCTTGCGCATCCAGATCGTGGACGACCAGAACCGCGCGATGTTCGACAGCGGCTCTTCTTCGGTGAACCCCTACATGCGCGACATCCTGCAGGCCATTGGCCGGGTGCTCGATGAGGTGCCCAACCGCCTGACCATCGAGGGCCACACCGATGCCAAGCCCTTCAGTGCGGGCGAGCGGGGCTACAGCAACTGGGAGCTGTCCGCCGACCGGGCCAATGCGTCGCGGCGCGAGCTGATCCTGGGTGGGCTGGACGGGGTCAAGATCCTGCGGGTGCAGGGCTTGTCTGCCAGCGTGCCCTTCGAGAAGCAAGACCCCTTGAGCCCCATCAACCGGCGCATCAGCATCATCGTCATGAACCGCGAGGCCGAAGACCGATTCTTCCAGGCAGCCAACGCCGAGCAAGTCCCGGCCGAAGGTGTGGAAAACGACGAGGAAGCACCGTCGATCAAACCCTCAAGACCCGAGCTGCCCGGTCGATAAGCCTCAAGCCAGGGTGGAGTTTCCATCCAACGGTAAGACTGACGCAGTCGCATCACGCACCAAGGATCCGCACATGAGCAACCCCGCAGACATGAAATTCCTCATCGTGGATGACTTTTCCACCATGCGCCGCATCGTTCGTGGCCTGCTCAAGGAAATTGGCTACAACAACGCCGAAGAAGCCGAAGACGGTGCGGTGGCCTTGAACATGTTGAAGAACGGCCGCTACGACTTCGTGGTCAGCGACATCAACATGCCGAACATGAACGGCTTTGAGCTGCTCAAGGCCATCAAGGCCGATGACGGCCTCAAGCACCTGCCCGTGCTGATGGTGACGGCCGAAGCCCGCAAGGAAGACATCGTGCTGGCGGCGCAATCAGGCGCAGCGGGCTACATCGTCAAGCCCTTCACCAAGGCCACCTTGGAAGAGAAGGTGCAAAAGATCATGCAGAAACTGGCCGCCACGGCCTGAGCGACCACACCGGGAGAGGCCCATGAGCATTGACCTGCCAGACAACATGCAGATGCCGGCCGCGTCGCCGGAGATCTTCCAGCAACTGGGCCAACTGACCCGCCAGCTGCACGACACGATGAACATGTTGGGTGTGTTGCCCGACCTGAAGAACCATGTCGACAACCTGCCCGATGCGCGCAGCCGGCTGAACTACATCGCCACCAAGACGGCGGATGCGGCCGAGAAAGTGCTGAACCTGGTGGACACGGCCAAGGCCGACCAGGAGCACATCGCCACCGAAACGCGCAAGCTGGCCGCATTGATCACCGCCGACCCCGTGAAGGCCGTGGCCAGTGGCGCGGTGTTCAACTTCGTGCAGGACGTGGAGACCACCACGCACCGTGTGGATGGCCACCTGACCGACATCATGATGGCCCAGGACTTCCATGACCTGACCGGCCAAGTGGTGGCCAAGGTGGTGCGCCTGGCCAATGACCTGGAAGGCCAGCTGGTGAAGCTGCTGGTGCAGGCGGCCCCGCCTGAGCAAGCGCAGAAGGTGGAAGCCGCCCTCACCAGCCACCACGCGCCCATCGAGCCGCGCCTGGACGGCCCGGTCGTCAATCCGGAAGGGCGCACCGACGTGGTGGCCGACCAAAGCGAGGTCGACGACCTGCTCGCCAGCCTGGGCTTCTGAGCCCTGCCCTGCAGCCCCAGCCGGGGCGCGCACACGCGCAAACGCGCACACGCACATGGCCAGTCGGCATCACGCCGCACTGGCCATCGCTTCTTTCACGGCCGTCACCTGGCGGCGCGACACGGTGAGCCACTCTTGCGTGGGCAGCACCTGCACCGCCCACGATTCATTGCCCTCGGCATCGTCGGCGCGGCGCTCCAGGGCACGCATGGCCCGGCGGGCCACCAAGGCGTTGCGGTGCACGCGGATGAACAACTCGCCCACCTGCCCCTCCAGTTCGGTGAGCGACTGATCGATCACGTGGCTGTCGTGCGCCGTGCGCAGCGTGACGTACTTTTGCTCCGCCTTGAAGTACAGGATGGCCGACAGCGGGATGCGCTCCAGCCGGTCACGCCCTTGCACGATGAACACAGGCTCATCGTCAGCGATGGGCTGGGCTTCTGGGGGCACAGCGGGCGCCAGGCTGGCCCGCAAGGCCTGCACACGCTGCAGCGAGGCCTGCAGGCGCTCCAGCCGCACGGGCTTGGTGAGGTAGTCGGCGGCGGCCAGGTCAAAGGCCCGCAGCGCATGTTCGGCGTGTGCCGTGAGGAACACCACTGAGGGCGGACGCTGCAGGTCGCGCAGGCGGGCGGCCAGCACCATGCCATCGAGCCCGGGCATCTGGATGTCGAGCAAGACCAGGTCGGGGCTGCGGCCAGCCGCATCCTGCTCGCGCAGCCACATCAGCGCCGACACCGGCTCGCCGAACTCGCCCACCACGTTCAGCGGCACGCCGCTTTGCTGCAGCAGCGACTGGATGCGCAAGCGCGCCAGGGGCTCGTCGTCGATCACCACGATGTTCAGCGGGCTGTGCACCGTTCACGCTCCTTGTGAGGTCTGGGGCGCACGCGCCAAGGGCACCACCACCCGCACCATGTAGACCGCCGGCTGGCCCGTGGCCTCGGCCGCCTGCAGTCGCGCATCGAATTCGCACTCGACATCGTGCATCAGCTTGAGCCGCTGGCGCACGTTGCGCAGGGCCATGCCGTGGCCGGGCAAGGCCGTGCCCTGGGCCTGCGCCGGCACCGAGTTGCTGACCATCAGCACGGCGTGGCCGCCTTGCACCTTGGTGCGCACCACGATCCAGCCCCCATCGGGCGAGACCTCGATGCCGTGGCGCACGGCGTTCTCCACCAGCGGCTGCAGCACCAGGGCCGGCACCCGGGCGGCACCGGCGGCGGCATCGAGCTCCCAGCGCACCTGCACCCGATCGCCAAACCGCAGCTGCTCGATGCCGAGGTAGCGGCGCGCCAGGTCGATCTCGTCGTCGAGCGTGGCCACCGCGTGGGGCGCGGCCAGGGCCTGGCGAAACAGCTCGGCCAGGTCTTCGAGCACGGCCTCGGCACGCTGCGGATCGATCTGCACCAGGGCGATCGCCGTGTTGAGCGTGTTGAACAAGAAGTGCGGCCGGATGCGGGCCTGCAGCTCGGACAGCCGAGCCGCCGCATGGGCAGGCAACTCGCTGTGCGCACGCTGGCGCAGCCAGGCCAGGGCCACGGCGGCCAGGGCTGCGCCCGTGAGCATGGGCGGCACCCAGGGCCAGCCCAGCTGCCACGGCGCACCGCTGAGCCACGACTGCAGCGCCTGATCTTGCGCGGCGCTGGCCAGGCCACACACTGCGCCCCCACCCACCGCGATGGCCGCCTGCATGCCGTCGCTGCGGCGCCCGAGCCAACCCTTGGCGGCACACGCCAGCACCAGCCACAACATGCTGGCCGGCAAGGTGCTCAAGGTGGACTGGGCCCAGCCCTGCCAGGCCTGCGACCAGCTGGCGGCGCTGTGGGCCAAGCCCAGGGCCACCACCGCTTGCACGCCCAGCACCACCCGCAGCACCACGCCCACATGGCACACATCGAAGGGTGACGGCGGGGGCTGACGCCCAGCCGGCAGCCCGCCGCTCGCCGAAGCCGGGGCGAACTGCGTGGACTGCGCCCAGGCCGGTTGTGAGCCGGTAGTGGCAGGAGTGGCGGCAGGATCTTTAGAATCCATGGTTTGCGCATTTTGCTTGAAGCGCCCACCGGCGCAGCCCCACACCGGATCCCCTGCCATGAGCACCAACCAACTCGACAAGAAGTCCCAGGCCTGGTCGGCCCTGTTTTCCGAGCCCATGAGCGAGCTGGTCAAGCGCTACACGGCCTCCGTGTTCTTCGACAAGCGCCTGTGGAAGGCCGACATCCAGGGCTCGCTGGCCCACGCCGACATGCTGCAGGCCCAAGGCCTGATCAGCGCCGATGACCTGGCCGCCATCCAAAAGGGCATGGCCCAGATCACCGCCGAAATCGAGGGCGGCAGCTTCGAGTGGAAGCTCGACTTGGAAGACGTGCACCTCAACATCGAGGCGCGCCTGACTCAGCTGGTGGGCGATGCCGGCAAGCGCCTGCACACGGGCCGCAGCCGCAACGACCAGGTGGCCACCGACGTGCGCCTGTGGCTGCGCGGCGAGATCGACGAGATCGGCGTGCTGCTCACCGCGCTGCAAAAAGCCCTGGTGGACGTGGCTGAGCACAATGCCGACACCATCCTGCCCGGCTTCACCCACCTGCAGGTGGCCCAGCCCGTGGCCTTTGGCCACCACCTGCTGGCCTACGTGGAGATGTTCGCCCGCGACGCCGAGCGCATGAGCGACCTGCGCCGCCGCGTGAACCGCCTGCCGCTGGGCTCGGCCGCGCTGGCCGGCACCAGCTAC
>Ga0228700_1001918_pt1 | contig 12025 bp, 8 predicted proteins | sample McNCre317_Aug_MG_FD_178019 | JGI IMG/M metagenome (GOLD analysis project Ga0228700, IMG submission 178019) | Freshwater microbial communities from McNutts Creek, Athens, Georgia, United States - 3-17_Aug_MG | ecosystem: Environmental > Aquatic > Freshwater > Creek | place: USA: Georgia...
GTCAGGCCGGCCATGCCCGCCAGGTCGCAGCCGGCTTCGGTGTGGCCGGCGCGCATGAGCACGCCACCATCTTGCGCCTGCAGCGGGAAGATGTGGCCGGGCTGCACCAGGTCGGTCGGCTTGGCGTCGCGGGCGACGGCGGCCTCGACGGTGCGCGAGCGGTCGGCCGCGGAGATGCCGGTCGTCACCCCCGTGGCGGCCTCGATCGACACGGTGAAGGCCGTGCCGTGCTTGGTGCCGTTGCGGGTGGCCATGGGCGGCAGCTGCAGGCGCTCGCAGCGGTCGCGCGTCAGCGTCAGGCAGATCAGGCCACGGCCGAACTTGGCCATGAAGTTGATGGCTTCGGGCGTGACGTGGTCAGACGCCAGCACCAGGTCGCCTTCGTTTTCGCGGTCTTCTTCGTCGACCAGGATGACCATGCGGCCTGCGGCCAGCTCGGCGATCAGCTCGGGGATGGGAGAGATAGGCATCCCGCCATTGTAGGCGCCCGCCCTAGGGTTTGGCCCGTGTACGGTCAAGCAGACGCTCAGGGTGGCGGGCCAGAATCCGCAGATCCGGGCCAATCTGGCGCACATCGTGAAATGCGAACGCGGGCGCCTGCGCCAGTTCGGGCAACTCGGGCAGGGCCGCGAGCGGCCGGCCGGGGCCGATCAGCTTGGGCGCCACGTAAAACAGCCACTCGTCGACCAGGTCGGCGGCGATGAAGGCGGCGTTGAGCCGGGCACCCGCTTCGAGGTGCAGCTCGTTGCAGCCCAACTGGGCCAGCTTGGCCATCGCCGCGCGCAAGTCCACCTGGGTACCGCTGGCCGGCAAGGCGTGCAGGTGCAGGCGAGCCGCACCACCGGGGGCTGCACCATCGGGGTCAGCCGCCTGGGCGCGCTGCAGCAAGGCGGCATGGCGCTGGCGGGCGGCTTGGGCGTCGGCGGGCGGCAGCAAGCTCAGGCCTGCGTCGTCCAGGCCCAGCAGGTGCACGTCGGCGCCGGCTTGCAGCATCTGGGCGCCCAGCGGCAGGCGCCACTGGCTGTCGAGCACCGCGCGCCAGGGCTGGCGGGGGGTGTCGAGGGCGCGCACGTTCATCTGCGGGTCGTCGTCGAGCACCGTGCCGATGCCGGTGAGCACCCCCGAGGCCCGGGCGCGCCAATGCTGGCCATCGGCACGCGCCTCAGGGCCGGTGATCCACTGGCTGCGCCCATCGGGCAGCGCCGTGCGGCCGTCCAGCGAGCCCGCCACCTTCAGGCGCACCCAGGGCCTGGCTTGTGTCATGCGGGACAAAAAGCCCGCCTTGATCTCGCGGGCCGCTATGGCTTGGGGGTGGGTGATGGCCAACTCGTCCACCACGATGCCGGCCGCGCGCAAGCGGGCCGTGCCCTGCCCCGCCACCAGCGGGTTCGGGTCGTGCAGGGCCACCACCACGCGGGCGAGCTGCTCGCGGACCAGCGCATCGGCGCATGGCGGGGTGCGGCCGTGGTGAGCACAAGGCTCAAGCGTGACGTAGGCCGTGGCGCCTTGCAGGCTGTGGCCCCGCTGGCGCGCATCGGCCATGGCCATCACCTCGGCGTGTGGGCCGCCCACCTGCTGCGTGTGCCCCGCGCCGATCAGCTGGCCGTCGCGCACGATCACACAGCCCACGGGCGGGTTGGGCGCCGACCACAGCAGCGCGGTGCGCGCTTGGGCCAGGGCCTGGGCCATCCAGTGGTCGTCAACTTCAGACGGGGCGATTGGAGGCGTGGCAGCGGATTGGGCGTGAGCGTTGGGGGCCATGAGGCGAGCATAAGGCCTGGGCACACGCGGATGTGCCGATGGCTGGGGGCTCACCAACCGCCGTTCAGATCCAGGTCGAACTCGATGGTCCAGCTGGAAGCGACCGGGTCGCCATTGCGCTCGGCAGGACGCATGGTGGACAGGTCCAAGGTCTTGAGCAGGTCATCAAGCCAGGGCACCAATGGCTGCGCGTTGAGCACCTGGAAGGCATCGATGTGCCCTTGGTTGGACACCCACAATCTCAAGGTGACCGTGATGCGGTCAGGGCGGCCCTTGCCCTTGGGGATGGCCGCCTCATTGATGCGCCAGTTGCCCAGCAACTCCGGGGTCTTGTCGAGCTCATCCACAGGGATGTACGACTCGGGCACCATGGCCAAGATGGCCGATTCGCGCTCAGGCGTCAGGCCCTCGACGTGCGAAGTGTGGCCGCTGTAGGGCACGGCCTGAACCGGCGGGTTGGGCTGGCGGTTGGCCATGTCCACACGCTGGCCGACCGCTGGCGGATCCATGGCCAATGGCGTGAGTGGAGGCACAGCGGGCGGGGCTTGAACTGCCGCATCGGCTCTCGCCGGCTCCGGCGTGGCCATGGGCACCTCTTGCGGCGCCTCAGCACTCGGTTGGGAGGGCTGCGGCTGAAGCGGCGAACCTGCCAACCGCATCAGCACCTTCACCGGGCTGTGATGAGCTTGTCCAGCCTGCAGGCCTCGGTGTGCGGGGTGCAGCACCTGCCACACGAGCACGTGGGCCACCACGGCCAGGCCACAGGCCCAACGCAGGGTGCGGTCGCCCCACCAGCCCCCTACCGCCTCAGGACGGTGGGCCAGTTTCGCGGGCCCGATGACTGCTGTCGGACCGTCAGCGCCAACAAGCTGCCACGGCATCATTCGACGAACTGTACTTGCCCGACGCAAACTGCGCAGCGGTCTTTTCCCCTAGGTTGTTGACCGAGGGGTCGCCACAGGCATCGTTGGCCATGCTGGTGGCGCGCGTGGCGGTGAGCACGTAAGACTGTCCGTCCGTGGCCACCGTGATGCTGAGGTTGTACTTGGGGCTGCCCGAGCTTTGCGGGCTGGTCGTCAAGCCCGAAGGCAATTGAGGCGCAGCGGTGGGATAGGTGTAGCGCTCGCTGTAGAAACGCTCCAGCCACTGCTGCGCGGCAGCGAGGTTGGTCTGCAACTCGCGCCGATGCCCACGGGCCACGTACTCGACATAGCTCGGGTATGCCACCGCCGACAGGATGGCGACCACCGCCACCACGATCATCAACTCGACCAGGGTGAACCCTCGTCCAACGTGCGTTCGCTGCTTCATCATCACTGCGTCCTCAGGCCAGGAATCTCGCGCCATTGCAAGCGCAGTTGGCCTGCATCGATGCACCCGTCCTTGTCCGTGACTTTTGCACCGATGAGCTTGCCCTTTCTTTGGCCCGAGGCACACCGCGACGTCCCAATGGTGTCCGAAGCCCCCACGGTGGTGATCTGCTGCTCGGCCACATCCAAGCCATAGATGGCCGCCCCGTTGGCGGTCGCGTCCGTCGAGAAGCCCAAGAACGCCCGGGGTGTGATGCCCGTGCGCAGGTCAAACGCATAGAAACGACCGCGCGAACTGGTGGAGCAAGTGCGCTCGCGATCGCTGCTGTCGACCGGCCTCACCGCGGTGAACGTGATGAAGTCTTGGAAGGCGGACGGCGTGGAGATCAACTGTTCTCCCACCGACGGGAAGTCGATGTACCAGCCATCCTGCGTCTGCGCGTTGAACGCATCCGGCGTGGCACTGGGGGGCAGCGGCACCTCGTTGCCATTGCTGTCGGTGCGCACGCGGTAGGCGTTGCCCGACGCATCCACCGCCAGCTTGACCCGCAAGAACCGGGCAGGCAGCGCATTGCCCGTGGTGTTGATGCTGGGCAGCGTGGGCTGCGTGGAGGTGCTCACGCCCGTGGGCCACGTGAAGATCTGGTCTTCCGCGTAACGGCCGCGGTCCCACACCGTGATGAATCGGTTGGTCTTGGTGGCGTTCGGGTAGTCGGACGACAAAATGGCCTTGCCCGTGCCAAAGCCCACCAGCACCCCACCAAAATTGGGCCGCACCAGCGTGGGGTTGGTGGTGATGGTCAGCGCATGGTTGCAAGGCGGATTGGCCACGGCACCCGTGCTGACATCACGGTCGCAACCCACGGCCTGGAAGAACGGCACGTCGTTGCCATTGCGCTTGAACGCACTGCCCCAGTTCTGCGGGTTGCTGCTGCGGATGTCGAACTTCCAGACCTGGCCCAGCAAGTCGGTCGCGTACACGACATCGGCCGTGCCGTTGTTGTCCAAGTCCACCCAGTTCACACCCATCAGGCCATTGCCCGTGTTGGTGCCCGCAGCCAGCTTCTCAAAATTGCCACCTCCGGCTGAGCCCCAGCCGGTGCTGCCCGGCCCCTCCACATACAGGATGTAGAGGTAGGCGCGGCCATTGGTCGAGCCATATCCATTGGGCACGAGCACCGCGAAGCGGTTGTTGTTGAGTCGAACCACTTGCTGCGCCTGCCCGCTGCCCACGTGCCGCATCGGAGCGGACACGGTGTAGCCCAGATCGCCTGCACCCGCGCCATCGTCCCCATCGGTGAAGATCCACTTGAAGAGCGAGGTGGCGTTGCCTTCGCTCAAGCGACCGCTGCCCGTGCCCGTCGTCGCCGTGGTCGTCCCTGGGTTGGTGACGTCCAATGCAAAGACCGCCTTGCCACCCCGCCCCAGGCTACCAAAGAGGTATGTGGCCCACGACTTGGTGTTGGCGGCCCCTCGGCCCACCAGGACATCGGCGGTGTAGACGCCGCCGTCCACCAAGGGCGCTTTGGCCGGCGCATTCAACGACGCCTGTGCCGCCAGGCGGCTCACCACAGGGCTGGGCACATACGAGAGCATCGGGGTGCCCGTGGTCGCTTCAAGACCATGGACCATGCCGTCATGGCTGCCCACCCACAGGACCTTGTTTTGTCCACGGCGGTTCTCCACGAAGGTGCGGTAGGACGGCGAGCCCTGCGCCAGCGAAGCATCGGTGAAACGCGCGGCGGCATTGGGATTCTGCAGCCAGGGCGAAGAGGTCACGAGCGGCCCCATGACCTCATCGGTGCCACGGTCGCGGAACTTCCTGCCGACGCCTTCTTGCGCATCGGAGCCCCGCACGAAAGCAATCAGGTCAGCCGCATCGCTGGCCTGCACCGAGGCCTCGGCGATGCCCGTCAGTTGCGCAAAGTAGGCCTTGGACAGTCCGTTGACGGCTGCCGTGGAGCCCGAAGCGGCCACGCGTTCCACAGCAATCAGCGGCGCGCCCACCTGTTGGTTGCTGGCGTCCAAGTCATTGGTGATGACCTGGCGAGCTCGGCTGCCGGTCAAGCCATTGCGACCACTGCTGGCCGCCATGGTGAGGGACGCTTCCCAAGAGGCCGTGGTCGAGAACGAGCCCGATGCGAGCAGCGGGTAGCCGCGCAAATTGCCGGACCAGGCGGTGTCCGAGGACTCAAACGTGGCGACGTACTTGTACTCACCAGTGCTGAGCTGCGACGTCGAGGTGGCCACGGCCGAATTGTTGCCATTGGTCACGCGGGTCAGCAGGTCATCGAGCCGCTTCTCCAGCAAGTCAGGTCGGCGGGCCAGGAAGTAGCCGTCCGGCTCGCCATCGGTGGTGCATGACGTGCGTCCCACGCAAGCGGCATTGGGATCGTTCTTCTCGCTGTCCCAGTTCGTGGCCGCCGTGGTGCTGGGGGCATCCGGCTGGGCTGCCGTGGCCTTGCGCTTGCTCGTCCAGTCCGCGGCACTGCTCACGGTCAACGCCTCATCCTTGGTCTCAAAGGACCCGTACTTGGCCATGTACCACAGCGGGTCACGCAGCACACTGTCGTTGCGGCGCGTGCCCACACTGGCCTTGAACTGCAGTTGCGTCGTGGACGTCAGGCTGTTCGTGGCCGTGAGGAAATTGAGGTAGCCCGCGGTCACCTGCAAGGGCCACAGTTGCTCGCCATCGGGTCCATTGCGGAACGTGCACTTGTAGGTCTTTTCATCCGCGCCATAGCCATCGCACAGGGTGCCCGTGATCGTGCCGTTGGCCGAATGGGTCAAGAAGCGACCATCCACGTTGAAGCCCGTGCCCGGGGTCGCGTCGGTACCGATGATGCTGAACCCATGCGTACCGGTCGCACCTGCATTGACGTTCAGGATGTCGGTGTAGATGTTGACGGTCCAGGTGGTGTCGGTTGCGGCCGCTCGGACCAACTCCCAACGCAGGAACCCCACGATGTCCATGTCGTAGTCACCGCCGAACTGGGTGTCGTTCCAGGTGACCACGTAGCTGCCCGAGCCACCGAACAGCAACCCCGATGCCCCGGCACTGCGGGTGGCAAAAGGCGCCTCCGTGCCGATCGCACGGAACGTCAGCATGGCGCCAACGTTGGTGCCGGCCCCGCCGTGGCGCCACGTGCTCTCTGGCGTGATGATCACGTTGTTGGGCGCGAAGGTCACACCCCGGGTGGGCGTGCTCGTGTTCGTGGGCAAAGGCACTTCCACGCGGGCCACCCCGCCGGCCAAGGATGCCGCGTAGGTCTTCACCCGCAAGGCGCCAGCGGGCAACTCCCGCTTGTCCACGCCGTCTCCGGTTTGCGCGGTCAGGCTGTCCCGCAAGTTGGTGGTGTTGGCGAAGAACGCCGCACCAGCGCCCAGGTATGAGCCCTTGATGCCTGGCACATCGGGGCACAAGCCGGACACGGCAGACAGCCCCTTGCCATAGCCTGAGACTGTGCTGGCACCGCCTCCCACCGTTTTGACGCTGCAATCTGCCCCGAAGTCGCCCGTGACGGAGCCGACCGAGCGCAAGGTGCCATTGATGCCCTCGATGCCCCCCAGGCGATCCGTCCACAACTCGATCCGGCTCGCGGACGTGGCCGTCGGGCACGCCTGCCCGCCACACAAGGCCGTGTTGCTGGCGGCAGCGCTCACCATGCTGTCAAAGCTCGCGTAGTTGTCGCCGTTGCTGTTGTAGGTGTCAAACGTGGCGCTGCCACTGGAGATGACCAGCAGGTTCTGCTTGCGACAGACCCCATGGCCAAACAAGTTGTACCGCCCCGATTTGGTGGACGAGTTGCTGGCGACGGTGTCGAGCAGCGGATCGACCGGCGTGGGGAACGGCATGCCCAGGGTCGCATCGAGGTCGCCCGCGGCGCCCACGGTTGAGCTCTGGTAGCCCCCCAGGTAAGTCAAGGCCTGCACCACCATCTCGGAAATCGGGTTGCCCCACGATGGGTACTGCGCAGCCCCAAGGTTTTCAGGCAGCACGTACCGTGTGCCTCGCGCCTCGTAGTTGCCCGCATCCACCAGCCGGATGCGGTCCATCGCGGCGATGATGCCCGTCACGCAAGACGCGGACGGGTTGCTGGCCGTGTAGCAGAAGGTGCCGTTGTTCAGGTTGAGCTCGTCATTGATCATGCCCACGTTCTTGCGCAGGGCACCCGCATTCATGGGCGCCGCATAGCGCCCAGTGATGAGGCCAAACTCAGCTTTGGCGGCTGTCGTGTTGTCGGTGCTCGCACCAAACTTTTGCAATAAACCAATCGGCTTGTAGACCACGCTGTTGCTGCCATAACTGGCACAACGCTCATTCCCATGCAGCGCGGTGTTCTGCGAACAGGCCTGCACCCGGATGGCCAGCTCAGACGGCACCGAGCCGATCGACACGTTGGCCGGCACCGCAGCCATCAGGCCGTGGGACGCGAGCAGCGCACTGCCATCGCCCTCGGTGCCGTACTGGCTGAAAAAGGCCTGGGCCTTCTGGCCGAACTTCTTGTCACCCGACTCCGAACTCCAGCGGCACACGTCACCACCGATCGTGCCCCACAGGCTGTAGTTGCCCATGGCCAGGCGCATCAAGGGGTAGGAACCGTCGCCAGGGTTGGCCTGCCCGGAGGTCGAACCTCGGCTGCAGATCGTCAAGCCACGGCTGCTCAGGTCGGCATCGCTGAAGGGGGTGTAGTAACCGATGTCACTGCCCGAGTAGTACTTGACGAAGGAGTGCGCATCGAACGACATCTGCGCCATTTGCAGGGTCGTGTCATTGGCATCGTCCTCGACGCGGTAGCCGCCGTACAGCAGCTTGCGCACCACGTCGATCCGGGTCATGGTGGCCCAGTTCAGGAAGTTGCCACTCCAGTAGGAGGTCGTGCGGCTGCCAGTGCCATCGGTCACCGTGTTGCAGCGCATGCTGCTGTCGGCCATGCCCTGGGGCTCGAACCGCGCCAGCTTGTTGCTGGAGCGACCCGTCACATAGGCGTAGCACTTGGTCGGATCGAAGTAGCCGTAATAGCTGAAGGTCGGCTTGAACGTGAAGTCCAGCACCCCGTCGCCATCGACGTCTTCAAAGTCGGTGTAGATCGGCGCGAACAGCGTGTGGTCTTTGGAGGCCACCAGCATCATCATGGGGCCACCGGATCCCGCACCCACGTTCGGAGGCAGGCTGGACAGGTTGCCGGAGACGAACGCACGCAACACCGCATTGGCGCGGATCTGCGCGGGCGTCGGCGTGGATTGCGGCCAGACTGCAGCAGGCCCGGACAGGGCCACGCAGACGGCCAAGGACTTGATCAGCCCAGGGCGCTGCGACACCGAGGCCATGTCCCTGGAGCGCGCGCCTTGCACGCCACGACAGCTCGTACTCATTGGAACCCTTGCAATTGAATGTAGCTCTGCATCACCACCTCGGTACCCGTTCGGTAGCCAAAGCCGCGTGCTGTGATGCGGAAGTAATGCCCCTCGCCACGCGTGAAGTACTCGATCAGGTACTCAGGCTGGCGGGCCACGCCTGCAATCTGGTTCGCGCCGGTGTACATGCCCAGCGGCACACCCCCCGTGAAAGAGGTACACGTCGACGACGTGGCGGCAGTCGCCTGCCACTTGCCACGGCGGCTGGCAGGCCACCAGGCCTCGGCCACCACGGTCTTGGTCGCATCGGCCGCGTCGTCGTAATTGGCCTGGTTGATGCGATCACTCTCGGTGAGGGCCGAGCACTGACCAGCGGTGCAGCTGTTGTCAAAGTAGGCCACCGCGTCGAGCGTGGGGCGCATGGCATTGCGTGCGCACGCGGCGCCCGATTGCATCGCACCCGAGGTGAGCATGAGGTCGCGCTCACCATCGCGCAAGGCGGCCTCCGCCGCCTGACGGGCCACTTGCACATCCAGCTGACTGCGCGCCAAGCGCTCGCCCATCAAAGCCGAGCGGGCGCTGTACAAGCCACCCAGCCCCAGCACGGTCATGAACAACATCACCACGATCAGGGCCACGCCACGCTGCGACACTGACGACTTCATCTTGTGCATCACAGGTTCCCAGAAACAGTTGTGCCCAGGCGGTTCTTCAGCGCAAAGGTGCGCGTATAGGTTTCTCGCACCCCCGCATTGCCAGAGAGGCTCAAGGCATTGCCCAAGCAGTCCTTGGGCACCAACCCCGAGGCGCGCGTCACGGCCGCAGACAGGTTGCGCACCATCACACACACCTGAGCAGACCTCACCTGAGCCCAATCGTTCGCACCCATGGCCGAGGCCGCGACGTAACTCACGTTGCCCGTGGTCGCATCCAGCACCCCGTAGCGGATGACCATCTGCTCGACGCCCGGCAGCAAGCCGACCATCACCAGGCCATTGGTTCCCGCGCTGTCAGGGTTGCCATTGCCCCGGCAAGCCAGCTCGTAGGTGGTGACCGACTGCCCTGCGTCATTGAGCACCGTCACCTTGTGCAAGAAGTACTGGTTGATCCCCAGCAGCGGCAGGGCCGGCGGCAAGCCACGCGGGACGTTGCGCACCACGGCGGAGGTCGTATAGCCCGTGTTGGCCTGCACCCGGGCCGCGTTGATGGTGGCGTTGTCAAGATCGCGGCGACCGCAGTCCGTGCGCCATCCCACATCCGAAGACAGAGCATCTGACGTGAAATAGGCCACCATGATGGCGTCAGAGTCAGAGCGACCGATGGCGTCGGCATCACTGTCGTCCACGGCATCACAGCCGCTCAGGTCGCTTTTGAGCATTTGCCCCGAACAGCCAAACAGGCCGGACGACAGCGTGGTGGGCACCGCCCTGCCTGCGGCCGCGTACGTGTTTTGCAGCCCTGCCGAGAAGTCAGGCAAACCACCCTGGAGCGAGGCGCCCGTGGAGGTACCGGCTTCCTCGCTCAAGCGCGGATAGAAACCGAGGTTGGTGATTTGGCGACCCACGATCTCCAGGGCCTGCATGCCCGTCTCGCGCATTTGGCTGCGCTCATCGGTGGTGCGCTGCGACACCCGCGTGTTGAGGAACAACATGGACACCGCCGCCACCAGGGCCAGCGCAATGGCCATGGCCACCATCATCTCGACCAGGGTCAGGCCCCGGACATGGCCCCGGCGCGCCGGCTTCAATCGCATCGCACTCATGGCATCACCGTGAAATTGGCGCAGCGCACGCCGGTCACACCGGCAGCGCCCAACGACGTGGGGCAGCACGACTGGCGATCGAGGCCGGTCATGCCGGCCGCGCAAGCCGCGGATGCGGTGCGGAAATCCTTGTCGGACCAGGCAAAGGTCACCTCAATGCCCGACACCGACTTGCCAGACACCACGGCCACACCGCGCGGCAGGGTCGACCGAACGGCCTGACGCCAGACTGCCATGTCATAGGCCGCCAACTCGGGCGCGGTGCAGCTCGCGGTCGAACAGTTCTTGCTGGCCCCGCTCACCGATGCCGCCGAGAGGTTGCTCCAGGTGTAAGCGGCATTGGCAGGCAGGGTGCCTGCGGCATCCGCCAGCAGGTAGGGCGAATTGGCGACCTCACCCGGGGCCTGCGTCACGTTGGCCCGCACACGTTCAATGTAGTCCGACAGCAGCGTGGTCAGCGCAGCGCGTTCAGCCGTACCCAGTTGGTGGCGCAAGGTGTTGGCTTGCAGCGAAGCAATGCCCAGCAGCCCCAAAGCCACCACCAGCATGGCGACCAGCACCTCCATCAAGGTCAGGCCCATCTGGCCTGAGCGATGTCGTTGTCGTGGCATCGTCATTGGCCGCTTCCAGAAGACGTTGAGCCACCCGTTGAGCCACCCGTGCCCGAGTTGCCGGCAGCCGTGGCGGTGGCATTGGGGTCAATGGACTGCGCCAGGACGCGGCCTTGGGCGCTGATGCTCAAAGCGCGACCATAAGGCCCGAGTTGGTTCTGGCTGTCATAGAGGCACAGCGTCTCGTTTTGCCCCATCAGATCGCCCTGGCTGTTGAAGGTGAACAGCCGCCGCGACTGGCTCGACGAGCTGTCACAGGTGCTGCTGCCGGGGTCGGTGGTCAGCAAGTAGCGCGGGTTGCCCGCTTGGCGCACCTGCAACACCTCGGCGCCCGTCGGCGGGTTGGCACCCGTGGCGCTGAGCGCTGCGCACTCGCGGTTTTCGTAGACGATCCAGCCTCGGTGCCACTGCCCCGCCAGCGACGTCCCGGTTTGGCAGCTGTTGCCGGTGGTGCCGGCATTGAGCTGGCACACACTCACACAGGTGTTGCGGCTCAGGGCCTCTGCCCGGGCCCGGTTGATCGCGGCCATGAAATCGTTCTGCAGGGTCTGCACGCCCGCGCGGGCCACATAGTTCTGCAGGGCGGGTGCCGCCATCATGCCCAGGACGACCATCACGGCGATGGTCACCATCAGCTCAATGAGCGTGAACCCCTTCACGGACGGGTGGTACTTTTTCATGGAACCCGACTGTACGGATGCCACCCGATCCGACAACACCGCTGATCGGTGGCCACCCGCCGTTCATCGCCACCTGGCGAAATCAGGCCACAAAGCGCGGGAAAGCCCCCACGATCACGGGGGAGGTTTTTTCCCAGTTTCCTTGATTGCCGCCACGAACTCACTGACGTCATCGAAGCTGCGGTAGACCGACGCGAAGCGCACGTAGGCCACCTTGTCGAGCCGGCGCAATTCCATCATCACCCACTCGCCCAGGCGGGTCGAGTCGATCTCCTTCTCGCCACTTTGGCGCAGGCGCGACTCGATGGCGTCCATCGCTGCCTCCATGGTCTCGGCACTCACCGGGCGCTTGCGCAGTGCCAGCATCATCGAGCCCTTGAGCTTGGCGCGCTCGTAGTCGGTGCGGCGCCCATCGCGCTTGACGATGGCAGGCAGCTCGATTTCGGCGCGCTCATAGGTGGTGAAGCGCTTGTCGCACGAGTGGCACTTGCGGCGGCGGCGGGTCGAGTCACCTTCGTCCGAGTCGCGCGTTTCCACGACCTG
>Ga0228700_1001919_pt1 | contig 12011 bp, 11 predicted proteins | sample McNCre317_Aug_MG_FD_178019 | JGI IMG/M metagenome (GOLD analysis project Ga0228700, IMG submission 178019) | Freshwater microbial communities from McNutts Creek, Athens, Georgia, United States - 3-17_Aug_MG | ecosystem: Environmental > Aquatic > Freshwater > Creek | place: USA: Georgia...
CATTTGGTAGCTGATGTCACGTAGCTTGGGCATACCCGTTAGATCTACAAAGCACTCGTCGATGCTGTAAACCTCAGTCATTGGCGAGTAGTCACTGAGTATGTTCATCACTCGGTTAGATAAGTCGGCATACAACGCATAGTTGCTGCTTAGTGCCAGTACACCGTGTGCCTCAGCAAGTTCCTTGCACTCAAACCAAGGTTGTCCCATCTTGATTCCAATAGCCTTAGCCTCATTGCTGCGTGACACTACACAGCCGTCGTTGTTAGACAGAACTACGACGGGGGTGGTTTTTAAATCTGGTCTGAATAGCCGCTCACAACTTACGTAGAAGTTGTTGCAGTCCACAAGGGCAATATGCCGTTTCATGACTCAATCTCTTGCACTTTCAGAGTCTTGAGCATGATGGGCTTGACCAAAATTTTGTAGCTATCAAGGTCAAAGTCATGCGCTTTGAACTCTGTGAATGGGTTGACCTTTTCTGATTTAGAGCAATGCGTTCCCAAGTAGCACCAGTTGTTGACGCGATGGTGTTGTACCCATCCGTCAGACTCTTCAATCACATCCACTGGACCGTTGAATGGCCACACCTCCACTTGTGTGTCGACCAGAGCAGAGAAAAGTCTTTGGTCATGCTCTTGACGATCTTCTGCTCCTACACAGGCACCCAGACAAGTTTTGATTTGCAGGCCAAAACAACCGCGCTTAGAGGTTTTTTCCAAACCCAGAACGGCTAAACACAGCCTGTGCTGATTGGCTAACTCACGCAGTTTGCTCTGGGCTGCATGAGCCGATGAATACAGGCCATAGAGCCCTTGGGTGGCGCCTAAGTTAACGGTCTTGCTGTCGACCACAGTTGGTACCACGCCGTCTACATCTTGTTTGAGCTGAATAGAGCACAGAGTTCGTATACGACGCAGTCGCTGATTGAAGAGCGGGCTTTGCTCTTTGATCATGCGAGACTCCAAAAGTAAAGCGCCGATCTCACCAGCGGTTTCGATGAAGTCGATTCGCCGTGTCTGGGCAATCATGTTTGCCTCATCTGGCGTTCTCAGATGACTCATCACACGGTTGCGTATGTTCACGCTTTTGCCGATGTAAAGCGGCAACTTGCCTTCGCCTCTGAAGATGTAAATACCACTTGAACGCGGCAATGCCGCAAGACTGGTTAGATCAATCTTGTGATTTGCGAGAGACGGATCGGGCTGACTCATATGAGCTTGTGTAAATTGAAAGTCACCACGCCCCACACCGTGAAGTCATCGGCCTCCTTGATCACGATGGCAGGGTAAAGGGGGTTTTCAGCGACGAGCTTCACAACGCCCCCACGCTTGTACAAGCGCTTGACTGTGAACTCGTTGTTGAGCACCGCCAGCACGATGTGGTTGTGCTTGGGCTCAATGCTGCGGTCAATCAACAGTCGATCGCCTTCATAGATGCCAATCCCCGTCATGCTGTCACCCGCTACGCGGAACACATGGGTGGCGTCCCCATTGCGGATCAGGTGTTTGTTCAAATCAATGCGTTTTTGGGCGTGGTCAGCGGCAGGGCTTGGAAATCCCGCCGGCACTGACCAAGCACAGATGTCAAGCCACATTTGACTGGGACTTATCTGAATTGGCTGATTTGATGAAATGAAAAAAACTGACATAGTCATAACTATACTGTACAAAATAACAGTATTTTGATTTAGGTATTTTTCATGGCATCAGCGCCAATCAGGATGCAAGATAAGCGTTATTACCGTGGTGAGGCTTATATGACTGCTTATGTGATATTCGACGTTGAAATCCGAGATCCCCTTCGGTATCAGGACTTCATGAATCAAGTGAAGCCTGCGTTGGCGAACGCAGGGGCTAGGTATCTGACACGTGGTGGCGAACATCGCGTCTACGAAGGAAACTGGCAGCCAAGACGAATCGTCATCTTGGAGTTTCCGTCCATAGAGACTTGGGAAAATTTTTACCAAGGCCCCATTTATCAAGGTCTAAAAGTAATACGCGATGAGTGCAGCTCTGCCCGTTTGGTTGCAGTTGAAGCAGCCTAATAAATTAGCAAATGTCAGCAACAAACCTTGGCGAAAATTGACGACTGCTTCGCAGCGGTGGCGCGGGAGAATATAGGCATGACGCCCCAAAACATCCGGTCCGAAGCTGACGTATTTTCCGACCTAGCGCGGTTGTGCCGCAGCCCAGGATACGTCCACGCCTTCGCGCACCTGTGCTGGCGCGACAACCTAATTCGCTACGCCGGTCAGATGAAGCCAGAGGACATGCAAAAGCTGTTCGCGCCAGATCGCTTGATCCGTACCGAGCTGTCGACACTGATGGGCCAGATGGTGCAGGCGCCGTGGCAGGGACCACACCCCGGTGCCGACGCGGTACGCGCGCTGATCGCCCAAACCGACACGCTGATGCACCAACTGCACTACAGCATGCCGGGCAGCCTGGCTCAGTGGGCGATCGGTAAGGACGGGCTACCGGACATGATGGACGCCTACAGGCACGGCGTGGCGTTGCGTGAGCCGATTTTCTACGGCGGTGAATCAGCGTACGTTTTCCAGTACCGCGACCTCAGCGTGCCAAAGTACATCGCCGACAATGCCTGGCTGCTGGCCAACAAGGACTTCGAGATCGCGGACGCCCATGCAGTGGTTCAAGCGATCGCACGGCTACAAGACGAGAAAGCCACACATTTGTGGAATGCGTCCGGCTCCCCTGCCGACTGGCTGGGCGTCGACCTACTGGCGTCCTTTACCTTCAGCGAAGCCGAGATCGCCCAACGCAGCACAGTGCCGCTGGCGCGCGTGCAGGCCGTGCTGGCATCTTTCACCCTTGCCCATGACAACGCGGCCTTCACGTCTCTAGCGGGTTTGAATGCCATCTACGCCCAGCCGCTGCTGGCCGCCGGCAACGCGTCGGTCTTGCAGTTCCTGCCATATGCCTTGGCCGAGGCGCTATATGAATCGCCCTACTACTGGATGATGGACGATAAGCCGTACCGTGCCACCGCGGCGATGCATCGGGGAGGGTTCACCGAGGCATTCGCCGTCCAGCGCTTGCGCAAGGTCTTCGGGGACGCCCGGGTGCATCACAGTGTGCGTCTGGTCAAGAAAAAAGGAGAGCTGGCCGGCGAGATCGACGCCCTTGTGGTCTACGGCAACCGGCTGATCGTGGTGCAGGTCAAGTCCAAGCGTCTCACGCAGGAGGCACGCAAGGGGAATGACCAGATGCTGCAGGACGACTTTGCCAAGGCGATCCAAGAAGCATATGACCAGGGCCAGTCATGCGCAGAGCTAATCCTTGATGGTCAATGTGTTCTCACGTTGTCGGATGGCCAGGCGCTAGCCCTACCGGCACCACCCAAAGAGATATTCCTGTTCACAGTGGTGGCCGACCACTACCCCGCCCTCTCATTCCAGGCCGGCCAGTTCCTCAAGACGCGAGATCATCCCAACGTGCGCCCGCCGTTCGTGATGGACGTGTTCCTGCTCGACGCGATGACCGAAATGCTTGAATCGCCGCTGCGGTTTCTGACCTATGTCGCTCTGCGCGCCCGACACGCCGACCGTCTGGTCATCAACCACGAACTCACAGCCCTCGGCTACCACCTGAGGATGAACCTGTGGCTGGAAGAAGGTGTGTCCATGGCCATGCTGCAGGACGACCTGGCAGCGGATCTAGATTTGTCCATGTCCGTGCGCCGCGATGGGGTCACCGGCCCATGGAGTCCGCCGGGGATACTGACTAAGTTCGCCGGCACCCAGTTCGGTAACCTACTTGAGCAGTTGGAAGGCAAGTCCGACGAAGGCTTGGTAGACATGGGGATGTTGTTGATGACGATCGGGGAAGACACCTGCCGCATCATCGACGAGCGGCTGGGAATCATTACCCAGATGTCGCGAAGAGATGGCCGACGGCACGACTTCACGATCGGGGTCGGTTCTGCCAAGGAGGGAGTCACCTTCCATTGCAATCCGACTCCGTGTGACGAGGCCCGCGAGGTGATGGCGGCCTACTGCTACGGACGCAAATACGTCCAAAAGGCGGATCGGTGGTTTGGCCTATCCATAGCCCCTGCGGGCCAGCTTCAGTTCGGGTTGGCACTGGATTTCCCCTGGGAGCATTCACCGGACATGGAGGCGCGCACGGCGTCGATGCGGCGCAATTCCAATGTCTCGCTCGGCCCACCCCTTGTGCGGACCGTACGCACGGAACCGAAGATCGGTCGCAATGATCTCTGCACGTGCGGCAGCGGGAAAAAGTACAAAAAGTGCTGCCTCAATACTTGATGAAGGCGCCTAAGCGATCCTTCGGATGGCGCCCTGCGGTTTGATGCCGGTGGTCGCATCAGGAGGCCATGCAGTCACCCTAGGCAATGCTTGCCGAGTGACCGGATGATCTCGATCGCTGTCGTTCAGGCGCGGATTGTGAACGTCCGAGCTCAGCCTGCATCGGGCATCAAAGCGATGAAGATCCGTTCTGCAGCGATTGCTGCCAGTCTCGATCGGGTCTTTACGGCACGTTTTCATCCCCAAAGCGGTCCTACAGATGGCTGCGACGCCCCTTAACTTTGGTGCGCCAGATTGAGCGGTTTATATTACGACAGACCACATATAAGTTGCCGACCAATGGATCTTTTTGGAACCCATCAGATCAGTCTAGATGCAATACGCCGCCTGGCGGTAGAGTGTCATGCGTTGGACGTCTCAGCAGTCCGTCTCTTGATCGACACGACCGTTAATAAGCCCGAACTAACACGCCGCACCTACGAAGAGCTTTTTTCAGAGAAATTGTTATCGCTGGCCGTGGCTCTACGAACTAGGTTCTATCAAGGCGCACCGAGCAAGGGCTCCGAACCCTTTGTAGGCCACTCTGCCTTTCTCCTGGTTTCGACGAGGGAAGTGATTCGTCCCTTCACGATCAAGGATGTCTGCGACAAGATCATTCACGCGGAGTCCATTACGCGACCGCTCAATGACGGCACTGCCCAGCCCGTCACGCAAGTGCGCGGCACACACCAAGGCGATCCGTGGATTCTTCACATCTCAACGGGTCTTTTCTGCGAAGGGATTCTCAACTGGATTGAGTCAATAGACTCAGGTAACAAGGTCGAAAGCGCGGTCTAACCACTGAAACCGATATCACTTTGACGAGTGATCAGACTGCAGCGATAGCGAGCCGCCCTGCACCAGAGCGCACAAGCAGATAAGGGGCCAAAGCCGTCGTTGGCCGTGTTCTGCGCTTAGACTAAAGGATGGCATACGATGATCTGTTTAAGCGTTTCCGTGTGGCTGACGTCGATCAGTCGGAAATTGAGCAACTGCTGCTCGCCCACTTCAATCGGTCGACCGGGGTCAGTCCCAGGGAGATCCACTATCTGCGCGCGCAGCAAGATGACGTCACCCTTATCGTCCGTTACGACAGTGACGGCGAGCTTTCAAGCCTTGTACCAGGACCTGCACTGCAACATGACGACGTGGTTCAGCTTGAGGAGAAGGTAAATCGCTTTCTCCTCAAGACCTCCGCCGAAAGCGTCGGGCAGATAGTGCTCTTCGCTCACGTACCCACCACCGGTCACTTCCGATACAAAGATCGCTTCCAGCTTCTTCCCATGCCTTCTGAGGCGCCACAGCCGCGCTTCGTGCTCGGCGACCACCCTCTACTAGTGCAGTTCGCCGTTCCGGAGAGCGAAGACTTCCAGACCAGTTTGATCCGCCGTAGCCGCATCGGAAGGGAGATTGAACTTTTATGCGTTGCGCTTACGACTTCGATCTGGGGCGGCATCAGCAACGTCGTCCGTCATCACTGGGTTATGACAGGCGGCGACGATCCGCAGGATTGGCATAGCGAATTTTTGCAGGAGGGATATACGTACAAGGGTGCCAACGGGAAGGTCGAGAAGTTCTCGGACACGATGGATATTCCGTCGCTCATGCTGACCGCGACCAACGAGTACTACAACCGGCTAGGAATCACGGTAGGCCAGGAGCTCGATCTCCCCAACGACTTTGCAGCGCTGCTCGATCATTTCTACGCCTGTTCGCGAGAGGACCGCGATCGTTTCCTTCGTGCGAGTTACTGGTTCGCGCATGCGCAACATGTGTCCAACATCTCCCGCTCCGCTTCGTTTACTGCTTTAGTGAGTGCGATCGAGGCGATGATGCCGCCACCGGATGGGATGGAGAAATGCATCACCTGCAATCGCTCGCTCGGTAAGGGCCCCACCGCGCAGTTTGTAGATTTCGTGAGCCGCTTTGCTCCTGATCCCGTGGTATCCAACAGCGATCGGCGGAAGCTGTATTCATTGCGCTCCGCGCTCTCCCATGGTGGATCACTTCTGCACTCGGATCGTACTGGTTGGATGGGTGGCATGACAGGGAAAAGCCTTGATGAATGGGAAGACCGTCAAGCGATGTGGCGCATCGTGCGCGTATCTTTGGTGAACTGGCTTCTCTCTAGGTAATGGCGTGCGTGTGAGGGCAGCTATGCAGCGGTTGGAGACATTGATCGTCGCAAGCTGAACTGCAGCTCTCGGCCAGTTGCTGACTACACAACCTAACCTCTAAAAAAGCTTCAGAGTCTCGATCTCTCGAATTGCAACGCAAGAGTTCATGCCGCCAGTCACTGACGCACCTTCAACTACAACACCCACGACTCGGTAATTGAGGTCAAAGACCGGGCCGCCGCTATTCCCTTGCACGATTTGCTTATCAACCTCGATCCTTTCGACGCCACTAACGGCTCTTGTCCGCACTACGTCAGTCCGCATGAATGCTGGAGCCTGATTCTCTACAGATGAAGGGAAGCCCATTACGCCAAGAGTATCGCCGCCTTTAACGGCTGATGACGACGGTACAAAAAACGGCAAGTCACGGGGGATGGGCTCGAAAGGCATGGGGCGAAGAATCGCAAGATCGCGGTGCCAGTCGACATCTACCACTCGTGCGAACACTTTCTCCCCCGTTCGTCTTGTAAGAACGACTTGAGGAAAGGCTGTGCGAGACTTGAGACTGCCGATGCAATGAGCACAGGTAATCCACACGTTGCCGCGATACCGAAATGCCGTGCCGTTTACTACATCGTAGTTCCCCATCATCGAACCGTCAGCAGTTAAGTACCACGTTGCCTTGTCCGCGTCGGCTGACGTTTTCACCTCCGACTCAATCTTCAGCGCTTTCCCAGCGAAGCCGTCACGGCGCGCGAGTTCGTTGAACTGCCGACTGAACTTCTGATAGCTGTCCCCCGATCGGCCTTCAACTGAAGCCAACCAATTTAGCTTCCCTCTGAGTAGGGGTACAAACGACGGCATGGCTCCGGATGCGAAGTTACGGGTATGCAGGAGGGGAACGGAATTCTTTTCGGCATCTGCAAGGCCGTACTTCCGCCAGACATGTAACGCTCCTCGGATGGATTCCAGATACTTCCTTGGTACGCTCAGTCCTTCATTTACCACGATGCCAGTGACTATCTGCCGCTTATCTCGATCCACACCGCGAGTTTTCTTCGGATTGATGGTGAACCCCTGTTTTTTGACGACTTCCGTTACCAGAGGACCTGCTTCAACAACAGCGCGCCCATCAACAAACGACACGATAAAAAGCTCGTTGGGAATTTGGTTCAGAGACAGTGACGGGAACGAGAAATTCAAGTCGTCGGAGTAGCGCGTGTACCTTCCCTTGTAGCGCCGGGCAAGCTGCCGCAGCCGCCGGTCAAGTGCGAGGCAAATGAAGTTGGTTATTGGTGGGCTGGTAGGAGCGCCTTGCGGAAGAACGCCCTCATGGCAGCATAGATGAGCGAGAACGGTAGAGACGTCGTCAGGCAGATCAAATGGAGGCCCGAGGAACAAGCCCTTTACACGACCGAAGTGAATCTGGTGAAAAAAGTCCTTTAGGTCCACTCGAACAACTGACTTACGGCCAACGTGGGGGAGTGCATTTGTGATGACGCTTCTTCCGAGCACAAACCCATGTGCCGCGGAGCTTAAGTTGCCAAAGATGTCCGTCAGATCCCGGGACAACTTTCGCTGATGCTGTTTCAGGCGTCTCTTGGGGGCGTCGATTGTTCTCACCCCTCCCGAGCGTTTCGGGATCTCGAAGGTCGTATAGCGCGGCTTCGGATATATCAATCCCTTTAACTTTTCGTAATCGGTGTAGCCAAAGTAGGCTGCAAGATCGTTGAGAGATGCGACCGCGGTTAGGAGCATGAGATTGGTTGCCCCCTAGCTTGCATTACATGAGGACGCCAAAGATAGCGTAAAGAGATAACATGGTCGCGGTCCCGATGGACCCTTCAACCATGGCTAACCCGAATACGGGCCAGAGGATAGCTAGGGAGCGGGATTGATACTAACCCAAGTTCTTCAATATCGGGCGGTGGGATTCGCAATTGTTCCGTGTAACCCATCTGGTCATCCGTAACGCGCTCAGGCATGTCTGCTCTGGGTCGACTACTGCCGGCCACCAGGCTAATTTAGATGTCTGCACCCAGCCTAAAACGAACAAATGTTGAGGCAATCTAAAAATCGGCAAGTGTGTAACTTGAATTTCCATACGCATCGCGCGCGCGTAGATCTTAAGCGGATTTAAAGAATTTATTTCTTAACAACTGAACTCATCCTAAAAATTCAGTTACATCCATAGTTACTTCGAGAGCAGCCAAAAGAAAAGCACTTAGGCGTTTCCGCGCTAAGTGCTTGTTTTATTTGGGGTGGCTGATGGGGCTCGAACCCACGACAACAGGAATCACAATCCTGGACTCTACCAACTGAGCTACAGCCACCGTAGAACTACAAATTATAACCTAGCTATTTTAATTTCTGCCTTGAATTTTTCTTTGAGCAGCTTGTAATAAGCCAAACCTTCTGCCGAAGCCCACCACTGCGCATACTGATCACGCTCACGCGCAATGTTTGCAGTATTGGCTGGATCACGCGCCAACACCTTCTCAACCTTCACCACGGCATAACCACTGGCGCCTAGGTCAACCCCTACCCATGCGGGCAGTGTTTGTGTGCTTACACGCAAGGCAGCTTCAACCAGAGAGGAAGGTTGGGCAGGCTTGGACTCGCGCGACACCACGATGGCGTTAGGTAATTTCGCCGCATCTGGATTGGCTTTCCATTCCGCCAATTTGGCAGCGCCTTCTGTTCGTGCATGTTCCAGTGCTTGTTGCGCAATCACTTGTTCGCGCACGCGCGTCTTCACCTCGCCCAAAGCCAAGGCACGGGCAGGCGTATAGCTGGTGATGCGAGCCGCAGCCAAGACATTCGGGCCCAGCTCAATCGCTTCCGTATTGCGCTTTTTCTCAATGGAATCTGGTGAAAACACAGCGGCTAACAACTTAGGGTTGTTCACGGCGGTGTTGCCTGCCACGACCTCACGGCTCAAGTGACTGGCGTTTTGTATGTTGAGCTTCAAGCGCTCAGCCACAGGCTTGAGGCTATCAGACTGCTCGTACACGATATTGGTAAATTGCTCTGCCGCTTCAGCAAATTTGCGCTGAGCCAATTGCACACGCACCTCTTGCTCGAGCTTGGCGCGCTGTGACTCAAAACTTTTCTGTTCAGGCACTTTGATATCGGTCAATCGGATGATGTGAAAACCAAATTCGGTTTCTACCAATCCGCTGGTTTCCCCTTTCTTGAGCGCAAAAACCACTTCTTCAAACGGCTTCACCATTGCGCCACGCGCGAAGAAATCAAGATCTCCGCCCTTCACTGCAGAGCCTGTATCTTGCGAATGTTTACGCGCCAATTCAGCAAATTGATTGGGGGCCTTCTGCACTTCAAGCAACAACGCCTGCGCCTTGGCACGGGCCGCATCACGCTCTGCCGCGGAGGCACCTTTGTCGGCATTGATCAGAATATGGCTGGCCCGTCGCTCTTCAAGTCCGGCCAAGCGTGCCGTGTTTTGTTCGTAATAGGTCTTGAGCTCTGCCTCAGGAACCACAATGTCTTTTTGAACGGCACTCAAGTCCAGCACAACATATTCAACATCGGCAAACTCTGCCGATTGAAACTTCTCAACATTGGCCTTGTAATAAGCCTCTAACTCAGCGTCAGTCGGGTTGATTTTGCTCGCATAGTCTGAAGGAACGAACCGCGCCACTTGCACTTGGCGTTGTTCGTAAAAAGCGTTCAAGGTCACATCTGCCAATGCAGCCGAACTGAAACTGGTGACCCCCACCCCTGACATCACCTGGCGCGAGGCCAAATCACCACGCACCTGCGCCTCAAAAGATTCAGGCGACATGCCTTGCGTGGCCAGCAATTGGCGATAACGCTCGATATCCAAAGTGCCATCCGCACGACGTAAAGCCGCAATGGTTGGGTTTTGTTGCAACTCCGCAGCCAACCGCGCGTCACTAGCCCCCAAACGCAATTGATGCGCTGCGACCTGCAACAAACGATCACGGACCAATCGTTCTAGGGTGCTGTACTTGGCGTCAGGCGTGTCAAACAGCTTCACATCCACATTGGGCATGCTGCTGCGCATGCGCTCAATCTGGCTGCGATGCGCCGCATCCCACTCTGCTTGCGTGATGTCGTGTCCATCTACGCTTGCAACGACTGCCCCTCCCTCACGGAAACGGTTGTACCCCTCCAAGCCAAACAGAATGAAGGATGGAAAGATCAACAGGAACAGCAAAAACTGCATGATCCGAGTGTGCTTGCGAACAAAATCAAACATGTGATGGACTCATCGTGAGGTGTGAGAAGCCAAGAAAAAAGGCGAACTCTGAGTTCGCCTTTTGATGGGTGGTGGGTGCTGACGGGGTCGAACCGCCGACCTACTGCGTGTAAGGCAGCCGCTCTGCCAACTGAGCTAAGCACCCATCCGTAACCAAGAATTAGTTCAAGGCGTCTTTCAAGCCTTTGCCTGGGCGGAACTTAGGCACCTTGGCTGCTTTGATCTTGATGGCTGCGCCAGTGCGTGGGTTACGACCTGTACGAGCGGCACGCTTACCAACTGCAAAAGTACCAAAACCTACCAATGAAACTGTGCCGCCTTTTTTCAAGGTGGTCTTCACAGCGCCGATGGTGGACTCAAGTGCGCGAGTGGCTGCAGCCTTGGAAATGTCGGCATGCTTGGCAATGTGCTCAATCAGTTCTGTTTTATTCACAAAAATCCCCTCTCAATGAGATGTGATGTTGATCAATCGATATGACTCGTTTACAAGTCATACAAGTTCATAAGCGGCTGTAGGCAACTTGCCTACTTGTTGCAACAACTGAGACTTCCAAAGTCACTGTGCGCAACTCAGCACAGGAACAAATTCTAGTCGTTTTTAAGGCTAAAAATCACAATGCCTCTGCAATCGCACGGCCAAGGTCAGAAGTATTAGCGTTACCACCAATATCTGGTGTCTTGGGTGCCCCACTCTTGGGATCAAGAACTTTTTCAATGGCAGCCATCACCGCATCGTGCGCATCTTTATGACCCAAGAACTCCAGCATCATCGCGCCACACCAAATTTGTCCAATCGGATTCGCAATACCCTTGCCAGCAATGTCAGGCGCAGAGCCATGCACTGGCTCAAACAATGAGGGGAACTTGCGATCGGGGTTGAGGTTGGCGCTGGGGGCAATGCCAATCGTGCCGGTACAGGCTGGACCTAAGTCACTCAAAATATCACCGAACAAATTACTTGCCACAACGACATCAAAGAAATCCGGACGTTGCACAAAATGGGCGGTCAAGATATCGATATGAAACTTGTCCACATTGATCTCTGGATAGTTCTTGGCCATCTCAGCCACACGTTCATCCCAGTAAGGCATGGTGATGGCAATGCCGTTGGACTTGGTCGCGCTGGTCAAATGCTTTTTAGGCCGCGTCTGCGCCAATTCAAAAGCAAACTTCAAAACACGGTCTACCCCAATGCGTGACATCACCGTCTCTTGCATCACGATTTCGCGCTCGGTGCCGGGGTACATGCGCCCGCCGATGCTGGAGTACTCCCCTTCGGTGTTTTCACGCACGATGTACATGTCAATCTCACCGGGTTGAC
>Ga0228700_1001921_pt1 | contig 11997 bp, 10 predicted proteins | sample McNCre317_Aug_MG_FD_178019 | JGI IMG/M metagenome (GOLD analysis project Ga0228700, IMG submission 178019) | Freshwater microbial communities from McNutts Creek, Athens, Georgia, United States - 3-17_Aug_MG | ecosystem: Environmental > Aquatic > Freshwater > Creek | place: USA: Georgia...
AGTTTTTGAAGCAATTTCCAGTCGATTACAAAATTGGCTTGGCGGGGTTGAATGGCACAGATTTGGCTAAAAACCTTGGAAATGACGTCGGAGGCCTGCCATTTACGGTGGTTTTAGATGCAAATGGGCAATTGATTCAAAGAAAACTTGGGAAATTAAGCCCCGATGACATCAAAAAATGGGTGTCGTAGGTAGTTTTATCAGGCAAAGATTTTGAAATTGGTGTAAATTAACGTCTTATTTACAACAAATAGGATGTAGTTATGGATTTGCGAAAACTCAAGACGTTGATTGACCTGGTCTCCGACTCCAATGTGTCTGAACTCGAAATCACCGAGGCAGAGGGCACGGTCCGTATCGTTAAGAGTGCGCCTGCCCCTGTGGCGATGGTGACGCAAATGGCTGCGCCCGCACCTGTTGCCGTGGCCGCCCCTGTGGTTGCTACTCCAGCACCCGCTGCTGCTCCTGCTTCAGCCCCAGCCCCAGCTGTGGAAGCTGCACCTGCCGGTCATACGGTCAAATCCCCTATGGTGGGCACGTTCTATCGTTCGTCAAGCCCTGGTGCCAAGGCATTTGCCGAAGTGGGCCAGCAGGTCAAAGAAGGCGACACCATCTGCATCATTGAAGCCATGAAGATCTTGAATGAGATCGAGGCTGACAAAGCCGGCACCATCACCAAAATCTTGGCTGAAAACGGTCAGGCTGTGGAATACGGCGCACCCCTGTTCATCATTGAATAACAGGCGGGCCTTCCATGTTTAAAAAAATCCTGATCGCCAACCGTGGCGAAATCGCGCTGCGCATTCAACGCGCTTGCCGCGAGCTGGGTGTCAAAGCGGTGATGGTGTACTCCGAAGCCGACCGCGACGCCAAGTACGTCAAGTTGGCTGACGAAGCCGTTTGTATTGGCCCAGCGGCTTCGACGCTGAGCTACCTCAACATGCCCGCCATCATTGCGGCAGCCGAAGTGACCGATGCGGAAGCCATTCACCCTGGCTACGGTTTCTTGAGCGAAAACGCTGACTTTGCGGAACGCGTCGAGAAAAGCGGTTTCCAATTCATTGGCCCAACCGCCGAATCCATCCGCATCATGGGCGACAAAGTGTCGGCCAAGCAAGCCATGATCAAAGCGGGCGTGCCTTGCGTGCCGGGCTCTGAAGGCGAGTTGCCTGACGACCCCGCTGCGATCAAGCGCATCGCCAAGAGCGTGGGCTACCCCGTCATCATCAAAGCCGCTGGCGGCGGCGGCGGTCGCGGTATGCGCGTGGTGCACACCGAAGCTGCTTTGATCAATGCCGTGGCGATGACCAAAGCCGAAGCGGGCACAGCCTTTGGCAACCCCGCGGTGTACATGGAGAAATACCTCCAAAATCCACGTCACATCGAAATTCAAATCTTGGCTGACAAGCACAAGAACGCGGTGTACTTGGGCGAACGCGATTGCTCGATGCAACGTCGTCACCAAAAAGTGGTCGAGGAAGCGCCTGCGCCAGGCATTCCACGCAAGTTGATCGAGAAGATCGGCGAGCGTTGTGCGGCGGCTTGTAAAAAGATCAACTACCGCGGTGCGGGCACGTTTGAGTTCTTGTACGAAAACGGCGAGTTCTATTTCATTGAAATGAACACCCGCGTGCAGGTGGAACACCCAGTGACCGAATACATCACCGGCGTGGACATTGTGAAAACCCAAATCATGGTGGCCGCTGGCATGAAATTGCCTTTCGCCCAACGTGACATTGCGGTGCGCGGTCACTCGATCGAGTGCCGTATCAACGCGGAAGATCCGTTCAAGTTTATCCCGTCACCTGGCCGCATCACCATGTGGCACGCGCCCGGCGGCCCCGGCGTGCGTGTGGACTCTCACATCTACACCAACTACTACGTGCCACCAAACTACGACTCGATGATTGGCAAGATCATCGTGCACGGCGACACCCGTGACGAAGCTTTGGCGCGCATGCGTACGGCTTTGAACGAAACCTTGGTCGAAGGCATCAACACCAACATTCCGCTGCACCGCGAGTTGATGGTGGACGCCAAGTTCATGGCCGGTGGTACCAACATCCATTACTTGGAAGAGTGGCTCGCTGCTCACAAGCGCTGATGTTTGAGCTGCGACTGATGTGCCCCGAAGACAGTGTCGAAGCTGTCTGCGAGGCGCTCGATGCACTCGATGCTTTGAGTGTGTCTGTGGAAGATGCCGATGCTCAAACCGATGCCGAGCAAGCCTTGTTTGGCGAGCCCGGCATGCCGCCGCCGAAAGAAGGCTGGAAGCGTTCGCGCATCGTTGCGTTGTTTGCAAAAGAAACAGAGGCTCAAGATGCATCGCGTTTGCTGGCCTTGCAAGACTTTTTTGCCGGCAGTCAAGTGCTGGGCATTCAGCCTGTGGCCGATCAAGACTGGGTGCGTTTGACACAGTCGCAGTTCGCGCCTGTTGACATCACGCCTGAGTTTTGGATTGTTCCCACTTGGCACGAACCACCCGCTCAAGCTCAAAAAGTCATTCGCTTAGACCCCGGTTTGGCGTTTGGAACAGGCACGCACCCAACCACGCGCATGTGTTTGCGTTGGATTGCCACGCACGATGTGAGCAACCAACGCGTGCTCGACTACGGCTGCGGCTCTGGCATTTTGGCCATTGGTGCGGCCTTGCATGGTGCCAACACGATTGATGCGGTTGACATTGACGAGGCAGCCGTGACGGCCACCGTGCTCAATGCCGATGCCAACAACGTACGCTTGAACGCTGGCTTGCCCGACAAAGCCACCGGGCACTACCAAACCGTGTTGGCCAACATTTTGGCCACGCCGCTCAAAGTGCTGGCACCGCTGCTGCGCAGCCATGTGGCGGCAGGTGGCAACTTGGTGTTAGCGGGTATCCTTGAGCGACAAGCCCAAGAGCTCAAAGACGCGTACGCGCCGTATTGCACGTTGCAAGTGAGCGATTCTGAAGACGGCTGGATTTTGATGACCGCCCACTGCTGATGCACATTACCCACTGCCCCCAATGCGAGACCGCCTTTAAGGTGTCGCCCCAACAGCTAGAGCTGGCCAAAGGGTGGGTGCGGTGTGGTCGTTGTGCGCGTGTGTTCGAAGCGGCCTTGCATTTTGAAACGCCGCCAGATATTCCAACACCGCCTGTGCCCAGTGCGGATGCCCCTTCGTTGTTCCGTTCGGTGATGGCTTCTGCTGCCGCCCATGAGCATCAGCCCGCGGCATCTGCCAATCCTGTTGAACCGTCAGATCATGCACACGCTGCTTGGCCTGTGCCTTGGGTTGTGGGTTCGGTTGTGTTGATGCTGGCTTTGTTGTTTCAGTTTTTGGTGGCCCAGCGCCACTGGCTAGGCGCAGAAGAACCAGCACTGCGCCCTGTGCTTTCGGCGTTGTGTGCGTGCGAAGTCACTTGGCCGCGCGAGCCCGAGGCGGTGCTGATTGAAAGCAGCAGCTTCACCGAAAACCCACAAGGCGGCTACACCGTGCAACTGCGTTTGAAAAATACGCAGCACCATCCGGTGGCCATGCCTGCTTTGGAGCTGAGCTTGACCGACTTGCAAAACCAAGTCTTGGTGCGCCGTGTGTTCACCGCTGAAGAACTCTCAGGCAAAGACCACGTGCAAGCCTTGCGCGATGTGCGTTCAACCTTGAACTTCGACCTCGACGACAAGGTCAGCAAACGCATCACCGGCTTTCGCGCCATCGTTTTCTACCCTTAATTTTTCCCGAAAGTATTTTTATGGCATCGCTGATTTGCGGCTCGCTCGCGTTTGACACCATCATGGACTTTGAAGGCCGATTTGCAGAGCAAATCTTGCCGGACCAATTGCATATCTTGAATGTGTCGTTCTTGGTGCCCGCTTTGCGCCGTGACTTTGGCGGTTGCGCAGGCAACATCGCCTATAGCTTGAAGGTGTTGGGCGGCACGCCACTGCCGATGGCGACGTTGGGTACCGATGCGGCCGACTATTTGCAACGCCTCAAAACACTGGGCATTTCAACCGAGTATGTGCGCCAAGTCGAAGGCAGCTACACCGCGCAAGCCATGATCATGACCGACCGTGACAACAACCAAATCACGGCGTTCCATCCGGGCGCGATGATGCAAGCGCACACCACCCAGATTGAAAAGCGCTCGGACATCAAGCTGGCCATCATTTCGCCCGATGGCCGTGATGCGATGGTGCAGCACGCTGAGCAGCTCAAGGCCGCAGACATTCCTTTTGTGTTCGATCCAGGTCAAGGCTTACCCATGTTTGATGGCACTGACCTGATGCGCTTCATTGACCAAGCCACTTGGGTGACGGTGAATGACTACGAAGGCAAGATGCTGAGTGACCGCACAGATCTGAGTCATGCCGATATTTCACGCCGCGTGAAGGGCTTGATCGTCACATTGGGTGCCGAAGGTTGCGAGGTCTGGGTGGATGGCGAGAAGACGCTTGTGCCACCGGTGAAGGCTGCTGCTGTGGTTGACCCGACAGGCTGTGGCGATGCTTGGCGCGGTGCGCTGTTGTTTGGTTTGGAGCAGGGCTGGTCTTTGGCGAAGTGCGCGGCCTTGGGCAACCAAGTGGGCGCTTTGAAAATCGCACAACGCGGACCGCAGAACTACAACGTGAACGGCTTGGTGATCGCCTAAGCCGGCTAATTTAAAGCCGACCAATTGGCTTTGGCACAAGCAGCTGCGCTCACCCGCAGCTGTTTTCGTTTGGAGGTTTGTCCACGGATGAGTTCAACATCGCGCTTGGGCAATCCCAGCGTATCTGCCAGCCAGGCCTGAAGTGCCAAATTGGCTTTGCCGTCCACGGGGGGCGCATGCAAGCGTACACGCAAGGCTCCATCATGTTCACCATCTGCTTGGGTGCGTGAAGCGTTTGGAATGACGTGGATGTCCACAATTACAGCGCCTGTTTTTTCTAAGCGAAGGTAGGGTGTGGTGGGCAGCGTCATGAGCGGTGTGGGGCCAAGAAAAAGCCCGAGGCCTTGCGGCGTCGGGCTTGAGCTAACGGTAAACCGTTGCCTAGATCTTTACAGATTAAGGCTTGCTCGCTGTTGGGAAAGGCCAAGCAGCTTGCGGGTTCAACGTGGTCTGTGCGCGGGCAGCGGGTGCTTTCGCAGCTTTCTTTGCAGCAGGCTTTTTAGCGGCTTTTTTAGCAGCAGGTTTTTTTGCAGCAGGCTTTTTAGCAGCTGTTTTCTTAGCTACTTTTTTAGCAGCTGTTTTCTTCGCTGCTGGCTTTTTAGCCGCAACTTTTTTAGCAGCTGGCTTCTTAGCGGCTACTTTTTTGGCTGCTGGCTTTTTAGCTGCAACTTTTTTAGCAGCTGGCTTCTTGGCCGCTACTTTCTTCGCTGCTGGCTTTTTAGCTGCAACTTTTTTAGCAGCTGGCTTCTTAGCCGCTACTTTTTTAGCTGCTGGCTTTTTAGCCGCGACTTTCTTAGCTGCTGGCTTTTTGGCCGCGACAGCTTTCTTTGCAGGGGCCTTTTTAGCGGCCGGTTTTTTTGCAGTTGCCATTTCTGTTCTCCTAGATCGAATTTAGATCATTGGGTGAAAAACACTTTGCACGGTTTTTGTGTGCAAAACGATTCATGGCGCTGGACCCGGGTCCAACCCCATGAACAGGGTACGTTCACCACCACACCTCGTGCGCGGGTGTTTGTGCGTGTGGCGAACAAATTGGGTGACATGTGTGTGTATTTAAGCCATCAATCCCAAGACAAAGCACCACCAGATTGGTACTCGATCACACGGGTTTCGAAGAAGTTACGTTCTTTCTTAAGGTCGATCATCTCGCTCATCCAAGGGAACGGGTTCTCTTCGTTGGGGAACAGGGCTTCCAAACCGATTTGCGTCGCGCGGCGGTTGGCGATGTAGCGCAAGTAACCTTTGAACATTGACGCATTCAAGCCCAACACGCCACGTGGCATGGTGTCTTCGGCATAGCGGTATTCGAGTTCAACGGCGTGCATGAACAAGCCTTTGATTTCTTCTTTGAATTCAGGCGTCCACAGCTGAGGGTTCTCGAGTTTGATCTGGTTGATCAAGTCAATGCCAAAGTTGCAATGCATGGATTCGTCACGCAAGATGTATTGGTACTGCTCCGCAGCGCCCGTCATTTTGTTTTGACGACCCAAGGCCAAGATTTGGGTGAAGCCCACGTAGAAGAACAGGCCTTCCATCAGGCAAGCAAACACGATCAACGACTTCAACAGTGTTTGGTCGGTCTGCAAAGTGCCAGTGTGGAAGTTGGGGTCCATGATGGCGTCGATGAACGGGATCAGGAACTCGTCTTTGTCGCGGATGGATTGAACTTCGTGGTACGCGTTGAAAATTTCAGACTCATCCAAGCCTAAAGATTCAACGATGTATTGGTAGGCGTGGGTGTGAATGGCTTCTTCAAACGCTTGGCGCAGCAAGAACTGACGGCATTCAGGCGCGGTGATGTGACGGTAGGTGCCCAGCACGATGTTGTTGGCAGCCAAAGAGTCAGCGGTCACAAAGAAGCCCAGGTTGCGTTTGATGATGCGACGTTCGTCTTCGCTCAAACCGTTGGGGTCTTTCCACAACGCGATGTCACGCGTCATGTTCACTTCTTGTGGCATCCAGTGGTTGGCACAGGTGGCGAGGTATTTTTCCCAAGCCCACTTGTACTTGAACGGCACCAATTGGTTCACATCAGTTTGGCCGTTGATGATGCGCTTGTCAGCTGCGTTCACGCGACGCTCGTTGGTGGCTGCGGCAGAGGTGTGTTGCGTGTGGGCTGCACCATCGTTCAGAGGGTGAGCGGCGGCAACTGGCTGCATGGCAGGTGTCGCAGAAAGAGGTGGGAGTTCCATCGAGCGGCCAGGTGTGCCGCTTGCAAGAGGTGATGGCGATGAGGGCTTGACTTCTTCGTCCCAGGTCAACATAAAAAATTATCCAATGTACGAATTATGAATGCAACGAAGACAAACGCAAAGCGTTCGTGAACTTCGTTGCTTTTTTTGTTGTGCAATTACAAATCGGTGTGCACAAAATCACTGACACGATTCGCAGGTGGGATCGTCCACACCGCAGAATTTGATGTCAGTCGCAGGGATGGCATTCATCTGCGCTTGCGCTGCAGCAGCGGCTGCTTCGAGTGCGCTCATGCCACCTGTTGCTGGGCCCGAAGACACCGCGTTGTGTGAGCCAGCTTGCACAGTTGACTTCTCAACTTGCTGTGCGCTGGATGTGCGGAGGTAATACGTGGTCTTCAAACCGCGCAACCAAGCGAGCTTGTAGGTCTCGTCGAGTTTCTTGCCCGAAGCTCCGGCCATGTAGATGTTGAGCGACTGCGCTTGGTCAATCCACTTCTGGCGACGTGACGCAGCTTCCACCAACCACTGTGGCTCCACCTCGAATGCCGTGGCGTACAAGGCTTTGATTTCTTGTGGCACGCGGTCGATGGGGCGCAGTGAACCGTCGAAGTGCTTGAGGTCCATGACCATCACGTCGTCCCACAAACCCAGGCGCTTCAAGTCGTGCACCAAGTAGTGGTTGATGATGGTGAACTCACCCGACAAGTTGGACTTGACGGACAAGTTGCCAAAGCAAGGCTCGATGGAAGCGTCCACACCAATGATGTTGGAGATGGTCGCAGTGGGCGCGATAGCCACACAGTTGGAGTTGCGCATGCCGTCCTGGGCGATCTTGGCGCGCAGTGCGTCCCAGTCCATGGTCTTGCTGCGATCGACTTCGAGGTAGCCGCCGCGTGCTTGTGACAACAGGTCGAGTGAATCGATGGGCAAGATGCCTTTGTCCCACAACGAACCTTTGTAGCTGGCGTATTGGCCGCGCTCTTTGGCCAACTCAGACGAGGCCCAGTAGGCGTAGTAGCAAACGGCTTCCATCGAACGGTCGGCAAACTCAACCGCTGCTTGTGAGGCGTAAGGCACGCGCATGGCGTACAAACTGTCTTGGAAGGCCATGATGCCCATGCCCACAGGGCGGTGGCGCAGGTTGGAGTCGCGTGCTTTTTTGACCGCGTAGTAGTTGATGTCGATCACGTTGTCGAGCATGCGCATGGCCACTTTGATGGTGCGCTTGAGCTTGTCGTGGTCGAGTTCTTTACCGTTGGGGCCGTCTTTCAAGTGTTGAGACAAGTTGACGGAGCCCAAGTTACACACCGCAGTTTCGGTGTCGCTGGTATTGAGCGTGATCTCAGTACACAGGTTAGACGAGTGCACCACGCCCACGTGTTGTTGGGGTGAGCGCACGTTGCATGGGTCTTTAAACGTGATCCATGGGTGGCCTGTTTCAAACAACATGGTGAGCATCTTGCGCCACATGTCAGTAGCTTGCACAGTCTTGCAAGGTTTGATTTCACCGCGCTTGGCTTTGGCTTCGTAGGCCACGTAGGCTTTTTCGAATTCAGCGCCAAACAAATCGTGTAAATCAGGCACGTCAGAGGGGGAGAACAAAGTCCACTCGCCTTTTTCCATCACGCGACGCATGAACAAGTCTGGAATCCAGTTGGCTGTGTTCATGTCGTGGGTACGACGACGATCATCACCGGTGTTCTTGCGCAGCTCGAGGAATTCTTCGATGTCCAAGTGCCAGGTTTCGAGGTAGGTACACACCGCACCTTTGCGCTTGCCGCCTTGGTTCACTGCCACGGCAGTGTCGTTGACGACCTTCAAGAAGGGCACCACGCCTTGCGATTCGCCGTTGGTGCCTTTGATGTGGCTGCCCAAAGCGCGCACGCGGGTCCAGTCGTTGCCCAAGCCGCCAGCGAACTTAGACAACAACGCGTTTTCTTTGATTAACTCGTAGATGCCATCCAAGTGGTCAGGCACGGTAGACAAGTAGCAGCTGGAGAGTTGTGAGCGCAACGTGCCGCTGTTGAACAGGGTGGGTGTGCTCGACATGAAGTCGAACGAGGACAACACTTCGTAGAACTCAATGGCGCGGGCTTCGCGATCCACTTCGTTCAGCGACAAGCCCATCGCCACGCGCATGAAGAATGCTTGTGGCAACTCGATGCGTGTCTTGCGCACGTGCAAGAAGTAGCGGTCATACAAAGTTTGCAGGCCGAGGTAATCAAACTTCAAGTCACGGTCTGCTTTAAGGGCGGCACCCAAGCGTGGGAGGTCAAACTGCAGCATGGCGCTGTCGAGCAAGTCGTTGTCCACGCCTTTTTTGATGAACTGAGGGAAGTAATCGGCGTAGTGCTGGCCCATGTCGGCATGCAACACCTCTTTGCCCAATACCTCTTTGACGATGGTGTGCATCAGCAAACGCGCGGTGGCGTAGGTGTAGTCTGGGTCTTTCTCGATCAAGGTGCGGGTCGCCAAGATGGCAGCTTTGTACACCTCATCCATGGGCACGCCGTCGTACAGGTTGCGCATGGTTTCAGCCAAGATGGGGTCAGGTTTGACATCTGCACCCAAACCTGCGCATGAGTCGTGGATCAAGCGTTGCAGGTGGTTCAAGTTCAGGGCCACGCGTTGGCCGTTGTCGATCACGTGCAAAGCGGGTGCGGCAGGTGTTTGCTCTTCTTTGATGTGGGCGCGCTCTTGGTTGCGACGCTCGCGGTACAGCACGTAAGCGCGTGCGATTTCGTGGTGGCCACCGCGCATCAAACCCAATTCCACTTGGTCTTGCACGTCTTCAATGTGAAACGTGCCGCCGCCTGGACGTGAGCGCATCAAGGCGCGAACCACGCCTTGGGTGAGGGCTTCCACCACTTCGCGCACGCTGGCCGATGCTGCACCTTGTGTGCCGTGCACAGCCAAAAAGGCTTTCATCATGGCCACGGCAATTTTGGCGGGCTCAAAAGGCACCACGGCGCCGTTGCGGCGAATGATTTGGTAATGGGCCAACATGGTGGGGGCTTCTGTCGCAGCGCGGTCGTGTGTGACAGGGGCGTGACCCATGGATGTTGTGTGCACAGCAGTCTCAACTGTTTGCATGTTTTTTCTTCCTTGTGAGCGGTTCAATCGTGCGTACAAAAAGCGGTGCTGTGACCGCTTTTGTGAAATTCAGGTCGACACTATATCTGGTGTTCGAGTCTCTGCCAATACGCTATAGGTAGTGTTTTGATGGGAAAGGCTTACATTTGAAATGGTGTGAAAAGCGCCCCACTTCAGATGTGATTTATGACAGGCCTCAGAGCTCAGGCACTGCGCGAAGTTGAATTGAAAATCTAAGGTTGACGCGGCTTTTTGAGCTGTTTGCTGCGCTGATGCGCATCACGTCTGAAAGTGATTTTGCGATGCACAAAGACTGTGCAAAACAACTTTTTTTTGCTGAATGACGAAAAATTAATTTGAAGCGGGAAAACTGTCGTCAGACCAACCCAAAGATTGCTGCAAAAGTTTCCAATCGAAGCCTGCGCCCGGATCTTGTTTGCGCACAGGTGCCACATGTTCATGGCCTGCCATGTGATGCAGTTTGTATTGCTGTGCGATGGCCGCGCACACGCTGCTCAAGGTTTCGTACTGCGGGGCTTCAAAGGTGTGGCCCTCTAAGCCTTCGAGTTCAATGCCAATCGAAAAATCGTTGCAGTTGTCGCGCCCTTGAAAGCTGGAGCGTCCTGCGTGCCATGCGCGGTCGTCACAGCTGACGAATTGAATCAGCGCGCCATCGCGGCGAATCACAAAGTGGGCAGACACCTCCGCACCACGAATCTGTTGGAAATAAGGGTGGGCATCCCAATCGAGTGTGTTGGTGAACAGCGCTTCAATTTCGGGCCCGCCGTATTCGCCGGGGGGCAAGCTGATGGAGTGCAGCACCACCAAGTCGATGGTGGTGCCAACTGGGCGTGGCCCAAAGTTAGGCGAGGGCGTGTGCTTGGCAAAGCGGTACCAGCCATCGCGCCACAGGGTCGTCATGGGGTCAGCCTTCGTGTGCATCGCGGTGTGTGGCGCTGCAATACGTACCGTGCGCGCCGCGAACGGCATCGTTCTCAGGGACATGCGCGCCGCAATGCACGCAGGGCACCATCACCTGTGGGCCTGAAGGTCGGTGTGAAGTTGCGTGTGGGCGGCGTTGTTGGCGAATCCACCAAATGCCGCCGACAACGACGAGCAACAGCACCAAGTACTTCATGCCACGCGTCCCAAAATCACTTCCAGCACAAAGCGCGAACCTGCATAGCCCAACAGCAGCAAGCCTGTGCCGATGTAGAGCACGCGCACGGCTTTGCGACCACGCCAGCCAAAGCGGCTGCGGCCTACCAGCAGCACGGCAAAGGTGAGCCATGAGAGCAACGAGAACACAGTTTTGTGGTCCCAGCGCCAAGCGGCTTGTGCGCCGTAAAGCAAATCACCAAATACCCAACCGGCTAACAAGGTGGCGGTCAGCAGCGCAAAGCCTGCGGTGACAAAGCGAAAGGTCAAGCGCTCAAGCGTGAGCAAGGGCAAGCCCACATGTGTGTCAGCGCCCATGCGCATGTTCTTCTCGGCGCGGCCCATGAGCCATGCGTGCACCACTGCTGCCGCAAACAACCCATAAGACGCAACGCCCAAGGCCAAGTGCAGCGGCAGCATGGGCGATGTTTGGGTGTGCAGCGCTGTACCCGGAAACGCCGCAGCCAACAGCACAACAGCGGCCCCCACAATCGCCAACGTCCAGCGCGTGCGCAGCTGAGGGAACCAGTGGTGTTCCAACACGTAAAACGTGAGCATCAACCAAGCGGTGACGGACAGCGCGGGGGCAAAGCCAAATCGCAAACCGCCTTCTTGCGGGCCAAACAAAGCAAACACCAGTCCCAAGCCATGCAAGGCCCAAGGCACGCTCAAGAGACGATGCCCCATGTCGGGTGCTACGCGTGGGCCAATGAGCGCTGTCAAAGCGTACGCAGCCGCCGTGGGCAGTGCGAGCCAAAGGTTGAGCGGGATGTCGCTGGCTAAAATCATGGCAACAGTTTAGCGTTTCGCTACACACGGAAAACCAGCCCTTCTAAGGGGTTTATATGGCCTCAGCCCTTACCGACAAACTCTCGCGCCTCGTCAAACACATCAGCGGACAGGCCCGCATCACCGAAA
>Ga0228700_1001926_pt1 | contig 11976 bp, 8 predicted proteins | sample McNCre317_Aug_MG_FD_178019 | JGI IMG/M metagenome (GOLD analysis project Ga0228700, IMG submission 178019) | Freshwater microbial communities from McNutts Creek, Athens, Georgia, United States - 3-17_Aug_MG | ecosystem: Environmental > Aquatic > Freshwater > Creek | place: USA: Georgia...
ATCAGCTGATGCGTGGCGCACCAACGGTTCAGGCCCACCAGGCCGCTGAGCCAGGGGCGGCACTGGTTCGACTGGCGCCACCCGGCAGCGTGGCCCCACTTGCGCTCGGTCTCGCCGCAAGACAAGGCGCTGACAAACCCTTTTTGGTAATCCGCCAGTTCGACCCCGTGCTGTGGGGGCACAGTGATGGGCGCATCAGGCTGCCACATCCGGATCCACACGTCCTGCCGCCGCTCGGGAGGGAAGCCCAGGTCACGCGAAGCCGTGACCAAGTCAGCCAGGCGCACATCGCCACGACGCTGTGCGGCGGCTCGCACCATCCACCACAGACCTGGATTGGTCTGGGCGGTCACAGACTGCCTGTGGGCGAGCATCCATTGCACGCCTCGCTCCAAGGCGGCCGCACGCTCCGCTGTACTGGGCAGCGGCACATCCCTGTTGGCGTAGACCAACACGGCAGCGCAAATCGCCAACCAAGCCGTGCCTGCGCCAAACAACCGCATGCCCCACTTGCCCATGGATGCCATGCTCCCCACCCCCGATGCGGTTGTTGTTGATGCGGCACAGCGGCCGCTGGCACGAGCATCACAGAGATCAACCTCAGTGACATCGGGTGCGAACCCAAGCCATGGTCGATGCCCGCAAAACAATCAGGCAGAAAAAAACCGCCTCGTGGGCGGTTTTTTTGATTTGCCAGCGCACCCGGGTAGGGAACTGGAGGGCAACTGGCAGGAATACTTTTGGTAGGCGCGATTGGATTCGAACCAACGACCCCCACCATGTCAAGGTGGTGCTCTAACCAACTGAGCTACGCGCCTGCCGAGAACGAAACTATAACACGGTTTTGAAGAATGTTCACTTTCGACGCACACGCGCCACACCGGGCACCTGCGCCACCTTGCTCAACACGCCCTGCAGGCGCGAGGTGTCGGTGGTCTGCACGGTCAGCGTGATGCTCACGCGATCGCGCTGCGTCTGGCTGTGCATGGCGCTCACGTGGGTCTTGCCTTGCGCCAACACGTCACAGACATCGCGCAGCAGGCCGTTGCGATCGTGCGCCTCGACCAAGAGATCGACGGAGTACGGGTGCACGGCATCCATGGCCTGACGGCCCCAGGCCACCGGGATCACGCGCTCGGCGTGCCGCACGGCCATCTGGCGGAAGTTGCTGCAGCCCAGGCGGTGCACGGCCACGCCCTTGCCGCGTGTGACGTAGCCCCCAATGGCATCGGGCGGTGCAGGCCGGCAGCACTGCGCCAGTTGCGTGAGCAGCGAGTCCATGCCCACCACCAGCACGCCACGGCCATCGGTGGGCAATGCCTCGGCCTGGCGACCGATGCGGTGGGCGATGAAGTCATCGGGATCGGCGGGTGGCTCGGCGGGCTTGAAGTGCTGCTCGATGTTGCTCAGCGAGTACTCGTCCTTGCCCACCAGCTCGAACAAGGCGTCGGCGTTGCGAAAGCCCAGCTCGCTGGCGAGGCTCTCGAGCTTGATGGCGGTTTTGCCTTCGCGTTGCAAGAGGCGCTCGACGGCCTCGCGGCCCTTGGCAATGGTGTCTTGCAGGGCCAGCGCGTTGAACCACGAGCGCACCTTGGCGCGCGCCCGCTGGCTGCGCAAGAAGCCCAGCTGCGGGTTGAGCCAGTCCATCGAGGGGCCGCCCTCTTTGGTGGCGATCACCTCAACGGTCTGGCCACTGAGCAAGGCCGTGTTGAGCGGCACCATCGCGCCATCGACCTTGGCCCCACGGCAGCGGTGGCCAAGGCTGGTGTGCAGCGTGTAGGCGAAGTCCACCGGCGTGCCGCCTGTGGGCAGGTCAATGATGCGGCCCTCGGGCGTGAACACGTAGATGCGGTCGTCGAACAGGCCGTGGCCGGCTTCGACTGCCGCTGCAGCTTGGCCTGGTGCCTTGGCTGCGGGCGCTTGCTGTTCGGCATCGGCCTGAGCCAGGTCGCGCTCCCAGGCCAGCAGCTGGCGCAACACGGTCTTGCGGGCCTCGGCCACGCGGGACTCGAAGTCGCCGCCCGCGCTCACGCCGCTGTAGCCCTTGGCGCCCGCCTCTTTGTAAGCCCAGTGCGCCGCCACGCCGCTCTCGGCGTGGTCGTGCATGGCCTGGGTGCGGATCTGGATCTCGATGCTGCGGCCCTGCTCGTCGCGCACCACGGTGTGCAGCGACTGGTAGCCATTGCTCTTGGGGCGGGCAATGTAGTCGCTGAACTCTTCGGCAATCGGCTGCCAATGCGTGTGTGCCAGGCTGAGGGCGCCGTAGCAGGCGGGCACATCGGCCACGATCACGCGCAGGGCACGGATGTCGAACACGCGCTCGATGGGCAGGTTCTTGCCCTGCATCTTCTTGTAAATGCTGTAGAGGTGCTTGGGGCGCCCTTGCACCTGGGCCGGAATGTGGCCCTGATCGAGCACGGCCTGCAGCTCGTCGCGGATGCGCTCGATGTGGTGCTCGCGCTCCAGGCGCTTTTCCAGCAGCGCCTTGGCGATGTGGCGGTAAGCATCAGGGTTGATGAAGCGGAAGGACAGGTCTTCCAGCTCCCACTTGATCTGCCAGATGCCCAGGCGGTTGGCCAGCGGCGCGAAGACCTGCAGCGATTCACGTGCCAGCGCCCGCGGGCATTCCAGCTTGCTCTGGGCGAAGTGGCGCAGGGTCTGCAGGCGCGAGGCCAGGCGCAGCAAGACCACGCGCAGGTCGCGCGAGAAGGCCAGCAGCATCTTGCGGATGCGCTCGACTTGCTCTGCGGGCAGCGGGCCATCGGCGTCGTCGCCCAGGGCATCGCGGGCGTTGCGCTGCACCTGCACCAGCTTGCGGGTGTGCTCGACCAGGCCGGCGGCGTCGCTGCCAAAGGCGCGCTCGATGATGGCCTCGGGGTGCTGCAGGTACTCGCTGGCGTAGACCAGGTAGGCCGCCGCCTGCAACATCAGTGGCGCGCCGATGCCGCGCAGGATGTGGTGCACGCCATCGGCATGGGCCAGCGCGTCTTCGCCGGTGTCAAAGGTCTGGCCTTGCAACAAGGGCAAGGCGAACTGGCGGGCCCGCAAGGGCAAGGGCCAGTCGCGCGAGGGGTCCAGCAGGGCTGGGTCATGGCCCGGTGCGCCCTGCCCTGCGGCCGCAGGCGCACCCAGCGCATCGGGCTGCAGGTCGAGCAGGGCCACGATGGCCGAGGTCTGCTCGACGTGGTGGAGTCGTTCGTCAGGCTGGAGTGAGCCGGTCTTCATGCCAACAAAAAGTCGCGGATGGGCGCGATCTGGTCCTCATGGATCAGGGTGGGCGCGTGGCCCACACCGGGAAACGCCACCAGTCTCGCACGGGGGCCGCGCTCGGTCATGGCGCGTGCGGTCTCGGCATCGAGCAAATCAGAGTCTTGCCCACGCACGAGCAGCACCTGGCTGCGCATGGCGTCGTAGACCTGCCACAGCATGGCCTCGCCAGAGGCAGCATCTTGCGGCGTGATGCTGCGGAACGGCAGGGCGAGGTCGGGGTCGTAGTGCAAGCGCAGGCCGCCCTCGGGGGCGGGGCGCAACAGGGGCACGCTCAGGTTCAGCCATTCCTGCGGGGTGTGCGGGCCAAATCCGGTGGAGATGGTCCACAGGTAATCGGCCGCAGCCTGGGCCGACTCGAAGCGCAGGGGGCGGCCCAGGTACTCGCCGATGCGTGCCACGGCCTCGGCGCGGATGCGCGGCCCCACGTCGTTGAACACCACACGGCGCATGGCCACGCCCGAGGCCTGGGGCGGCACGGTGGACACGGCCAAGCCGATGAGGCCACCCATCGAGGTGCCCACCCAATCGATGTCCATCACCTCGGGCGCCGGCTGTCCGCTGGCGGCTTCGTGCTCGGCGCGCAACTGCTTGAACAGGGCCACCATGTCGCCGGCGTAGCTGAAGACCTGGTAGCCACGGGGATCGGCCAGCCAGTCGGACTCGCCGCGGCCCACCACATCGGGGCAGACCACGCGGTAGGAGGTGCTCAAGCTGCGGGCCAGCGCGTCGAAATCACGGCCCTGGCGCGTGAGCCCATGCACACACACCAGGATCTTGGGATTGGCCACGTCGCCCCATGACCAGTAGGCCATGCGGTGGCTCTGCGCATCGGTCTTGCTGCCGCCCGGGCAGCTGACGAAGTGCAGCGCGGGCTCGGACGCAGCGGGTTGCACGGCAGCGGTCTGGGTCGTGTTCATGGCGGTCATGTGCTCAAGCCTGTGGGTTTGTGGCGTGATGGGCAGCGCGGCTGCCGAATCGCGGAATAATGGGTCAAGCCCGATTGTCGATTGTGTTTCTTCTAGCCACCCGGAGGACCAGGATGTTGAACGGAAAAACCGCACTTGTGACCGGATCCACCAGCGGGATCGGACTGGGCATCGCCGAAAAGCTGGCGGCCCAGGGCGCCCATGTGATCCTCAATGGCTTTGGCGATGCCGAAGGCCCCAAGGCCCAGGTGGCCGCCGCCGGTCAGGCCCATGGCGTGCGCGTGGGCTACCACGGCGCCGACATGTCCAAGCCCGCCGAGATCGAAGCCATGATGGCTTATGCCCAGCAGGAGTTTGGCGGTGTCGACATCCTGGTCAACAACGCGGGCATCCAGTTCGTGTCCAACGTCGAGGCCTTCCCGCCCGAGAAGTGGGACGCCATCATCGCCATCAACCTGAGCTCGGCCTTCCACACCATGCGCCTGGCCGTGCCCGGCATGCGCGCCAAGAACTGGGGCCGCGTGATCAACCTGGCCTCGGCGCACGGCCTGGTGGCATCGGCCGGCAAGTCGGCCTACGTGGCGGCCAAGCATGGCCTGGTGGGCCTGACCAAATCGGTGGCCCTGGAGACCGCCACCACGGGCGTGACCGTCAACGCCATCTGCCCGGGCTGGGTGCTGACCCCGCTGGTGCAAAAGCAGATCGATGACCGCGCCGCACGCGAAGGCATCACCGTGGCGCAGGCCCAGGTCGACCTGCTGGGCGAAAAGCAGCCCTCGCTGCAGTTCGTGACCCCCGCGCAACTGGGCGAGCTGGCCGTGTTCTTGAGCAGCCCTGCCGCCGACAACGTGCGTGGCGTGGCCTGGAACATGGACGGCGGCTGGACCGCCCAGTGAGCCCTTGGCCGCCTGCGGGGCGCCCACAAGCTGGGCGCGCAGCCCGGCGCATCATCTGGTGACCGCCGTTCACACCCGGTCACACCTTGCGCCGCGCCCTGCCCCCCTCGCTTGGGGCGTGACGCGCAGGTCAGGGCTGGCGTGAGGGCCGCAAGCTGGGAGAATCCCGCCTGCGCGCAGCCACGCTGATTTGACCAGCCACGCCAGCCGCATTGAACTGGTGATGGCATGAGCAGCTCGCGTTTGACGCCAGCCGTGATCGACCTGCGGCTGGACGCGGTCGACAAAGGCGGTGTCCCCTATTCCCCGTTGTACGACGACGTCTACCACGCCGAGGCGGGGGCCTGGGCGCAGGCGCGCCATGTCTTCCTGGCAGGCAATGGCCTGCCTCAACGATGGCAGGTGCGCGAGCGTTTCACCGTGCTGGAGACGGGCTTTGGCCTGGGCCACAACTTCCTGGCCACCTGGTCGGCATGGCGCCGGGATCCGCAGCGCTGCCGGCACCTGTTTTTTGTGTCGGTGGAAAAGCACCCGCTGACGGCCGACGACCTGGCGCGCGTGCACGATCTCCAGGGGCAAGGCGCCCTCCGAGGTGCCGCCCACGATGCAGCCCAGGGCGCGAGCTCAGGAGCCCTCACCCCCGCCGACCCTGATCACCCGCTGCTGGCCGCTGCGCTCCATGCCCGCTGGCCCCAGCTCACCCCTGGCATGCACCTCCTGCACTGGGAAGGCGACGATGCGCTGGTGGACGCCCCGCCGAGCGGCCATGGGACTGGCCAAGGCCATGCCCAGCCCTGGCGCGTGAGCCTGCTGCTGTGCTGGGGCGACGTCGCCCAGGTGCTGCCCCAGTTGCTGCTGCGCGCCGATGCCTTCTACCTCGATGGCTTCTCGCCGGCCTGCAACCCCGACATGTGGGACCCGCACCAGCTGAGCCGCCTCAACCGCCTGGCCGCGCCCGGGGCCACCGTGGCCACCTGGAGCTACGCCCGGGTGATGCGCGACGCCCTGACGCAAGCCGGCTTCGAGCTGAGCCGGGGCCCGGGCTTTGGCAGCAAGCGCGACATGTGCTGCGGGCACTTTGCCCCCCGCCACCAGCCTGAGTCCCCACCGGGCAGCCTGCTGCCCACGCCCGCAGCAGGGCACCGGCGCGCCATCGTGGTGGGCGCGGGCCTGGCTGGCGCCTGCACCGCCTACGCGCTGTGCCGCGAGGGCTGGGAGGTGACGGTGGTGGACCGCGCCTGGGGCCCGGCTCGCGGCGCTTCGGGCAACCCGGCCGGTTTGTTCCACAGCATCGTGCATGGCGAAGACGGCATCCACACCCGCGCGCACCGTGCGGCCGCGCTGGCCACCACCCGCTTGCTGAGCGATGCCCCGGGCGGCTGGCCCAGCGACGTGGCCCAAGTTGGCGGCATGTTGCGCCTGGCGCCCAAAGAGGCCGATGAGGCCGCACAACAGTTGCTCGACAAGCTGGGCTGGCCTGCCTCTCACCTGGGCTGGCTGCCGGCTGACCAGGCCAGCCTTGCAGCTGGCGTGCCCCTGTCCAGCGGGGCCTGGCGCTTCGAGCAGGCCGGCATGGTGAACCCGGCGGCGTGGACGCAGGCCTTGCTGGATGCCGCCCGCCAATGGGCCAAGCAGCATGGCCGCACGTTGAAGCTGGTGTGGGGGGTGCGCGCCAGTGCGCTGACCCACGACGACCAGGGCTGGCGCGTCGACGGCCACACCGGGCAAGCCAGCCTCGGGCCAGACTGGCGCGCCCATGCCGACAGCGTGGTGCTGTGCAACGCCCAGGCCTGCCAAGACCTGATCCACAGCCTGCCGCCGCACCAGGCCAGCGTCGAGCTGCCCATCTCCAGCGTACGGGGCCAAACCACAGTGCTGAGCGCCCAGGCCCTGCACGACCTGCAGACCCGCTGGGGACTGCCCGCGCCGCATCGCCCGCGCCTGCCGGTGGCCGGCAACGGCTATGCCATCTCGCTGCCCGATGGCGGGCTGCTGCTGGGCGCCACCACCCAGCACCACGACCGCGACCCCAGCGTGCGCGACGTGGACCACCGCCACAACCTGCTGCAAGCCGTGCAACTGGGCGTGCTGCCCGCCGCCTGGGCCGAGTTCGCGCACGGCCTGCCAGACGCCCCCACTGGCCACCCGCTGATGGGCCGCACGCAGTGGCGCGCGACCACGCCCGATCGCCTGCCCCTGGTGGGCGCCCTGCCCTGGTCGCCGGCCCGCCTGGCGCTGGCCGGGGTCAAGCGGCTGGACCAGGTGCGCCTGCTGCCGCGCAACCGCCATGAACAGGGCGGCCTGTTCATCGTGTCGGGGCTGGGCTCGCGCGGCATCACCTGGGCGGGCCTGCTGGTCGACATGGTGGCGCACTGGATGGCCGGCGCCCCCTGCCCCATCGAGGCCGACCTGCGCGACGCCATGGACCCCGCGCGCTTCCTGGCCCGCCTGGCCAAGAAGGGCGAGCCGCGCACCTGATCTGCCGCCGCACGCCGGCTTGGCGAGCCCCTTGGATGCGGCGACAATGGCGACCCCACCGCTGCCCTGGATGCCAACTTGCCCCACGTGGACACCCCGCCCGAAGCCGACCTGCCCGCACTGCCCGGTCTGACCGACCGGCTGCGGCTGGACAAATGGCTGTGGGCCGCGCGCTTTTACAAAACCCGCAGCCTGGCCGCCGAAGACATCGACAAGGGCCGCATCCAGGTCAATGGCCAGGTGGCCAAGGCCTCGAGAGAGTTGCGCGAAGGCGATTGCGTCGACATCCGCCAAGACAGCCTGGTGCGCACGGTTCGGGTGTGCGCCTTGAGCACCGTGCGTGGCCCCGCCCCGCAGGCGCAGCGCCTGTACCGCGAAACCGAAGACAGCCTGCAGCGCAAGGCCGAGTGGCAAGAACGCCGCCGCACCGCACCCGAGCCCGCCGCCAGCATCGAGCAAGGCCGGCCCACCAAGCGCGACCGCCGCCAACTCGCCGACTGGAGCCGCTGGTCGGCGTCGTCCGACTGACCTGCCGCCATCCTGCCGCCCACCTGCGGCCCAACCGCAGCCTTGTTACAAATTTTTGTCAGCCCGGGGCCTTGAAATCCCTGCTGGCGCCCTGACCATCTTTTTCAACCGCCGGTGGCCGTCCCGAAACCTGTGTTTTGGGCACCAACCGGCGATTTTTTGACCCACAAGACCACCACGCCATGAGCGACCAGCACACCCAGCCTGAAGGCGCCGGCCCCGAGGGCGCCGCCCCGGATGCCGCCCTGTCGATCGAACAGCAGCTCGCCGACCTGCAGGCCCGTCACGCCGAAGTCTCTGACGCCTACCTGCGCGCCAAGGCCGAGGGCGAAAACATCCGCCGCCGTGCCGACGAAGAGATCGCCAAGGCCCGCAAGTTCGCCGTCGAATCCTTCGCCGAAAGCCTGCTGCCCGTGCGCGACAGCCTGGAAGCCGCCCTGGCCACGCACGCTGCCAAGCCCGAGACCCCGGTCGAGACCGTGCTCGAGGGCGTGACCGCCACCCTGCGCCAGTTGGCCTCGGCCCTGGAGCGCAACAAGGTGATCGAGGTCAACCCGGCTGCGGGCACCAAGTTCGATCCCAACATGCACCAGGCCATCTCGATGGTGCCGGCCGATCAGGAAGCCAACACCGTGGTGGGCGTCCTGCAAAAGGGCTACACCATCAGCGAGCGCGTGCTGCGCCCTGCCCTGGTGACGGTGGCCGCGCCCAAGTGACGCGGCGCCGCTGACTGGCCTCTTGAAAAGCCACACCGCACTCTCATATCCGAATCAAGCCGGCGCCCCGCTTCAACGCAGCGCCTGAACCCGAACACATAGGAGCACCCAACATGGGCAAGATCATCGGCATCGACCTGGGCACCACCAACTCGTGCGTGGCCATCATGGAAGGCAACAGCACCAAGGTCATCGAAAACAGCGAAGGTGCACGCACCACCCCGTCGATCATCGCGTATCAAGAAGACGGCGAGATCCTGGTGGGCGCCTCGGCCAAGCGCCAGGCCGTGACCAACCCCAAGAACACGCTGTACGCGGTGAAGCGCCTGATCGGCCGCAAGTTCACCGAGAAGGAAGTGCAGAAGGACATCGACCTGATGCCCTTCACCATCGCGGCCGCCGACAACGGCGACGCCTGGGTGGAAGTGCGTGGAAAGAAGTACGCCCCGCCCCAAGTGTCGGCCGAAGTGCTGCGCAAGATGAAGAAGACCGCCGAAGACTACCTGGGTGAAGAAGTCACCGAGGCCGTCATCACGGTGCCCGCCTACTTCAACGATGCCCAGCGCCAAGCCACCAAGGACGCCGGCCGCATCGCTGGTCTGGATGTGAAGCGCATCATCAACGAGCCCACCGCTGCAGCCCTGGCCTTCGGCCTGGACAAGGGTGGCAAGGGCGACCGCAAGATCGCCGTGTATGACCTGGGCGGCGGCACCTTCGACGTCTCGATCATCGAAATCGCCGACGTGGACGGCGAAATGCAGTTCGAAGTGCTGTCGACCAACGGCGACACCTTCCTGGGCGGCGAAGACTTCGACCAGCGCATCATCGACTTCATCATCGCCGAGTTCAAGAAGGAATCCGGCGTTGACCTGACCAAGGACGTGCTGGCCCTGCAGCGCCTGAAGGAAGCCGCTGAAAAGGCCAAGATCGAGCTGTCGAGCAACTCGCAGACCGACGTCAACCTGCCCTACATCACCGCTGACGCCACCGGCCCGAAACACCTGAACATCAAGCTGACCCGCGCCAAGCTGGAGTCGCTGGTGGAAGAGCTGATCGAGCGCACGATCGCGCCTTGCCGCACCGCCATCAAGGATGCCGGCGTGAGCGTGGGCAGCATCGACGACGTGATCCTGGTGGGCGGCATGACCCGCATGCCCAAGGTGCAGGAGAAGGTCAAGGAGTTCTTCGGCAAGGACCCGCGCAAGGACGTCAACCCTGACGAAGCCGTGGCCGTGGGCGCCGCCATCCAAGGTCAAGTGCTGTCGGGTGACCGCACCGACGTGCTGCTGCTGGACGTGACCCCGCTGTCGCTGGGCATCGAAACGCTGGGTGGCGTGATGACCAAGATGATCGGCAAGAACACGACCATCCCGACCAAGTTCGCACAGACCTTCTCGACCGCCGACGACAACCAGCCCGCCGTGACCATCAAGGTCTACCAGGGCGAGCGTGAAATGGCTTCGGGCAACAAGATGCTGGGCGAGTTCAACCTCGAAGGCATCCCGCCCGCACCGCGTGGCGTGCCGCAGATCGAAGTGTCGTTCGACATCGACGCCAACGGCATCCTGCACGTGGGCGCCAAGGACAAGGGCACCGGCAAGGAAAACAAGATCACCATCAAGGCCAACTCGGGTCTGTCGGAAGACGAGATCCAGAAGATGGTCAAGGACGCCGAGCTCAACGCCGCCGAAGACAAGAAGAAACTCGAACTGGTGCAGGCCAAGAACCAGGGCGACGGTCTGGTGCACAGCGTGCGCAAATCGCTGACCGAGTACGGCGACAAGCTGGACGCGGGCGAGAAGGACAAGATCGAGGCCGCGATCAAGGACGTCGAGGAATCGCTCAAGGGCGAGGACAAGGACGACATCGAGGCCAAGACCAACGCCCTGATGACCGCTTCGCAGAAGCTGGGTGAGAAGATGTACGCCGACATGCAGGCGGCCCAAGGTGCTGCCGGCGCCGCGGGTGCCGCCCCGGGTGCGGACGCTGCTGCCGGTGCCAAGCCTGCTGACGACAACGTGGTCGACGCCGAGTTCAAGGAAGTCAAGAAGGACTGATGGCGTCATGCGGCAGTCAGGTTGCGCTTCGATGATCAACCTGACCGCCGAGGCGGAGGCACAGGTCGTGCGGGCAGCCAGCCTGCGCCCTGTGCCTTTGTCGAATCTGCAGTGCAATGACCTCATCCAGCCCTGACGGGAACCGACATGGCAAAACGTGACTTTTACGAAGTCCTGGGCGTCGCCAAAGGCGCCACGGACGACGAGATCAAGAAGGCCTACCGCAAGGCGGCCATGAAGTACCACCCTGACCGCAACCAGGGTGAGAAGGCCAAGGAAGCCGAAGAGAAGTTCAAGGAGGTCAAAGAGGCCTACGAGATGCTCTCGGATCCGAAGAAGAAGGCCGCCTATGACCAGTACGGCCACGCCGGCGTGGACCCGAACATGGGTGGCCGTGGTGGCCCCGAGGGCTTTGGCGGTTTCGCCGATGCCTTTGGCGACATCTTTGGCGACATCTTCGGCCAGCAAGGTGGCCGCCGAGGCGGTGGCCCGCAGGTCTACCGGGGCAGCGACCTGTCGTACGCCATGGAGATCACGCTCGAAGAAGCCGCCGCGGGCAAGGACACCCAGATCCGCATCCCCGCCTGGGAAGACTGCAACGTCTGCCACGGCAGCGGAGCCAAGCCGGGCACCAGCGCCAAGACCTGCCCGACCTGCAATGGCTCGGGCACGGTGCACATGCGCCAGGGCTTCTTCAGCGTGCAGCAGACCTGCCCGCACTGCCACGGCACCGGCAAGGTCATCCCTGACCCCTGCACCTCGTGCCACGGCCAGGGCCGCGTCAAGAAGACCAAGACGCTGGAAGTCAAGATCCCCGCGGGCATCAACGAAGGCATGCGCATCCGCTCGGCCGGCAACGGCGAGCCGGGCACCAATGGCGGCCCGCCGGGTGACCTGTACATCGAGATCCGCATCAAGCCGCACGAGATCTTCGAGCGCGACGGCGACGACCTGCACTGCACGGTGCCGGTGCCGCTGACCTCGGCCGCACTGGGCGGCAACATCGAGGTGCCGACGCTTGGGGGCAAGGCCGAGATCGACATCCCCGAAGGTACCCAGCACGGCAAGACCTTCCGCCTGCGCGGCAAGGGCATCAAGGGCATCC
>Ga0228700_1001927_pt1 | contig 11970 bp, 10 predicted proteins | sample McNCre317_Aug_MG_FD_178019 | JGI IMG/M metagenome (GOLD analysis project Ga0228700, IMG submission 178019) | Freshwater microbial communities from McNutts Creek, Athens, Georgia, United States - 3-17_Aug_MG | ecosystem: Environmental > Aquatic > Freshwater > Creek | place: USA: Georgia...
TGAGCTTGCGAAAGATCGACGCTTCTTGCGGCAAGTAGCTCAAACCCAAACGCGAACGACGATGAATAGGCAAATGCGCCACCGGCTGACCGTCGATGGTGATGCTGCCGCCATCGGCACGCACCAAACCCACAATCATGTAGAACGAGGTGGTTTTGCCTGCGCCGTTAGGACCCAACAGCCCGACCACTTCACCCTTTTTGACAGAGATGGACACATCGTGCACCACCTTGCGACTGCCGTATGACTTTTGCAAATGGCGCGCCTCTAGGCGACTTTCGGCCACATCGGCAGAGTAGGCAGGTGCGAGGGTTTCGATCACGGTTTATCCAATGTTTTGCTGCGTGGCGACAAGATGGCTTTGACACGACCTGCGCCTGACCTGCCATCGATGCTGAACACATCGGTCAAGTTTTCGTAAATGATGAGCTTGCCTGTCATGGTGTCATTCAAAACCGCGCCACGGTAACGGCGCACCTCGGCTTGGTCGATGAGTTTGATGCGGTCGGCTCGGCCATCGAACTCGATGCGTAAGGCTTCGCCTTCCATGAACTCATCATTGCCTTCTCGCTTTTGGCGGAAGAAGGCGCGTTGGTTGGGTTCGGGCAAGATGACGCCAAATTGATAGCCATCTGCGTCTTCGCGCATTTCAATGCGGGTCCCGCGCATGACCATGGTGCCTCGGGTGAGCACCGCATGGCCCGTGAAAATGCTGACTTGGTTCAGCTCATCGTGAACCAAATGATCAGCCTCGATGTTGGTGGGCTTTTCGCGGTCTGCTTTTTCTGCCGACGCCGCTACCGGCACGATGGCCATCAAGAGCGCAAGCGAGAAAGAGGCGAATGAAGTCAAGGCACGAATATTGCTCGTTAAGTTGATGGCATTCTAACCATCTCGAGAAGCAATTTTCGTGCTGACTCGTGCACGTGTCGTTTAGGGCTTAACGACCGCGACGAACTTCGCCAATCAGGTACTCAGCCACTTGCAACGCGCGATCCATGGTTTGCGTCAAAGAGCCGTCTGTGTAGAAACGACCGGCCACGCCCAAGGCTGGAACACCCTGAACCTTGAACGCGTCTTGCAATTGCGTGGCACGGCGGGCCTTGCTGGCCACGCCAAAGCTGTTGAACGTCTCGATGAACTTTTGCTCAGGCAAACCGTTCTTGCCGGCCCATACAGCCAAAGCTTGCGCGGTGTTGAGCTGCTGACGCTCGGCGTGAATGGCATGGAACAACTTGCCGTGCATGGCCTCGACCATGTTGAGCGACTCGAACACGTAGTAAGCACGCTGCTGGGCTTCAAAGTCATCACGGAAGCGCACAGGCACGCGTTGCACCACCACGTCTTTGGGGGCTGCTTTTTTCCAAGCAGCGAACTGCGGCTCAAACGCGTTGCAGTGCGGGCAGCTGTACCAAAAGAACTCGATCACTTCGATCTTGCCTGCGCCCACATCGGTGGGCACGCGCTTGTCGAGTGACAAATAGTCTGTGCCCTCAACCGGCTTCTTCGCTGCGGGGCCTTGGGCTTGTGCAGCAACAGGCAAACCCGTCACAGCAGCAGCGCTGATGGCGGCCAAAGAAAAATCACGACGCTTCATGGGGAACCTCTTGGTATTTAACGTTGCACCCGCACCAGGGCGGAATCAATGTGAGCGGCCTCTAGCTTAGCGCGCACGCGCTCGGCTTCCGTTTTGTCGAGCGGGCCCACGCGCACACGGTACACCGTGCGCCCGCCTTGGTCTCGCTCGCTGACCTTGGCATCGAGACCGAGCAACGCGGTCTTGGCGCGTTGCGCTTGGGCTTCGTCGTTGCTGCGGTAAGCGCCCGCTTGAACGAAATAGATGAACGGATCACTGCTGGCAGGCTTCGCTTCTGCGACAGGCTCAACCACTTTAGGCTCTGGCGATTTTGCTTCGACCGGCTTGGCCTCCGGCGCTTTCGGCTCTGGCTTGGCTTTGGATTCAGGCTTTGATTCGGACTTGGGCTCGGCCGCTTTCACTTTGGCCAAATCACCCAAGGGGTCTGCGCTCTTGGGGTCAACTTTGGTGGCGGCATCGGGCTTGGGTTCCACCTTCACTTCTTCAGATTTGTCGCCCGCCTTCGCGCCCTTCTTGCCGTAAAGCGGTGCATTGGGATCCCAATCTTTGTTTTTCTCCGCTTCTGCCGCGTCTTGGTCGGCCGAGCGTATTTGGCCTTTGTTCATAAAAGGCATGGGCACTTTGGTCACATACACCGCAACCCCCAAAGCCACGGCAAGGCCGACCACCAAACCGATGATGAACCCCACCAAAGTGCTACCGCGTTGCTGATTCATGCGCAAAGTCTCCGTCATATTTACATGCTGGCGGGGGCTGACACGCCCAACACCGCCAAGCCATTGTGCAGCACCTGTGCGGTAGCCGCCACCAGCGCCAAGCGGGCTTTTTTCACCGCCTCGTCGTCCACCAAGATGCGCTCGGCATCGTAATAGCTGTGATAGCTGGCCGCGAGGTCGCGCAAGTAGAAGGTCACGTCGTGCGGCGCAAAGTCAGCCGATGCGGCGGTCAACATCGCTGGGTACTTGGCCAGTTGCAACATGAGGGCTTGGGCTTGTGGGCTTTCGAGTGCAGACAAGTCCACGTCTTTGAGCGCGGCCACATCGCCGCCGTCTTTGTCGGCCCATGCACGCAGCACCGAGCAAATGCGCGCGTGCGCGTATTGCACGTAGTACACGGGGTTGTCGTTGTTCTTTTGCACGGCCAAGTCCACGTCGAAGGTGTACTCGGTGTCGGGCTTGCGGCTCAGCAAGAAGAAACGCACCGCGTCTTTGCTGGTCCACTCGATCAAGTCGCGCAAGGTCACGTAGCTGCCGGCGCGCTTAGAAATTTTCACTTCTTCGCCACCGCGCATCACGCGCACCATGGTGTGCAACACGTAGTCGGGGTAGCCCTCGGGGATGCCCACGTTCGCCGCTTGCAAGCCTGCGCGCACGCGCGCGATGGTGCCGTGGTGGTCCGTGCCTTGGATGTTCACAACCTTGGTGAAACCACGCTCCCACTTGGTGATGTGGTACGCCACGTCGGGCACGAAATACGTGTACGTGCCATCTGTCTTTTTCATCACACGGTCTTTGTCGTCGCCGTAGTCGGTGGACTTGAGCCACAACGCGCCATCTTGCTCGTAGGTCTTGCCAGCCGCTTGCAAGCGGCTCACCGCGTCGGCCACTTTGCCGCTGGTGTAGAGGCTGCTTTCCAAGTAGTAGTTGTCGAACTTGACGTCAAAGGCTTTCAAGTCGAGGTCTTGCTCGTGGCGCAGGTAGGCCACGGCGAACTCGCGCATGCCGTCTACATCGTTCACATCGCCGCTGGCGGTGAATTCGCGGTCGTCCGACTTGACGGTTTTGCCCGCCAAGAAATCGGTGGCGATGTCTTGGATGTAGTCGCCGTTGTAAAACGCTTTGCTCTCTGGGTTCTCGGGGTCCACAGGCCAGCAATCGTCACCGGGCTTGAAGCCTTGGGCGCGAAAGTGCGTGCTCTTGGCCAAGGTGTTGATTTGCACGCCCGCATCGTTGTAATAAAACTCGCGGTAAACGTTGAAACCTTGCGTGGCAAACAAATTACAAATCGCATCGCCCAGCGCCGCTTGGCGACCATGGCCCACATGCAAAGGGCCGGTGGGGTTGGCCGACACGAACTCGACCAACACACGTTGACCGTTGTCGGCTTGAAAGCCAAACTGATCTTTGGCGGCCAGCACCTCACGCACGATTTGTTGTTTGGCAGCAGGTTTTAAACGGATGTTGATGAAGCCGGGGCCTGCAATCTCAATGTCTTGCACCCACTGTTGGTAAGCGGGCGAAGCCAGCAACGCATCGCGCAACTGCTCGCCGAGTTGACGGGGGTTGAGCTTGAGCAGTTTGGCCAACTGCATGGCCGCCGTCACGGCATAGTCGCCATGGGCAGCGACCTTGGGAGATTCAAACGCGGCCTTGTTGCCAGAACCGGGCAACAAACTGTCGAGGGCATGGCCCAAAGCGGCCAGCAATTCTTGTTTAACTTGGAGCATGGCCAGATTTTACGGGGCGTGCCTATCTTTAAGCGGGCCCCACGTTTTTTTTGGCATGATCTACCCATGCGCGACGCCCACGACCTCACCCCCTCCGACCGTTTTCAATACACCCCCACGCTGTCATGTGTCATGCCCGCGTACAACGAGGGCAAGAACTTAGGCACGCTGGTGCCGCAGGTGCTGCAAGCCTTGCAGGCGTTGGGCTCGCAGGTGGAAATCGTGCTCATCAACGACGGCAGCCATGACGACACGGCGCAAGTCATCCAAGCCTTGAGCGCCGCGCACCGCGAAGTGGTGGGCATCAATTTGTCACGCAACTTTGGCAAAGAGGCCGCCTTGACCGCAGGCATTGATGCCGCACGCGGCGAGGTGGTGGTGCTGATGGACTCCGATGGCCAACACCCTGTGTCGCTGGTGGCCGACATGCTCAAGCGCTGGCGCGAAGGCTCGGACGTGGTGTACGCGATTCGTCGCACCCGTGACGACCAGTCCGCCTTGCACGCAGGTTTGACGGGCCTGTTTTACAAACTCATCAACGCGGGCAACCGCGTGAAAATTCCGGCCCATGCTGGCGACTTCCGCTTGATGGATCGCCGCGTGGTGGAGGCTTTAAAGCAACTGCCCGAGCGCAACCGCTTCATGAAAGGCTTGTACGCGTGGGTCGGTTTTGCCAGCACCGCGATTGACTACGAGCCCTTGCCACGCGCCGCCGGCGAAAGCAGTTTTGGTTTGCGCGGCTCGTTTGCCTTGGCGCTCACAGGTGTATTGGCGTTTTCCATTGCGCCCTTGCGTGCCTTGACCATCACCGGCTTGATGCTGGCGATGGTGGCCCTGGGCTACGGCGTGTGGGTGGTGGCCGAGTATTTCTTGTGGGGCATTGATGTGCCGGGCTACGCCACGCTGGTGGTGGGCATGATGTTTTTCAGCGGCATCCAATTGCTCTCGATTGGCGTGTTGGCCGAGTACGTGGGTCGCATCTACGAAGAGGTGAAACAACGCCCCATGTATTTGGTCAGCCAGCGTTGGGGCTTAGGGCTCGGGGTGGCACCGGTCAAGCCCACCGCGCCCGTGGTGATTGACAACGACCCTCCTCACCCGATTTAAACCATGCGCACGGGTTTTTGGTTTTTGGTGGTGGGCGGCACAGCCGCCGCCGTGCACATGGCGGTGTTCATGTTGGCAGCGCCGTTCTTGTGGCCCGAAGTGGCCAATGCAGCTGGGTTTTGCGTGGCGTTTGTGGTGAGCTTTGCCGGCCACCGTTTTTTAAGCTTCAGCGATGCCGACACCAGCTTGTGGCAAAGCTTTCGCCGCTTTGCAGCGACGGCGTTGGCAGGTTTTGCAGCCAACGAGTTGATGTTCATCGCGCTGCTGCGCGGCTTGAATTTGCCCGATTGGCTGGCTTTATTTTTCGCCTTGGTGTTTGCATCCGCGCAAACCTTTTTGCTCAGCCGCTTCTGGGCGTTCAAGCGCAAGACTTGAGCGGAACACGCTCCACGCCTGCCCCGTCGCCACCAGCGTGAAGCCTTCGTGTGATTGCGCATTGAGCACAGGCGACGCGTTGGGTGCCAGCACCCAGGCACGCGGCTCTTGCGTCAACGCTTGCAAGCGCGCCATCGGCACAAGGCTGCGTGCCGCGCGGGCATCAAAGTCAGCACCTTCAAACAATTCGCGTCGCCAGTTGTCGCCTGCGGTTTGGCGCAAGGCGTCCCAATCTTGAATGACCTCTAATGGGTGCGTGAGCTGCGCGTAGAACGGCAAATCGTAGGGGTAGTCATCAACCGCAGCCACCACATCGTCGGACTGTGCGGCACAAGCCAACACTTGCGCCACATCCACCGTGCTGCGCTGTGCGGTGTAGCGTGCGGCACTCACCTGCGCCACCACGGCCAAGGCCAAATTAGCAACCACCAACACCACAAAAGCCCAACGTCCCCAAGCGCGCGGCACCACATGCTGTTGCCACCACAACGCCCCCAGCACGGTCAACGCGGGCATGACGGGTAAGGCGTAACCAATCAGCTTGGAGTTGGGAATAGAGAAGAAACCCAAAATGGCAACAATCCAAATCCAACACAGCGCCACCCAGCGAGCATCCACCTGCGCGGCGGCCACATGAGCGGCTTCTGAGCGAGAGAGACGCAAAGCCACAGCGCGCAGTCGCTGCACACCATCGGCAGCCACCATGAACACCCAAGGAAACATCAACACCGTGATGGCCAAGCCATAAAACCACCAAGGCCGTCCGTTGTTAAACGTGGTGGCGGTGTAACGACCAAACTGGTGCTTGCCAAACATATAGGCCAGCATGTCTGGGTGCTCGCGCGCGGCCAACACAAACCACGGCAAAGCAATGACGACGAACAGCAACAAGCCACTCACCCACGGCAACGCCAAAATTTTTCGCCACTGCGAGGTGTAGGCAATCCACACAAATAACACCAAGCCCGGCAGCAGCAAACCAATCAAGCCTTTGCTAAGGACGCCCAAGGCACACGCCACAAAACCCCAGCGGGCCCAGCCTGCGTGCACGCCAGCGTCGTGCATCAAGGCGCGTGCAAAACACCAAATGGCCACACCCATCCATGTGGCGACCATCATGTCGTGGTTCACGTATTGGCCGCCAATCAAAAAGGCCAAGCTGCTGCCAAACATCCAAGCTGCGCGACGCGCCACCTCGGCGCCCGCGATGTGGCGCGTGCACACCACCATCAAGCTCCACATCAAACACGCATGCAAGGCCACCACACAGCGTGCCACCCAAGGTGTTGCACCCAACACCGTCATGGCCGCAGCTTCGAGCCAATACAGCAAAGGGGGTTTGTGGAAAAACGGAATGCCGTCTAAGCGAGGCGTGAGCCAGTCGCCACTCATCGCCATCCATCGGCCTACCTCGGCGTAGCGTCCTTCATCGGGCAGCGCCAACGGGCGAAGCGCGGCCAACACCAACAAGATACATGGCAGCACCCACGCGCCCCAATTGCGCCAGCGGGGAGATGCAAAAAAGTTAGAGCTCATGTGTGTTTCAAGTTTGAATCAATTTGCCGCTGCCGCGCACCAAACGCACGCCAGCGTCAAATAAGTGCTGCACAAAATCGTGACTCGCCAAGTAAGCAAACTCGCGCTTGCGTGCGGCACCAATCGCGTCATCGGCCTGCGCCGACACAGCGGGGTGGCACATGATGAGCGCGGGCTTGTCTTGCGGCAAAGCGGCGAGCCAGCTTTGCATCAACTGCGCGTAATCGTCCATGCTGCCATCAAAGCCATACGCGCCTAGCAAGGGGCCGACCGAGGGCCACGCGTTTTGCCGCACCCACTGTTGCAGGTCACGCGCCCCCATCGCCGTGATGATCTTGGCTTTGAGACCGGGTTGCGCCACGTCCGACACACGCAACCAAGGGCGCTGCGTGGCATGGCCATATCGGCGCATCAGCACCGCAGCCAAGGCATGGCGAAACACCGCAAACTGCTGCACGTGTTGATGGCCATCGATGTGGTCTGGCGCTGCTTGCCAATGGGCTTCAAACGCATCGAGCTGACGCTCGATTTCGTCTTCGATGGCGGCTTGGTCGTACATGCGCAGCGCAGCGCGTGCCATCACCAACCCTAAGCCACTGCCGTGCCCCGCATCGGTGGCAAAGCGACTGGTCCAATCCAAATGCACGCCCACGTCTAGGCGTTCGCGCACATCACGCAAGGCCATGACATCTTCTGCCCATCGTGGTGACAAACTCATCACGCTGGTGGCACTCAAGCGCCCGAGCACGGCCAAGGCCACAATGCCTTGTGACACTGGCGCATTGAGTGCGTAGTCATCCGCGCACACCACGACTTCTTTGATGGGTTGGGATGTCATACAGCCGTGCTCCAGTAATTGGCATGACCGTAGTGGTCTTTTAGAAAATCAATCCACAAACGCAAACGCAAGGGCAAATGTTTGCGCTGCGAGAACACCGCGTAAATGCCGTTGGGCGGCGCAGCAAATTCCTCCAACACCGGCACCAATTGCCCGCTGCTGATTTCAGACTCCACCTCCCACGTGCTGCGCCACGCAATGCCGTGGCCTGCCAAGCACCAGTCGTGCAGCACTTGGCCGTCCGAGCAATCCATGGGGCCGCTGGGGCGTAGATGGATCACCTCATGCGATTGGCTGTCGGCGTTCTTGCCCGACATCGGTACGCGAAAGGCCCAGCCACGTGTTTGCGAGGCATCACTCGACAAGGTCAAGCAACGAAAGCGCATCAGATCATGGGGCACTTTGGGCGCGCCATGGCGTTTCAAAAACTCAGGGGTCGCTACACACAAGCGGCGGTTGTCGGCCATGCGCACGCTGACCAACGAGGAGTCGGGCAAGTCGCCCACGCGCACGGCGCAGTCAAAACCTTCGGCGGCCAAGTCCACCACGCGGTCGCTCAGGTTGAGTGACACGGTGACATCTGGATGCAGGTTGTGAAATTTGGGCACCAGCGGGGCCACATGCCGACGACCAAATCCCGCAGGGGCGGTGATGCGCAAGTGTCCGCTGGCTTTTAAGCCGCCCACACTCACGCTCGCTTCGGCATTGGCCACATCGGCCAGCAAGCGTTGACAGTCTTCGAGGAATGCCGTGCCTTCGTGCGTGAGGGTGATGCGCCGCGTGGTGCGCACCAACAGCTTGACGCCCAAATGCGATTCCAAGCTGTCCAAGCGACGCCCCATGATGGCGGGGGCCACGCCCTCGGCTTTGGCGGCAGCGGTCAAGCTGCCCTTCAAGGCCACCGACACAAAAGACTCAAAGGCTTTGAGTTTGTCCATGCTTGAATTATCCACGGGGCGCTAATGCACGCCCCAACCTAAAATCATGCCCCATGAATACCCAAGCGCCTACGCATCGCCCCAGCCGAGTCACCCGCGCGATTGCGCTGTTAGAGCACCTCGCCCCCACATGGTTTGCCATGGTCATGGGGTGGTGCGGTTTGTCACTCGCGTGGCTGCGTGCCACCGATGTGCTGGGCGACATCGCCCTCGGTTTAGGCTTGGTGGGCTCCATCTTCGCGCTGTTCGTATTTGTCTTGCTGTGCCTGTCATGTGTGGTGCGTTTGACGTTTCACCCCAACGCAGTGGCGGCTGACATGCGTCACCCTGTGCGACACGCGTTCATGGCCACGTTGCCGTTGTCCATCATGTTGTTGGCTGGCATTGGCGTGTCTTTGTTTTGGAACACCTCACGCACACTCAACACCGCGCTCACCTTTGCGTGGGTTGTGGGCTCGGTGTTGGAGCTGGCCGCTTCTGTGTGGGTGATTGGCCGCTGGCTCAACACCCCCGACAACGGTGGTTTGCAATGGGCAGCGTTCACGCCTGTGTTTTTCATTCCCGTCATTGGCAATGTGTTGGCCCCCTTGGCAGGCGTGACCATGGGACTTGAGGCTTGGGCCACCGCACAGTTTGGCATTGGCTTGTTGTTGTGGCCTGTGCTGCAAACCATGCTCCTCATTCGCATGGTGCAAGCAGGCCCACTGGCTGCGCGAATGAGCCCCAGCATCTTCATCACGATGGTGGCACCGTCCATCATCGGCTTGTGTTTCTTGCAGTTTGATGCCCCGCTGAGTTTGGCTTGGGGTTCGTGGGGCATTGGCGTGTTTTTCTTAGCGTTGTCGCTCACACAAATTCACACCATCCTTGCGCAGCCTTTTGGCTTGCCTCATTGGGCCATGAGCTTTCCAATGGCCGCGTTCACCACGCTCAGTCTGCGCATGTCGCAAGAGCAAGGCGGCGCTTGGCTAGAGCTACCAGCCACACTGCTGCTGGCGATGACATCGCTGCTCATTCTGGGGTTGACCCTCAACACATGGCGTGGCTTACGCCATGGCCACTTGCTGGTACCAGAGAAATAAAACACCCCAGCCCAGCGGATTACCTACCTATTTGTCACGACAGCCCCAAAGCTGGCGATGCAATCCACCCAGCGCAATCCAATAAGATTCGTCCTGATTTCCCCCTTTTTTGATTTATCCAGAGAGACCTCACCATGAGCCAAGACACCACGAAACGCACGCAAGTACGCAGCTTGCAAGTTGCCAGCAATTTGTACAAATTCATCGAGACCAAAGTGTTGCCAGACACCGGCGTGAGCAGCGACAAATTCTGGAAAGGTTTTGATGCCATCGTGCAAGACTTGGCCCCCAAGAACGTAGCCCTGTTGGCAGAGCGTGACCGCCTGCAAACTGAAATGGACACATGGCACAGCGCCAACCCCGGCCCAATCAAAAACATGAAGGGCTATCGCAAGTTCTTGGAAAAGATTGGCTACCTCGTGCCTCAACCCGCCAAGGTCAAAGCCACCACGAAAAACGTGGACGCTGAATTGGCTTTGCAAGCTGGCCCACAACTGGTGGTGCCTGTGCTCAACGCACGCTACGCTTTGAACGCTGCCAACGCACGTTGGGGCTCTTTGTATGACGCCTTGTATGGCACCGACGCTATTTCTGAAGCCAATGGCTGCGAAAAAGGCCAAGGCTACAACCCCAAACGTGGTGCCAAAGTCATTGAATACGCACGCTATGTTTTGGACCGCACCGTGCCTTTGAAGAGCGGTTCGCACATCGATGCCACCGGCTATGCCGTGGTCAACGGTGAACTGACTATCACCTTGAAAGGTGGCAAGACCACCAAGCTCGCCAAAGCTGCACAGTTCGTCGGTTTCCAAGGCAAAGCAGGTGAGCCTTCTTCAGTATTGATGGTCCACAACGGTTTGCACCTCGACTTGCAAATCAACCGCAACACCCCCATTGGCGCGACCGACCCTGCGGGCGTGAGCGACCTGATTGTGGAAGCCGCGTTGTCCACCATCCTCGACTTGGAAGACTCCGTGGCCGTGGTGGATGCCGACGACAAAGTGGTGGCCTACGGCAACTGGTTGGGCATCGTCAAAGGCACCTTGACCGAGACTGTTGAAAAAGGCGGCAAAACTTTCACACGCGGTTTGAACGCTGACCGCGAGTACAAAGGCAAAGACGGCCAACCCGTCAAACTGCATGGCCGCTCATTGCTGTTCCTTCGCAACGTGGGTCACTTGATGACCAACCCCGCCATTCTTTACAAAGGTAAAGACGGCCAGATGCACGAAATTCCAGAAGGCATCATGGACGCGGTGGTCACCACCACCATCGCTTTGCACGACTTGCAAGGCCACGGCAAAAAAGGCATTCGCAACTCACGCACAGGTTCGGTCTACATCGTCAAACCCAAAATGCACGGCCCCGCCGAAGTGGCGTTTGCGTGCGAGTTGTTTGGTCGCGTTGAAAAAGTGTTGGGCCTCAAAGACAGCACCGTCAAGCTGGGCATCATGGACGAAGAGCGTCGCACCAGCGTGAACTTGAAGGCCTGTATCGCTGCCGCCGCGAGCCGCGTGGCGTTCATCAACACCGGCTTCTTGGACCGCACCGGCGACGAAATGCACACCGCCATGTTGGCTGGCCCCATGTTGCGCAAAGGCGATATGAAGACCAGCGCATGGATTCAAGCCTATGAAAAGAACAACGTGTTGGCTGGCTTGTCATGCGGTTTGCGCGGCAAGGCACAAATCGGCAAAGGCATGTGGGCCATGCCCGACTTGATGGCCGAAATGCTGAAGCAAAAAATTGGTCACCCCAAAGCGGGCGCCAACACCGCATGGGTGCCAAGCCCCACAGCGGCTGTGTTGCACGCCATGCACTACCACCAAGTCAAAGTAGTCGACGTGCAAAAAGAATTGGAAAAGGTCGACTACAACAAAGTGCGCGACAGCCTCTTGAACGACTTGCTACAAGTGCCCGTGGTGGCCAAGCCCAACTGGAAACCTGCTGAGAAGCAACAAGAGTTGGACAACAACGTGCAAGGCATCTTGGGCTACGTGGTGCGTTGGGTCGACCAAGGCGTGGGCTGCTCCAAAGTGCCAGACATCCAC
>Ga0228700_1001930_pt1 | contig 11956 bp, 15 predicted proteins | sample McNCre317_Aug_MG_FD_178019 | JGI IMG/M metagenome (GOLD analysis project Ga0228700, IMG submission 178019) | Freshwater microbial communities from McNutts Creek, Athens, Georgia, United States - 3-17_Aug_MG | ecosystem: Environmental > Aquatic > Freshwater > Creek | place: USA: Georgia...
ACTGAACCTCGCCTGGCCATCGCGGCGCCGGGCAACGTCCGCGACCGCGCTCAGTCGTGCGCGCGCGCCTTCGACGGTACGCTTGCGCCCCCGGTCCAGCCCTTCGGCGGCCACGGGGTCGAGGTAGTCGATGCGCGGCGCCTTGTACTGGCCGACCGCCTTGTCGAATTCAGGGCCGGCGTCATCCGGCGCGATTTCCCCGGCGGACACCTTATCGGCGATCTCGTCGGCCTTGGTCTTGACCTGCAGCTCGTGGTCGAGCACCTCGTTGGCGGCCTTGCTGCGGGCCTCGGTCTGCCGAACTTCAATGTAACGCTGCTGCGCTTGTTCCGCAGACTGCGCAAACTGCTGCACGCCGCGCCAAATCTGCGACTTGTCTGCCGCACGAGCGCCTTCCGCGATGACGTTCCCAAAATTGCCAGTTGGAATTCGAGCCATGGTTATTTTCTCCACCCGCCGCCACTGCTCTGCATAGAGCTGTAGCTCTGCATGGCGCTCGACCCGGCTTCAAAATAGGAAGCTGTCTGCGCGGATTTGCCTTGTGCGCGAAGCGTCCTTTGCCGCCTCTTCCCTGTGAGAATCGTATTTAGAGCGTCCTCTTCAGAGAGCTGAGTCGTGCGCGCGTCCACAATGGCCGGCGTGCCATCATCGACAACAACGCCAGAAGACGCGAACCCCGCGCGGGCGGCGGATCTAACTTCCGCCGCGCTCCTCCTGATTCTTTTGGCCTCGGCTAGCGCTTCCTGATATTGCGCGTCACCTTCTGCTTTGAGAGCCTTTTTCTGGGCACGCCCTCCCATAACAGAAGAGGCAACCTTTGCCGCCGCTGCTGCAGCCATGAAGTAAGCGCCGCCCATGCTCAGGCCCCCTCGAATGTGAAAGCAACCGACATCCCGAAATTCTCGAACCCCAGGGATCGGTACAGATCAATAACCTTGGAATCTGCAACGCCCGTGCTGGCGCCGGCCAGAAGCCTTTTGCATCCAATTGTCTTTGCCCATGCGACCATGTGCGTGACCAGCCGCACCGCAATCATCCCGCCGCGATACTTCGGACTGACGTACAGCGCGAACTCCTGCGCGACGAGAGAGTCGACGCACCAGTGCTGATCCGCCGCCGCAATAGCGGCTCCTACAATCTCGCCGTCCCGTTCTGCGACGCGGACAAATCCATACGACGACTCGATCAACGCCTCGAGAAGCTGCGCCAGCCTCTCCGCGTTGAAAGTATCGTCGCGATACGACGGAGCTTCTGCGGCCATCGCACGCCCCAATTCCAGCAGCGCCGAAATGTCGGCCACTCCTGCCGGGCGTATCATCCGTTCACCGTGAGCTTGCGCACCACCGCCAGCACATGCGCCGGGAATGGCAGGCTGCCGCTCAGTTCAATGTCGGCCGAGCCGCGATCCCAGCCCAGGTTCTCGATGCGCTTCACGCCCGTGAACGCCACCGGCTCGGTATCCAGCAGCGACGAGCCGAAGCGCCGGAATGGCACTTCTTTGCCGTTCACTTCGCAGTCATAGGTTTCTAGGAATCGCACCGATACCTCGTTGATGCTCATCGCGTTGCCCTGCGCGCTGCCGGTTGCGGTCGGCACTTCCGGAGTCAGCAGTTTGATCCGCCATCTGTACGGCAGCCCCACCTCGACCGCGAGCGCCTTGCGCGGGAGCGTGATCTGCCCGGATGCAACGGTGAAGGTTCCCATATATCTGCCGTCCGCCTTGACCTGCACCGTCTCTCCCTCGAGGTGGGACAGTCCCGACCAGACAGTCGCGCCAGGCGCTACAGCGGTCAGCGTGATGGCGGCGTCGGTGTTCACGGAATCGTCGAGCACCTCGAGGTATCGTACCGTCGCCCCGTTGATCGTGCGCCGCACGACGAACCACGTCTCTTCGCCACCGTCGACCGGTATCGTGGCCACAGACTCGAATACGCCGTCAGTCGTAAGCCGCGTCCATGCCGTTACCTGCTGCTTGCGGGCCACGGTGCCAGAGGCGACAACGCCATCCGCCCGCACGGCATAGACGAACGGGTCGGGTTCCTGGTTATAAGACAGGTCGACGATGCCATCGCCCGTGATGTGTTCGGCCAGCAGCGTCATATCCTCGGCGTCGAAATCCTCGTCGGATGCGTCATAGCCAATGGCGCGCACCTTAAGTCCCGCGCGCTGCACGAACAGCAGGTCCTTCCCGGCCACCAGCGGGCGCACCGTGTTGGCGCCATAAGCGCTCTGCCGTTCCACCTGCACGTTCGTCGGCGTGATGGGCTTCTCTACGCCGCCCTTGATCGTGAACTCGCCGCCGTAGGTCAGGGCAAACAGGATCTTCGCCGATGCCATGTGCATGATCGGGTTGATCTGGTCGCTGGCCACCGTGTACGCGAACGCATCGGAGTCGTTGCTGCCGAGCGTGTAGTCGATGTAACTGCCGACGGATGAACCCCACACAGTCTGCGGAAGCGCAGTGCTGCCAGCGAGAATGAGCCGCTGCTGGAACAGCGTGCACGCGCCTGGGTAGCCATTGCCAGCCGACCAGACGGACGCCTCAAGGCTCCAACTGTTCTTGGGGGCCGCCACGGTCGCGGTCAACACTTGCTTGATCACGGCATTGACCACCAGCGCGGTCGTAAACTGCGTGATCTGGCACAGCCCGCCGTTGATGCGGACGAACTTGCCCACGTCAGTCGACCGCCAGATATTCAGCGCCGCCGAGGTCAGCGTAATGGTCGTCTCGAGCGGGTCTTTCGCGCTCGGCGTGATGGATTCCTGCGGGGACCCGTCCAGCGTCCACAAATCTGCCGGCACGTTCACCGAATCGAAGGCGCTGGTGATGTCGCCCGTCACCTGCGTGGTCGAGGTAAATCCGGTGATCTTGAAGACGCCGCCGCCGTAGATGATCTGCCGGCCCACGTCGCCATTGAGGAAGATGCCGCTCGATGCAGTCGCCGTGCGCGCGCTGCCAACAGTCGCCGCGCTCAGGGTCAGCGTTGCGCTGAAGCTGTGGCCGATCTCATCGAACGGCATGGGATCGAATGGGATCGCATCCACCGACCACGAGGCATCGCCAAAGCGCCGGATACGCTGCGGTGCAATGCTTGACAGGGTCGCGAACATGGTGTCGGCGCCCTGCACGTACTCGAACTTGAAGAGGTTCGCCTCGACGATAGGCGTCGCCACCTCATAGGGGGCGCCGATCCGGGTCATGTCCTTGTAGAAACGGGTGTACTGGTCGCCCATTTCGAGGATGTAGGCGGTGCTCGTCGAGAACACGAACGGCACCACGCGGCAGGCCTTGTCGGCGTTCTTCGCGGCGCTGATGTACCGAAGGCCAGGCCGACGACGCGCCCCGCCATGGATCAGCGACTGGACGTTCTCCATGACTTCCGCGCCGTTCGCATAGCGATCAATGTCGACGCGGCCCAGCATCCGCGGCGACACCTCGCCCGCGGTGAAATTGGTCTTGATCTCGGTGATAGGCACAGGCCTAGAACCTCGACGCGAGTAGCGGGAAGTCCCCCAAGGTCTGCGGCGGGTCATCCATCCCGTCGGTCGAGCGTGCGGCCTTCAGGTAGTTCATCAGTTCCGCCGAGCAGCTGTCGCGCATGGTCGTCGACTTGGTGATCGCATAGGCCATATGCGCCTGCATGGCGAGGCCCATCGCATGCACCAGCATCGAGTCCCAGGTCGCCTCGTTGTCGTTGCGCCAGATGTAGCGCAGCGGCAGCGCGTCGTCGTCGCACAGGATCTGGCCCGACTCGGTGACATAGTCGAGCGCGTCGCCGTCCTCGCCTACCTGCAGCGTCCGCAGCCAGTCGCCGGGGAGGTTGAACGCATAGGCATAGTCGAATGCCGGCGCGGTCGTGGTTGGCGCCAGAATGACGCGCTTGGTCGCGCTGTTCCACGGATGGGAACGCAGCAGAGCATCACGCACCTGGTCGTACAGGTTCGACGCGAGCTGCGCCCGGTCGCTGTCGTCGTCCATGGCGTTGATCGTCTGGGCGCCGAGCATGAGCAGCGCGTTGGAACAGATCGAGACTTTTGTCGCCATGTCGCCTCGCCAAAGAAAACGGGGGCCATTGCTGGCCCCCGAGTTACGCCATCACTTCCGGGGGTCGAAAGTCTGGTTCAGGCGTTGACGACGTAGTACAGCGTCAGGTTGATCACCTGATTGGCCGCCACCGCCGCGCCCGCCACGACGGAGCGGATTTCGCTGTCGTCGGTCGAGGCGCCGGGGTTCGGGGTCGCCACCTCGTAGTCGGTGCCGCCGTTGGTCTGGTTCACCGGCAGCACTGCGGTCGCACCAGCCGCGTTGATCGCGGTGGCCGCCAGATACCTGGCCGCGCTCTGCGGATCGCCGAGGTTGATGGTGCAGGCCGCGGTGCCCGCGCCATAGTTCAGCTTGCCCTGCAGCACGACGGCACCCTTGGGCAGATAGCCCCACTGGATGACATCCGCGACCTGCGGGGGGCTGGACGCGGGCGCCGTGTACACCGAACGGAACACGCGCAGAGCGCCGTGCTGCTGGTTCGCCTTGTTGACCAGCTGGGGGTTATTGGCCCGGTTGGCGGCGAGAGTTGCCTGGAAATTTGCCATGTCTATTTGCTCCTGAAGTTGTGCCGCCGAGCCTTACGGATCGTTGCAGGCGATTTCGACGACCTTCTCTTCCTCGATGCGCGCCGCCCCGATGCTCATCTTGGCGTAAGCGCGCACGTTGAAGGCCTTGCTCGGGTCTTCGCCGACACGGGCGACGATTTCCTTGCCGATGCCCAGCGACATGCCGGACTTGGCCCAGGCGTACACGAAGCGGGTCGTGCTCACCTTCAGGAATCGCTCGCTCGGGATCGGGGTAAAGCCGAACAGCTTGCCGCCCTTGAACGTGCCGTTCTGCAGCGAGATCACCGTGTTGTACTCGCTGTTGGTCAGCGTGGTGTCGCTCAGGAGGTCCGACAGGCCGGTCGAGTGGTAGCCGAGGAACAGTTCCTCGCCGTTCTCCTCGTCCGCCTCGTTCTTGCGGAACAGGGCGCGCGCGCTGATCAGCTTGGCGCGGGTCAGGCCCGTGCCGCCGACGGCGATCTTCTGGCCCGCGGGGAACGCCACGGTAGCGGTCAGCGACGCGCCGGCACCGATGCCGCCGGTCGAGGTCGCACGCTGCGCGCCACCCAGCGCGGTGATGATCACGTCATCCTTCGCGCGGTTGAGGCCAGCGACCATCGCCTTGACGTAGTCGCTGGTGGGGTCGACCAGCATGCGGATCTTGTCCTGGTCATCCAGCATGTCGCCGTCTTCCCAGTCGAACAGGTCGATGAACCGGGTCGAGTGAACCTGGTCGTTCATCGGCGTGTCGCCGTGGCGAGTGAGGCGGCGCTGCGCGGTGCGCTGGCCGAGGCGGTTGATGGACTTGCTCATGCCGACGATGTCGGACTCGAGCATCACGGCATTCTGGAAGCGCGAGACGGACTGCTGCGCGACCTGCTTGAAGTTGTTCGCGAATGCCAGCGCGAAGGCTTCGGTGACCTGCTGAGACATGACTGACTCCTGAAAGGGTTGACGTTGTCGTGCCTGTCAGGGTGTTCAGCGCATAGCGCTGGCCTGGATTTCGCCCGAACTGCCTGGCGTGCAGTCCTCTAGACGAGCTTGTCGGGTGTTCCCCGCGCCACCGGGGGCCGATGGCGGGGGAATCTACGGCTCGTCGCCGGTCACAGTCCTGACCGCTATGCGGCCCGCTGCTTGCCCACGAGTTTCCCGAAGAGGGCGAGCTTCTGGTCGGTCAACGCGCGGCGCTTGTCGGTCTGTCCGCTGCCCAGTTCGAGCAGCTGCTTGTCGATGGCCGCGATCTGCTCGTCGATGCCCTGCACGCCACCGCCGCCGACTGCCTCGGCCACGGAAACGTCTTCCTTCAGCTCGGCGCCGATGGCGGCCAGCAGGCGAATGATCTTCGGATCGTTGCCGTAGGCCTTGTTGATGTCGTCGTAGGAAATGCCCGCCTTCTCGGCCAGCTGGCGCGCGGCCCGGTCGCTGGCCTTGAGGTTGGCCGAGAAGCTGGCGTCGTCCTTCCACGTCTCGCGCAGCGCGGCGACGCAATCCTCGGCCGAGGCTTCGGCATCGGCGCCCAGGTACTCGGCGAACCCGCTGAATACGTGCTGGATTTGGGCATTGCTCATGCCCTTGGCGTGCGCGCCCTTGAGCCAGGCGCCCATCTTCGGGTCTTTGCGCAGATCACCGAAGTTCAGGCCGTGCGGCAGGTCTTTCGCCTCGTAGGCGTCCGGGTCTTTCGGCGGACCTTCGCCGGCCACCAGGCGCTTGTGCAGCTCGCTGTACCCTTCGGCCGTCTTGCGGAACGACGCCTCGACATCGACCGTTTTCCCGTCTGCCGCGAGCACGCGGTACTTCTCGGGGATGTAGTCGGTGTTGTTCGTCGCGCCGGCCAGCACCGTCGACGGGCCGGGCGCGGGCGGGGCAGCCGCTGCGGTGGGATCAGCCGCGGGCGCTGCATTCGGGTCGGTCGCGGCTGGGGCCGCATTCGGATCGCTCATTCTTCGTTCTCCTGTGTTTCCGGCTCGGCGCCGGTTGCCTGGTTGATCTTGCGGACAATGAACTCGACGACTTCGCGCGAACCTGCGCGAAAATCGCTCTTGCGCACGCCGTCGATGCCGCCCTCGAATACCGGCCCCTTCGAGAACCGGCGCACGAGGTCTTCAAGCAGCAGCCGGCCGACCGGGTCGCCCTCGAATACGCGGTGGTACATCAGGGCGGTGACGGCGGGCCTTTCCGACTGGGTTGGCATACAAGTCCTTGACGGTTCGGTGGGCGGTCATGTCGCGCATGAAACTGCGCTCGATGGCCTGAAATTCTCGGGTATCCCGCAGCAGCTTGCGGTTGGACCGCTTCCACACCCTGATGACGTTGCGCAGGAATGCCCACTGCTTCGCGTTGACGGGCATCTGCGCGCGCTGGCGGAAGTCGATCACATACCATTGCTCAATCCCCGCGGCCGCAATGGTCGAGACAGGGGTGTCGGCGGTCAGGTTTTCTATGGTCAGCCCGAACGCGACCGAACTGCCGATGGCATCGGTGTCGAGGCCCAGGCCTGACAGGATGATCGTCACGCGAACCGCTCGCGCCGTTCGGCGCCCTTGCCGCGGTACGTCTGGCTGCCTGCAGCGTCCTCGTACAGCTGCGCCGTCAGCAGCGCCACGCCTGCGTCATCGTACAGGGTCGCGACCCCGCTCGCCGGGTCGGTGATCATCTTGTTGCGAAGGAACTGCAGCACGAGGTACACGTCGAGCGCTAGTTCCTGGGCGCTGTAACTGACCACCTCGAACATGCCCAGCGCTTCCCGGCCCGCGATACCCCCGACCGCGGCTTCTGCGTACACGGCATAGCGCTTGCCGACTTCGAACCCGTTGCCGGTCGTGGCGGCGATAGTGACGCGATACAGGCCCGTAGTGACATTCGTCACCGTGGGCGAGTACCCCATGGCGACGCCATCCTCTTCGACCACCACCGTCGGCGTGCTGTCGGCGTTGGTAGCCGCGCCTGTCGTTGGGCTTGAGGTTGAGAACTGCGGGAACATGGAGGCGCCGAGTTTTACGGTGCTCATACTTCGAACCTCGCAAAGGCGCGGATGATGGGGGAGCCTATCGGGCGGAACTTGATGCCAGCGGCTGCATCTGCGACCAGCGCGACCGAAATAGACATGCCCACCGAGGCCCCGGATGCCGCCGCCGTGGCGCTGAGCGATGCAGCAGCGATGCCTGCACCCATGGCTGCGCCCGACAGGTCGCCGGAGCCGGTGAGGTTAGCTTGGGCGACCGACGTGCCGACAGCGTTGGCCGGTGATCCGCTCGAGGTGCTGCCCTGAGCCTGCGCAACTGATGTGCCGACCGATGCGCCAGTCAGTGCGCCGGAGCCAGCCGCCTGTGCAGCAGCGACAGACGTGCCTTCTGCTGCGCCCGATAGCGTGCCTGTGCCGGACAGTTGGGCCGCGGCGACACTGGTGCCGACACCGACCGCCTGCGATCCAGCAGGGGCCGCGACTTCCGCAGCAGCGACACCCGTGCCAACCGATGCACCGGACAATGCGCCCGCGCCGACTGGCAGCGCCTGGGCAACGCTGGTGCCGACCGAGGTGCCGGAACCCGCAGCAGTAGCCGTTCCATTGGCGACCGCGACCGAGGTGCCAACCGTGGCTGCGGAGCCCGTGGCAGTCCCCGTGAGCCGCCCCACTGCGACCGACTGCCCAATGCTCGCGCCAGACAGGGCGCCAACCGCAGCAAGCAATGCGACAGCGATTCCCGTCCCGATGCTGGCGCCGGTGATCGGGTTCGTGGCCGGACCGCTGGCGGCCTGCGGCATGTCCCTGTCGAACCATTGTTCGATAGTCAGTGACATGGCCTAGCCCCACCATCCGCGAATGTCGTTCAGCTGCGTGATCCCGCCGACCACTCGCCTTTTGCGCGTCAGTTCAGGCCGGAAGTCACGCGGTGCTACCGTGATCGTGGCTGCGTTGCTGTTTGTTGACCCATTTGCGTCAGTGACAACGCACCGGTACTGGCGCGGGGACTGGCTCACATACAGCGCGGGCGTGGTGTATGTTGCCGACGTGGCGTTGTCGCCGTCCGTCGTGTTGGCGAACGATCCCGAGCGGTTGTCCTGCCATTGGTAGGACAGCGCACCGCCTGACGTGGTGGCGGTAACTGAAAGCTGAACTCGCGTCTGGTCTGGGATTTGCTGCGACGCTGGCTGCGTGTTGATGGTCGGGGCTGCGGCTGTCGCCTTGAGCGTGACAAGAACCGCGCGCCATGCAATCGACGTACTAAGGGCAAACGCGGGGCTGGCCCCTGTAGTCGAGGCGACAACACGATACGCCGCCGCGCCACCTTGCTGTGCAGCGCCGTCAAGTTCAGTCCATGCTGCGGTATAGCTTCCGGGAACGGTCGAGCTGGCAAGGATGCCGCCCGTGTTGTTCATGTATGCGATATAGACCAGCTCATCAGCCTGGGCCAATGTGCCGTATGTCGCGCTCGGTGCCGTTGAGGTGGCATTCGCAGGCGTGGCGACGATATCAGCCGCTACATTTGCGAGGCCGCTCCATTCCTCAACGCTGCCCGAGTAGAAGTGCGAACTTGTGGTGGACGCGACGCTAATAGCAGTCGTTCCGCCCGCCATGTTCTGCGCGCGCCAGATTTCAACGCGCCCACCCGCCCCGTCGGTAGTCGATGACTCCAGGCTTGCGGCCGTTCCGCCGATAGTAACGCCTGAAATGAATGCGGAACCGGCCTCGAAATACGCAAACGTCGCGATTCCGGTATTGCCCGCCGTCGCATTGGACGAAAAGGAAAATGCTTCAGGCGTCGCGGTCGTGCCGGTCTTCTGAATCTTGCCGGTCGATTGTACGAGTGTGGCAGCCATCGGCTACCCCTTCGCCTTGCGCTTGCCTTGTGTGCAGTAGTGAGCGCCCTTCCTGTGCCGCGCAAGCATGATCGCCCGAAACGGCTTACCGCCCCCGACCTTGCGGGGGCCAAAGCTGGTTTCCACAATCATGGTCGAGAGCATCACGGCATTGAGTCAGGCCGAGGGCTTGCAGGGTCCAGCGATGTTCGCGTCAGGCACAACGCCAAACCACTGCACCTTCTCAGCATCCACAGCGCGCCAACTGAACCCTCGATAGGTGAACAGCACGTTTCCGGTGCATGCCTCATTTAGAGCGATATATCCGGCAGGGTCCGCCGAACGCTTGCCAGTCGAAGTCAGCTTGTAGACCGGAGCCATATTGATCCCGATGACGATGGCCACCGTGACATTCCCGGGCGGATTCGGCAGCAGCGGCGCGAAGGCCTTGCACGCATCAGCACTCCACGGGCCAGGTCCGGGCGCGCTCTTGGTTCGCATGTGCCAGCAGGCAGTCCCGCCAGCCGCAGGGATCGTGCCCGTCAACGTGCCGCCGGTTGCCCCGGCTGCCAGCGTCGATGCCGGGAACTGAGTGCAGGTGCCAGCCACGCCGCCAGTGGGCGTCCACTTGGAACACTCCACCTCATAGCCCGTGATAGCCGATGCAGGCAGCGGGCTGCCGTCCGTGTACTGCGTCGGGGGCGTGAACGTGAGCGTGCCGGTTGCGGACTGCGCAACAGCGGCGAGCGGGAGGAAGGCCAGAAGCAGAAGCAGCTTTTTCATGTTCATCACCAGGTGTACACGTAGACCAGGCCAGCGCCACCGACGCCGCCAGCACCGCCCACGCCGGGGTTCATGCCAGCACCGCCGCCACCGCCGCCGCCACCGCCTTGACCGCCAGCACCGCCGGCAGCGCCTGCGGTCGAGGCCGTGACGGAAGTACCGCCACCGCCGCCACCATTGCCGCCTTTTGCGCTGTTGCCAGCACCGCCAGCAGCGCCAGCCGTGGGCGAGGCACCATCGGTTCCCACCGAACCACCGCCACCGGCAGCGTAGGAACCCGAAGCCCCACCAGCACCGCCAGCCACGTTGGTCGGGGTTGCGCTGTGCGAACCACCCGCGCCACCACCGCCACCGCCACGAAGCGACGAGCCGCCGAGGGATGAAGCGACAGGCGTCGCAGCAATGCCCGCACCCGCGCCACCGCCGTTCTCAGCGTTGCCCGTGGTCGATACAGCAGCGGTCCCGGTAACCCCGTTCCCGCCTACGCCGTTCGTGGCCGCCGTGGGAAGTCCGCCAGTGCCGCCAGAGGTCGAGCCGACACCGCCCGCACCGCCCGCACCACCGCCGCCACCGCCGCCCGTGACAGCCGCAGAAATCGCACCACCCGCACCGCCACCGCCGCCATAAGCAGTCAGCAGCGTGCCGAAAGTCGTGTTACCACCTACGCCACCGTTGCCACCCGCAGCGCCAGCAGCGCCTGATGCGCCAGCAGTTCCGCCAGTGCCCACAGTGACCGAGACAGTTGCGCCGAGGTCGGACGCAGCAAATACACCGCGCATCCACGCGCCACCACCACCGCCGCCGCCGCCTTTGCAGACGACAGCCGTGGCCAGCGATCCACCACCACCACCGCCGCCACCCGCACCGATGGCTTCGACGATGACGATCTTGGGCGTAAAGCTGGTGGGCTTCGTCCATGTTCCGTTTGCAGTGAACACCTGCACATCAGCAGGGCCGACATACGAAGCAACCTTGGGAACACCGCCAGAGGTGTAGGGAATCCAGTCGCCGTTCTCAGTGAACAGCACCGATTCACCGGCCAGCAGGGTGCCATTCCACAACGGCCGCGCCGTGGTGCCGTCGAAGTGCTCGACCAGCACAGTGGTAGAAAGGGAAGCGTCGTCGTTCTTGATCGTGATCTGCTTGACGTTGCGCCGCCGGTTCGCGGTCGTGCAGTCAAAGATCGTCGTCGTCGTCGTCGTAGTGATGTTCGCCGTGTTCGTGCGCTGGATATCCTGAATCACAGGAGGCGCAGCGTTGTCGGCTTCCATGCCACTCACATGGCACTTGAGCGACGTGACAGCCGTTCCCGCAGTTACGCGGATAACGTCCGATGTGGCGCGAAGAATGAGCATTAGCTAAACGTCGCCTGAACCCATGCCGCAAATGCGGTCAGGGCTTCGGGTGGAACGTCCATCGTGATGCTGCCGTCCACGACAAGGTGGCACTGCCCATCGGGAGTCACTTTCGCGTGAACGCGAGGCATGACAAAGGGCGCAGGCTCAACGATTGCCGCCTGGGCCGCTGCGTAATCGCTGGCGAGGCTCATGTTTAACCCTCAGTGATTTGGATCTGGCCAGCAGAGAATGAAGGCGTGATGCCCGACGACACCGCCAGAATCGAATGCTTGTGGAGGATGCCGGACCCCGAAGCGGTCACGTCGATGGTCGTGCCGCCGGAAGTCGCGGCCAGCGTGATCGCCTCGCCGGTTACCGTCTTGACGAAGTACACCGTGCCGGCGGTGAGACCCGTACCCGGGGAACTGGTCTCGCCCTCAATCGGGTAC
>Ga0228700_1001931_pt1 | contig 11956 bp, 11 predicted proteins | sample McNCre317_Aug_MG_FD_178019 | JGI IMG/M metagenome (GOLD analysis project Ga0228700, IMG submission 178019) | Freshwater microbial communities from McNutts Creek, Athens, Georgia, United States - 3-17_Aug_MG | ecosystem: Environmental > Aquatic > Freshwater > Creek | place: USA: Georgia...
CCTCGTTGTCACGGCCGTCGGCGGCAGCCTGCAGGTCGGCGGCGTGGTCACGCGGCTTGAAGTCGTTCGGGAAGGCGACGCCCAGGGCGCGGATGGCGGCGAGTTTCTCGCGGCGTTCGGCGATCAGCTGGTTGTCGTCGGCGGGAACGGGAGTGGGGGCGGCGTGGCTCATCGTCGGCTCGGCCCGTCCGCGGCGGACGCGGCAGGCAGGTGTCGTGTGGAGGGAATAGGTTTGCGCGGCGATTCTAGGCTGGCCCGGCCCGCCGCCTAAAATCGATCGACCGCCCGGCCGCCCATCCGCCGCATTCCGTCGCACTCCGACGCTTCTTTCGTCACCATGACCGTCGCCTTCCCCATCACCGACCGCAAGATCCGCTTCGCCCTGGTGGGCTGCGGGCGCATCGCGAAGAACCATTTCGGCGCGCTGGCGCAGCATGCCGACCGCGCCGAGCTGGTGGCCGTCTGCGACAGGCTGCCCGAGCGCGCCGCGGCCGCCGCCGCGCAGACCGGCGCACGCGCCTTCACCTCGCTGGAGACGATGCTGGCTGAAGTCGATGCCGACATCGTCGTGCTCACCACGCCCAGCGGCCTGCATCCGCAGCAGGCCGTGCGCGCCGCGCGCGCCGGCCGCCACGTGCTCTCCGAGAAGCCGATGGCCACCAAGTGGGACGAGGGCATGGCGATGGTGCGCGAGTGCCGCGACGCCGGCGTCAAGCTCTTCGTCGTCAAGCAGAACCGCCTGAACGCGACGATGCAGCTGCTCAAGAAGGCGATCGACGACAAGCGCTTCGGCCGCATCCACATGGTGACGGTCAACGTCTTCTGGACCCGACCGCAGAGCTACTACGACGAGGCGCCGTGGCGCGGCCGCTGGGACATGGACGGCGGCGCCTTCATGAACCAGGCCAGCCACTATGTCGACATGGTCGACTGGCTGGTCGGCCCGGTCGACAATGTGCATGCCTACACCGCGACGCAGGGCCGCGACATCGAGGCCGAGGATTCGGGCGTGATGAGCCTGCGCCTGCGCGCCGGGGGTCTCGCCAGCATCAACGTGACGATGCTGACCTACCCGAAGAACCTCGAGGGCTCGATCACGGTGCTGGGCGAGCGCGGCACGGTGCGCATCGGCGGCGTGGCGGTCAACGACATCCAGCACTGGGAGTTCGACGCGCCCCGCCCCGAAGACGAGCAGATCAAGGCCGCCAGCTACGCCACCACCTCGGTCTACGGCTTCGGTCATCCGCTCTACTACGCCAACGTCATCGACACGCTGCGCGGCGAGGCCCATGCCGAGGTCGACGGCTACAGCGGCCTGCGCTCGCTGGAAGTGCTGATCGCAGGCTACCGCTCGGCGCGCGACGGCGTGCGCGTCGGCCTGCCGCTGGTGTTCTGAGCCGAGCCCCCTCAACCGGAGAACCGACATGGACGCACCCGCCTGGCGCCACGACACCGCGATCATCGACGACGGCGCCCAGCTCGGGCCCGGCACCCGGGTCTGGCATTTCAGCCATGTCTGCGCCGGCGCGCGCATCGGCGCGGGCTGCTCGCTCGGCCAGAACGTCTTCGTCGGCAACGACGTGGTGATCGGCGCGGGCGTGAAGATCCAGAACAACGTCTCGGTCTATGACGCGGTGACGCTGGAGGACGACGTCTTCTGCGGCCCCAGCGTCGTCTTCACCAACGTCTACAACCCGCGCGCGGCGGTGTCGCGCAAGAGCGAATACCTGCGCACCGTCGTGAAGCGCGGCGCCACGCTGGGCGCCAACTGCACCCTCGTCTGCGGCACCACGGTGGGCGAGCACGCCTTCATCGGCGCCGGCAGCGTGGTCAACCGCGACGTGCCGGCCTTCGCGCTGATGGTCGGCGTGCCGGCCAGGCGCATCGGCTGGATGAGCCGCCACGGCGAGCGGCTGGAGCTGCCCTGGCGCGGCGAGGGCGAGGCGAGCTGCCCGGCGACGGGGGAGCGGTATCGGCTGAGGGGTGATGTGCTGACGCGGGTGGAGTGATTCATGACGGACGAAGCCGACAACCTGTCACCAGCCATATCGCGCACGCGCCGGCCGGCCCGAGCCAAGAAACCGGCGGCTCCGCCGCGCCTGCAAGTCGAACATCTGGGCCCGATCCTGTCGGCCGATGTAACCTTCGGCGACCTGACCGTGATCGTCGGCCCGCAGGCCACTGGCAAGAGCATCTTCCTGCAAACACTCAAGTTGCTGATCGACCGCGATCACATTCACGACACTTTCCGGCATCACAACGTCAATGTCGCTGGACGCGCCGAGGCTTTTCTGGAAGGCTATTTTGGTGGTGGTATGGCCGGGGCCTGGACCGCGGACACCTCGGCGCTGGATTGGAACGGCAAGAAGATCAACTTACCGGACTATGCCGCCCCCGGAAAAACGCCCAAGAGTCGCATCAAGCACGAACGGCTTTTCTATATTCCTGCGCAGCGCGTCATGAGTCTGCCAGGCGGCGTGTCTCAGAATTTCGGCCAGTTCAATTACGGCGATCCCTACACGCTTCGTGCGTTCAGCGATGCCGTGCATGACCTGATCCAGAACGAGTTTGGCGCAAAGGGTGATCTGTTCCCGTCGCCACGCAAGCTCAACGACAGTCTTCGTGGCCCGATCCATCAGCATCTTTTCGGCGGCGGCAAGTTGCTCATCGATGAATCGAACTTCACGAAACGTCTGGCGCTGCAGTTGAAAGGCCAATCCAACGCACTGGGGTTCCTGTCTTGGTCAGCCGGACAGCGGGAATTCACGCCTTTGCTGATGGGCTTGTACTGGCTGTGCCAAGTCCGCCGCTCTCGGCGCATGTCCGGTGCGAGTCAGGACGAGGAAATCGAATGGGTGGTGATCGAGGAGCCTGAAATGGGCCTGCACCCCCAGGGCATCTCCGCCGTGCTGCTGCTGGTGCTGGAATTGCTGCGGCGAGGCTATCGGGTCGTCATTTCGACACATTCACCGGTCGTGCTGGAAATGATCTGGGCCTTACAGGAGTTCAAGCAGCTTGGGGCCACGGAAAAAGAGGTCCGCAACCTGTTTGGTCTGAAAGCGGAGGATTCCGCCAAGAAACTGGCTCAGGCTGCCCTGTCGAAGGATTACCGCGTCTACTTCTTTGACCGCCAGAGCCCGGTCCGCGACATCTCGACACTGGACCCTGGGGCTCTGGAGGCTGCCGAATCAGAATGGGGAGGCATCACCGGCTTTTCGTCACGCGTGAACGCCACCATCGCAGCCGCCGTGAACCGCGCAGCGGCAGGCACGGGAGCCGCAAGCTGATGCCCACCCGTCGCCAAGCCAGCGCTCGATCCGGGCAAGCCTCGTCCGACTTCGAGCACGCCTGCCGCCATGCGGAACTGGAGCCGCAACCCGGGCTGAGCGCCGTCAAGGGTGAATACCGTCCGGGCGTGGCGCTGAAGCCAGGTCACCGCCACACGGCCAGCATCGATCTGGATGCCTGCCTTCTGGCCAGCGAGCCCACGGCAGCCCGGTGGGACTACGGCATCGGAGTGCGCGGTGAGTCGGGCCAGGAAAGTCTGGTCTGGCTGGAAGCCCACCCGGCATCCAGCACAGGAGAAGTGCAGAAGATGCTCGACAAGTTGGCTTGGCTGAAAGGCAAGCTGAACCAGCCCGCCTTCGCGCATTTGCGTCGTCTCGAACACAAGGTCTCGGCCTACCGCTGGCTGGCCATGACCGGGGCCATCCGCATCCTGCCCCACAGCGCAGAAGCCAAGCGACTCGCCAAGGCAGGCCTGTCGTCTCCTCAGCGGCGCGTCGAACTGCCCTGACGCCATGCCCCTTGCCACCGCGTTACGCCCATGACGCTGGCCGGGCCGCGCTGGCACCGCGAGCGGCTTCACCAGTTCGTCGGCAATCCCCTTTCCCTCGGCAGGCGAGCTGCGGGCGATGGACTGGGGCACGCCGCTGCTGCTGGCACGGCGGCCCTGGGTCGTGGCGCTGCTCGGGATGTGCCGCTGACGGCGCCGGCGAGCCGCCTGAGCGGGCCGGATCGGGGTGCTCTGCAACAATCCGGCCACCATGCAATTCATCGACCTCAAGACCCCCTACGCCGCGCTGAAGACCGACATCGACGCGGCGATCCATCGCGTGCTCGATCACGGCCAGTACATCATGGGGCCGGAGGTGAAGGCGCTCGAGGCCGCGCTGGCGACGTTTGCCGGCACGAAGCACTGCGTGACCGTCTCCAGCGGCACCGAGGCGCTGCTGATCGCGCTGATGGCGCTGGGCGTGAAGGCGGGCGACGAGGTGATCACCACGCCCTTCACCTTCGCCGCGACCGCCGAGGTGATCGCGCTGCTGGGCGCGCGGCCGGTCTTCGTCGACATCGAGCCCGACACCTGCAACATCGATCCTCGCCTGATCGAGGCGGCGATCACGCCGAAGACGCGCGCGATCATGCCGGTGAGCCTGTACGGCCAGGTCGCCGACATGACTGACATCAACGCGATCGCCGCGCGCCACGGCCTGCCGGTGGTGGAGGACGCGGCGCAGAGCTTCGGCGCCACCTACCAGGGCCGGCGCAGCGGCGCCACCAGCACGATCGGCTGCACCAGCTTCTTCCCGAGCAAGCCGCTGGGCTGCTACGGCGACGGCGGCGCGCTGTTCACCGACGACGACGCGCTGGCCCAGGCCGCGCGCGAGATCCGGGTGCACGGCCAGAGCGCGCGCTACACCCACACCCGCGTCGGCGTGGGCGGGCGCATGGACACGATCCAGTGCGCGGTCGTGCTGGCCAAGCTGCCGCGCTTCGAGTGGGAACTGCAGCGCCGGCGCGAGCTGGGCGCGCGCTACCACGCGCTGCTGGCGCCGCTGGCCGCCCAGCATCCCGGCTTCGGCCTGCTGACCGTGCGGCCGGACCGCGACTGCGTCTGGGGCCAGTACACCGTGTTCGTGCCGGGGCGGGCCAAGGTGCAGGCCGCGCTGCAGGCCGCCGGCATCCCGACCGCCGTGCACTACCCCAGGCCGCTGCATCACCAGGCGGCCTACGCCGCCGGCTGCTGCCCGGACTGCTGCCCCGGCAGCCTGGACGCCGCCGCCCGCGTGATGAGCCTGCCGATGAGCCCGGACCTGACGGAAGCCGACCAGGACCGCGTCGTCGCGGCGCTGGCCGAAGCGCTGGCCGGGCTGGCCGGGCTGGCCGCGGACGCCTGAGCCGGTCCGAGATGAGCGAGTCTTCCGCGCCGCTGGCCGGTCGGGCCCCGGCCGGACTGCTGCGCGCCAGCCTGCTGCTGCTGCTGGGCAGCGCCGCGGCCCAGGCCATCCCGCTGCTGCTGGGCCCGCTGCTGACGCGGCTCTACAGCCCGGAGGAGTTCGGCCGCTTCCAGCTCTTTGCCTCGGTGGCGACCAATCTGGCGGTGCTGGGCTGCGGCCGCTACGAGTTCGCGCTGCCGCTGGCCCGCGACGAGGCCCAGGCCCAGGCGCTGCGCCGGCTGTGCTTGCGCCTGCTGATGGCGCTGACGCTGCTGTGCGTGCCCGGCGGCGCGCTGGCCGCCTGGCATCAGGGCGAGCCGGGCTGGCTGGCGCTGCCGGCGGCGGTGGCCAGCGCCAGCCTGGCCTCGCTGGCCACGCTCTGGGCCACCCGCGAGCAGCGCTTCGCCGACATGGCCGCGGCGCGCTTCAGCCAGCACACCGGCACGACGCTGGTGCAGCTGCTGCTGGGCTGGCTGCACTGGGGCGTGGGCGGGCTGATCGCCGGCAGCATCGCCGCGGTGGCGGGCGCGATCGCGCTGCTGCGGCTGCCGCTGGGCGGCCTGCGCCACACCCCGGCGCCCGAGCGAGCGCTGGAGCGCGAGATGGCGCGCCGGCACCGCGAGTTCCCGCTGCTCAACACCCCGCATGCCTTCGCCGGCGCGCTGCAGGACACGCTGGCGGTGGCGCTGATCGCCGCCCAGCTCGGGCCGGCGGCGGCCGGCTTCTGGGCGCTGTCGCTGCGCTATCTGAAGGCGCCGGCCACGCTGGTGGGCGGAGCGGTATCGCAGGCGCTCTATCCGAAGCTGGTCGCCGCCGGTGGCAGCACGCCGGCGGCCCGCGCGATGGTGCGCCGGGTGATGGCGGTGCTGCTGGCCGGCGGCATCACGCTGGCGCTGGCGCTGCATCTGCTCGCACCGGCGCTGTTCGGCTGGTTCTTCGGCGCGCAATGGCGCCCGGCCGGCGAGCTGGCGGCGGTGCTGGCGCCCTACATCGGCGTGCATTTCGTCGCCGCGCCGCTGGCGGTGGTGACCATGGCCTGGCAGGCGCAGGGCTGGGCGCTGCGGCTGGCGCTGGTCGGGCAGACGGCCTTCGTCGGCGCGCTGGCGCTCGGCCTGCATCTGGGCGGGCTTCAGGGCGCGGGCCTGGCGGTGTCGCTGGCCATGGTGGTCTACTTCGGCTTCTATTTCTGGCGCCTGGCCACCTGGCCGACCGATTCCGACGGACTCACCCGATGATCCTGCTGTCCCTGCGTGCCTGGCTCAACCGCCGGCGCCGCCGCCTGGTGCGCGCGCTGATGTTCCGCGTGATCTTCGGCGAGCGCTCGCAAGGCCGCGACCTGCCTCACACCCGCATCGCGCCCTCGACCTGCATCGAGCACGAGGAGGGCCTGCGCCTGGGCGACCATGTCTTCATCGGGCACTTCAACCTGATCGAGGCCAGCGGCGGCGTGACCCTGGGCGAGGGGGTCCAGATCACGAGCCACTGCGCCATCGTCACCCACAGCTCGCACCGCAGCCTGCGGCTGCTGGGGCCCGGCTTCGCCACCTGGCCGGGGCCGGGCGAGCGTCCGGGCTGGATCGCCGGCCCGGTGGAGATCGGCCCCTGGAGCTACATCGGCCCGCACAGCGTCATCGAGGCGGGCACCCGGCTGGGCCGCGGCACGATCGTGCGGGCGGGCACCCGTGTGAGGGGTGTATTTCCGGATTTCTCGATCCTGGAAGGAACACCCGCCAAAGTGGTCGGCGACAGCCGCGACGGGGATGCGACACTGCTGCAAAGACATCCGCACTGCAGGGAGCAGCATGCCGCATGGTCGGGCGGACTCGCCCGGCCCGCGGCCGATGACCCCGACTGCCGCTGACATGGCCCGACGACTGATCCGAGACCTCCCCGAAGCCTTGCCCCAGCTCGATCCCCCGGCCTACGGCCGCTGGCGCCATGTGCTGATCGGCGACGCCGAGAGCCCGCACCTGCTGAAATGGGCCCGCGCACTGGCTCCGCAGGTGGACCTGTGGGTGGCCTCGAGCCGGGGCTTCGCGCCGGGCTTCGAGGGGCTGGTGCCGCGCAAGTGCCGCTTCGAGCTGGGCGAGGACACCCGCCACGGCGGCGGCAATGTCGGCGTGCTGCGCCGGCTGCCCGAGCTGGGCCGCTGGCTGCAGCAGGTCGACGCCGACTGGCTGCATCCGCACTACCTGACCTCGCACGGCACGCTGACCGTGGCGGCCAAGAAGGGCTGGAAGCTGCGCGGGCGCATCTGCGCCTCGGCCTGGGGCAGCGACATCCTGGTGACGCCCCAGCGCGGGCCGCACTACCGCTGGATCACCTCGCAGGTGCTGCGCGCCAGCGCGCTGACCACCAGCGACTCCGAGCACATGGCCGCGCAGATGCGCCAGCTCGGCGCCGCCGAGGTGCAGGTCTTCCCCTTCGGCCTGGAGCGCATGCCCCCGGTGCCGGTGCGCAAGGCGCCGTGGACCTTCTTCGCCAACCGCGGCCTGGAGCCGATCTACCGGCCGGAGCGGGTGCTCTCCGCCTTCGCGACGATCGCCAGCGCCTTCCCCGAGGCGCGGCTGACGGTGGCCAACGACGGCTCGCTGCGCCACGCCCTCGAGGCGCGGGTGGCCGAGCTGGGCCTGTCGCGCCATGTGCAGTTCGTCGGCCGGCTCGACGCCAAGACCCAGCAGCGCCACTACGAGGAGGCGCAGTGGTACTTCAGCCTGCCCTCGAGCGACTCGGTGGCGGTGTCGGTGCTGGAGGCGATGGCCAGCGGCTGCATCCCCATCCTGTCGGACCTGCCGGCCAACCACGAGCTGGTGCGCTCGGGCAGCAACGGCCTGATCCTGACCGATGCGCCGATCGCGCTGATGAACCTGCCGATGCAGCTCGTGCCGATGCTCGACCAGGCCCTCGAGATCGGACGCGACAATCACGAGTGGGTGAGGCTGCACGGCCAGTTCGCCCCGGCGGTGGTCGGCCTGCTCGACCGCATGGCCGAGCTGATGTGATGCGATGAATCTCCTCTACCTGAACCACTATGCCGGCGCGCCCGCGCTGGGCATGGAATTCCGCCCCTACTACCTCGCGCGCGAGTGGACCCGCCTGGGCCACCGGGTGCAGATGGTGGCCTGCGCGACCTCGCATGTGCGCGCCACCGCGCCCACGCCCCGCGGCCGCCCGGTCGTGCAGCCCGAGCACCAGGACATCGACGGCATCGACTACCTGTGGTTCCCCGGACCGCCCTACCAGGGCAACGGCCTGGGCCGGGTGAAGAACATCTGGGCCTTCCTGAGCCAGGTCTGGCGCGCCGCGCCGGCCCTGGCCACGCAGTTCCGCCCGGATGTGGTGATCGCCTCCAGCACCTATCCGATGGACATCTGGGTGGCGCGACGCATCGCCCGGCTGGCCGGCGCGAAGCTGGTCTTCGAGGTGCACGACCTCTGGCCGCTGTCGCCGATCGAGCTGGGCGGCATGTCGCCGCGCCACCCCTTCATCCGGCTGTGCCAGAAGGCCGAGGACGATGCCTACCGCGACGCCGACGTGGTCGTGTCGATGCTGCCGAAGGTGCACGAGCACATGGCCGGGCGCGGCCTGGACCTGCGCAAGCTGCACATCGTGCCCAACGGCATCACGCTCGACGAGTGGGACGGCGCGCCCGAGCCGCTGCGCGAGGATGTCGCCGGCGCGGTCGCGGCGGCGCGGGCCGCCGGGCGCACGGTGGTGGGCTACGCCGGCTCGATGGGCCTGCCCAACGCACTCGACACGCTGCTGGACGCGGCCAAGCGGCTGCGCGATGCCGGCGCCGCGATCGCCTTCGTGATGGTCGGCGGCGGCCACGAGCGCGATCGCCTGGCCGAGCGGGTGCGCACCGAGGGCCTGGAGGCCAGCGTCACGCTGCTCGCGCCCATCCCCAAGCGCCAGATCCCGAGCTTCCTGACCGGCATCGACATCGCCTACATCGGCTGGCAGCGCGTGCCCATCTACCGCTTCGGCATCGCGCCCAACAAGCTGATGGACTACATGATGGCCGGCTGCGCGGTGCTCCACTCGGTCGAGGCCGGCAACGACCCGGTCGCGCAGGCCGGCTGCGGCCTGACGGTGGCGCCGGAGTCGCCGGACGCGGTGGCCGAGGGGCTGCGCCGGCTCGCCGCGCTGCCCGCGGCCGAGCGCCGCGCGATGGGCGAGCGCGGCCGCGCCTTCGTGCAGGCGCACCACACCTATCCGGTGCTGGCCCGGCGGTTTCTCGACGCCGTTTCAGTTCTGCCGGACTGGCGATCTTGAGCGCGATCAACCGCCGCGATTCAGGCCAGATGGCGCGCTGACAGCCCGACCGCCCCCCTAGCATCGCGCACGGACAGGCCGAGAAAGCGAAGCAAGCGGGCCATGGCGGATCTCCTGGCAATGATGACGATGGCGTGGAGCGGCCTGACCCGGCTGTCGGCCCATGACGGCACGCGCACGGCCGCCGCACGCCTGGCCACCGGACGGCGTGTCAACCAGGCCAGCGATGATGCCGCCGGCCTGGCGATCTCCGAGCGGCTGCTCGCGACTTCACGGGCGCAAGGCGTGATCGGACGCGGCATCAACGAGGCCATCGGGCGCGTGCAGCAGGCCGATGCCGGCCTGACGCAGATTGCCGGCCTGATCCAGGACGCCCGCGACCTGGCCATCGAGTCGGGCAACGGTGCCCTGAAGGCATCGGACCGCGCCCGGCTGCAGACGAACTACGAGATGCTGCTTGCGCAGATCGACGCCACCGCCGCGGGCACGCGCCTGTTCGGACAAAGCCTGCTGATCGCCCCCCAGGAAAGCGACACGCCCGACCTGAACCGGGTCTTCGGCGAGTCCGGCCGCAGCCTGTGGCTGAACTCGGGCATCCGGCCGATTGCACGCATTCCGGCCGGCATGCGCAATGTGGAGATCGAAGTCGACGCGCTGGGCGCCGATGACGACCTGCAGATCTTCACCACCGACGGCCGCCACCTGCTCGGCACCCGGCTGGACGACGTGGTCTGGCGGGCCAATCGCATCACCACCGGCGAGCAGGTGCGCGAGCGGGTGATGCTGCGCTCGCTGGGCTTTGCGCCGGGCGCGCATTACGACGACAGCGGCCTCCTCGACGGCAGCGCGGCCTTCGTCGATCCGGCGCTGGCGCTGGCCGGGGAGGCGGCGCTGCTGGAGACCAGCCTGGGCGGCATGACGCTGGACTACAGCGGCGACGGCGATCATCAGGACGACGCGCCGAACGATGGCCGGGTCAGCGGCAGCGCGCGCCACGAGCTGCTGATGATCGGCGAGGTGACGCAGTCGCTGCTGGTCATGGTGGTGGGCTCAGGCTCCTTCGGAGCGCGCGCGCGCTGGACCGATGCCGACCCCACGACGGCGGGTTCGCTCGATGACGCCGGGCCGCGGGTGGTGCTGAGCGCCGATTTCGGCCAGGCGAGCCAAGGCATGACGCTGGCCCTCCTGCCGGCGGACCGTGCCGCGCTGGGGCTGTCAGGCAGCGGCATCGCCACGCAAGCCGCCGCACGATCGAGCCTGAGTGCGCTGGACCAGGCGCTGGAGACGGTGGGCAGCCACCGCGGACGCCTCGGCGCGCAGAGCCGTCGACTCGAACAGGCGCTCGGGCACTGCGAAGCCGCCGCCCCCCTGAACCAGTTCGCCCGCAGCCGCATCATCGATGCCGACATGGCCACCGAACTGGCGGCCCTGGCTCGGCAGCGACTGCGTGAGCAGATCGGCCCGGCCCTGCTGGGCCAGGCCACGCTGATGCCTCGACAGGTGCTGGCGCTGTTGCTCGGGCACGGATGATCTCGCGGGAAGATCGCCACCGTGGCAGGATCTGCGCTCATGGCCCGCCCCTCCCGACCCGACGACGAGACCACCCGCATCGCACAGCGCTACGCCCGCCGGGCCCGGGCGGCCGCGGCCGGACAGGCCGACCGCTACAGCCTGCTGCGGCCCGAGGTCTGGCAGACGGTGCAGGAGCGCCAGCGCGCGATGCTCGGCCTGTTCGCCCGCCACGGCTGGCACGACCTGGCGCAGCGCCAGATCGTCGAGGTGGGCTGCGGCGCCGGCGGCAACCTGCTCGAGCTGCTGCGCGCGGGCGTGCGCCCGGAGCACCTGTGCGGCCTCGAGCTGATGGCCGACCGCCATGCCCAGGCCCGCGCGGTGCTGCCCGAGCGCGTCGCGCTGCATCTGGGCGACGCCTGCGCGGCGCCGCTGGCGGCCGAGAGCGTCGATCTGGTGCTGCAGTCGACCGTCTTCTCCTCGCTGCTGGACGACGCCTTCCAGCAGCGCCTGGCCGACACGATGTGGCGCTGGGTGCGGCCCGGCGGCGCGGTGCTCTGGTACGACTTCACCTGGAACAACCCGCGCAACCGCGACGTGCGCGGCGTGCCGCTGGCGCGGGTGCGCGCGCTCTTTCCGCAGGGCCGCATCGAGGCGCAGCGCCTGACGCTGGCGCCGCCCCTGGCGCGCGCGGCCTGTCGCCTGTCGCCGACGCTCTATCCGCTGCTGAACGCGCTGCCCCTGCTGCGCACGCACGTCCTGGCCTGGATCGGCAGGGACCTGTCCCCTGACACGCGCGGTGAGCGAGGCCAGCGACCAAGAGAAGACCGCGGCAGGCGGAGCTGAGCCACATCGCCTGCTCAGGACAGAAAAGCTCCTTCACGGTGCCTTTCATCGGATCTTGTGACAGCGGAAAAGATCCGAGGATCGCGCGGGTCGTCTTTCGCAACATG
>Ga0228700_1001932_pt1 | contig 11952 bp, 9 predicted proteins | sample McNCre317_Aug_MG_FD_178019 | JGI IMG/M metagenome (GOLD analysis project Ga0228700, IMG submission 178019) | Freshwater microbial communities from McNutts Creek, Athens, Georgia, United States - 3-17_Aug_MG | ecosystem: Environmental > Aquatic > Freshwater > Creek | place: USA: Georgia...
CACCACCTTGGTGAGCTGCACCTCGCGGCCAGCTGCGGCGCCATTGAGCACCTTGATCGAGGCCGGGCTTTGCGCCGGGAAGGCGCCAAAGCCATTGCTGGCCAGGCTGCCCAGGCCAGACGGCGTGCCCAGCGGGGCCGGTGCGCTGTGGTGGGGCGCCGGGGCCGAGGCCGCACCCAGGGCTGCGCCCGCCATGGTCGGCAGGGGCGTGCCCGGCCGCATGATCATGGTCTTTTCGTAGTCGCTGCCCTCTTCGGCGATGAAGCGGATCTTGTACTTGCCGATCTCGACCGTGTCGTTGTGCTGCAGCTGCTGCTTTTTGACGGCCTTGCCGTTGATGTAGGTGCCGTTGGTGCTGTTGAGGTCTTCGATGAAGACGTCGCGGCCCACCAGTTGCAGCACGGCGTGCTCACCCGACACGGCCAGGTTGTCGATCACGATGTCGTTGTAAGGACGGCGACCCAGCGAGGTCTTGTCCTTGGAGATCTGGACTTCCTTGATGACGACCCCGTCCAGGGAGACGACCAACTTTCCCATGCGCTACCTCTCGGGTATGTGTAATGGCTTTTCTCGGCGCTCTGCAGCACTGCGGTCGCTCACCCCAACAGCCTGAATGGCCACCAGGATCGCCCTGCGGGCTCGGCTGCCCCTTGGGCTCGCACCAGCACGACAGCGATATTATCCCGCCCGCCTGCCTCGTTGGCGGCCGCGATCAGCGCCGACCCCATGTCCGGAAGCAAACTATGGGCCGACATGATCTCTGCAATCATCTGATCATGCAACATGTCTGACAAACCGTCAGAACACATCAGGTAGACGTCGCCCGCCTGCACTTCGTGCTGGTGGGTCTCCATCAGCACCAGGTCTTCGACGCCCAAGGCCCGGGTGACCAGGTTTTTGTTGGCGGCGAACTGGGCCTGCTCGGGGGTGATCAGGCCGGCGTCGATCTGCTCTTGCAGCAGCGAGTGGTCTTTGGTGATCTGCGCAAACTGGCCGCCACGCAGGCGGTAGGCGCGCGAGTCACCGATGTGTCCAAGCAACAACCGCCCGGGTCGGAACACGCCCAGCACCAGCGTAGTGCCCATGCCGGCGTAGGTGGGGTTGGTGTGTGCGGCGGTGAAGATGGCGCGGTTGGCGTTGTCGACGCAGATGTCCATGGCACGGCGCACGTCGGCATCCTGCGCCTGATCGGCGGCCTCGACCATCCAACGGCCCAGTTCGGCCTTGATGAAATCGCACGCCATGCCGCTGGCCACCTCGCCCGCGGCGTAGCCTCCCATGCCATCGGCCAAGACTGCGACACCTGCCGCTTCGTCCAAGGCCACTGCATCTTCGTTGTTGGTGCGCACCCGACCTGTGTCGGTCTGACTGAAGAACTCGAAGTTCATGTGGGGATTGTCGCCGGGATTTGGTGGGGCACGCGTCAGGCGGCCGTCACACCTGGGGCATGGGCGCTCATGTCGCGCGGCAGGCGGGCTTCAACGGCCCGCAGGTCTTCGGCCAGTGGCAAGCCTGAGGCATAGCGCGTGCCGGGGTGCTTTTGCAGGCACAACGCGAGGATGTCGGCCAAGGCCGGCGGCAAATCGGGGCGCAGCGACAGCAACGGGCGCGGTGGCTCCTGGCCGATGGCGCGCATCAGCAGGGCCAGCGAGGCGTTGGCATAGGGCAACTCGCCCGTGAGCAGCTGAAACAGCGTGACGCCCAGCGAGTACAGGTCGCTGCGGCCATCGACCGGCAGGCCGGCAAGCTGCTCAGGCGACATGAAGGTGGGCGTGCCCAGCACGATGCCGGTGCGGGTGCGGCTGGTGTTGTCGAGGCGGGCCACGCCAAAGTCCATCACCTTCACGCTGTTGGTGGCGAGGTTGACCATGATGTTGGCCGGCTTGATGTCGCGGTGGGTGACGCCGCGGCTGTGGGCGTAGGCCAGGGCCTCGGCCACGCGGGCGGTGATGTGCAGCACCTGCGCCACGGGCAGCAATTGGCCGGGGGCGGCGAACTGGGTGAGGTCTTGGCCTTGCACCACCTCCATGACGATGTAGGCCACGCCGCCCGATTCGCCAGCATCGAGGATGCTGACGATGTCTGGGTGGTGCAGGTGCCCGGCCATGTCAGCTTCTCGCAGGAAGCGGGTGCGCGCCTCTTCCAGCTCAGCGCCATGGAATTCGGCGGCCAGGGCCATGGTCTTGACGGCCACTTCGGCGCCCGTCTCGGGGTGGCTGCACAGGTAGACGGCACCCATGGCCCCCTGCCCCAGCAGGCGCAGGATGGTGTAGGGGCCGATGTGGGTGTCGGTGGCGGCGGTCAGGGAGGCACGCATGGCCGCACGGCCCTCTTGTCCACCTGCCAGGGCCTGTTCGCCCAAGGGGGGGCGGATGTGGGGCAGGGTTTCGACGTGTGGCTCGATGTGCCCCACGAAGCGCGGCGGCATGGCCGGGCGCGGCGGGGCGGCACCGGGGGTGTCGGTGTAGATCAGGTCGTCATCGGGCAAGCCACCGAGTTGACTTGGCACGGTGTGCAGCCACTCGGCACTGGTGTCGGCAAACACCATGCGGGTGGGCACGTAATCCACTTTTGGCAAGCTGGTTCGCCGCCATTGACGCCACAGGTAGGCCACCAGGCCCGCTGCCACGCCCAACAGCAGGACCATGATCGCCAGCCAGACCCAGGTCTGCTGCATGAAACATGCCCTTACAAAAACGACATCAGCCCCGAGTGTAGGGGCTGATGTCCTAGGCTGAGTCGGGATTCATCCCCCGGCTCGCAGGACGTGTAGAAGAAGCCGCAGCTTCCTCCAGCCGTCCTGTTTTTCGGCAGGTCAGAGCAAGCTCTTGAGGATCTTGCCCATTTCCGACGGATTGCGGGTCACCTTGAAGCCGCACTCTTCCATGATGGCGAGCTTGGCGTCAGCCGTGTCGGCGCCACCACTGATCAGCGCGCCGGCGTGGCCCATGCGCTTGCCCGGAGGGGCGGTGACGCCCGCGATGAAGCCGACGATGGGCTTCTTCATGTTGGCCTTGCACCATTGGGCGGCTTCGGCCTCATCGGGGCCACCGATTTCACCGATCATGATCACGGCGTCGGTCTCGGGGTCGTCGTTGAAGGCCTTCATCACGTCGATGTGCTTGAGGCCGTTGATGGGGTCGCCACCAATGCCCACAGCGCTCGACTGACCCAGACCGATTTCGGTCAGCTGGGCCACGGCTTCATACGTCAGGGTGCCCGAGCGGGACACCACGCCGATGCGGCCCTTGCGGTGGATGTGACCGGGCATGATGCCGATCTTGATCTCTTCGGGCGTGATCAGGCCGGGGCAGTTGGGGCCCAGCAGCAGGGTGCGCTTGCCACCGGCGGCTTCCTTGGCCTTCATCTTGTTGCGCACTTCCAGCATGTCCTTCACAGGGATGCCTTCGGTGATGCAGATGGCCAGGTCGAGTTCGGCTTCCACGGCTTCCCAGATGGCGGCTGCGGCGCCAGCGGGCGGCACGTAGATCACCGACACGGTGGCGCCGGTTTGTGCTGCGGCTTCCTTGACGCTGCCGTAGATGGGGATGTCGGAGAACTTCTCACCGGCCTTCTTGGGGTTCACGCCCGCGACGAAGGCGTTCTTGCCGTTGGCATAGGCCTGGCAGCCCAGGGTGTGGAACTGACCGGTCTTGCCCGTGATGCCTTGGGTGATGACCTTGGTGTCTTTGTTGATGTAAATGCTCATGGCGAAGTCTTTCTGGTCAAGTGCGTTCAGGCCACGGCGGCAACGATCTTCGTTGCGGCTTCGGCCATGGAATCGGCAGCGATGATGGGCAGACCGGAGTCCGCCAGCATCTTCTTGCCCAGTTCTTCGTTGGTGCCCTTCATGCGCACCACCAGCGGCACGGTCAGGTTCACGGCCTTGCAGGCGGTGATGACGCCGTCGGCGATGGTGTCGCACTTCATGATGCCCCCGAAGATGTTGACCAAGATGCCCTTAACGTCAGGGTTCTTGAGCATGATCTTGAAGGCTTCGGTGACCTTCTCGGCCGTGGCGCCACCGCCCACGTCCAGGAAGTTGGCCGGCTCGCCGCCGAACAGCTTGATGGTGTCCATGGTGGCCATGGCCAGGCCAGCGCCGTTGACCAGGCAGCCGATGTTGCCGTCGAGCTGGATGTAGGCCAGGTCGAACTTCGAGGCTTCGATTTCGGCCGGGTCTTCTTCGTCCAGGTCGCGGTAGGCCACGATTTCGGGGTGGCGGAACAGCGCGTTGGCGTCGAAGTTGAACTTGGCGTCCAGCGCCATGACCTTGCCCTTGGAGTCGCGGTTCAGCGGGTTGATTTCAACCAGCGAAGCGTCGGTGTCCATGTAGCACTGGTACAGCTTCTTGAAGATGTCTGCGGCCTGGGCTTGCGAGTCAGCGGGCATGCCGATGGCATCGTTGATCTGCTGGGCTTGGGCGTCGGTCAGGCCGGTCAGCGGGTCGATGAAGACGGTGATGATCTTCTCGGGGGTGCTGTGGGCGACTTCTTCGATGTCCATGCCGCCTTCGCTCGAGGCGATGAAGGCGACCTTTTGCGTGCCACGGTCGGTGACCACGGACACGTAGTATTCCTTCTGGATGTCAGCGCCGTCTTCGATGTAGAGGCGGTTGACCTTCTGGCCTTCGGGGCCAGTCTGGTGGGTCTTGAGCTGCATGCCCAGGATCTGGGTGGCCAGCGTCTTGACGTCGTCCAGGCTCTTGGCGACCTTCACGCCACCGCCCTTGCCGCGGCCACCAGCGTGGATCTGGGCCTTCACAACCCAGACCGGGCCGCCCAGCTTCTTGGCCGCTTCGACGGCTTCGTCAACAGAAAATGCCGGGATACCTCTTGGGACCGGCACACCGAATCGGCTCAGGATCTCTTTGCCTTGGTACTCATGAATCTTCATGGGGTGTCTCGCAGGTGATGCGTTATCAGCAAAATGACAAAATGCGCCAGGGGTCGATCAGACCCAGGCGCAAGCCCGCAAGCACAGGGTGACTGTGATTGCAGTGCAGCATTCAGCATAGCACCGCCACCCCCCTCAATGGCGGGGAAGCCGTGGCCGGCGGACGGGATAACGGCGCGCTTCCGTGGGCGACGCGCGTCATTCGCGGGCAAAAAACGGGGTCAGGCCGGGTCTTGGTCGGCGTCGGGGGCGGTGAACCAGGTGGCGATCCAGGCGTACAGGGCCACCATCAGCATGACGTCCAGCACGGGACCGAAGGCCAGGAACAGCAGCGGCAGCGCGACGGCACCGAGGTGCAGCGCCAGCCAGGCGTGGGCGATCACCTTGATCGGCAAGGTGAGCACGAAGTAGCCCTGCACCGTCAGGCAGGCCAGGATGCGGTGCACCGGGCCGCTGACGATGGGGAACAGCGTGAGGCCGAGCACCAGCGGCACCAGCCACTGCAGCCCGACGTTGAAGGCGTAGATGTCGCGGGTGTGGTCGGCCAGGCGGTAGGGGAAGTGTTCGGGCCAGCACCAGAAATAGACGCAAGACGCCAAACCCAGGGCCATCAGCACGCGCAGGGCATAGGCCACCGGCGTCCAAGCGTCGCGCAGGCGCTTGAGCAGCACCCAGCCCGCGATGCAGACCACGGCCAGCACGAGCAACGCCAGCCTAGAGACGGCGGGCATGGGGCCGGCCAACACCAGGCGGTCGATGCCCCACTGGCTGTCGGTGGACCAGGCCACGGGCCAGTGGCGCACCTTCACGGCCAAACCGAGGGCCTGCACGCCCAGCTCCAGCGCCCAGGCCCAGGCGGCCAGCAGCAGCGGGTAGGCGGCGGCGTACAGCAGCAGGGCGGCCGCCACGGTCAGGGCGCCGGCCGCTGCGTTGGCCATGCGGAACGGCCGGTGCGCCAGGGCGCGGTGCATGGCGATCGGCGTGCCGTTGTAGCCAGGCACCTCGCGGTTGAAGATCGGGGAGCGCATCGGCGGGTCTCGTCAGAACTGCTGGAAGAAGGCGATGTCCAGCGTCAGGCGGCTGTAATAGGGGTTGCGGTAGCGTTCGATGCTGGCCTTGATGCCGTGGCGCTCGCCCAGCCACTCCGACCAGCCCAGGTTCCACAGCGTGCTGTCAAAGCCCACCACATTGGCCTGGTTGCCCAGCACCGACCAGCCCTCCTGGCCGGATTCGAGGCGCAGGGCCACGTCGCGCTGCTGCGCCTGGCGCCAGCCAACGGTGGCCCAGTAGCGCTCGCCTTGCACGGCGCCGGGGCGGCTGGTGGTGTGGCGCAGGCCAAGCTCGCCCCACAGGGGGCCTGGGGGCAGCCAGGTCAGCGCGGTTTGCACGGCCTCATCGCGGTAGCCGTGGTGGTTGACGGCACGGCTGAGCCCGCCCATCCACAAGAGGGTGCGGCCGGGCAAGAGCTTGCGGGTGAGGGTCACGTCGAGCTTGCTGTGGGGCAGGAAGTCACCCGGGGCGCTGACGGTGGCAAAGCCGCCGAGCAGCCAGTCGGCATCGAGGTCGTGCACGCGGCCCACCGAGGCGAGTTGCGCGTGCTGATCGAAGGCACGGCGGTGCATCAGCTCCAGGTAGGTGGCGCCGGCCCCATCGGGCAGGCTGGCGCGCACATATGCCGCCTGGCCATCAGGCTGGCCTTGGGTGAGGCTGCTGTGGGCCACGCCCACGTCCACCCGGTTGAGGGCCTGCTGCGCGGCGCAGGGCATGGACAACGCCATGCTGATGGCCAAACTTGGCCAAGGCCAACTGCGGTTCAGTGTGTACATGTGGGGGCACCCAGTGTTCATCGGGGGGATGCGGCCTTGCGCCGCAAGCTCAGGCCTTGCCAGGCCGCTTCTTCGAGGATGTTCCAGCGGGGGCCGCCACGCATCGGCGTGCTGCGCTGCAGCCAACGCTCGACGACAGCGTGGTCACCCGACTGCCAGGCAGCCACGGCCAGCAGGCCCCAAGGGTAGTCGGCCTCGGCATTGCGCGCCCATTCGGCTTCGTGCTGGCGGAACCACGCCTGCTGCGCCAGTGCCGGTGAGACCGAGGCTTGAGCTGGCTGGGCTGGCCAGCCGTGCAGCCACGCAAAAGGCGCGACCACCTGGTCGGGATAGAAGCTGGGCGGGCGGCTCTCGTGCTGGGTGCTGACGCGGGCCACCTCGCGGGCACCGCTCAAGAACACGCGGCGCATGTTGGCCGCCAGGGCATCGGCGCGGCGTTGCCAGGGCACGGCGGCAGCCCACGGCCCACTCCAGGCGAGGTTGGCGCCAGCCAGGCTGCGCAAGGCCGCCCACACCTCGATGTTGTCCATCCACAGGTGGACATCGGCATCGGCGGTGATGCGGTAGACGCCCAGGTCCACGTCCATCAAGGGCCCCAACAGCCAGCTCGCGGCCTGGCGCAGGCCGTTGCGGTGCGTGGCCTGCAGCGGCTCGGGCAAGCCCAGGGTGGCCACGCTGTGCAGCCACAGGGCCAGCAAGGCGTCGTCGGCATCGGCCAGCAGCCAGCGGCGCTCGCCAGGGTCGGCGGCATCGGCCACGCGCCAGCGGCTCCAGCGGCCGTCTTCTTCCTGGTGGTCCACCATCCAGGCGGCAAAGGGGGCCCAGTGGCGCTGCACGTCCATGCCGAGGCGATCGGCCAGCCACAAGGCCTTGAGGGCGAAGTAGGGATCGACCCCGCTGCGGTGGTCGGGCGTGGTCAGCAGGGCCCCGCTGGGGCGCTGGAAGGCGCTGAGGTCGAGTTGCGGGCGGCTGGCCTGGGCAGGTGGCACTGAGGGTGCCGATGCGGTCAGCGATGAGGATGCCGGAGCGGCCCACAGGCGCGCCGTGGGGCTGCAGGCCAAGGCGCTGGTGAGGCTGGCGCGGAGCCAGACGCGACGGGAGGTCATGCGGTCTCCGTGAGGCCGAGTTCGCGGGCCCACACGCTGCCGTACACCGACACGCCCTGGGCGAGTTGGATGCGGCGAGCGGTCAGGGTGGTGGTGTGGTCGGGCGTACCAAAGCGGACGCCCAGGCCGGCCTGTAAGATGCCTTCGCACACCACTGGGCCTTTGAGCCGGCTGTGGGCACCCAGGTGGGCATCGCCCGTGACCACGAGGGAGCCGTGCAGGTGCACGCCTTCGTCGGTGCTCAAGCGGCCGTGCACCTTGAGGTCGCCATGGACCTGGGCGCCGTGACCGATGTGCAGGTCGCCATCGACCACCAGGTGCTGGCGCACCACCGCACCGGCTTCCAGGCGCAGCGCGGCGGGGTAACGCCAAGTGCGGCCGATCTTGTCCATGGCCTCGCCACGATCGGGCGCCCAATCTACTGCGGGGGTGGGCACCACGGTGGCAATGGCCGGGCCTTCGACGGTGATGCGCGGGGCGCTCAAGCGGGTGAACTGCACGCCCGGCGCCAGCACCACGGCCTGCCCTGCCGTGAGGCGACCGGCCAGCACCGCATGGGCGTGGACGTGGGCCACCTCGGCGGCATCGGCCCAGCGCAGCACCTGCGAGCGCTCGCCCAGGGTGAGCGGGCCGCCACTGGCCACGGCGCGCAAGGCGCAGCCTTCGCCCACGGTGACGGCGATGGGGCTGGCCACTTCCCACTGGCATTGGGTGCCGGCGGGCAGGTGCAAGGCGCCTTGGGCGAGCAGGCCTTCGGTGATGCGTTGGCCGTGCTGCTGCGCCAGCCAGCTGTCGGGGGCACCCAGCAGCCGAAAGGTCTGGCGGCCCATGGCGATCACGCCACTGTTGTCGCCGTGGCTGGTGGCCCAGGCCAGGCGCTCGCTGGCGTGCTCATCGAGCCAGCGCATGAAGTGGGCGGCGAAGTTGCGCGCATCGCCGCTGTGGTGGCGCACCACGGGCAGGGGCAAGTCATCGGTGGGGTGGCGCCACTCTCGCCAGGCCGGCCACAGCGGGGCCAGCAGCACGGCCAAGGCCAGCGCCCAAAACAGCATCACCCGGCCAGCGTGCACCAGGTCGGCCACATCGAAAAGGTTCATCAGGCGGCCTTGGGGGTGGTCTGGATGGCGGCGCCCGCAGCGGGCATGGGCGGCAGGCTGCTGGGGGTGCGGTAGCGCGCGGTCTTGTCCCACACCAGCTCGCGCTGGCGCAGCCAGTCGTTGTAGAACAGGTCCCAGGTGGCGTCGGCGATGGCGGTGGCGCTCACCACGAAGCCCAGGGTGTTGAAGGGCAGCAGGCGCAGGCGGCGGTGGCGGCCATCCAGGCGCACCGAGGCGGCAATCTGGAAGAAGGCCGCGAAGTTGCCCAGCGAGCTGTAGATGGCCACGGCCAGCACAGCCAGGGCCACACTCGGCATCAGCGTGACGTTCGCGAAGTACAGCACCAGCGTGAGCACGGCGGCCACCGCCAACACCACCGGCATCATGAACACGCCCAGCAGCAAGAAGGCATCGAGCTTGGTGTGGCCGTCCACGCGCGAGGTGGTCAGCAAGCGTCGGGCATGCCGCATCATGGCCTGGTTGTGGCCCTTGCTCCAGCGCTTGATCTGGCGGATGCGCACGGCCCACTGCTGGGGCACCTCTTCGTAGCACTCCGAGCGGTTTTGGTAGACCGTCTTCCAGCCCTTGAGCAAGAGGCGGTAGGTCATGTCGGTGTCTTCGGCGAGGATGTCGTCGTGCCAGCCGCCGGCTGCGGCCAGGGCCGAGCAGCGGATGCCGCCCACGGTGCCGCCGTACTGGGGCACGAGGCCCATGTTCATGCGGGCCTGCTGATCAACCTGGTAGCCAGCCGATCGCTCCAGGTCCAGCAGTCGGGTGAGCAGGTTGGCGCCGGCGTTGACGGGCACCACGCGGCCCATCACCGCGCCCACTTCGGGGTCGAAGAACGGCGCCACCAGCTGCTTGAGCAGGCCTTTGCCGGGCACATAGTCGGCATCGAAGACCAGCACGATATCGCCCTGGGCGTAGGCCATCGCGTCTTTGAGCGCGGCGGCCTTGCCCGGCTTGCCGCTGGTGCGGTGGAAGGGCTCGATGCGGCCCGGGTAGGCTTGCACGTAGTGGTCGATGATCTCGCGGGTGCGGTCTTTGGAGCGGTCGTTGACGGGCACGATGCGCAGGCGATCGCGCGGGTAGTCCACATCCAGCAAGGCTTCCAGGCAGCCGGCGATGACGGCCTCTTCATTGTGCGCCGCGATGAACACGGTGACCTGGGGCCAGGTGGCATCGACGATGTCGACATACGGCGCGCGGGTGCGGGCAAACAGGCGGTTCATGGTGAACAACCAATGGCGCACGGTGTAGACCGCCAACAAGCCCACGACCACGAGGAAGGCCCAACGCACCGCCTCCAGCCACAGCGGCCACTCGGGTTCGGGCGGCGGGGGCAGCGCAGGCACCAAGGCGTTGACCTCGGGCGCGCGGAAGAGCACGGCATCGGCGCTGTCGGGCAGCGTGGGCGCGGGGCTCATGGCCAGGCTCAGGCCAGTGTCGGGCAGCTCTGCTTCTTGTGCGTTGACGGGGGTGGCCAGGGTGGCCGCATGCACCGCGCCCCGACGCGACTGGGCCGAGGCTTTCGCTTTCGCCTTGGATGCATGTTGGGCAGCTGGCCGATCTGGCTCGCCAGCAACCCGTGCTGCCTCACCCTGCTCGGCCTGAACCTGGCCCAACGCTGGGGTCAAGGTCAACGCTTGTGCCGGTGTACCCCACAACCCGAGGCTGCACACCACGAGGCCGCACACCGAGGACCATGCCGTGGTGGCCAGCACGGCCTGCTTCATCCTGTAGGCCATCCGCCCGCCCTCTTCCGATGTCTCGCCCTGTCGATCGCCGCGAACGCGCGCGATCAAAGGGGCGCCGCCTCAACGGCCAGCACCTTCGCATCGCGCGCGCGGATCAGCCAGCTCTCGGCGTCTTCATCGACACTCGCCCAGCCTTTGAGCACCACCGGCTTGGCAAAGGCAGCCTTGGGCAATTGCCAGGTCATGCGCGACAGCGAGCTCGGGTGGCTGGCGTCCAGGCGCAAACGGCCCGTGCTGCCGGTGGACGTGGCCCATTGCACCTGCTGGCGGCTGGTCATGAAACTGGCCTGGTCGTTGAACGTGGTCCACTGGACCTTGCCGGCCCAGCGCATCACCCGCACATACGACAAGAAGCTGGTGAGCACATCGGGGTACAGCATCGCGCCCGGCGGGTGCATGTAGACCATGCGGTTGGTGCGGTACTTGATGTCGAAGTTGACCAGGTCCTTGTACCAGGTGGTGAGCTCGTCGGCGCCCAGGCCCAGACGGGAGAACTCTTCGAAGGTGGCGGCGGCGCCATAGGGCACCACGGGGATGGCCCACATGCTGGGATTGCGCAGGTCCCCCTCGCGCCACATGCGCGTGGCCGACATGCCGGTGTGCCCCAGGAAGTACACGCTCCGAACGCCCCGGGCCTCGTTCCAGTCCATGGTCCAGCGGGGGTTGTTGCCCAGCGGCGCCGAGTACTCGACGGTCTTGCCCACCACGGCATCCACGGCCTGGCGGTTCTTGTCGAGCAAGGGCTCGAACTCGGCCTGGTTGGTCTCGTTGACGTTGTGGCCGTAGTAATCGTGGATCCAGCCGCCGTGGCTGCCCAGGCCATGACCCAGCAGCTTGAACGAGCGCATCAGGCGCTTGGCTTCTGGGTTGTTGGGCAAATCAAAGCCAATGCCATCGCCAAACTCGATGGTGTCGGGCCCCGCCGTCATCTGCATCGAGAACGGGCCATCGAGCCACACGCCCTTGGCCTCGAGTTGCTGCATGGGCTTGAGCGCGAGGTTGCTGTCGAGGTGCCAGTTGAGGGTGATGCCCGCCTTGCCGTTGGGCACGGTGAGCAGACGCGGGGCCTGCACCACCTTGCCCATGAAGTAGCCGATGGCGCCATGCATGGGCAGGCCATCGGTGCCCAACTTGAGGTAGGTGAGCGGCAGGTTGTAGAAGGTGACGTCGCCATTGCCCGCAGCGCGGCGGCCGGCCACCAAGCCGTGCTGGGCCGACGACAGCAAGGTCAGGCCTGAGTAGTCGCCTCGGGTGACGTAGCTGGGGTAAG
>Ga0228700_1001934_pt1 | contig 11946 bp, 7 predicted proteins | sample McNCre317_Aug_MG_FD_178019 | JGI IMG/M metagenome (GOLD analysis project Ga0228700, IMG submission 178019) | Freshwater microbial communities from McNutts Creek, Athens, Georgia, United States - 3-17_Aug_MG | ecosystem: Environmental > Aquatic > Freshwater > Creek | place: USA: Georgia...
AAGGCATCCAACACCAACTGAGGTGTGGCATGGCGTGGTTCACCAATGCCTAGGCTGATGGGCGCGTATGCAGGGTTAGGTGTGACGGTCGAAAAAAGCTGCTTCAACCGTTCAAAGGGATAGGGCTGAAGACGCGAAAGCAGAGGATTCATGGCTGCTATTATCCCCGCGCTCTGTGACCAACCTGAATCCTATGTTTACGCCGCCCCTGCTTGACCTCACCCGCGCGCAAGAATTTGCACTAGACGCTCAACAATTGCGCGAATTGGTGGTCACGTTTGAACAAAGCTTGGCCGAGGAAATGCTGAATATTCAAGCGGGGTTGACCACGGGGGATGGTTTGAAAGTTGAGTATGCGCTGCATGCCTTAAAGGGGTTTATGCCATTGTTTACGGCTGAGGGCTTGGCTCAAGCGATGAGTGATCTGTATCAATCCAGCCGACAGCAGCCTTTGGATGTGATCAAATCTATATTTACGCCATTAGTACCCAGTTTGAACCAGTTGTTGGTCGAAGTACGGGCTTGGCTCGCCTTATGATTACACCCTCATAAAAAGAGGCTTTTCGGTGCGTCTGAATTCAATCAAGTTATCGGGTTTCAAGTCGTTTGCGGAACCCACCAATTTCCTGTTGCCTGGCCAGTTGGTCGGCGTGGTAGGCCCCAACGGTTGCGGCAAATCCAACATCATGGATGCCGTGCGCTGGGTGCTGGGCGAGTCCAAAGCGTCCGAGCTGCGTGGCGAGTCCATGCAAGACGTCATTTTCAATGGCACGACCACCCGCAAGGCAGCCAGCCGCTCTAGCGTGGAGTTGGTGTTTGACAATGCCGACCACCGTGCCGGTGGCCAGTGGAGCCAGTTTCCAGAAATCGCGGTCAAACGTGTGCTCACGCGTGATGGTGGTTCTAGCTACTACATCAACAACCAGCCCGTGCGTCGCCGTGACGTGCAAGACGTGTTCTTGGGCACGGGGTTGGGCCCACGCGCCTACGCCATCATTGGTCAGGGCACCATCAGCCGCATCATCGAATCCAAACCTGAAGAATTGCGTTTGTTCTTGGAGGAAGCGGCGGGCGTTTCCAAATACAAAGAACGTCGTCGCGAAACCGAAAACCGCCTGAGCGACACCCGCGAGAACTTGACCCGCGTCGAAGACATCTTGCGTGAGTTGAATGCCAACCTTGAGAAGTTGGAGAAACAAGCCGAAGTGGCCCAGCGCTACCACGCCCTCAATGCCGATGTGACCTTGAAGCAGCACCAGCTGTGGTTCTTGCGCCGTGCGGAGGCAGAAGCCGACCAAGTGGGCATCAAAACCCAAGCCGACAAAGCGGTGAACGACTTGGAGTCGCGCATTGCCGATTTGCGCCACATCGAAGCTGATCTTGAGACCGTGCGCCAAGCGCACTACGCCGCAGGCGACCACGTGAACCAAGCGCAAGGTGCGTTGTACGAAGCCAGTGCCGAAGTGGGCCGCTTAGAGGCTGAAATCCGCTTTGTGGTGGAAGGCCGCCAACGCGCTGAAGCCCGTCTGATTCAAATCAAAGAACAAACCGCGCATTGGGCAGCGCAAAGCGAGCAAGCGCAGCAAGAGATTGAAAATTTGGCCTCCATGGCCATGGACGGTGAAGAAAAAGCCGTCATGCTTGCCGCGCAAGTTGAAGAGCAAGCCATGCAATTGCCCGAGTTGGAAGAAGCTTTGCGCCTCGCCCAACAACGCAGCAACGAGCAGCGTGGCAGCGTGGCCCAAGTGCAGCAACAAATTCAGGTGTTGGCCGCTGACCAGCGCAACATCGAAGAGCAAAGCCGCAACCTCAACGCACGGCTTGAGCGCTTGAGTGCGGACAAAAACGCCTTGGCTGCACCCGATGACGTGCGCCTGAACAACCTCAAAGAACAATTGCAAGAGGCGCAAGCCCACGCCGAAGTCACGGCAGCTCAGCTGGAAGAATTGCAAGCCAATGTGCCTGTGCTGGATGAAGCACGCCGCACGGCACAGCACGCGGTCAACGCCGAACAAACCAAGCAAGCCGATTTGTCGGCCCGTTTGGAAGCCCTCAAAGCACTGCAAGAAAAAGTACAAACCGACGACAAACTCAAGCCTTGGTTGGCCAAGCACGGTTTGGACGGTTTGCAAGCCTTGTGGAGCCGCATCCACATCGAAGCCGGTTGGGAAAACGCGCTCGAAGCCGCTTTGCGCGAGCGCATGGCCTCGCTCGAAGTGTCCCGCTTGGACATCGTGCGTGCCTTCCAAACCGATGCGCCGCCTGCCAAGTTGGCGTTCTACACCGCGCCTAGTGCCGCAGCGCCCGACGCACAAAGCGCGTTGCCTCGCTTGTCGGATCTGTTGCGTCTGAACGATGCAGGCCAAAAAGCGCTGTTGACCGATTGGCTCAACGGCTGCTTCACCGCCCCCAACCTTGACGAAGCCTTGGCCAAGCGCAGCTCGCTGCAACCGGGTCAAGTGATTTATGTGCCGAGCGGCCACGCCATCAGCGCGCACAGCGTGAGTTTTTACGCGCAAGACAACGAGCAGTCAGGCTTGTTGGCCCGTGCCCAAGAAATTGAAAACCTCGACAAGAGCAGCAAAGCCCAAGCCTTCATCGCCGATGAAGCGCGCAATGCGTTGGTGCGTGCCGAGGCCGCGTACAGCGAGTCATCGCAGCGCTTGATCAGCATTCGCGCTGAAGCCACCGCTGCCCAAGCCACCGCGCATGAGCTGCAAGTCGAAACCTTGCGCCTGAGCCAATTGGCCGAGCAAACCCGCGCGCGCAGCGAACAAATCAGTGGTGACTTGTCTGAGGTCGAAGCCCAGTTGGCCGACCTGCAAGAACGCCGTGCCACCGCAGAAGCCCGCTTTGAAGAGCTGGACATGCAACTGGCCGACAGCCAAGAGCGTCACGCTCAGCTCGACGAAGCCGTCATCAACGCCGAACGCCGTTTGAACGACAGCCGCGAGCAACAACGCAGCTTGGAGCGCCAAGCCCAAGAAGCCCAGTTCTCGCAACGCAGCTTGGCCACCCGCGAGGCTGAACTCAAACGCATCATCGACACCGCGTCGCAACAAGCGGCCTCGGTGTCGGCCGAAGAAGCGCGTGTGCAAGAAGACCTCACACGTCTGACCGATGCGGCTGCGCAAGCGGGCTTGCAAAACGCCCTCAACATCAAGATGGCGCGCGAAGCCGCCTTGGCCGCCAAGCGCAGCGAGTACGACGACCTCACCACCAAACTGCGTGCCAGCGACGAACGCCGCTTGCAACTGGAGCGTGAGTTGGAGCCTTTGCGTCAACGCATCACCGACTTCCAACTCAAAGAGCAGGCCGCCCGTTTGGGGCTGGAGCAATACACACAACTGCTCACAGACGCCGAGGCCGACCTCGAAGCCGTGTCTGCTTCCATCCTCGCCAACAACGTGCGCTTAGGCGGCCTGCAAGGCGAAATTGACCGCTTGCACCGCGACATCACTGCTTTGGGTGCTGTGAACTTGGCAGCCTTGGAAGAGCTCGCCAGTGCCAGCGAACGCAAGCTGTTCTTGGACGCGCAAACCCAAGACTTGACCGACGCGATGAACACGTTGGAAGACGCCATTCGCAAGATTGACGGCGAAACCCGCGAGCTCTTGGGCGGCACCTTCAAGATCGTCAACGAGCACTTTGGCCGCATGTTCCCCGAGCTCTTCGGTGGTGGCAATGCGAAGCTGGTGATGACCGGCGAAGAAATTTTGGACTCGGGTGTGCAGGTGATGGCGCAGCCTCCTGGCAAGAAAAACCAAACCATTCACTTGCTGTCGGGTGGCGAAAAAGCGCTGACGGCGATTGCCTTGGTGTTTGCGATCTTCCAACTCAACCCAGCACCGTTCTGTTTGCTGGACGAGGTGGACGCACCGCTGGACGATGCCAACACCGAGCGTTATGCCAAGTTGGTATCGAGCATGTCCAAAGAAACACAATTCCTTTTCATCTCGCACAACAAGATTGCGATGGAGATGGCCGAGCAACTCATTGGTGTGACCATGCAAGAACAAGGCGTTTCTCGCATTGTTGCGGTGGACATGGAGTCCGCTGTGTCCATGGCTGATGCCGCTTGATTTCAGAATAAAAAATGAGCACTCTTCAAATTGGTTTAGCGATTGCTGGTGGCGTGGTCCTCGCCGGCGTGGTGGCGCACAGCACGTGGACGTCGCGCAAAAACAAGCCGCGTCAAGCCCAACCGCTGCCACAAGAAAAAAACATCGAACCTGCGGCGTATGTGCCGGATTACGGTCAGCCGCAAGAGCCCTCGTTCGATGCAACACCGAGCGTGAGCTACGAGGTCCACCACGAGCCCGAGGCCACAGCCCCAGTCACGGCGCCCACTTATGAGACGCGTGGCAGCCTCGACCCCGTCACCGACATTGCGCGCAGCATGATGGAAGAGGCCACAGCCCACGCCCAACGGGTGCCGGATGAGGCTGAACTGGCCCGCATTGCGGCGAACCAGGCAGCGGCTGCGAAAGTTGCGGCTGAACGTGCAGCACAACACGCCGTGCAAGCACCTGTGATGGCCCCCGCCGTGGCCAAGGTGATGGAATCGGCCGCGTCTGATTTGCCTCAGCCCGAAAAGCGCCCCGTGTTGGACGCGTTGATTGACGTCATGGCTGCGGTTGAAATTGACCACCCTGTGTCTGGCGATGCGGCTTTGTCGTCCTTGCCCGCCACACGCCGTGTGGGCAGCAAGCTGTTCAGCTTGGAAGGCCTCAACACCGAAACCGGGTTGTGGGAACACCCACGCAACGGCCAACGCTACAGCGCATTCCAATCGGGCGTGCAGTTGGCCAATCGCACCGGCCCCTTGAATGAAATTGAGTTCTCTGAATTCGTCACCAAAACACAAGCGTTTGCGGACGCCATCAATGGTGCCCCCGAATTCCCAGACATGTTGGAAGAAGTGGCCCGAGCCCGTGAACTCGACAGCTTTGCCAGCGCCCACGATGCACAACTGAGCTTCACCTTGAAGGCCACCAAGGCGGCATGGAGCCCCGGCTATGTGCAGCAAAATGCGGCGCGCTTGGGCTTCATCGCGGGCGTGCTGCCAGGCCGCATGGTGGTGCCTGCCCCCATGCACGGCTTGCCACCCATCTTGGGGCTCACCTTTGACTCACAAGCGGCGATGTCGGAGGACCCCACGCAATCGGCCATCTACGAGCTGACCTTGTCACTCGATGTGCCACAGGTGGACCGCAAAGAAGAGCCGTACGCCCGCATGATTCAAACCGCCTATGAATTGGCGCGTGTGATGGACGGTGCGATTTCAGACGACAACGGTCAACCCTTGTCAGAAACCGCCATTGGCGCGATTGCCCGCGACTTGCTGGCCTTGTACGACACGCTGGATGCGCGTGACTTGTCGGCAGGCTCGCCGCAAGCGCGTCGCTTGTTCAGTTAATTTCAAGGTCACGCAGCATGAGTACCGCTGACTTATTTGGCGGCCTTGCTGCCGAACCCACCAAGAGCGACGGTGATGCCGCTGCACGTGCGGCGATCTTGCGCGCACAACTGCATCGCCACGGCCACCAGTACTACGTGCTGGATGCGCCCACCATCCCCGATGCCGAATACGACCGCTTGTTCAAAGAACTGCAAGCGTTGGAAGCCACACATCCCGAGCTACTCACCCCCGATTCACCCACGCAACGCGTGGGAGGCAAGCCGCTGGACAGCTTTGCCAGCGTCAAACACGCGGTGCCCATGCTCAGCATCCGCACCGAGACCGACACCGAAGCCAGTGGCGCGCAAGCCTTTGACGCACGCATTCGCAAAGAGCTGGGTCTGACAGACGCGGACCCGCAGGTGGATTACGTGGCCGAGCTGAAGTTTGACGGCCTCGCCATGAGCCTGCGCTACGAGAACGGCGTGCTGGTGCAAGCCGCCACACGTGGCGATGGTGAAACCGGTGAAGATGTCACACACAACATCCGCACCATTGGCCAAATTCCGTTGCGCTTGTCCGATGACGCACCTCAGGTCTTGGAAGTGCGCGGCGAGGTCTACATGGCCCGTGGCGACTTTGAAGCCTTGAATGAGCGGCAACGCGCGCGCATTGCTGCAGGCGAGAAGGGCGAAAAAACCTTTGTGAATCCGCGCAATGCGGCAGCCGGCGCGGTGCGTCAGCTCGACCCCACCATTGCCGCGCAACGCCCCTTGAGCTTTTTTGCTTATGGCTTGGGTGACATCACACCTGCCGAAGATGGTGGCCCATCCTTCAGCACGCATGTCGAGTTGCTGATGGCGCTCAAACAATGGGGCTTCCCTGTGGCTGCGCAAACCGCGTGTGTGCAAGGCGCGGTGGGCTTGGTGGACTTTCACCAGCGCATGGGCCAAGCGCGTGATGCGCTGCCGTACGACATTGACGGCGTGGTCTACAAGGTCAACAGCTTGGCGGCACAACGTCAACTCGGGTTTGTGACGCGAGAACCCCGCTGGGCCGTGGCGCACAAATACCCTGCGCAAGAGCAGCTCACCACCGTGCAGGCCATCGAGGTGCAAGTGGGCCGCACTGGCAAGCTCACCCCCGTGGCCAAACTCGCCCCCGTGTTTGTGGGCGGCGTGACCGTGACCAACGCCACCTTGCACAACGAAGACGAAGCCCGCCGCAAAGACGTGCGGGTGGGCGACACCGTGGTGGTGCGCCGCGCTGGCGATGTGATTCCCGAAGTGGTGTCGGTCGTTTTAGAAAAACGCTTGCAAGATGCGCAAATCTTCACCATGCAGCACGAATGCCCCGTATGCGGCAGCCCCGCTGTGCGCGAAGAGGGCGAGGCTGATTACCGCTGCACCGGCGGCCTGTTTTGCAGCGCACAACGCAAGCAAGCCATCCTGCACTTTGCACACCGCCGCGCGGTGGAAATTGAAGACTTGGGCGACAAGCTGGTGGAGCAACTGGTGGACGCGGGTGTGGTGAAAACCTTGCCCGACCTGTATCGCTTGGGGCTAACCGCCTTGGTCACGTTAGAGCGCATGGCCGAAAAATCAGCCAACAACGTGCTGGTCAGCATCGAAAAATCCAAACACACCACACTGCCACGCTTCTTGTTTGGCCTTGGCATTCGCCATGTGGGTGAGGCCACCGCCAAAGAGTTGGCACGTCACTTCGGCAAGATGGACGCCATCATGGACGCCACGCTGGACCAACTGCTGCAAGTCGCCGATGTGGGCCCCATCGTGGCGCAAAGCATTCGCACGTTCTTTGACCAACCACACAACCGCGAAGTGGTGGAGCAACTGCGCGCTTGTGGCGTGACATGGGCTGAGGGGGAACCCACAGCCGGTGCGAGCTTGCCACTGGCAGGCCAAACCTTTGTGCTGACCGGCACCTTGCCCACCTTGAGCCGCGACCAAGCCAAAGACATGCTCGAAGCCTTGGGTGCCAAAGTGGCAGGCAGTGTGAGCAAGAAAACCCATGGTGTGGTGGCCGGTGCAGAGGCGGGCAGCAAGCTCGACAAAGCACAAGCGCTGGGCATCCCCGTGCTGGATGAAACCGGTTTGTTGGCGTTGGTGGCGCAGCACACCGGCGATGCCAACCCTGACGCCAGCGCTGCGCCCTGAAGGACCGACGAGATGGCCGTTCGCGAGATTTTGAAAATGGGGGATGCACGCTTGCTGCGTGTGGCCCAACCCGTCACGGCCTTCAGCACGCCAGAGCTGCACGCGCTGCTCAAAGACCTCGACGACACCATGCTGGCCGCCAACGGTGCTGGCTTGGCCGCGCCGCAAATTGGCGTGGATTTGCAAGTGGTGGTGTTTGGTTCGGGCGAGGTCAACCCACGTTACCCCGACGCGCCGGTGGTGCCGTACACCGTGCTCATCAATCCCGTGCTCACACCCCTAGGTGACGAGGAAGAAGAAGGGTGGGAAGGCTGCTTGTCTGTGCCGGGTTTGCGCGGTGTGGTGCCGCGGTTGAAGCGCTTGCGCTACCAGGGCTTTGATGAGACAGGTCAGCCAATCGACCGCACGGTCGAGGGCTTTCATGCACGGGTGGTGCAACACGAGTGTGACCACCTCATCGGTGTGTTGTACCCCATGCGTGTGCGCGACTTCTCGCGCTTTGGCTATACCGAGGTGCTGTTTCCGGGGCTGGATGTTGCCGACGATTAAGCGTCTAGTAGCCGTTCCATCAAATGCTGGCGGAAATCGCGCATGCTTGGAATAAACATGTAAATGGTCAGAAGTTCTGCGGAGTGGTGATAAACCACGTAAGCGTTCTTGTACTGATATTTTTTGAATCCTGTAAAACCAGTACCGTTAAGTTCAGGAATGTTGCTGCCAAGATCGGGATCTAGCGCTAGTTTTTTGATTTTGCTTTGCTACTCGTTGTTGATGGCTTGCCATGTTTGAGCCCCAAATTGATGGGTCACATAATTTTTGATTCTTCTATAGTCAATTTGCGCGGATTGAAGGACAACCGCTTTTCGCGCTTGTTCCATGTTCAATCATTCATGGCATTGAAAAATGCATCTGCCTCTTGATGCTGACTTTGGGCGAGTTCTTTGTTGCCCATCGCAATGAGTTTGAGCAAGGCCATGGTTTCTTGTTGTTGCTCATACGCCCGAATGTCAAGCACAACCATCTTGGCTTCACCGTTTTGCGTGATGATGAGCGGATCAGGGTTTGTTGCGAAATCTTTGATGATTTCGGCGGCGTGTGCCTTGAGATATGAGATGGGCTTGATTTGTTGAGCGAGTGACATAGCAGGTCTAGGAGTAGATTTTGACTGAATATAAACCAAATTCAGTCAACGTCAAGTCCTGGTCAAGCCTGCAAAGCCGCCAACAACTCCGTCTCAATCTCCAACTGCGCTTTGTTTTGCTGCAAAGCCGCGCCGTCAATCAAGAAGGTGTCTTCCACGCGTTCGCCCAAGGTGCTGATTTTGGCCAGTAGCAAGTTGACTTTGTGGTTGGCCAACACACGTGCCACGCTGTAGAGCAAGCCCACGCGGTCGCTGGCCGAGATGCTCAGCAGCCACTTTTGCGCGCGTTCGTCGGGCTGCAAGGTGACACGAGGAGCGATCGGGAAGCTCTTGACACGACGTGACACGCGGCCTTTGCCCACGGTGGGCAGCGGTTTGGCTTGCACAATGGTGTCGGTCAAACCGGTTTCCACCATGTTGATGAGGTTGCGGTAGTGCTCTTCAAAATGGCTGCTCACGACTTGGAAGGTGTCTAGCGCGTAGCCGTTGGTGGCAGTGTGCACTTTGGCGTCCCAAATGTTGAAGCCCGCTTGGTCAAAGTAGCCGCAGATGCGGGCAAACAAATCGGGCTGGTCGGGTGAATACACCATCACTTGCAAGCCTTCGCCGACGGGTGACAAGCGTGCACGCACGGCCACGCCCATGGGGGTGTTTTGTGCTTTGGCGATGGACAGGCTGCGTGAGAGTTGTCGCGTGTGCCACGCAATGTCGGCTGCATCGTGACGCATGAAGTAACCCACGTCCAAGGTCTCCCACAAGTCTTTGTGGGCTTCGAAAGGCAGCGCATACAGCGCGAGCATGGTGAGGGCTTCGGTTTTACGCTGTTCCACTTCGGCGTCCGCATCCGGCGCACGGCCACCTAAAGCGCGAGCGGTGTAACGGTAGAGGTCTTCGAGGAGCTTGCCTTTCCACGCGTTCCACACCTTGGGGCTGGTGCCGCGAATGTCGGCCACGGTGAGCAAATACAACGCGGTGAGGTTGCGCTCGTTGCCCACGCGTTTGGCGAAGGCTTGGATCACATCGGGATCGCTCAAATCTTGTTTTTGGGCGACATTGCTCATGGTCAAGTGTTCGCCCACCAAGAACTCAATCAGTTTGGCGTCGTCTTTGCTCAAGCTGTGGTCACGCGCAAATTTGCGCACTTCACCGCGGCCCAGTTGCGAGTGGTCGCCACCACGGCCTTTGGCGATGTCGTGGAACAGCGCCGCAGCGTACAAAATCCAAGGTTTGTCCCAGCCCGCGGCGAGTTGCGAACAAAACGGGTATTCGTGGGCATGCTCGGCCATGAAGAAGCGGCGCACATTGCGCAGCACCATCAAGATGTGTTGGTCTACGGTGTAGACATGAAACAGGTCATGTTGCATCTGCCCCACGATGCGACGGAAGGGCCACAGGTAGCGGCCCAACACCGAGGTTTGGTTCATCAAACGCACGGCATGCGTCATGCCGCTGGGCGCTTGCAAGATGCGCATGAACATCTCGCGGTTCACCGGGTCTGCGCGGAACTTGCCATCCATCAACGTGCGTGCGTTGTAGAGCGCACGCAGCGTGCGCGCCGAGAGGCCGCTGATGCCCACGGTGGATTCGTACAACCAGAAGGTCTCCAAAATCGCGTGGGGGTTGTTCACATACACATCGTCGTCGGTCACCTCCAACATGCCCGCTTTGTCCGCAAAGCGTTCGTTGATGGGGTGCAGCACTTGGGTGTTGCCATTCAAGCGCTCTTCGATGTTGAGCAACAAAATTTGGTTGAGCTGCGTGACCGCTTTGGCCGCCCAGTAGTAGCGCTTCATCAACGCTTCGCTGGCCGCGCGTGCATTGAGCGTGCCGTCTTCTTCCACACCCAGCCCCAAGCTTTGGGCCACGGCATGTTGTAAGTCAAACACCAAGCGGTCTTCGCGACGTTTGGCCGCAAGGTGCAAGCGGGTGCGGATGAGTGCCAAGGCATCTTCGTTGCGTTTGAGTTGCTTGACTTCAAAGTCAGTGGCCAAGCCTTTGCGGCCTAAGTTTTCCCAACTGGTACCCAAGCCTGCGGCTTTGGCTACCCACAACACGACTTGCAAATCGCGCAGACCACCGGGCGACTCTTTGCAATTGGGTTCGAGCGAGTAGGGCGTGTTTTCAAACTTGGCGTGGCGTTGGCGCATCTCGGCAGTTTTGGCCACAAAGAATGCCTTGGGATCGAGTGCCATCGCATAGTGTTTTTGGAAGGTTTTGAACAGCTTGACGCTGCCCACCAAAAAACGCGCTTCGAGGAGCGAGGTTTGCACCGTGATGTCGGCTGAGGCCTCTTGCACGCATTCGGTCACGGTGCGCACACTGGAGCCAATTTCTAAGCCGGTGTCCCAGCAACTGCCGATGAACTTTTCAATCTGAGCTTTGAGGGCATCGTCCTTCTCGGGGGATGTGCCATCGGGCATGAGCAACAGCACATCCACGTCGGAGTAGGGGTACAACTCGCCACGACCATAGCCGCCCACAGCGGCCAAGCAAAAGTTGTTGTCAAAGCCCGCCGCATCCCACAGCGTGCGCAGCGTGTCGTCGGTCATGCTGCACAGTTTGTGCAGCAGTGTTTTCACGCGACGCGAAGTGGTCGAGGTAGACGCGGCTTGCAGCAACGCCGCCTTGTCCTTTCGGTACAGGTTGGCCAAGGCGTTCATCGTTGGGGCTTAACAGCAGGTGGTGGTCACAAAGTCGGGCAGGGCGGGGCTGCCCGCAGAGAGGGTCAACACCTCGTAGCCGGTGGGGGTCACGAGGATGGTGTGTTCCCACTGGGCTGACAACGAGTGGTCACGTGTGACGATGGTCCAACCGTCGCCCAACTCTTTGATGTCTTTCTTGCCCGCGTTGATCATGGGCTCGATGGTGAAGGTCATGCCGGCCTGCAGTGTTTCGCCTGTGCCGGGTTTGCCGTAGTGCAGCACTTGCGGCTCTTCGTGGAACACCTGGCCAATGCCATGGCCGCAAAACTCGCGTACCACCGAGAAGCCGTGACTTTCCGCAAAGCGTTGAATCGCAAAACCAATATCACCCAACCGTGCGCCAGGCTTGACCTTGACGATGCCGTGCCACATGGCCTCATAAGTCAGTTTGGCCAAACGCTTGGCGGCAATAGACACATCACCCACCAAGAACATGCGGCTGGTGTCACCATGCCAACCGTCTTTGATGACGGTGATGTCGATGTTGACCGAGTCACCTTTTTTCAGCGGCTTGTCATTGGGAAT
>Ga0228700_1001937_pt1 | contig 11927 bp, 9 predicted proteins | sample McNCre317_Aug_MG_FD_178019 | JGI IMG/M metagenome (GOLD analysis project Ga0228700, IMG submission 178019) | Freshwater microbial communities from McNutts Creek, Athens, Georgia, United States - 3-17_Aug_MG | ecosystem: Environmental > Aquatic > Freshwater > Creek | place: USA: Georgia...
TGGAGTTTGACAAGCAGTTCCGTGCCCTGAGCATTGAAGAAAAACCCAAAGCTCCCAAGAGCAACTACGCTGTCACAGGCCTGTACTTCTACGACGAACAGGTGTGCGACATTGCAGCTGCTGTGAAGCCTTCGCACCGTGGCGAGCTGGAGATCACCGATGTCAACAAGCGCTACCTAGAGTTGGGCCAGTTGAACGTGGAGATCATGGGCCGTGGCTATGCATGGCTTGACACAGGCACACACGACAGCTTATTGGAGGCAGCCAGCTTCATTGGCACATTGCAAAAACGCCAAGGGCTGATGGTGGCGTGTCCTGAAGAAATTGCTTTCCATGAAAAATGGATTGATGCCGCCGCTTTGCAAAAGTTGGCTGCGCCTCTCGCTAAAAACGGTTACGGCCAATACCTGTTGAACTTGTTGAAATAAGCCATGCCCTACCAAGTGACCCCCACGCCGATTGATGGTGTGTTGATTTTGGAACCCAATGTGTTTGGCGATGCACGGGGCTTCTTTTTTGAAAGTTTCAACGCCCGCGATTTTGAGCAAGCCACAGGCCTGCAACGCCACTTCGTGCAAGACAACCACAGCAAGTCCGCCAAAGGCGTGTTGCGCGGCATGCACTACCAAGTGCAAAACCCGCAAGGCAAGTTGGTGCGCGTCACGCAAGGTGCAGTCTTCGATGTGGTAGTGGATATTCGCAAAGGTTCCCCAACTTTTGGGCAATGGTTTGGCTTAGAGCTCACAGTGGACAACAAAAAGCAAATCTGGATACCCGAGGGCTTGGCCCATGGGTTTTTAGTGACCAGTGAGAGCGCCGAGTTTTTGTACAAAACCACCGACTACTACAGCCCCGAGCATGAGCGCAGCCTGTTGTGGAACGACCCTGATGTGGGCATTGACTGGCCCTTACACTTGATAAATGCTGAGCCTCTGTTGGCAGCTAAAGATGTTGCAGCGCATTCGTTGAGCGCATTGTCTTGACACGAGACCCATTTTTGAAAGTTGATTGATATGAAGGCAGTGATTCTTGCAGGAGGTTTAGGGACGAGAATTTCTGAGGAAACGAGCGTCAAACCCAAGCCCATGGTCGAGGTGGGCGGCAAGCCGGTGCTGTGGCATATTTTGAAGACTTATTCGCACCATGGCATCAATGATTTCATCATTTGCTGTGGTTACAAAGGCTATGTGATCAAGGAGTACTTTGCCAACTATTTTCTGCACATGTCAGATGTCACGTTTGACATGAGCAAGAACAGCATGGAAGTGCACCAACGCAATGCAGAGCCATGGCGTGTGACGCTGGTCGATACAGGCGAAAGCACCATGACCGGGGGGCGGCTTAAGAGGGTGGCCTCGTATTTAAAGGACGAAAAAGCTTTTTGCTTTACCTATGGCGATGGACTGAGTGACGTCGATATTTCGTCGCTGATTCGTTTTCACAGCGAGCATGGCTTGAAAGCTACGCTGACTGCCACTTATCCGCCTGGCCGTTTTGGTGCGTTGGATATAGATGCTCAGCAACACATCACCTCCTTCAAAGAAAAACCCAAAGGCGATGGCGGCTTGATCAACGGTGGGTTTTTTGTGCTGTCACCAGATGTGATTGATTTGGTTGCTGACGATCAAAGCATCTGGGAGCGTGAACCCTTGGAGGCGTTGGCAGCTGCGGGGCAACTCAAAGCTTATGTGCATGAGGGGTTCTGGCAGCCGATGGACACACTCCGAGACAAAACGCTGTTGGAAGAACTGTGGCAGTCTGGCAAGGCACCCTGGAAGGTGTGGTGATGACGCACGACTTTTGGGCAGGGAAGAAAGTTTTTTTAACCGGGCACACAGGTTTCAAAGGCGCTTGGCTCAGTCTTTGGCTTCAGCGTTTGGGGGCGCATGTGACGGGCTATGCACTCGAAGCGCCGACTTCACCAGCGTTGTACAAGGTGGCAGGTGTTGAAGACGGCATGACATCGGTGATTGCCGATGTGCGTGATGGCAGCAAGCTGATGCAGGTGATGCAACAGGCGGCCCCTGAGATCGTGCTCCATATGGCCGCACAGCCGCTAGTTCGCAAGTCCTACATCGATCCGGTTGAAACCTATTCAACCAATGTGATGGGCACGGTGCATTTGTTAGAGGCGGTGCGAAAAACGCCTTCAGTACGCGCGGTGGTCAACGTGACCACAGATAAGTGCTACGAGAACAAAGAATGGGTGTGGGGCTATCGCGAGGACGAGCCCATGGGTGGCTATGACCCTTACAGCAACAGTAAAGGGTGTTCGGAGTTAGTCAGCGCAGCCTATCGAACCTCGTTTTTCAACACAGACGCATTTGAACAGCATGGCGTGGCCTTGGCCACAGCGCGCGCAGGTAATGTGATTGGTGGGGGTGATTGGGCGCAAGACCGTTTGATTCCAGATATTTTGAATGCGATACAGCACGGACAAGTTGTTCGTATTCGCAATCCGCATGCTGTGCGACCCTGGCAGCACGTGTTGGAGCCATTGAGTGGCTACTTGAAGCTCGCACAGGCTTTATACGAACAGGGCCCACGCGTTGCGCAAGCTTTCAATTTTGGCCCTGCAGAAGAAGATGCGCAACCGGTTCAGTGGATTGTTGAGCGGCTCACTTCGCAATGGGGTGAGGGGGCTGAGTGGATGGTGGATCAAGGTGAGCATCCGCATGAGGCGAATTATTTGAAGCTCGATTGTTCCAAAGCGCGTGCTGTTTTGGGTTGGCAGCCTCGCTGGCGCTTGGAGTTTGCGCTGGAGCAGATTGTGCTGTGGCACAAAGGGTATCTGAACCATGCCAATTTGAGAGAACTTTGTCTGCACCAGATTGACCAGTACACACAGTAAATAACAAAGAGCGTATCGACATGGAAAATGCACAAACACAGATCATCCGAAACAAGATTTCCGAACTGGTAGCGCAATATGCGGCCATCGCGCTCGCACCTCAGCCTTTTCTACCAGGCGCCACCATGGTTCCGCCTTCAGGCAAGTTGCTTGACGTGTCCGAGCTGGACAATATGGTGCAAGCCAGCCTGGATGGGTGGTTGACGACAGGCAGGTTCAACGCCGAGTTTGAAAAAAAGTTGGCTGCTTTCATTGGTGTGAAGCACTTGATCACGGTCAATTCAGGCTCTTCAGCCAATCTCGTGGCGTTCAACACATTGACATCACCCAAGCTGGGGGCACGTGCCATCCAGCGCGGGGATGAAGTGATTGGTGTGGCAGCGGGATTCCCGACCACGGTCAATCCCATCATTCAGTTTGGTGCTGTGCCTGTGTTTGTCGATGTGGATCGACTGACGCACAATATTGATGCCAGCAAAATTGAAGCCGCGATTGGTCCCAAGACCAAAGCCGTCATGCTGGCCCACAGCTTGGGCAATCCATTCAATTTAGACGTGGTCACCGCACTGTGTAAAAAACATAATTTGTGGTTGGTCGAAGATTGCTGCGATGCACTGGGTTCTACCTACCGTGGGCAAATGGTGGGTACGTTTGGCGATATTGCAACCTTGAGTTTTTATCCTGCGCATCACATCACGATGGGTGAGGGCGGTGCGGTGTTCACCAACAATGATGAGTTGAAGACGATCGCCGAAAGCTTTAGAGACTGGGGGCGTGACTGCTACTGCCACCCCGGAAAAGATAACACCTGTGGCAAACGGTTCTGTCAAAAGCTGGGAGATTTACCTGAGGGCTATGACCACAAGTACACCTATAGCCACCTGGGCTACAACTTGAAGATCAGTGACATGCAAGCCGCTTGCGGTTTGGCCCAACTCGACAAGGTCACGCAATTTGTCAAGGCGCGGAAAGAGAATTTTGCTTTTCTTAAAGAGCGCTTGAAAGATTGTGAAGAGTTTTTGCATTTGCCTCAGGCCACAGAAAATTCCGACCCTTCATGGTTTGGTTTTCCGATCACACTCAAAGAGAACTGCCCTGTCACACGGTTGGATTTGTTGACCTATCTGGATCAAAACAAGGTGGGTACCCGTTTGCTATTTGCAGGCAACCTGGTGAGGCAGCCCTATATGGCCGGCGCCAACTACCGGATCAGTGGGGAGTTGACCAACACAGACAATGTGATGAACAACACGTTCTGGATTGGCGTGCAGCCTTCTTTGACACGTGAGATGCTGGAGTTTGCTGCGCGAAAGATTGAGACTTATTTGGGTGTGAATTTCTAATGACCAAATATTCAGACTTGCTCGGAGAGTGGCTCATTGAGATGGGCTACACCCACTGCTTTTTTGTAGCAGGTGGGGGCATCATGCATTTGCTGGATGGCTTTCGCAGCAGGTTTGAATGTGTTCCTGTCGTGCACGAAATGACGGCAGGTATTTGTGCCGAGCATTTCAACCAGTGTGCACACCATGGCCAACGTGCATTTGCATTGGTCACGACTGGCCCTGGGTTAACCAACATCGTGACTGCAGTTGCTGGATGCTACGTGGAGCATCGTGAACTTTTGGTGATTGCGGGCCAAGTGAAGTCGACAGATTTATTGACCCATCCTGAACGGCAACGAGGTGTCCAAGAGGTCGACGGCGCCGCGATTTGTGAGCCTATTTCTGTTCACAGTGAATGCTTGCGTGCGCCAATTTCCCGCGCACGTTTCATGTCACTGGTCCAGCTGGCTCAGGGGCCTCACCCTGGCCCGGTGGTGGTGGAAGTGTGCCTGGATGTCCAAGGTGCAGCAGTTGATCGTCAGCTGTTGAATGCGCCACAAGAAAAGCCTGTTTCTTGGGTAATTCAACCTGCACAGCCTGATATGGCGGCTATCGAACAACTGCTACATGGTGCATTGAGACCGCTGGTGCTGATTGGTGGACTGGTCTCAAGGGACGTGGCCTGGGAGGCCTTGCCGGTATTTGAAAAGTTGGGCCTGCCTGTTGCGACTACAACCAGTGCGATAGACCGTGTGCCAACAAGCTCTCCTATTTTTGCAGGTCGACCCGGCACATGGGGTGGGCAGCGTGCTGCAAACCTAGTGCTAGCACAAGCAGATGTTGTGCTTGTTCTGGGGGCGCAGCTGGATCTTCAGCAGACAGGTTTTAACTACCAAGAATTTGCACCCAAGGCTCAATTGGTGCATGTTTTTCCTTCAGAGATCGAGCTGAAGCGCGTGGGACCACCCGCAGTGAAAAAGGTGTTCGCTTCGCCAGATGCGGTGCTACAAGCGTTGATGCACAAACTCCGTTGGACGGATCAAGAGGGGTGGTGCCGTTACGTGCAGAACGTGCGTCAGCAGGTTCCCACTTTGGAGGCGGCGAATACCAGCAGTGCAGGATTTATCAACTCGTTTGCTTTTCTCAAGAATCTGTCACGCGCCACGCAGCCGTCCGATATTCTGGCGCTTTGCTCAAGCGGGGGCACGTTTACAGGGGCCTTGCAAAATTATGAGCTTGCGCCAGGCCAGATGACGACAACGAGCGCGGCGCACGCCAGCATGGGGTACGGGTTGGCGACTGCGATTGGGGCTGCGTTTTCAAATCCGTCCCGGCGGGTGGTGCTGACTGAGGGTGAAGGTGGTTTTTCACAAAACCTGCAAGAGCTGGCCATGGTCAAGCGGTTTGCGTTGCCGATCAAGATTTTCTTATTTGAGAACGGTGGTTACGCGTCGATTCGTGCCACGCAAAAGAAGTTCTTCAACGGTGCATATCTGGGGTGTGATCCAGAAACCGGCCTTGGTTTTCCTGACTGGAAAAAGCTGTTTGAGGCCTATGACATTCCTTGCACAGTGCTTGAACAAGCCGAGATTGGCGTTGAGACATTGAGCGCGTTGCTTTCAACGCGCCCTGGGCCTGAGGCCTGGATTGTTCGTGTGGATCCGCATCAGCCGAATTGGCCTGCTGTGTCGACCGTGCTTTCTGCCGATGGCTTGCTGACGTCTAGTCCGCTGTATGAAATGCTGCCGAAGTTGTCAGAGGAGACGTTGTCCATCGTTGGGCGCTATCTCCCTGTGAAATAAGATGCAGAACCTTAACCAGGCCGCCATTCTTGATGAAAGTGTTGCCTCTGTTTTAAACAGGCTTGATTTAAACGGCTTGTCTGGGAAACGCCTTTTCGTGACGGGCGGTACAGGATTTTTTGGGCTGTGGCTGCTGACGGCTCTCAAAGCACTGAACCCACACAATGAGGTGCATGTCTGGGTTCTTTCACGCGATCCTGGCCGTTTTTTGTCTCAGTATCCGCAATTCCGTGATCAGTCTTGGTTGCATTTCGTCACTGGCAACGTAAGAGACTTTGAAATCCCTGAACAAAAATTTGACCTGTTACTCCACGCGGCGACTGAAACATCCAAGTCTGCGCACAATGCGCCAGCGGAAATGCTGGAAGACATTGTGATGGGCACGCGCCAGGTGTTGCGCATGGCCGAGCGATGCGGTGTGCGTCGTATCCTGCTGATCAGCTCGGGTGCGGTGTATGGTCCCCAACCCTTGCATGTGATGCATCAGCCTGATGACTCGCAACTAGCATGTAGCACCTTGCTGCCAAGCAGTGCTTATGGCGAGGGCAAGCGCGTCATGGAGTTGATGGGGGCGTTGCTGCAGCAACGTACGGGTATCGAGTCGGTGGTTGCGCGTTGTTACGCATTTTCTGGCCCGGGATTGCCTTTGGATGGGCACTATGCCATGGGTAATTTTGTGCGTGATGCCTTGTTCGGAAATGAGATTCTTGTACAAGGCGATGGATCTGCCCTGCGTTCGTATTTGCATGGTGCCGATTTGGCCGTTTGGTTGTTGTATTTACTGACCCATGGCGCTGCTGGGCAGTCCTACAACGTGGGCAGCGAGGAATCGATGAGCATCAAGGAGTTGGCCCTCCAGGTTCGCGATGTATTGGCACCCCATAAACCAGTGCGGATCTTGAAGAGCGAAGAGGTCGACATGTCAGAGCGTCAGCGGTATGTGCCAGACACTTCGCGTGCGCAAGCCTTGGGTTGCAGGCAATGGACCTCGCTTCATGATTCATTGCGCATCACGGCCAATTACTGGCGCGCAGCCGATGAATGTTGATTCAGTGTGAGTTGCCTGGCAAGCGTGCCATCCACACCGTCATACCTAATAAACCCAAGCTGCTGACAAGCGCAAAGCCCGATACATGTTCGGCAGGGCTGATGAGTGAGTCGAATGCCAGAGGCGCAAGTAGTACCAAGCCTTGTGTCAAAGCCAAGCCCATACATGCCCAAGAATAGCGGCTGGCCGATTGGGTTTGAAACGGCCGGTGGCTGAATGCCGCAGATAAGCAAGCGCAGCCTTGCCATAGCACCAAGGGCGCAATGTAGGCCCACACGCCGCTCCATCGTGCATCGAGCCATTGCGCATAAAGCGCGGTTGCGCACGCGAAGCCGAGCAAGATCACGCACACAAAGGCCGCCAACCCCAACCACCAAGGGCTGGCGCGTGAGGCTTCTTGGGGTTTGGCCAACATCACTTGTGCCCAAGCCATGTGGACTACGGCAGGTAAGAAGCCCAGCACGCGCAGCAAGGCAGTCATCCAACCGGTTTCTTGAGCACCGTACAAACGCTGCCAGACCAACACGATGGCAGTGGCCAGCAACGCATCTACCACGGTGTGCGCCATGCGCAAGCGCGTGCTGCGGGTGTCGGCTTGTGTGTGTGTGCCGCTAACGGATGAACTGCTGTTTACTTTCGAGTCCGCGCCTGCATCCTCAGTCGAAGCATCATCTGCAACGCGTGGCGTTTCAGTTGCGCGCCAAGCCGGCAGCAACCAAACGGCACCCACGGCATAACCTAGCACTGCTGACAGCACCAAGCTCGGCCAACCGCCTTCTATGTTGGCGCCCATCAATACCGCAACCACGGCCGCACAGGTGGCGGTCAACGGCGGTAACACGCGCACCGCAGCTTGTTGCCAAGCGGTGCCCACACGCAAGCTGAAGGCTTGCGCCAAGGTCCAGCCCATTTGGCACACCGCTAGCAGCAACACCCACAACAAAGCGGGCCAGTTGTTAAGTTTGCTAAAAGCTAAAGCCAGCGCCACAAAGGGCAGCAACCACAAGCCTCGTACCAAGCTGGCACGCCAGGCATGGCGTGCAGCCAGCTCAGCAGGTAGGTGGGCATTGGCCAGCAAGCTCAAAGGGGCTTGCGCCAGAGCCAAGGTCATCCAAAAAAAACCAATTTGGCTCAATACCGAAAACTCACCCACTTCTTCCGGCGTGAACAAACGCAGCATGAGCAAGGCAAACATCACCTGGGTAACAAAGGCCACCAAGCTCGCCAGTGCCACGGTGTGGCTGGTGCGATGGGTGCGTGACGAGCCAAGCGCGGTCATGCCTGCGTCCCGAACAAGACAGACCAGATGGGCAAGCGGTTGAGTACCTCATGCCAGGCAAGCATGCGCACATCAGGCGCCACATACGGATAGGCCTCCAACGCCTCGCCAAAGCTGTGCTGCCACGTATTGGGGTCATCGTGCAGCAGATGGAAATTGCCCTCGTAGTGCGTGGCAAAGTAGCGCACCCAGGGGTAATCGTTGCTCACCACGCGCAGGCCTGCGGCACAGTACTCCAGCACCTTGGTGGAAGTTTGCTGGTTGTAGGGTTCGGCGTTGCTGACCAAGTTCAAACCAAAGCGTGCACGGCGCAATTGGCGCGGTACCTCGGCATGCGGCACGCGCCCCATGCATGTGACGGAGGGGGGCAGTTGCAGGCGCACTGCATCGGGCACATCACCCACCAGCAGCAAGCTGCGACCTGCCGCATGAATGCTGTGCAGCAAAGGCAAGAAGGGCGCGAGGCGGCCCATTTCGCCGAGGTAGACCAAGTCGAACTCGGTGGGCGGCAAGGCGGTCTCTATCTGGGGTTGGGCGATGTCGAAGAAGTGCTGCGCCACGCCCATGTCGCGCAATGCGTGCGGTACGTCGTGGCCAAAACCCATGCGCTCGCGCACCCAGCCGTTCTGAAAAATCCGGTAATCGGGTTTCGGTTGTGTCCAGTGCTTAACCTGGTCTTTGAGCCAGGCATGGGGTGGCACCGAGGCGGAGGTGTATTCATGCACCTGAAACGCATGGCGCAAACGCCAGGCTTGGGGCCAGGGCACGCGCCCGCAGATCCACCACACCACTTGTGCGTCGTCGGGCACAGTGTCGCCTTGGTCATGGGTTTGGCTGCGCAGGCCGCGTGCTGCCAAGAAGGCGTTGTACGCGTCCAGCTCGGGCAGGTACGACGGGCCATTTCGTACAAAGTGAATAGGCGTCAACATGTGTGCAACACCTCTTGCCAAGCGCGCGCAAACTGGTCGATGGAGTGTCTGGCCACAATGCGCGCCATGTCGTCACGCACTTGTTCGGGCGGCAGGCTGAGGGTAGTCATCACCGCTTCAGCCAAGGCCACGGGGGCATCGCCGCGTGCCAGCAAATAGGGCGCATCCCGGTCAAACAACTCGCGCATGGCGGGGATGGGCAAAGCCACGCAAGGCACACCGCAGCTCAGCGATTCGAGCGCGGTCATGGGGCAGCCTTCGTAGCGCGAAGTCATCAGCGTCATTTGCCAGGGTTGGTATAGGCTGGCGCCGCTGGGGTGTTTACCCAAGAAGTGCACGCGGCCTTGGTACATCAAGTCCATGCCGTCGTGCACCATCTTGCGGTGCAAAGGGCCTTCTCCCACGATACCCAGTTGGGCGTGGTCAGGCAAAAAGCGCAAGGTGTCCAGCAGCAAGCCGGGCCGCTTTTCTGCCGACAAGCGACCCACATAGCCCAGCAGCAAGGGCGGTATGCCTTCTTCGCCGCCGTGGCCCGCATGCACATGCAGGGGCTGTCCTGGCGGCATGTCGGTTAGGCCATTGGGCACCACGCTGCATTGTTGCTTGCGTGAAAGTGCGCCCGTGAATCCGAGCAAGGAATCTTGCGTGGTGCGCGACACACACACAAAGTGGTCCACCTGCTTGTAGAGCAAGCGCAGCCACAGCTTTTTGGCCCACGACGCGCGTGATTCGTGCAGCACATCCAGCAAAGGTCCATGCACCCAGCTGATCAAAGGCTTGCCCGTGATGGCTTTGAGTGCCGCGCCGCCATAGGTGGGGCCAAAGTTGTGGCTGGCCACGATGACATCGTGTGCCTGTGCGGCTGCCACCAGTTGTGGCCAATGGGTTTGGCGCCAGGGCAGGGCGGTGACCTGCAGATCTTGCGCTTGCAGAGCCTCTTGCAGCGTGCGCGTCATGGTCTGCACGCCGCCCCAATTAGGCTCTTCCAAGATCAAGATGCGACGAGTGCTCACCATGCCAAGCGTGCTGTGTGGGCCGTTTTAACGGGCGCCAAAACCGGTGAACACGGTTTTGACAGTTTTGGCTGCGATCAACAAATCGAGTGCGAGCGAGTAGTGGGCCACGTAGTACAGGTCGTAGCTCAGCTTGATGCGCGTGCTGTCGGCACTGTCTGCATAGCCGTGTTGCACTTGGGCCCAACCGGTCAGGCCGGGACGCACCAAGTGGCGGTAGGGGTAGCTCGGGATGGTGGCGGCAAATTCGCGCACAAAAGCAGCTTGCTCAGGACGCGGGCCAATCAGGCTCATGTGGCCGCGCAGCACATTCCAAAGCTGTGGCAATTCGTCCAAACGCGTGCGGCGCAAGAAGCGACCGACCCGGGTGATGCGCGGGTCATCGGCTTGCGCAAAGTGCACGCCCGGCGCTTGCAAACCATGCACCATGCTGCGGAACTTCCAGAGGGTGAAGGCCTGGCCGTCGCGGCCCACGCGCTGTTGCGAGAACAAGGCGGGGCCTTTGGAGTCGTAGCGCACTGCCAAGCCCACTGCTGCGGCCAAGGGCACCCACAGGGGCGAGAGCCCGATCACCACGCCCAAGTCGAGCAGACGTTTGATGCGGTCGTAGCCGGGGTCGTTGTCGATCTCCCACAAGGTGTCGCTGGCGTGGGGCAGCATTTTGCGACCGCTGGTGAGTTCGGCCACGGCCTCCACGCTGTACAGGCGCAGGTGCTGCATTTTGAGCTGGCCCAGCAAGCGCGTGCGTGCATCGCTGGGTGGCACATGGCGGTCGAGCACCACGCCATCGCAGGCGGGCAGGGGCACATGGGTATCGAGGTTCCAGTATTGCAAGTGGACGGCTTGTGGGTCGAGCACTTGAGGGCTCAGGTAGCTGGCGAGTTGGGCGGGGACGTTGGTGTCCAAATGCACCAAGCGCAAGGCGCGGTGTTTGACCAAGCGGCGATAACCGAGCCACAGCCACAAGGTGGTGACGGCATAAGCCCAAATCACCGCCGCGCGTGAGTAGGGTTGCTGCAACAGCGCAAAGCCCAAGGGCGTCAACACAAATGGCGCCGAGGTGGACACCCACAACACACCGCTGCGTTCGGCCACGGGCAAGTGCGAGGCGCGCATGAGCAAATGCGCCGCTACGGCATAAGGCAGGACGCACCAGAGCAAGGTGTCGCCAAATTGGTAGGTCACAAGGCCTGCACTCTCCAAGGCTTGGGTGACCCACAAGCTGGGCAGCAGCAGCCATGCGCCCCACAGCGCCCAGCTTTGCAGCGCGTCACGGCGACGCACGGCAGACGAGACCAAGGCCGAGCCCGTAGCCTGAGTGCTGGCGCTGGTTTTGGGGCGTGAGGTGGCGCCGTCTTCACGCAGGCATTGTTGGTACACGGCCATCACGCTTTCGGCCATTTGGTCGCGCGTGAAAGTAGTTTCAAAACGCTGCTGGGCCGCTGTGCCCAAGCGTTGGCGTAACGCCGGGTCTTGCGCCAAGCGCAGCAGGTGTTGCGCCACAGCTTGTTCGGTGTTGGCCACCAACAAGCCTTCTTGGCTGTTCATGAGTTGTTCGTGCAAACCAGGCAAATCGCTGGCGACGATGGGCAGGCCGGCGCGCATGGCTTCGAGCACGGTGATGGGCATGCCTTCGTGGTCAGACAGCAGCACAAACACATCGTGCTCGGCCAACAACTC